>Ga0210059_1003189_pt1 | contig 26127 bp, 15 predicted proteins | sample Ectturendosymbi2_FD_188042 | JGI IMG/M metagenome (GOLD analysis project Ga0210059, IMG submission 188042) | Ecteinascidia turbinata endosymbiont from Florida, USA - Sample 2 (SPAdes) (version 2) | ecosystem: Host-associated > Tunicates > Ascidians > Unclassified | place: Key West, Florida... | reverse complement strand
GAGCCGGTCTACGATATATTCATACTTTGATTTCGGCCTAAAACCCAGCAGTTTTCGGTTGCCTTACCAACGCCCTAGCTCCTCCGCTGATTGCGCTAGAGAGCTGTTCAACGGCTCAAACGGATCGGCCAGTCTAGTAGATTCCACTCGAAAAAAATTTTTTGGTTGGGGGTTGCGGATTTTTTGTGACTGACGTCATAAGTGAAGTAGTTTTAGGGTCATTTTGGGTCATGTTGCGTGGCCTAGGGTGCAACCGCTAGGCCAAAGTATTTCGCTGAAGTTTTCATTGGAAACTAGGCTCGAGTCCGAGTCTTTTGAGCCTTTGATATATACTACGGAGTTCATACCACAGACTCAGAAGCCATCACTGGTAGAAAATACTACCACTATAAACGAAACGTAGCTACACTGCAAGTTAAGCAATGCAAAATAACAACATAGTTTCATTTTTCAAAATTTTTGTGAGTTCACACAATTTCAGGGTGACCAAAAAGGTAGGCCATGCGTGTACTTTGTACTGTATAAGCAAAGCACGTACGAAGTAGGTTATAAACGTGTTTTGTAACCTACTGTATAAAGCAAAGCACGTTCGAAATATAAGCAAAGCAACAAGTACCGTCGCCTATCTTTTATGCTGTTTGCTCAAACCAAACATCAGGAAAAATTGTTCACGTTTGAGTTTGAATGAGAAGAGGTACAAAATAAGATACACCCTTGTGCAATTACAAAAAAGAAACCTTGACCTAGGCTCACGCTGTACACAATCAGGAAGCTGAACCACAACAAGAGATGGCCTGACGTCAATAACTCAGCAGATTGCGTTTGAGAAAGCAAGATTCTGCGAAAACATCAATCCTGGATTGAACGATCCACGGTTGATTAATCTGGGATTGGCTCATTCCACCTTTCTGAAATGAAATGTTTTCTGAGCCTTAATCCAGGATCGTCGTAATCTGAGATTGACCAGATCCTGATCCAGCTTTCTGAATACCACCCTAAACCTACATAGCATACAGTATTGACAGTGGCAGTATAATTCGCTTTAATCAATCTGAGTATGCCAAACTTCAAATTACAGAAATGTGACGAAACAGATCTGAAATATCTGCCTAACACTACACAAAGTATCTGAAGCAAAACTAGTCTACGACTTCCTGCGGCCAGTGAGCACACCTTTATGCCTCGCTTGTTAAGAGCGATGATAGTTTCTCTTTCAGTGATTGCATGTCAAGTTAATGCACATTGTTTTGTTACGGGATGCCAGTTGCCAAGTCTTACAAAGTGACTTTGCTGGCAATGCTAGCAAGGTAGTTTTCTCGTCTTACACAATGGCAGGCTGGCAGCATTAAAGTAAACATGCTGACCTCTGGTGATAATGTCCCATGAGAGCAGAGTCAGAACAAGCGACCTCCTTTTCGCGTCCACGTTACTGTTTGTGACGGAGATTATGCAGAATGACCCCAGTTCGCGAATTACTGTTTAAGTCGAACTCAGACTCTGTTTCCAACTATGTTTAACTGAAAGAAAAACCAGGCTTCAGCAACACCATGTCAAAATATGCAAGCATGGAATTTGTATGGAAAGTGGAAGATTTTTTCCATTCCATGTATCAAATTTTCCATTACATTACCTGAGCCATTCCATATTCCATACCAATTTTTTCCTTCCATTCCATGCCATAGTATGCCCTGATCACCAGCTGAGCTAGCCGTTAGTGGGAGACTCACGATTTTCTTGCATTTTTTTGATTTTTGTCAAAAATGTTTTTTTTAGCCGTAATTCTGGTGCCAGACGTGCTAGAAGGTCAATCAAAGGCTCTAAAGATGTGGATGATCGCCTAGTTTCCAAAAAAATTTTGAGCCAAAAAAAATGGCTCATGGGATTGGTGCCCAGGGCCAGGTAAAGTTGGCCAAAGATGCAAAACCGTGGCCTCATTGTGATGTCAGCAACTGGAAACTCCAAACCCAAATCAAATAATTTAAAAAAATCTAAACTAGAAGACTAAGCAAATCCGTAGAGGGTTTGAACAACTCTGTAGCTCAATTAATTGGAAAGTTATGACTGAACAAAGGCAGAGCCACTATAGTGGCTTTGCGGTCCTTAACACTTTGAGAGCCGGCGTACGATGCATTCGTACGTAGATTTCGGCCTAAAAAACAGAAGTTTTCAGTTGTGTACCAACACCCTAGCTCCTCCGCTGATTGCGCTAGAGAGCTGTTCAAGAGCTCAAACGGATCGGCCAGTCTAGTAGATTGCACTTGAAACAAAACTTTTTGGTTGGGGGTTGTGGATTTTTTGTGACTGACATAAGTGAACTAGTTTTGGGGTCATTTTGGCTCATGTTGCCTGGCCCAAGGTCCAACGGCCAGGCCAAAGTGTTTTGCTGAAGTTTTCATTGGAAACTAGGCTTAAGTCCGAGTCTTTGGAGCCTTTGATTGACTTTATAGTGTTTCTGGTTGAAAAGTTATGATCTAATTAGACAAACCTAATTAATTATCTAATTAGTCAAATATTTTTACTAACTTAGATCATAACTTTTGAACCTGAAACCCCAGCAGGTCATCCAAAGTATCAAAAGACTCGGATTGTGGCCTAGTTTCCAATAAAACTTCAGCAAATACTACCACCTAACGGTTGGTGCCCAGGACCAGGTAAAGTGGGCCAAGCTGGCCTAAAAGTCCTCCACTTATGATGTCACTCACAAAAAACCACACCCCCAAGCAAAAAATTTTTTTCGAGTGCAGACTAGAAGCCTTGCCGCGTCTTTTGATGCTTCAACCAGGTGCGTAACCTGTACAGGAACGGAGATATTCTTGCGCAAAGCCACGTGTGTTTAGTTTTTTTTCTGAAAATCCCCGAATCCACCTGGGTGCCAAAGTGTTAACACTTTGAGAGCCAGCATACGATACATTCATACCTAGATTTCAGCCTAAAACAAGCAGTTTTCGATTGCTTTACCAATGCCATAGCTCCTCCACCGATTGCGCTAGAGAGCTGTTCAAAGGCTTAAAAAGATTGGCCAGTCTTCTTGTCTGCACTTGAAAAAAATTTTTTGGTTGGGGGTTGTGGATTTTTTGTGAGTGATGTCATACGTGAAGTAGTTTTAAGGGCCATTTTGGCTTATGGTACCTGGCCTAGGGCCCAACCGCTAGGCCAAAGTAATTCACTAAAGTTTTCATTGAAAACTAAGCTCGAGTCCGAGTCTTTTGAGCCTTTGATCAACTTTGTACCGTTTCTGGTTCAAAAGTTATGATGTGAAATAAACAAATCGATTAATTAGTCAAATATTTTTATTACTTTAGATCATAACTTTTGAACCTGAAACCCTAGCAGGTCCTCCAAAGCATCAAAAGACTCGGATTGTAGCCTAGTTTCCCGTAAAAACTTCAGCGAAATACTACCATCTAACGCAGAGGTGTCCAACCTTTTTGGCCAAAGGGCCAGATGCGGTTTACGAATGATTGCACGGGCCACTTCAGTGTTTACTGCTAAGACAGACAAAACCCTCACACCAAAATTCTAATCTTAGAAATGTGTATTATCCTCTTTTGCAATTATAAGAACAATAAACATACCAACAGTAAAGTCAACAAAGTTTTTACTACACGTCGACATTTCAATGTGAAGTTTTGCACTGTTTTTCTCTAACAAGTTTGGCAATATTCGGTGAGATGGACGATGTAGCAATGCGGAGCGAATTTTCCATATGACTGTCTGAAAGTAGTGATCTCATAGGGGGATTTGACATGGTTCATTCGCGAAAAAACTTGCTTGCACAAGTAAGTGCTGCCGAATAATGAGGTCACGAAAACTGCTAATCTGTGAATCCTCTGATATTTTTCTTTAGAGACATATTTTTTGTAAAATTCTAGCAATGGAAAGTCTTTGAACATCTGCCTTAAATCAGATGAGCACTGAAGATCAATGCATTCCATCTGTAGGTTTTCAGGTACCTCTTTTATCTTCACAGAAATGGGGCAGGAAAACACATTGAAATGCACAGCAGACTTTTTAAAGTTGGTGAATCTGTGGTCGAAGTCGTCCCTTAGTTCTGTTATTACATTTGCGTATTTCTGGGAGTTTTGAACTTGAAGACTCTGTAGAGTAAGAAAACGAACGAAGTTTTTGTTGTATATCTGTTTTTCCCACAGGGTTAATTTCACAGCAAACGTGTTGACATGATCAAACACGGAGTGTATCAGTTCCCCTTTTCTCTGTAGACGTGAATTTAGTTTGTTTAGATGGATAGTTATATCCACCAGAAATGCAAACTCTTCTATCCATTGCTCGTTCATGAATTCATCAACACTAGTTCCTTTGCTTTCCATAAAGGTCTGTATTGCATCCTTGAGTTCAAACACTCGTTTTAGCATTTTGCCGCAACTCAGCCATCGGACCTCGGTGAAGTATGGAATGTCATCGCAGTCAGCATCCATGCTATGCAGTAGCAATTGAAACTCCCTGTGGCGCAACCCTTTGGAACGAATGAAGTTGACCGTTTTAGTAACAACTGACATGACATTTTGCATTTTCAATGACTTGGCACAAAGCAAAGGTTCTCTTGGTGTATTATGAAATGGAATTGCATGACAGTGTCATTCCCGACTTTACTTGCTTCAAGTTGAAGTAAGTTTGCTAGACCCTGCTGTCTTCCCACCATTGATGTGGCGCCATCGGTTGTAATTCCCGAAAGCTTCGACAAAGATAAGCCAAGGCGCTTGATTGTTGTCATCACAGCTTCCAACAAATCAATGCCTGTAGTCGTGCCTTTCATTGGGACAATGGCTGCAAGTTCTTCGGTAATTTCAAAATTGTCATCAACTCCTCGCACAAAGAGTGCCAACTGAGCAGTAGACTTGACATCAGTGCTTTCGTCAAGCGCCAAAGAATACGATGAAAATTTTCGTGCTTTTGCAATTAAAGTTTTCTCTATAGAATTTCCAAGCTCTTCAACATGACGAGTTATGGTCTGTCTTGAAAGACTTATTTTTGCAAATGTTCTCTTTCTTTTCCGGACATATGACATCAGCAACACGAACAATGCATTCCTTAATTAATTCTCCATCTGCGAATGGCTTCGATTTTTTTGCAATTAGTTCTGCCACCAAGTAGCTCACTTTCACAACTGACTCCTGCTGCAAAGAAACTTTTGGTAAAACCATTTGCTGTCCATGAAGAACTTTTGTTAATTCTTTCACTTTATCGTGTCTGAACTCATTCTAGTATTTATCATAAGCTGATGAATGTCTACTAACATAATGTCTCTTTATGTTGTATTCTTTGCATTCTGATACAGGTTGATTACATATCAGGCAAATTGTCTTATTGTCGACATCCACAAAAAAGTAGTCACATGTCCACCTCTCTTGGAATATTCTGTTAGTGTTGCTTGCTTTTCGTTTTCTATTTGACATATTCTATATCACTACAGAGTGCAGAAGATATTTCACTGCTAAATGCGTTTTGTGCGAGTCTCTGAGAAGATAATACAATGCACTTATTCAATAAAAGATAATACAATGCACTTACTAAATTGCACTAAACAAAAGATAATACAATGCACTTATTCAATACACTACATAGCCTACCTCAATGAAGCAAGAAATAGCCTATTACTGACTGACTGACTCTTGAAGCATGAGCACGATTGTGTCGAAAGGATGTGGACGTAACAGTATGGAAAATGTGATGCGTAACAATGTGCATTGCGATGCAATAAAATTAACTTGAATAGTTGTGCAACCCTGCACTAGAGACTATAGACAAAGAAAGCAAACAATAAATGCCAATTTCTCGAAATGTAAGTTCGCCATAAATTACGTAGGCGATCAAGTTGATAATATAGATTATAGATCATTTCGGAAAAAAACGCGCAGGCTCAGAACCTTCCCCCCGCGGGCCACGGGTTGGCCACCCCTGATCTAACGGTTTCAGGCCAGGTGAAGTGGGCCAAGGTGGCCTAAAAGTCCTTCACTTATGACATCACAAAAAATCTGCAACTCCCAACCAAAAAAATAGTATTTTGAGTGCAAGCTACAAGACTTGCCGAGTCTTTTGAGCTTTTGACCAGGCCAGTAGCACTTACCAGACCGGAGAAATTCCCACGCAAAGCCACGTGTGTTTTGGTGCTTTTTTCTCAAATCCTCGAAAGCAGCTGGACGCCAAAGTGTTAAAGGGTTAACTTACGATCGAGTTATTCAACTGAAAATATGTGACAACAGTGGATTTCATGGGTTCAAAAATGCAGTAGTGCACATTGACCAAAAACTTGAGTGCAAGAATCATTTTTTTTTACATTTTTTACTTCGTGCGTTATGAATACTGTATGACAAAGGTTAAAGTATGTTTTCATCATTGTGTGTGCTGCAAAAAATGACATTCATTGAAAAATTTTCCACTCCTGGTATAATTACATCAATGTGTGTTGTTTACGATGCTACTGGCATGATAGAAATTAGATACTGTAGTAAGTACAAATACCTATGAAAGGGGAAGCTGTTTTTTACTAATTCCAATCCTGCAATGTACAAATTTTGTGCAGTTTGGTCTGTTATTTAGTGGGATGCTTCAACTGAAACTTGATTCACTAAGTGTTATCCATTTATAGGCCATCTGGAAAAGTAGCCGTAAAAATATCCTTTTTTTTTCAGGTTGCCCATTGTCAAGGTTGGCCCACGTGGAAGTCTTTTTGGTTTGTCTGTTGCTGAACATCATCTTCTTTCAAATTCCAATGATATTGTTGATGCTGTGTAAGATTTTGCATATTTACCATGTTGCTTCTATTTAGATGTTTTGCTGGCCTACGTTGTGTGTTAGACTGATCCATGTTATTCATTTCGTTTATATCAAAATAATTTGTTGCTCTGTTTACTAATATGTGTTTGTTCACATTCTTAATCTGTGGTCATCCCCTGATGTGTTTGCTTGCAAACTTACATTCACTACTAATGTTGGAAAATAGTTAATAATTTTCACCTTTTGTAGCTTCAATTTATGAAATTGAAAAGTATATAAGGGTGCTAGGACTGGTCCCTGTGGGATTCTATACATAGATGCTGAACCCTGGTCCTCATAACACTATGGATTGTTGGTGTAAACCAGCTATGTCAACCCGCGGGCCGAAATGCAGCCCAGTTTAAGTTTTCGCTGTAGTATAAGTAGCCTCCATATTGACAACCTGTCCTTACTTTAATGAGCCTAAATTTGAAGTTTGTGATGCAGGTGGTCATGAATTTTTGAGAACATTAAAGGATTTTAAGTGCGCCTTATGGTGAAAAATAATATGGTTGCAGTGACGTCTGTTTCAATCAAGCAAGACTGTGGTTACACTGCTGAAACTAGTAGTGAAACTTGCTGAGTAGCTCAAGTCCACGGTGACCACCTCTGCAGTTGATGTTTATGTTCAAGCTTACAAAACTTCATTTTTGACTGTGACTTAGCTGCGGTAATTTTTAAAATTCCCTTTGTATCTTTAGTTTGTTGGTTGGAGCTCCTACTGCAAATGCTACAAACTTCCATCCCTCTGATTCTAACAAACCTGGTGGATTATATAAGTGTGATGTTTCTACACGTCATAATGACTGTCAGTCAGTCCAGATTGATAAGTCTGGTAAGTTTCTCAGCAACATGGACCTGTTCTTTGTTTCTGAAGTCTGCTTCGAATGCATATCATTATGCAATTTATAAATCAGTGTGTTGGGGCTAATTTGTAAAACAACAAACAAAACTTAGGATAATGTTTCTCCTCTTGAGTTGCTCCTGAAGTCTGCTCTCCATCAGTTATTATAATCTTGTTACAGCAATTCATTGCTGTTCAATTTTATTCACTGTGAGTTCAGGATACTTAACTCTTTGGCGTCCGCTAGGTTTCAGGGATTTTCGGGAAAAAAACGCCTAAACGCACGTGGCTTTGCGCGGGAATTTCTCTGCTCCGGTATGCTCTACAGACCCGGTAAAAGTCTCAAAAGACGCGGCAAGTCTTCTAGACTACACTCGAAAAGAATTTTTTTGCTTGGGGGATGCGTTTTTTTTGTGAGTGACGTCATAAGTGGAGGACTTTTAGGCCACCTTGGCCAACTTTGCCTGGCCACCAACCGTTAGGTGGTAATATTTCGCTGAAGTTTTTACTGGAAACAAGGCTACAATCTGAGTCTTTTAATACTTTGGATGACCTGCTGGGGTTTTGGGTTAAAAAATTATGATGTAAGTTAGTAAAAATATTTGACTAATTAGCTAATTAGATAATTAATTAATTTGTTTATTTAAATCATAACTTTTGCACCAGAAATGCTAGAAAGTCGATCAAAGGCTCAAAAGACTCGGACTCGAGCCTAGTTTCCAATGAAAACTTCAGCGAAACACTTTGGCCTAGTGGTTGGACCTTGGGCCAGGCAACATGACCCAAAATGACCCTAAACTACTTCACTTATGACGTCAGTCATAAAAAATCCGTACCCCCAATCACAAAAAGTTTTTTCGAGTGCAATCGACTAGACTAGCCGATCCGTTTGAGCCCTTGAACAGCTCTCTAGCGCAATTGGCGGAGGAGCTATGGCGTTGGTAAGGCAACCGAAAACTGCTGTTTTTTAGGCCGAAATCGAAGTATGAATGCATCGTAGACTGGTTCTCACAGTGTTGAATCTGAATAAGATGACATTGATAACACTGGTATGCAGGATTTTTGGGGACTTGAAGCTTGTAACAGATTTGGGGTTTTGGGGGGCGCTGAGTTCAAAAATCGCATCCGTTTTTGTCCATCTGGTCAGGATTAGCTGCCAGAGGGCATACGTTTTGCAGTTTTTCGCAAAATATTTAAAAACCTCACCAAAAGTTTCAAAAGTTATCTCCCACCATTTTTAACTTGAAAACAGATTTTGTAATCAGTAGTTGTGGTTTTCAATGCTGAAATGCTTTATCAGCTGTTGTTAAACCGCGTAGACACACAGGGTGTGAGTTAGTGGTAGCCTGTTGTAAGCGGTAACTACAATAAAAGCCTATGTCAGAATAGTCTGTGCCTGGTGCCATAGCTGATGAGCATGACTGGATGATTTGCAGTAAATTAGAACAATTTGTGCATGTTGGCTGGGGAACAAAGTGGATACATAAACTTTCAGTGTTTCCTGTGTCTGTGGGACAGCAGGGCTTGCCAAGAGCATTGGACTAGGGAAAGTTGGCCAAAGAGAGAAAGACTTGAGATTGGGGAAAGAATATTATACACTTTCCTTTGATTAATCCAAACGAGGTGTTACTTCCTCCTTTCCCTATAAAAGTGTGAAAACAGTTTGCATGACCTTTGATAGGTAAAAGTGACTGCTTTGCATATTTGTGTGAAAAGTTCCCTGTGCTGAGCACTGAAAAGTTGAGGGCTGGAATTTTTTGTGGTTCTCAGATATGACATTTGAATGCAGGACAAATATTTTACACTTACCTTGACAACCCTCGTAAAAATGCGTGGCGATCACTTATAGCAGTTGTCGAAAACTTCCTTGGATATTTTAAATCTCTTAACTATTACGACCTATCAAAACAGCTGTAAATTCTTGTGAAAAATTAGGATGCAATTTGAGTGTGAAGGTTCATTTTCTTCATAGTCATGTAAACTATTTTCCTGAAAACTTGTAAGCAATGATTGAAGAGCAAGGAGAGTCCTTCCACCAAGATATAAAAACAATAGAAGAGATACCAGGGATGCTGGAATACCAACATGTTGGCAGACTATTGCTAGTGCTCAGAAAGAGGTTGCTGGCAGTAGCTACTCCCGAAAAACACAGAAAAGACAATTTCTGGATTAGCAACCGTGCAATTTTTTTTGTCATGAAAAAAGAGTATGCTATCATGTTTGGGCTATTCTTTGCATTTAACGTTGTTTTTTCACCACAATCTTTGCATTGCAAGGCCATAATATCTGTTTAGTTTCTCATCTGTGCCTTGTAAGTCACAGTTGAAAGTATACAGTATACACTAACTGACGTTTTGTGTTTGTTTAACCTCTGTATGTTTTCTATGCTGCACACTGCTCTTCATAAGCTAGTTTACAAATCACGGTTATTACAAGAAGTCACTAGTGCTTAACTCGTTGGCGTCCAGCTGCTTTCGGGGATTTTCGAAAAAAAACCCGCCTAAACACACGTGACTTTGAGTAGGAATTTCTCTTATTCAGACAAAAAAAGTACCGTAGTTACCCTATTGTTAGTTACCCTTGATTATAAACCACACAAAATGGTGTTAAAAATAAATGCAAGCCGCATTAGAAGATAGGTTACCGAAGCCTTTGAGATACATTCGCGTACTAGCATGTTTCACCTTTAACTCTTTGACGTCCGGGTTAATTCAAGCGGTTCGCAAAAAAAACAGCTGGATCGCAAGTGGCTTTGCACAGGAATATCTCTGCTCCGGTTCGGGTTACGAACCTGGTTGAAGTGTGAAAAGATGTGGCAAGTCTTGTAGTTTGTACTTGAAAAAAATTTTTGCTTGGGGGGTGCGGATTTTTTGTGAGTGACGTCATAAGTGGAGGACTTTTTGGCTACCATGACCAACTTCACCTGGCCCTGGGCGCCAACCGTTAGATGGTAGTATTTGCTGAAGTTTTATTGGAAACTAGGCTACAATCCGAGTCTTTTGATACTTTGGATGACCTGCTAGGGTTTCAGGTTCAAAAGTTATGATCTAAACTAATACAAATTTATGACTAATTAGCTCATTAGATAATTAATTTGTTTATTTTAGATCATAACTTTTTAACCAAAAACGCCAGAAAGTCGATCAAAGGCTGAAAAGACTCGGACTTTAGCCTAGTTTTCAATGAAAACTTCAGTGAAATACTTTGGCTTAGTGGTTGGGCCCTAGGCCAGGTACCATGAGCCAAAATGGCCCCAAAACTACTTCACTTATGACGTCACTCAGAAAACATCTGTAAACCCCAAGAAAAAATTTTTTTTTCTTGTGCAGACTTGAAGACTGGCCAATCCGTTTGAGGGTTTGAACAGCTCTCAAGTGCGATGCTGCCATGTGAAAAGTCCGTAGCCTTTGCAATGCAAAAGTGAAAAGTCCATGATGCAATGTTGGGAGAATATCATGATGAATTAGACTATATAATTACTGGCTAGTCAAAAAAATGTTTAGGCAAACCATCTGGCACATCAATGGCCAAAACTCTAATATTGCTAGACTCATCAAAGACAAAAATGGTGTTTTACTCAGCAGTGAGAATGACAGACTTGGGTGGTGAAAAGGGTAATTCAATGTTCTTTTGGACTCTGCAACTTCCACAACAACAGGTGCGCTCATGGGAGAAAAATAACATCAATTCAGCCAAAGTCTCCTAGCTGTCAAAATACTGAAGGCTGGCATCACTGCAAGTTGTGGTAAAATCTGACCTGAAATACTCACTGTATGTCTTGAATCAAGAAAGAGTTCTTTGTTTGTTTTTTTCCTGTGACCAACAAATTGACAAACATGGCAGATATACGTTGGTTTTGCCTAAAATTTTCAGGACTAATGCATGTGGGTATTAAAAACATTTGTGGAAATTTTCATTGCAAAAGAACTAGTACAAAAAGTTTTTGAGTTTTACACAACTGATTCCAGGTATGAATATATTCGCATACCTGTGTGCAAGCAATGGCACACAAATATGAATATAGTCAGTCATACACCAATGCAGAAGGTGATATGGAAAGAAATTATGAAGTTTTTCAGAAGAATCGTCTCTTAATACATCAATTATTTCAAATTTATAAGCATAAGCAGTAAAGTTGTAATTTGATTCAAAATTTTTGATTCAAATTTAATTCAAAACCCAAAAAATTTATTGAACGTTGATGTCAAAAACAATACCTGTGCGTTTGCTACAATCTGCTGGGAACATCAGCATCTCCTGCATTACTGCTCTTCTTGAGTTGATACTGAAACCTATCAGTACAGACTTGCAAAAACTGCCCAGACGAATGTTGTCAAGACAGCTGTCAATACATTAGAGACCTGCTCAATTGGAAAGACCGCCTAACCACAACTCTAGAAACTGAAAAGCAAAACCAGTGTTTTACATCGTGGCGGCAGATGCAAAAGCACTTCACCCAAGCTTGTGCAGAGACACGGTAACAAAAGCCCTTGAATGTGCATTGGAGAAGGATTCCAAATTGACCACCAATGCGCAAAAAATACTCAAGCTGAACGATATTTGCCGAAACAACGTTGTCACCCAATATGGAGGCCAGCTATATACCCATAAAAACGGTATTATAACCAGTGACAACAACTCAGTCTCATTGGCAAACATTGCTGTACATTACATCCTATAGCTGATTGTTGGTGTGCTATGTGAAGCAGCACTTTTCCGCAGATTTATCGATAACATAATCTTGATAGCTTAATCAGAATCATCAAATGAAAACATCCCACAAGTACTAGCTTCTGCATTTGCTAACAGTGGTTTTGAACTAGCGTTTTGCCAAGCTTGCACAGCCGATCAAAAGGGCGAAGTTGAATCCCTAGAAGTTAATCATTGCATAACTACTGGCAATAATTTTGGCTTTGTCACTAAATACTTCATTAAACCCACAGCAGAGGGGAGGCAGTTCATACATGGAAAATCACACCACCCAAAGTCACCTTCAAGTCAATCTTATTTGGAGAAGCAATAGAGATGACCTAACCAAAGTAAGGAAGACTACCTCAGCAGCTTTAACCGACTCAAGAAAAAGTGATCTGCTCAAGCTTCCGTTTGCACATGACTAATGACATGATAGCAATGGTATCAAATTGAGAAAAAAGACTACGGGCCCCAAAAGGCGAAAAGAAAGATGACCCACAAGTTTGGGCTATATCTTTTCCCCACCTGATAACTCTCACAAAGTGAGAGAAAAACATAACCCGAAAGCAATGATAACCCACAAGAGACCAACAAACAATTACTTACTAACTACAAACACCTTGCTTTAAGCAAGATGAGAGAGCATGTCAAAGGGTTGTTGGTCCTTGTGGCCACTGTGCACTTTGTGGTAGCTATTGGAAACACAATCAATGGTGCCTGTGTTTCACAAATAATGAGCAAAACTAAAACCTCAACCAAAAATTGAATGGGATGTGCGCAAAGAACAACAGCCAAATATATGTGGCACGAACAAGAAATAATAAGTAATCATGACATGTGATCTCTATTGTTGCTTACTGCCACAGTGTGAAGCTTGCGCATTTGCCACTCGGGCTTTCCGATTGCATCAAAATGGTGCTGTGACAAGGATGTGAAGGTCGTGCCAGGTGCAGCATTCACAAAGAGAACGTGCGATCGGTGTGGTTAGTTGCAAACAGGAGATGTTATTGCAACCTCTCCGTTGGCATTGTGTTGAATGTGTGATTCACCACGAATGGGATGTGCGCGAAGAACAACACCCATATGTATGTGGCGCGAACAAGCAATAATACAGTGGTTGCGACATGTGATCTCTATTGTTGCTTGCTGCCACTGTGTGAAGTTTTGTGCACTTTCTGCTCAGGCTTTCTGATCGCATCAGTAGTGACTTGTATCTTCTGCCATGAACAATATGTTGGTCAAACCAGGAACAAATTTTCCACGAGATGGTCATCGCACCACAATAATTGGAACAGACCCAATTGTGAAATTGATGAAAATAACAAAGATAAAGTGGCCTTGTGGCACTTTGCAGAGTTCATGGAAACGTAAATAAACTGCCAATACATGAGGTTTACACGGTTACATTTGTTGAACAATCTAATTCCCTTCTTTGGATTTCTGCGAAGATAGTGGTATCACAAACTTAATGCACAAATTGACACGTTGGCTGCTGGGCTACAATATGTTCGTACTTTGAAATCGGCCTAAAACAGCAGTTTTGGTTGCCTTACCAATGCCATAGCTCCTCTGCTGATTGCGCTTGAGAGCTGTTCAAACCCTCAAAATATTTGGCAGGCCTTCAAGTCGGCAATCAAAAAAAATTTTTTGGTTTTGGATTTCGTTTTTTTTTTGAGTGACGTCATAAGTGGGGTAGGTTTTTGACCATTTTGGCTCCTGTTTCCTAACCTAGGGCCCAACCGCTAGACCAAAGTATTTCACTGAAGTTTTCATTGGAAACCAGGCTTAAGTCCGAGTCACTTGTTACTGGTATAAAATTTGTGTTTAGAATTTTCATTGATTTATTTTAAGAAAAAATGTGAGAGCTTCATTCATTGAGTAATATTGCACACAATGTGTTGAGATTGGATCATTGAATGTGTACCCATGTAGAAATTAACTATACTGCGCAAATATTTGGCCCTATGGTAACAACCTTTTGATTTTGATAAAGTCAAAAACTTTTTACCTGGCCATGATGATTAAATTGTTAATACTGCTTTGGTTGTTTGTTACAGTAAATACCCTTGAAGTGAACAACTCAAATCAATGGCTGGGAGTTACAGTAAAATCAGAAAAACCTGGAGGCAAAGTTGCGGTATGTTTACTGTTGAAGTTGTGCATGGTTTTTGAGAATCTTTATATGAAATTTGTGTGTCTTCAAGAAGTTAGTCCAAGCATTTTGAGTTTTCTTTACAGAGTTAATTGTTCCATATTTGCAAATGCTGAATAAGCAAATGTGAAATGTTACCATCTTCGGCTCCAGTGTACGAAATATTTTTACTTCAAAATCCCACATGAGCCACTATTTTCGTGTCACTTGGCAACTCCGTAACTTGTCAGGCGATTTAGCTAGAAAGCTGTTCAAACTAGAACTCAACTGATAAGGCTTTTTTGGGCTGATACTGATGTTTTTCACTGCTGATAACTGATGCTGATCAGTTCCTGATATGGGCCAATACTGATATCTTTTTTGCATTACTGAAAATATAGATGAAAGACATTGCAGTGCATTTTTTTCCTTCAATGCTACATAAACAAAAAAGCAAAAGCTCGAAGTTTTCTGTAGGCTTTTGAGGAATCAGCCGACTGGGATCTGCGTTCATCATTTGCGATGTGTGCAATTTGTATAAAGTAACTTCACTCCACAGTTGAAACAAGCAAGGAATCAATTGCAAATTTTTTACAGGAAATTGATTTCATGTAACACTGCGTTGTTTCAAGTTATAATTGGATGCATCGACTTGCCAATAGTTGCATTTATCTGAAAATGACATATTAAATAGTGCTGATCATCGTAGCTGGCGTTGGGATTTATTAACTTGTTATTTTTGTGGTAAGTTTTAAAGCTTCAATAAACGCATGTAGTTGAGCAAGACGTAATTTCTTGTTTTGATTGTCGCAGCTGGTGTTGTGCGATTTTTCACTACAGTCTTGAGGTTGTTTACTTTCTCTGACCTTACTTTAGTCTTTCATCGTTTCACCTATTAGCATTGCTTGCAGATGTAAGGACTGACAATGCATAGTGTTGCATGAAATTGATTTCCTATCAAAAATTTGCAGTTGATTCCTTGCTTGTTTCACTTATGGAGTGAAGTTTTACACAAGTTACAAATGAAAGACCAGATTGTCATTGTGATAAATTAGGAACAGGCAGTGTCCTTTAAGACTCATCAGGAAAAATAGACACTGCTAGAGCTATTTTGACTTTTACCAAACACGATTAGTTAAAGTGGTCCCATGGCAAGTTTGGAACACATGATTTGCCTGGTTGACCACATTGATGTCTGTAACGGCTAAGTCTGATGGACAAGTGTCATCATGGTTTGAGTGGTGGCAAGCTGTTAGAGTTAGCAGCTTCTTGTCTGCATTGTGTGAACTATACCATAACTGTAAACCTTAACCTTAACCCCTTGTCTATTTGCATATCGTACTTGTCACATGACCTTTAAACCAATTGTGTATGACTACAGGCAAAATAGCCCCAGCACAGCTTTTGACTCATGAGATGAAATAGACACTAACTTAAAACAAGCAACAAAATATACAAATGACAAGCATGAAAGCAAAGAGTAATTATGAAGATGACCTATTATGCAAATAACAATTATGGAATCCATCCAAAAATCAGGGCTCCCACGCGGTATGGAAAGTATTGAATTTCAAAATCGGTTTTCAAGACCTTGAAAAAGTATTGAATTTGGCCAGAATGTCCCCTAGGTATTGAAAAAGTGTGCAAATTCCAAATGGAAAAAATATTAGAAGTATCTGAGTAAAAAGATCTATGATTGCACTGATAGATTTAAATTGTTTGTAATCTAAAATTTTTATTGAGTGAACTTACAAGCAAGCAACATGCATAACAAACAGATCTCTTGTGCACCAAATGATGATTTAGTGTGTTTTACAGTTTTAATCTGCTGTGTAGCAGCAACATTCACTCAATTTTGCAATCTCTCCAAATTTAGTAACTTGTGGCTTATGATCCATTGTACAAAGATCGGATTGTAAGGGATGCTGCTACAGCTGCATTACTCCATGTAAAATATAAGTAGTTCTTAAAAGAACATCAACTTGAAAAAAACTAAAGTTTTACCAGCTTTACCATCTACCTCAAGCTGGATTTGCTCAAGATCATGACTGTGATATCATCTTAACCAGTTTGATAATTTTTTCATGTTGGCCCCAACATTTTGAGATTTTCATATTTTTTGGGAAGTTAGCATTTGAGTTGAGTTAATTGGCGCAAACGTTGGACTATTGCATGTAATAAAGGTGAAGTGCTGGGACACCAACTTAAACCTGTTGAATAGGTTGTCTCGTCAGACACCTCTCGACACTTTCATAATTTTCTATCATGGTTTAAGTTTAAGGCCGAATTATTGGGTAGTTAGTAAGGTTACATTATTAAAGGGGCTGTGGTCCGATAGATGATCAACACAATTCCGCACGAGTGCTGGGTTGCAACTGCTATCTCCTGCGGTTTGCTCAGTTCTGCAAGGAGCTAAACACGACAAAAAGTGTAAACCCAGCTAAAATGAAACTTTGCCCAGGTTTCCATAGATATTTCGCATCCAAGCGGACAATTGTTTGTTTAGAAGTCATCTATTTGAAATATCAGCATGGTGGCAACAACTTCTGTGAATTCTGCTCTGTTGCGAAGCTCTTGTTGCTGCCATCACGTGGACAGGCAACTGTTGAACGAGGTTTCTCTGAACAAAAATGTGTGAAATTTAGGTGGTACACATCTCATTGCAAGGCACTTGGTGAAGGACTACTGTACATTGCTAATTTGGGAGGATTAAAAATGTCACGATTGGAAAGGACCTTTTACAAGCTGCATGTGGAGCAAGAAGTCGATGCTTTGTATGTCTGGCTGAAAACAAAGACGCCGAGGAAAAAGTTAGCAAGTCAGTCAAGAGAAAATTTTAGAGATCAAAGTGAAAATCACAGAATGCAAGAGAATGTGAAAGCTCTTGACAAAGCAGCCATTGAATTGGCAAAAAAGCAGGTTTGTATAAGTGAGCTGACACTACTTACACAATCAAACTGAAAAACGACAGGCATCAAAGAAAAAGCTCTTGCAAATCTAGATGAACAGCTTAAAGAAATGTTACGTGATTTAGGTAGTGCCGAGTAGATACATTCAGCAGTGGTTGATGGTACGGAATGTTGATCAGGGGTCTCTATCTCAAATTGCTCTGAGAGTGAAATGAGGACTTATCAGGCATTCATAGGGCCGCATTATGATGCTGACGCAACAATGACGATACCTGAATTTTTCTAGAAGCAGCTTTACATCTTATTTCCTGCGAAAGGTGTTGTGGGTTATAGAGAAATCATTTCTAGCCATATCTATGTTCGTTCAAAAGGAGCTTGTTCACTCACTGGCCAAACACTTTTAAACACTAATGAATAAACTAAATAATTTGAATAGTAATTATTCAAAAACACCCAAAAATTAGGACCGGCTGCACAAAATGCCCACAGGCAATGTGTTTGAGACCCCTGGTGTAGATGTAGTTTGCTGCAGTGTTGTCTTGCCTTTGTGCTGAGTTTCATTCAAGTTTTTTTTTACCTTGTGTTGGTGTGTAGACAAAGCAAACAAATTTAACTGCATTAGGCTTGTTTAGATTGGTGCAGTAAGTCTTCAGCTACTGATTCTTCAAATCTTGTTCTTTGCAGGTTACCACAGTTTTGCTGCAGGCAAAACAATTCATTGTTTGTGCAGTGTTGTGCATTGTGTGAAATTAAGTTACATCATTAGGAATTTCACAAATTGAAGATAAGGCATGGTATTGAATTTTTTTAATTTAGTATTGAAAAGGTATTGAAAAAGTAAGGAAAATAATTTTTGAAAATGCGTGGGAACCCTGAAAAATGTAGTCCAACAGGTTGGGCATAGAACGGAATTTTAACATGTCAGTTAACAATAAGTGAGCAACAAAATTACTATAGGTACTTCAAACAGAAAAAGAGAGAATTGGAGGTGTAATTTTGAGTACCCCCAATTTTTTTTATAACACTGCCTCAGTAGTATCATAATAGACATAGAGTAGTGTCCATCACACAAAGATACATAACAATGCATACTAAACCAACTGTCAAGGTGTTTTAATGCACTGCTATGGGATGTTTGCATCCGTCATTGCTAATGCAGTCCTTAGTAATTTCTAGGATTTGCAATAGTCCTACTCAATCAAGTGCGCAAGCAAATCCACAAAAAAGGCAAACATGTTCTGCACCTAAGTACTCCCTTGTGTAGGCCTACTGCATTCAGATCTCACAAGTGGGTAAACAACAATGCGTGAAGCATTACTAACAGAAAATATCACTTCAATGAAGAACTGTACAACATTGATTTACCCAAATTTTGGTAAAAAAATGTTTGTTTTTTATCCAAATTTTGTTTTTTTGGGCATAACTTTTGAACCAGAAATGCTAGAAAGCCAATCGAAGGCTCAAAAGACTCAGATTATAGCCTAGCTTCCAATGCAACTGGAGTAAAAAATTGGCTCTTGTTGTTGGGGCACAGGGCCCGATGACCTGGGCCAAATATGCTCTTATGTCTTCGTTGTGCGCTTGCAACATGATTGAGACTTATGGATAAATTAAAAACTCACACTAGTAACCGTCAAACTCCCTTTACTACAAGTCAGAACGACGGCCGACACATGACAATACAAAGAGTACAGTGCAGTGCGGTTTTAAATAGTTACAGAACTGTGTGCAAATGGTTAACACCACGCTCTTCAGAAAATTGGCAACAAATAGAGTCAAGACTTCTTAAAGAAGCCGGCAACGTAAGGCAGTTATCGCAAGTGTGGAATGCGGGATTGACCAATCAAAGGAAACGATCCTTCAGCAGGCAACACAGGAATTTGCGATGTAACATATGCCAAAACCTACTCTGCTAATGATATCGCCCACAAATAAACAAAATCCAAAACTTCCCAATTTTTCTTTCAATGTAAAATAGAAGACTCGCTGTATCATTTGATGGTTTGAACAGCTCTCTAGCTTGATCGCCTGGCAAGTTATGAAGTTGCAAAGACTTGCCCAATATGGGCAGTTGGGCAAATTATACCATTAAAGGTAAAATCCACCTCGCGTTGCAGGTGTTCAGCAATCAGCATTTAGTATGAGAATGTTGGGGTTTCTCTAAATCTGATTGTATGAAAAAGTGTTGTATTGATAGTGTTATATTAGCTCATCACTTAGTTCTTTTGTAAAGTTCTATATGTTTGTGACATATGAAGACATGACCTACAAAAGCTTAATGATTTAATTATATGTGGAAACGCTTTTTGCTTAATGTAACTGTTTTGGTGAAAGCTATTATGGCAAGGTTTTCTGTACTTCCTGACAGAGTTTTAAAAGCTTGCTTAAACTGAGTATAACAGCTGTTGCTTGATACATTATTATTTATCAGGTGCTAAGCTCCTTAGTTCTTGACAAGCAGCAGCTATGTATTTGTATCTATTTTTTAACATGCATCTTTTCACAACAATTTTCAGGTGCTGGAAATTTTTCAAAATTTATTGCCTTGCAGGTGTGTGCTCATCGCTTCACTATTCGTGGGGGCGGTGGTGGTGTAGGAATCATATGGGAAGCAGGTGTTGGGAGATGCTACCTTTTAAATAGTGACTTACGGCCAGCGAAACCTAGAGTGCAATGGACACCTTGCATAGGTGAGGTTATTGTTCGTTGTGAAGTAATGGTGTTACCAATTTGAATGTTATAAGCCAGGTCAGTGTGGTCCAACTGCTTTTGACCAATGGGCCATTATAAAAACGTAACAACTTGCTGGCCGCTTCCGACATAATGATGTGTTGACAACAGATTAAGAAGATTTGAAGCTAAATAAGGAAGATCAATGAGTGCATCATTGAAAATATTACGTGGTATCAAATAGGAATTTATCACATAACTCTGTCAGTGGTATGCTTGTGGTCTCTTGACAATATGCTTCCTTGATCAGAATCAGTGACAGTGTTAGTGGTATAGCAATTCGGAGACTATCATCCAGTATTTTGTCTGCCATTCCATCTGTTTTTAGAATTGACTTGCTTCATCATAGAAAATGTACTCTCACACACATCAACATCAAGTATATTTTTGATAGAAAATATTTCAGTATGGGAAACCTGTCAACGCTGACTAATTTTCAGAAGCTCTCTTGTAGAGATGCTTACTGGTACTTGTAAGTAGAGCAAACAATCTTGTTGAACATTGTAATCCACAGTGTAATGATTAGCCAGAAGCTTAATGAGTTCATTTTGAAGCACGCTGTCATAAAGTTTATTTGCTATAAATCAACAAAATATATCCTGTAGAAAAGTTTGCATTAAGCAATGTTACACATATGGTAGGTATACTATCACTGAAGCTGACTACTTTATCACTCACATAACAAACAAAAAAAACTAATGACAAAATCATACAAAACGAGAACATTGCCAGGTGTTAGTTGATCTGAATAAATATGTAAAACAAAAGCGTTATAGACTAATCAGCACAGTGGGATAGCACATAAAAAAACACAAGGGCTTAACCTTAGTAAAAACAAAAAATAGCAGCAGGACATTTTCAGAAGTTTGTCAGGTGTATATTTAATGAAAGTAATTGTCAGGTTTCTCTCATATCTTTTTAGCTCTAGTTCCACAAAAAATCCAAGTGCTTCCTAACATTTCCAAGATTTTGCTTTGTCAATCTTTCACAAGCTATCGCAGTTTCATATAGTGCTTGCCGCAGCATACTCACAATCCTCAAATATTCCTGCTACTTTCTACTCTGTGTAACTTCTGCCGTGTTAAACGTTGTTAGCAGACCAAGGGCACATTCTGAAGTGTCATTGGTACCATTTAGTTTCTTCACAAATTTGTGAGTAGTAATACAACCATTATTTTGTTGCCAAGACATTAAGTCTGCTTTTGAAACGACGTGGTCTGCACTCAGGGCCTGAAGTGGTGTCCAGGAATCTTTTCGAACAAGATCAACAAACGAAACATTCAAGTGTCAGTCAGAAGAAACATATGTTGCAGAATAATTTTATAACTTTGCTTGGGGTGATGCAAGAGTGCCTTAGCCATTGTTCACTTTTCACTCATGAGAACAGAGTCACTAAAAATTACAAGGAGACTAAGCGTTGTGACAAGTACCAAAGGTGATTGTGAAGTGTCTTTATATAAGGAGTAATCATCCTACAACACATTGTAATCTTCAACACTTCAACATCCGGCTGAAAAAGGAGATTTTCGAAAAAAACAACACTGAAACGCATGTGGCTTTGCGCGGGAATTACTCCACTCCTGTACGGGTTACGAACTGGGTCGAAGTGTCAAAAGACGCAGCAAGTCTTCTAGTCTGGCACTCGAGAAGAAATTTTTGGTTGGGAGGTTGTGGGTTTTTTGTGAGTGACGTCATAAGTGGATGGCTTTTAGGCCACCTTGGCCTACTTTACCTAGCCCTGGGCGCCAACAGTTAGATGGTAGTATTTCACTGAAGTTTTTATTGGGAAATAGGCTGCAATACAAGTCTTTTGATACTTTCGATGACTTGCTGGGGTTTCTGGTTCAAAAGTTATGATCTAAAGTAATAAAAATATTTGACCAATTAGATATATTAATTTATTTGTTTATTTTAGATCATAACTTTTGAACCAGAAACGCTAGAAAGTCGATCAAAGGCTCAAAAAACTCGGACTCGAGCCTAGTTTCCAATGAAAACTTCAGCGAAATACTTTGGCCTAGCAGTTGGGCCCTAGGCCAGGAAACATGAGCCAAAATGATCCCAAACCTATTTCACTTATGTTGTCACTCACAAAAAATCTGCACTTCCCAACCAAAACCTTTTTTTTTAGTGCAATCTGGAATATCTGGAGTTAGAAAGTAGCAGGAATATTTGAGGATTGCCAGTGTGCTAAGGCAAACACTATATGAAACTGCGATAGCTTATGAAAGAGTGACAAAACAAAATCTTCATAGTGTTGGGAAGCACTGGGATTTTTTATGAAACTAGAGCTAAAAAGATATGAGAGAAACCTGACAATTACTTTCATTAAATATACACCTGACAAACTTCTGAAAATGTCCTGCTGCTATTTTTTGCCTTTACTAAGGTTAAGCCCTTGTGTTTTTTTATGTGCTATCCCACTGTGCTGATTAGTCTATAACGCTTTTGTTTTACATATTTATTCAGATCAACTAACACCTGGCAATGTTCTCGTTTTGTATGATTTTGTCATAAGTTGTTTTTTGTTTGTTATGTGAGTGATAAAGTAGTCAGCTTCAGTGATAGTATACCTACCATATGTGTGGCATTGCTTAATGCAAACATTTCATACAGAATATATTTTGTTGATTTATGACAAAGAAACTTCATGACAGTGTGCTTCAAAATGAACTCATTAAATGAGAAATACCTTCAGTTTTCAGTGTCTTATGCTCCTCACAAATAATGTTGTTTGAGATCAACTCAGGTTTAATCATTTTTAGAAATTAATTTGCATACACATCTTTACAGGGTGATTTCATACTATGCAACATTGATCAAGGTCGTGTCCAAAGATTTTCTAAATGTTTAATTGATCATGAATTTTTCTTGAGCCAATGATAACATAAATATATCGAATGATGCTGTGAACATTTCAATTTAGTTAATTCTTTATTTCTTTTAACTGCGTTTTACAGGCAAACTTGACCCTAAAGGTGCATATTCCCATAGCTGGCATGGATATTGTCAAGCTGGAACATCAGTTGATTTTGCCAATAATGAGGAGAAAGACTTGGTTTTTGGCATGCCTGGGTCTTTCCACTGGACAGGTGAAGCTTCTTGTATTCTGGTTTGTTCTGTATCTGTTGTCATTTTGAGACATTTGTCTTATTTTTTTAATAATCTTTCTTGAGCAGGTGCTATTTATTCCAGTGAGATATCAGAAGATGTGTTTCTTCCCGGTAACCTGTGGAGCAAGAAAACTGACACTAAAGGAATTATTCCACAAAATGCATATTTGGGTATTCTTCTTTAGGATGTGGTGTTTTGTTGATGAAATCCTGCAATATGGATTGCACAACATGTTCATGCTTGGCATTGTGTTTTGAGGTTTCAGAACATGAATGCTACTTCGTTTCATAGAAATCATGCAAAGGATAAGTTTTGCTTTAATATCATTCGTATGTTCAAGCAATATGGTCAGAAAAAAATTGAGTGTGTAAGGTCAGTTCAGTATCCAGATTTAGATACTTAACAAATTCTCTCATCTTCTTGCTTGCAATGATTTCTTGCAGCCATTTTACAAAAGTACTTTTTTGATTGAAAGGTTGGTTGGCAATGAATTGATGTTGCATCATCTAAAAGTTTTTGAGATGCTTGTTGCATGTTCAACAGTTAATCTTTAATTTATATATATTTTTGAATTTCAGTAGTGGCTTTGGATAATGAAAGTAAAATTCATATCATTTCATAGCCATTTTGTCCTGGTGAGTAAAGAATTTCCTTTAACAAATTTCACCCTTTTACGCCTATACTGGCTACTACAGTGGCCGGCAAACCTTTGATCAGCCATAACTCCTGAATAGATCAGGCTAGAGAGCCAGTGAAAACATTCCTGGATGCGTGAGACAGCAAGGAATTCAATGAACTTGACAAAAATATACTTATACATTTGAAATTTTTGAGAAAAATCCATGTTTGTGTAGTTGCCATACTAAATTTTTGGCAAAATTTCAAGAAAATCCGAAAACACGTTCCACACATCCCATTTAGCCTTTCTGATCTGGTTTTTGCACTTTGCCGACCACCGTAATACTCAAAAGCAGGATCCTTTCAAAAAAATTCAGATTGGGCTATGTTGGGGTGGAAAATTAGGGGGTCCAAAAGTATAGGTTAGGAAAATTGACTTCCAGATCATGTTTTGGGGTCCAGAGAACAAAATACAGGGGTTAGTGACTTGTTGAGTGGCTTGAAATGTTCTTGGAGCTGTTCTGAAGCTTTAGGAACCTTGCTTAGCCTGATAGCCTAAGGGTTTGGAGAGTTATGGCCAAAGATATACCCTGACAACTGCTCAGGCACCTAGTGGATATTTTGATTTTTTTTAACAAATAAAAATTTCCTGTCATATTTTCATCTGAAATTTGGTGGGGTGTCAGCAAAAATGCACCTTTTCTGCAAGTTTGGTGGAGTTGGTGGGTGCTGGCTAGCAGAAAAGTGGCTTGAGCCTCAAAATACCCCAGAATCCATGGTTTTGGCCCCCTTGAACCCCCCACCAAAGGAAGTGTCAGCTTTTGTGCTAATCAAGGTAAGGTCGTCACAGACATTTTTATGTAGAAAATTGTTTCCACTGTGTTTGGTTTGAGCTGTATGGCTGTTTGAATGGACGCAACTGGTTTTCCTAGGCTACGTAAAAACCTTTTTTCCTGAAAATGACATCACAGTGATGTTACAGGTGGGCGCAGCCTATCTCAGAATGTGCAGTGCTGTCTTATGGATCCAATGATACCTTCAGTGACCCTCTAGCTCAATCCATTCAGAAGTTATGGTTGCTCAAAAGTTTGCCGGCCACTTCGTGGCTGCTGCAGGCGTTTAAGGCAACTTGCAATTGCTCAAAATGCTTATGGAATGAACGTGCAAGTTGATAAAGTAGAAACTGCCAGGAAACAAAGATTTTGTAATTAAATGTGGCCAGGGGAAATATTAGGGGGACTGCTCACTTGGCATGCCAGGTCACTTGTGTGATGGTCTCGTGTTTGAGAAAAGCATGGTGCACATAAGTTTCAAGAAGGTAGCCAGCTGCATCGCAGATTGGCCTGCTTAATTCAAGAAAAACATAGATGCATACGCCAGGAGTAACTTCAGGTCAACAGCATCACTCAGGCATCACACGATTATACTGACTTGCACTGAATACAACCTATTGCAGAACCAGCCAACAGGATAATGAATAATCAAGTCTTCACTCAACTGTTGTATATTGTAAAAACGATGCCAACGTTTCAGCCAACTATCCTGTCCACCCTTTTGAACGTCAAGGTGCGGTATATTGTGTACCGTGTAGTGATTGCGACCAAAAGTAGTTTGGAGAAACAAAACTGTCATTCAACACATGCGAATAAGAACAAATTAACTCCTTGGCGTCTGCTAGGATTCGGGGACTTTCTGAAAAAGAACAACAACGCCTAAACGCATGTGTCTTTGTGCGAGAATTTCTCTGGTATGGTATGCTCTACAGACCCGGTAAAAGTCTCAAAAGACGCGGCAAGTCTTCTTGTCTGCACTCGAAAAAAAATTTTTTGCTTCGGGTGTGTGGGTTTTTTGTGAGTGACGTCATAAATGGAGGACTTTTAGGCCACCTTGGCCCACTTTGCCTTGCCCTGGGTGCCAACCGTTAGGTGGTAGTATTTCGCTGAAGTTTTTACTGGAATCTAGGCCACAATCCGAGTCTTTTGATACTTTGGATGACCTGCTGGGGTTTCGGGTTCAAAAGTTGTGATGTAAGTTCGTAAAAATATTTGATTAATTATCTAATTAGAAAATTAAATAATTTGTTTATTTTAGATCATAATTTTTGAACCAGAAACGCTAGAAAGTCGATCAAAGGCTCAAAAGACTTGGACTCAAGCCTTGTTTCCAATGAAAAGTTCAGCGAAACACTTTGGCCTAGCAGTTGCACCCTAGGCCAGGCAACATGACCCAAAATGACCCTAAAACTACTTCACTTATGACGTCAGTCACAAAAAATCCGCAACCCCCAACCAAAAAATTTTTTTCGAGTGGAATCT
>Ga0210059_1003188_pt1 | contig 26128 bp, 17 predicted proteins | sample Ectturendosymbi2_FD_188042 | JGI IMG/M metagenome (GOLD analysis project Ga0210059, IMG submission 188042) | Ecteinascidia turbinata endosymbiont from Florida, USA - Sample 2 (SPAdes) (version 2) | ecosystem: Host-associated > Tunicates > Ascidians > Unclassified | place: Key West, Florida... | reverse complement strand
ACATCCCGTTGATGGTGAATCATACAATCTACGCAACACCACCGGAGAGGTTGCAACAATGACATCACCCACAAAAACCTGAGGTTTAAAATATTTCATTTTTTTAGTGCAGACTCAAAAGACTTGCCTAATCTTTCAGGGTTTTGAACAGCCTTGTAATGCATCTGGCTGACAGGTTATGGAGTTGCAAAGTGATGGTAAACAAGTGTCTAAAACGGACGTTAAAGGTTAAACCATGTGTGAACAAAGATGTTAAGATATTTTATGTTTTCTTCTCATGGAGGAGAAAAATGTGTGATCATACATTTGCTTTTCAACTTCATCAGAAAGCCCACCTCGTCGTGTCTTGATCCCAGAACCACCACAGCGTCGAGTCCTTATTCCACAAATTCCTGATGTTGCTGGTAAGCTTTATATGTTGTACTAACTGTTTGTGTAATGCTTCTTATCTTTGTTTTTTACCACCCTTTCTTTCACTAATGCCTCTTTGTCTGACATGTGTGCTGCTGGTGTATAAATGTATTATACTTTCAAATCACGCATTGAGCCCCTTTCCTTGTGATAGTTTTTAACTCCAAAACTTGCCAGCCAATTGAGTGTCAGAGCTGTTCAAACTCTATAAAGATTCAGGAAGTTTTCTTGTGTAGATTTTGGAAAAAAAATTAGATTTTTGTTTTGTTGTGAGTGATGTCATAATGGAGGTGGTTCTGCACATTTTTTGGCTGAGGTCACTGTTCCCTGAGTCCCAAAAGCCATTTTTTTGACTCTCAGTTTTTCTTGAAAACTAGGTTCTAATCCAAGTTTCTAGTGAAAAGGCGCATCCAGGAAGGTTTGGAAATGCATTGAAAAGGTTAACAAGGTGCAGGAAAAGTTGCTTGCAGACATATCAAACAAATTTTAAATTTTGATGAAGGGCATGTGCGCTTTTTGGAAACCATTGAATTGCTAAGTTGAGGTGTCTCTGCCAATTCACTAGCCACATGTAGCGATGTAGTGTGTGACTCATTATATAGGTTGATGAAAACTTGTGTTTTCCTCAAAGGAACTAAGTTTATTTTTTTGTTTTTTTAGAAAGAAAGAAAAACCCTAGATTCTGAATGTTTTCATTGCATCATGCAATATAACCATTTTCTGAATTGCAAATCATTAACTTGTTATACCTGTTATGACATTTATATTTGTGGGCAAGGAAATGTACTCAATCTTTGTTTTTGCAAAGTCTTACTGTTGATTTTCTCCATCAAAGTAGTGTCTGTTAGCAAGGATGCACACAGAAGACAGACAAAATGAATTATCACACAATTAAGGCAGTATGTTGTGAAGTTCATGTTCATGTCTCGCTGGTGAAGCATCTGTATGGAATCTTTTCTGAACTTATGGTTGGGAATGGTCCAACATCAGAAACAAGTTGGGTGCAGAGAAAGCAGACAAGTTTCCATAACATTTTTGTTTCTCAGGGCTAAAAATATGAGTTGTAATATTTACTCCAGCCATTTGAATGATTCCTCTGATATTGTTTCAAATCTTTAAAATATTGTTTGATTCGAAAGAACTTGTCGTTGACTATGCCAATGTTGTGCCTGATTGTAGATTGAGACAAAATCGAGCTTGATGACTGTTTACTGTTGGGTGTTTCATATGATACCACAAGTAGTTTTTTTGGTTTTGTTCTTTTGCATCAACTCTGCATCCGATGTACAAAAACACAAAAAATTGAAAAATGTTTTGTTTGTACAACTTGTTTTGTATTTCTGCAGAGCAAAAAAGAGGACTAAACAGATTAAAACCATTCTCACACAACTTAGACAGTTCATTGTCATGTTGATATGCAAATCCTACTAGTTCAGCATCTGTATTTTTGAATATATGGTTTGGTATGGGCTGACATTAGACACAAGTTGTTTGCAGAGAAGGCAGAAAAATTTGTAGAAACATCAGGGTGAAACAAAATTTACTGCTGACTGTGCAAATGTGCACAAATTTACTGCTGACTGTGCAAATGTGCACAAATTTACCGCTGGCTGTGCAAATGTGCACAAACAAAATTTATTGCTGACTGTACAAACGTGCACAAATGATGTCCTATTTACTTTATCGTCATTTTCTGAATAATCAAAGAGTGCTTTTTAGGCTTGAAATTTTCTGCTTTTTTTTTCTTTGTGAACCCAGGTGGTTTTTTCCTTGGGGTTCAATCAAATGAACTTGCTTCTAATGTACATAAACCCAAAAAATTGTATTGATACATTTTTTGTACTTCTGCAGAACATCAACAAAGAAGAGGACCTGGCCGGGTGCCGGTACCCCGTAATCAAGGTATTTATGTTGTTAATGAGCTAAATATTGCAACAACTGTTGATTTTTCTGTATTTACCTTTTTCCTTATGATACTTTATTTGTGTGTTTGACTTATTTTTCCATCCCTTCTGCAATGAATTGAATCAAATACATTTCTAACAAAACTGGTGTTTTTGGTGTTTGTATTGATTTTATGTATCATTGAGATACATGATGCGGATTCTTGGCTTCACAAGTAGACTTGGAAATGCATTGAAAATGTTAACAAGGTGCAGGAAAGCTTGCTTGAAGGCAAATTTTGATGCAACGCTGAACTGCCCCTTTTAGAAACCATTGAAATCACTGGGTGAGGTGCCCCAGCCAATTCAAGTGCCACGGTTATGGATGTAGTGTGTGACTCCCAATGTAGGCTGAGAAAAACTTGTTTTTTCTCTAAGTTTTCTCTAAGTTTTTTCTTGTTTTTTTTTAAGATAAGATGAAAATCCTAGAATCAAGATTCTGTATTCTTTTTCATGAAAAATAACCATTTTCTGAATTGTAAACAATTGACTTGTTTTACCTATCATGATGGCATTTATAATTAAAGGTAAAGAAATGTATTCCATGTTTGCTTGCGCAAGGTGTTGTTGATCAGTTTCACTCCATCAAAGTAGTGGCACTTGGCAAGGAAGCACACAGCAAACAGAGAAAAGCCACTCACACACAACTTATGTTTTTTCTTGTTAAATTTATATGCATGTCCTGCTAGTTCAGCATTGGTAGAATGTATTTTTCCACACAGTGGTTTGGAATGTCCCAATATCAGAAACAGGTTGGGTGCAGATAAGGCACAAGAGATTGCAGTTTTTCAGAGCTGAAAAAGATAATAGCTTGAATTTACTCAAGCTAATCAAATTATTCTTCTCAATTTGTTTTAAGTTCCTCAAATTTCGTTACATTTCATTTAGTTTGATGCAAAATATATCTTACAGTTGACTGCGCAAATGTTCTTCCTGTTTTGCTTTGTAGCAGATTTGAAAAGAATTAATGAGTGGGTTTCTTGCTGTGTATGTTTTTTTTTTTAAGAAACTGACGAATTTTTTGGTTTGGGTTCATTTACATCAACCCTGCATCTGATATACAAAAACACAAAATATTGTAAAAAAGTTGTTCATACGATTGGTTTTGTAATTCTGCAGAACATCAACAAAGAAGGGGACCGGCACGAGTGCCAGTGCATCAACATCGTGGTATTTATGTTGCTGATTACTTAGTATTGCAACAACTGTTCATATTTTTGGTTTTTGTCTTTTTCCCTGTGATACTTTATCTGAGTGTTTGACCCTGCTTCCAATTCTTTCACCACTGATTGAATGAAATATCTTCCAGAAGAAGGTTGTGTTTTTGGTGTTTTTGTTGATTAGGCATCATTGATATACATGTTGGTTTTTAGCTTGACAAGTAGAGTTTGAAATGATGGAAAATTTTGAGAAGGTTCAGGAAAGGTTGCCTTTGGACAGATTAAGTGAATATAAAATCTTGATGCAGGGCATGTGCACGCAGCAAGATAAGAACCTCTGGTTTCGATGTAATTCTCAGGCCCATGCTAACTTAAGACACTAGAAGGGGCAAAGAGCTTTCTAAAAGAAGCCCAAATTTTTTTAACCATGTCCAACAGATTTTTCCAAGGTGGTTGCAAAATTTTTAAGGAGTGATTGCTCCCCCTGCACCCCATCTAGTTATGGGCATCGATGGCTCCTAATCGGGATTAAGAAAACTTCCATTTTTGAAACCAACTAGGTTTTTGTTTGGGATTTGAGAAAAAAACAAAATCCCTACTCTGAAATTTTTTCACATGATCTTGCTTCATTCATGCAATATCACCAATGGTTTGGGCCCAGGGCCAGGCATTTTCTGAACTGCAGTTAACACTTTGAGAGCTGTTCTACGAATTGATCCACCTGGATTTCGGCCTAAAACCAACAATTTTCGGTTGCCTTACCAACACCATAGCTCCTCCACCGATTGCGCTAGAGAGCTGTTCAAACCCTTCAAAGACTCGGCAAATCTTCTCTTCTGCACTCATTTTTTATGATTGTGGGTTGCGGAATTTTTGTAAGTGACGTCACAAGTGAAGTAGTCTTTGGGTCATTTTGGTTCGTGTTACCCGGCCTAGGGGCAAGCGCTTGGACAAATTATTTCACTGAAGTTTTTATTGGAAACTAGGCTCGAGTCCGAGTCTTTTGAGCTTTTGATCGACTTTCTAGCGTTTCTGGTTCAAAAGTTATGATCTTAAATAAACAAATTGATTAATTATCTAATTAGCTAATTTGTCAAAAATTTTTACTAACTTAGATCATAACTTTCGAACCTGAAACCCCAGCAGGTCATCCAAAGTATCAAAAGACTAGGATTGTAGCCTAGTTTCCAATAAACACTTCAGCGAAATACTAGCATCTAATGGTTTGGGCCCAGGGCCAGGCAAAGTGGGCCAAAAGTGGCCTAAAAGTCATCCACTTATGATGTCACTCGCAAAAAAACGCACCCCCCAAAACAAAAAAAAATTTTTCGAGTGCAGACAAGAAGAAGACTTGCCGCATCTTTTGACGCTTCGACCAGGTTCGTAACTCGAACTGGAGCGGAGATATTCCCTCGCAAAGCCACGTGGGTTTAGGCGTTTTTTTCCAAAAATCCCCGAAAGCAGTCGGACCCCAAAGAGTTATGCAGTGCTTTGTGTGGTGGTAATGCCTCAGTGTTCTTTTTTTCATGAACTCAGGTGATTTTTTGGTTTGGATTCAATTGCATGAACCTGCTTGTCATGTAGAAAAACACAAAAAATTGTGAAAAAAACTGTATTCATACATTTTTTTGCACTTCTGCAGGACATCAACAAAGACGAGGACCAGCACGAGTGCCGGTACCTCAGAACCAAGGTATCTATGTTGCTGATTACGTGATATTGCGACAACTATTAATATTTGTGGTTTTTAACTTTCTCGCTGTGATACTTTCTCTGAGTGTTTGACCCTTGCTTCAATCCCTTTACCAGTGCTTGAATGAAGTACATTTCTAATGAAGCTTGTGTTTTTGGTGTTGGTATTGATTATCCTGTTTTATTGTGATACATGATGTTGATTTTTGGCTTCACAAGTAGACTTGCTGGCTTTTTGCTTCACAAGTAGAGCCACGGGTATCGATGTAGTGTATGACTCCTAATATAGGTTGATAAAAACTTGTTTTTTTTTTCTCGAAGAAACAAACACAAAACATGAAAAGCAATACCTCATGATACTGTGAGAATACGAATTCTTGTAATTGATTGCAAAAGGTGAGGGTACAGCCTTTAAAGTTTGTTGTACCTTATTCCAAAGAGAAGCTCCTCTATACAAAATAGATTTTTTACCGGCATTACTTGAAACTAGATGAATAAAGTAATTTTCCATCTTAGCAGATCTGGTTTGATAGGAATGAACAGAAGAGGTTTCTTAAATATTCCTTGTATATTTCTGGTAATTTTCTGTGATGAAATTTGTGCGTAAATTTTGCTAATTCAAATTGATAAATGTCTTTCAGTTTCAAAATTTTTACGTTCCTTTACAAAGGAGTTGTGTGACATCTATATTTGCTAAAAGTCATTATCTGCAATATGTTGTTTTGTGCTGCTGACAATGGTTGTAAGAAAGAGTTATTGGCCATACCCCACAAAGTGAAACAATACTAAGTGGCAATGAATGAAACTGACGTATGAAAATTTTGAAATGTTGATGGGAACAAATTAACGAATTTTGAATAACATGTAACAGGCATAGAGAAGTTTTCTTTTAATTTATTGAACATGGGATGACCAATCGAATCTACTGTGTTGACTGCACAAATCTTCTGCCTGTTTTGCTTTGTAGCAGATTTGAAAAGAATTAATGAGTGGGTTTCTTGCTGTGTATTTTTTATAAGATTTTTGGGTTTGGGTTCATTTACGTCACTCCTGCATCTGATGTACAAAAACACAAAAATTCTAAAATAGTTGTTCATACGATTGGTTTTGTAATTCTGCAGAACATCAACAAAGAAGAGGACCGGCACGAGTGCCTGTGCATCAAAATCGAGGTATTTATGTTGCTGATTACTTAATATTGCAAAATCTGTTCATATTAGTGGTTTTTAACTTTCTCCCTGTGATACTTTATCTGAGTGTTTGACCTTGCTTTCAATTCCTTAACCAGTGATTGAATGAAGTACATTTGTCAGGAAGCCTGTGTTTTAGACTTGGAAATGCATTGAAAATGTTAACAAGGTGCAAGAAAGGTTGCTTGCAGACATATGAAACGAATTATAAATTTTGATGCAAGGCTTTTGCCCCTTTTGGGAACCAATGAAATCACTACGAGTGGTGCACCCAATAATTCCAGAGCCACAGGTATCGATGTAGTGTATGACTCCTGATACAGGTTGACTGACTGTACTGACCTTACTCTATATGTGCTGAGAAGTTTACTTGCATGGGCCAAAACAGAATTGTTATTGTCACTGCCTCTGTTTGTTATGTAGAGTAAATACCCATGCTTGAAGAGCCCAAAACTTCACACTGGCAGAAGGCAACTACAGAGACTGCACACGTATTCCCACATTCATATAGGTTAGCAATCAGACCAGTCGAAGGTTTGAAAGGCCCACTTCAGGTTTTTGTTGTAATATAAGTAGCCTAAGTTACTGAAAATGTGTCTTTTTGTCATCTTAATTTGAACATTTTTGATCCACTTGGTCCTCAGTGCCACTTTGTAACATCTGTACCATATGCTGTGAAATTAGCCATAATTTATGTTGACTGATCTCTTGGTGCAAGAATTTTTACCAAGTTTTTTTCTGCCCTTATTCCATTGGTTCTTGCTTGCCTTTGAGATCACACCTATGGTGTGGTTAAATGTGCCAAACAGTCATTACCATTGCAGTTAGGATCTGAGTGCTTTCATTACTTTAGCCTATTAAGTTTGCTAAGATGAAAGTAAGTTGTTCAATGTGCAGCCCTGATTAAGATAATGAGATATTTTTTGGCTCAATCAACAATTATGGATTGGCATAGCTGACAAAGGTGTCAATCCTAGCAGACATTGCATTTGTGAAGCAATGGCATGCAGTGCTGGGGACCGATCAACCTCAACTACACCAACATGGTATAAACTTACAGGAAAGAGTTTTCAATAAGGTAAATTAAGGTTCAGTACAAAACATTGCGCTGTTTCTCAAATCAATGTTGAGAAGCCATATGAAGCATCCAGAAAGCAAGGGGAAAACTTATTTTTGCAAATTCCGAAATCTGTTGGGCTTTATTTTCCACTTTTTAAGATTGTTTGAAAACACATTTGCAAATCATTTTGTGTATGTATATCCAGGGTTTTTTAAGGCGTTTTAGGGACCCAATTCGGGTCCCTAGAATGGAGAAAATTATCATCGGGTCCCTAAAATCTGAGAAAATTGGGTCCCTAGAATAAGAGTAATCAGGTCCCTACAGATCCGTACCAGGTACCTAACATTTCGCTTAAAAAACCCTGGTGTATCTGTTAGATATTTCAAATATTGCATAATCAGTTGATGTGTCCTTGTTTGCTAATGCTGCAAAAGGTCGGGCACAACATAATCAACGACCTCAACACAATGCCTATCCCATACGACCCCAGCGACCACAACACAACGCCCCAGCTATACGACCACCCCGAAACAACCCACCAAGGCGTCATTATCCACCCCAGCCTGAACAACCACGCTGGAGGTATTGAGGATTCCTTTTGTTAGGTAAGTAATGTAATTTCACTGGTTTAAATGTTTGTTGGGCATGTTGACTGTTTAATTGAAATTTTTTTATTTTGGTATAATACAAGAAATTGTCTTTCACGAAATGGAATGTTGTTCAATAATTAGTTTTTTCACTGTAATTGAAAGTTCAATGTAGTTTTAGGTTTTTGGAAGTTTGTTATGTCATTCTTTTATCATTGTTTGTTGCTGTTTCTGACATTCTTCATAGAAAAAAGAGCAATTACTGATGCATGATGTTTTGCCTGCAATCGGAAGTGTTCACACCAGGCACGCAAAATCTATAGATTGTCTTTCGTGTAGTTGAGAAGTTCTCTTAATTAAATTTGTATGATTTCTAGTGTTTTTGTGAAGCTTAATTTTTGGATATATACTTTTCATGCAGGAATGTGTTGCAGCCTTAGTTGTCGATCTAATTAGTTGTACATAAACTCCTTTGTTATAGTAACCATATATTTTACAAACCAGACAAGCACAAACCATTCAGTTAACACAGGGTTTATTTATTCCATTTTTAAGTAGTCATTTTCCAAGCAAAACAAAATATAGTGCTTTAATGCTCTTGCTATAGGCTGATAAACAGCATAAAGACATGCTTTGCACAGTAAAGTTTTGTCGCAACAACCTCAGCTAACCACATGAAGTAAGCCCAATGTCAACAAATTTTACATATAAACTGATGAGAAGCTGTTCCAGAACGTATAGAGCAGCTATGTCCAACCCACGGCACCAGTCAAAGGTTTTGTGCAGCCCAGTTTAGATTTTCGCTATAGTAAAATTAGCCTACATACCAACAAACTGTCCTTATTTTGATAATCTTGAATTTGACATTTTTGTTGCAGGTAGTTCTCAGTCCCACTTTATCATGTCTGTTACCATTGCAGTTAAGATTCTAACGCTTTCAGTACATTAGCTTGAGCTAAATTTAGTTAGCTAAGATCGAAGTAAGCCATTCAGTGTGCGGCCCTCATTAATATGTCATTCAATGTGTGGCCCTGGTTAAGATAGTGACATAATTTTTGGCTCAGCAAGCCATTTTTGGTGGACATTGCTGGTGCAGAGCTTCAATAAGCAATCTCTGTTTGTGGGCAATCTGAATGGTAACAACCAAACATAGCATCCAATACTGACAATATTGCATTTCATTTAAGTTCTGCAGTGTCTGGTGGTATTGTGTTGTTGTGAGCTTTTTGTCAGTGGAAGATTGGAACATCAAGTAAATACTATTCCTTCTTTTTCGACCTTTTCTTGTAGCCATCTGTCATAGCCAGGGTCCATTGCCCCTAAATTTCTGGATTATCTAAATAATGTTGCTTTAAGTCAAAATATTTGCTCTAAATACATTTGGGATGGCTATGTTACTGCTTGTAACCACTTTTATGCAGATGGCCTGCCTCTCTCTCGTGCCCAGCCATGTTCATAAGTATCAAGACTTTCACACAGCACATTCTTAATTGATGTTCAACTTTTTGACTGTACATCATTTTATTATGACATTTGTAAAAACGAAATAAAACAACAATTTTGCCATGATTACTGAAATCCTACTTGTCGAGGACGGTCCCCCCTCTTCTCTCTTTCGAGAGAGGGTGAAGATAGACCCAACTTTGTTTTGGCTATGTAGATGTGTTTTGGTTGCTGCTCCCAATGATTCTTGTTTTGTATTTTGATTTGATTGTTGGTTAGATTTTATTTCACTACACTCTAGACCAACTTGTTAGTTAGTGGGCGTTTGGTTTGCCTTTGTGAAGGAAAGGTTGATTTATTTAGTTAAATTTTAAATTAAATATATAAATTTTTAACACTTCGGCGTGCATCCGCTTTTGGGAATTTTTGAGAAAAAAACTCTGAAATGCACGTGGCTTTCCACAGGCATTTCTCTGGTCCAGTCAGTGCTACAGACCAGGTAAAAGGCTCAAAAGACGTGGCAAGTTTTCTAGTCTGTACTCGAAAAAAAATTCTTTGCTTGGGGGGTGCGGGTTTTTTGTGAGTAACGTCATAAGTGAAGGTGTTTTAGGCCACCTTAGCCCAATTTACCTGGCTCTGGGCACCAACCGTTAGGTGGTAGTATTTTGCTGAAGTTTTTACTGGAAACATGGCTATAATCTGAGTCTTTTGATACTTTGGATGACTTGCTGGGCTTTTGGGTTCAAAAGTTATGATCTAAAGTATTAAAAATATTTGACTAATTAGCTAATTAGATGATTAATTAATTTGTTTATTTTAGATTATAACATATGAACCAGAAATACTAGAAAGTCGATCAAAAAACTTAAGTCGAGCCTAATTTCCAACGAAAACTTCAGCGAAATACTTTGGCCTAGCGATTGGGCCCTAGGCCAGGTAACATGAGCCAAAATGACCCCAAAACTGCTTCACTTATGACGTAACTCACAAATTCTGCAACCCCCAACCAAAATTTTTTTTTTTTTGAGGGCAGACAAGAAGACTGGCCAATCCGTTTAATCCCTAGAACAGCTCTCTAGCACAATCGGCGCAGGAGTTGTGGCATTGGTGATGCAACCGAAAACTGCTGGTTTTAGGACAAAATCTAGGTACAAATATATCGTACGCCAGCTTTCAAAGAGTTAAAATCAAAAGTTTGCTATTTTCGATGTTCATGGTGCAGCAACACCAATTCTGGGGAATTTGTTTTGCAGGAGACAGCTAAACCGACGCGAATCAAGTGGGATTGACATATACGAGATTGCCGGAAAAAAGATATGTTGACAATACAGTATGCAGCTAACTGGTGTCATGAGACAACAATGTACAAAGTTGATTATAACGGTATGGTATGAACCAGTGGGTATTTGAATAGGTGAGAACAAGTATAAAAGTACGTAGAGACTGAGGGTGCAAAGAATACATTTGTGATATAAAAGGTGTAAAAAATGCAATATATAAAAAGGTGGAACAGAAAATATATGTATGAAAATAGTGAATTTTCTGTTGCACACAACCGTGCAGAAAGAAGGCAGAAAGATGCGTGCCCAGTATTTTGTTTTCCCGATTGTTTTATAATGTTTGGCTCCATCCCCAGCACATAATGTCGAGCATGTATCTTTCAAAATGCATACTTGAACCCTCATTATGTTGCTACATATTTTAGGCACTGATAATTCTGTCGCTGACTATCTCAGTCTCCTGCACCTTTGTCCAGTTCCCAATCAGTTGCCAAGTGTCTCAGATGCACTTAAGGAGGAAGATGAGGTTTAGGTGACATTGACAGAGAACTACTGTGAGATACCACTTACCATGCAGTCGTTGCTAACCTGCTTCAGCCTGTGGTCTGATCAAAAACTGCTGTTCCAAGAAGTTTGCTATGCACAGGCGTGTGCTGAGAAACTGTCTGCTTGGCTGCGATAGCATTAGACAGCACAGCTGTGGTTACCGCATAGCGGTGATGGTTAAAATTCAAGTCGGTTACCAGGCGACCACACACTTGATGATTTAATACGGTGTGATCATGTGTGGTGTCACTTGCCATGGAAGCAAACATATCATCAGTTGTAACCTTTGCTTCTAGCTTTTCGTCTACACAGATGGGTACGTCATTGCTCATCTCTTGTCCGATTTTCTGCTGTTTCAAAGCAAGGATGGTTCATTCCACAGGCAATGTTTCACACACTGAGTAAATTGTTTGCAACGATACATTTTGATCACTTGCATTTGACCGAGGACAGTGTCTTTTTGATATCATGGAGGTGTTTTGCGATAAATCAACTGTGCTTCAATGAATTTAACATTGTTACATTGAAGTTGAATTGAAATTACATTGCATTCTTACATTTAAACCACTCAAAACTTGCATATGGGTCCCATATGTTTAATTTTTAATTTTCAAAAATATTGGGCCCCCTTATCCATGGCCAAAGATCAAAAGGTTGGCTTATCCTTTGATTAGGCCTCCTCAATATCTTGGTTGTGGGCCTCTTAAATTTTGACTGGGACCACCTGTCCTTTCATGATAGACAAGTTATGTTTTGCAACAGAGATCGGCAACCTTTACCTGATAGCAGGTAAAATCCTAACTCTGCAAGGTCTTGGCTAGCCATACGCATTATCCACCAGCAATTTAATTTCCTTCATTGTTTGTGATGTTGTCAAAACTTGTGAATCTATGTAATTAACTCCTGTTTTGAACAGGTTGTAATGACAGCACAAAATAAACATACATTTATTAATAGCACAACATTGAGGTGATATTAGATGTTGTTTTTTGTTTTTAAGTAGGTTGCCGACCCCTGTTTTATATTTTTAATGTATTTTCTTACCTTAAGATTGAAACTCACATATCAGTAATCACAATCTCCAGCAATGAGCTAAGAAAAATAGGCTAGCAACAAACTTGTTAACAGTGGGAATAAATCAAGTCAGCAACAGCTTGAATTTTCTACTTGCAGAAGCTTGCTTGTAATGAGCAAAGAACAGCGTAGGAACCAATGCAGCTTATCCAGTCAAAAGGACTACTGTTGAATTCCCTGACAGGTGAACCGGTCTGGGAACCATTATAGAGGTTGAACCAATGTAGAGGTTTGGGGGTGTTGCCCAGCATGGAGGTTGTTTGCGAGGAAGGTCGTTGTTGCATGTAGAAATGCTGGTTTCCCCAAATGCTACTAACAACGAGACAGCCTAGTCATTGTGTGACTATTGTTTTAATTAACTCCTAAACTTCCTGACGTTTAAGTTGCTAAGCTGAAGCAATGTGTTTATCTCTCACCCAGTTCGTTTCACAGATTTCCTGATGCACAAATCTCTATTTACAAAAAGGCTGCTGGTTAGCAGCAGCAGCAGAAATAGCTTTGGCGATGGCATGACAGCAGAAAACAGCCAAGGTGGTCAGTGCGCTAGCGACACAAAACTCAACTCACGTGGTGACCACATCGCTGGACCCAACTTTGAATTGGTAAACAAGGTCAGCACACAATCTGCACACAGTTGAGCACACACACACAAATTCCCTTAGCGTGATAACAGGTTGATTCCAGCAAGATAAGCACAAATTCTAAAATGCCACTTTGTAAAGCGAATGGTTGCATCCACTATACTAGTACCTGAACCATGTCAGAAACAGCCTTCTAATCATTTCCTGCAAAAGTTATCATAACTTACAGGCAAATCGGTTCTAACCATTTTTATATTAGTTTAAAAGAAACTTGTTCACTCATTGGCTGAGCACTTTGAACAAACCAAATAACTTAAATGTCAAAATCCCAAAAATCGTCGTAGCTGCCACACAACACCCTTGCAGGATGCATGTGGGGTTCTGTGGACTGCATGCTTGAGATGCCTGCCATAAAGACTGTGTAGCTTACATCATGCTAAGAGTCGTTCCCTATTCTCTCAAGCACTCCAGTAACTGTGCCAATCATGTGTTGTGTGCTTGTGATCAGTGTTGCCTCTAAGGTGCGCAATTGCGCAGTACCACCAGGCAATTTGCACGGTGCTATCTCATTCTTGCACACTTCCAGCATTTTGAATTTAATACGGCGTTTACATATTGCATATCGCTTCGTGCAGAATTGTAGAATTTTCTTGGAGGGAACACTGCTTGCAATACGAAATGCCAGCTTTGTTTTTCTTCAGGTGTTCTTCATTCTTTTAATTGTTCACCTACGGGGTTATGTTGAAACACAAGTGCATCGCCAAGAAACAAAATTCCCAACACCTGCATGAAAGCTTCAAGTCAAGTCATGTTTGTGCTACAAGTACACAGCAATAGAACACATTACAATCAACAAAGCTTAAAACAAACAGCACAGGTTGGGCGAAAGACGGCCAAAGCAGTCACTTAATCAACCCCAGCCTATTTTTGATGACTGTCAAATTCAACAGCACAGATGAAGCACAAAACAGGAGTTAAAAACAAAATAAAAACAAAACAAAGAAGCCAAAAGTGTGCTCAGTTTAAGGTCAATGCTCACAAACATATTACGAATCACATAGTGTATGTATCACAAAAGAGTTAATACCCAGCAAGCAGTCGCGGTTTTACTAGATAGGAAAACATATGTAATGGTAACATTGTAGTATTATTAAAAATGCAACCCCATGCAACAGCACCTACATATTTCAGCATTTTTTACCGTAATTAGTTCTAAGACATTTATGATAAAAATTTCCTGAAACTTGTTGTCTTGTGTCATGATCACGTATGCAGGGTAGTTTTGAAAAAAAGTTATCAAAGGAAGAGGGCAGGATATTGGCATTATACTTATACATAAACTTAAGTTGGTACAAATCAGAAACTTTGAGAATTATAAGTAATTTAAAAATGTTGTTTGCACTTGATGCTTTCTTGCTAAAAGACTTGTATTTCAAAATACGGTTTTGTAGCACTTGCACTGGTTGGATAACAGTTTTATATGCTCGTCCCCAATCAATTATATAGTATTGCAAATGTGAATGGAAGAGACTGAAACAGATCAAATGCAAAATTTTTATATCAGCAAAATGTCTAATTTTGCACACTACGCCACAAGCTTGAGAAAGTTTCCCAAAGAGATTACTGATTTGCGGTTTTCACAAAAGTTAATATCAATTATAACACCAAGATACTTAATACTGTCAGTTTGCTGTATTCTCACACCATTCATAGAAATTTCAAAGTTACTTTTGAGAACATGTTGCAGTTAATATCATATAAGCTGTTTTATTATCGTTTAATCATAATCTGTTAGACCTCATCAAAGTATCTACTTTATCAAGCTCATTTTGAACATTAAGTTGTAACTTTTCAATATCTTTGTGAGATAAATGCATGAAATGAAAGCTTTGCAGCGTTTCAAACATGGTTGCATGAAAGCTTTCCAGTGTTTCAACCATGGTTGACCATCACAAAACACTTCTGTGATAACAGACAAGATGCTGTTCTCGGCTCAAACGCAGGTGATTAAAATGGATCATTGCAAACAATTTACTCAGTGCACGAAACATTGCCTGTGGAATGAAGGATTTTCATTGCTTTGAACCAACAGCAATTTTGACAAGAGATAAGCATGTGACGTACATCCTTGAGTAGACGAAAGGCTGGAAGTAAAGGTTGCAACCAATGCTATGTTTGCTTCCATGTCAAGTGACACCACACAAGGTCGTGTCGCGTTAAGTCATCAAGTTCATTGTCGTCTGGTAACCAAATTGCTTTTCAAACATACTGCTGTGTGGTAACCACAATTGTGCTGTCTGATGCCATCACAGCTGAGCAGGTGATTTCTCAGCTCACGCTTGTGTATAGCAAAGTTCCTGTAACAGCAATTCTTGATGTGACCACAGGTTGAATCAGGTTTTCAGTGACTGTGCAGTACGTGATATCTCACAGTATTTCTCTGTCAATGTCCCCTAAACCTCATCTTCTTAAACTGTGTCTATGGCACTTCACGACTGATTTGGGTACAGGACAGGGCCACAGGAGACTGAGATTGTCAGTTACTTTCATGTTGACACCTGAAATAAAATATGACAAAAACAACAGCTAGGTGTCACACCAATGATGCAGTTTACCTAAGCATGTACCTATGCTGCCATGCTCAGTCCAATTAGTTCCGTCACGAGTTGGTGGCACTAAAGCTGGTGTCTTACAGCATTTGCAATGTTCTCCCACAAGGGATTCATGCATTTGCCTCCTGTTGTTCAGCGAAACAGGCTCTGAGTTTCTCGCGGTGGTGAAATTTTTTTATTTCCTCCTGTGCACATTTCCTGCTTTCAAAAAAAGGGCTTACACAGATCGCTGTTGACTAGACACTTGGCTCACTGCACAAAATCTTGGGAAGGCCTCTGTTCGGGTCAAGCATTTCCTCCTTTCCACTCCCCAAAAACACGTCGGCTACCAGGTCAACCTGCAGTTCTTTGTGGTGTTTAATCCATTGACAGCTTGTCAAATGGAGTAGTTCGCTGAAGATGCTATTTGTCGAGAGGATGTGCTTCATGTTACTACTTTCTGCAGGCTTTGTTTCATCACTGAAAATACACAACTCAAAAAAAATTGTCATTGGCATTGTTTCACACTCTCTGAGGTGCACTGTGTTGACAGCTTTGCACTTCCTTTGCTACTGGCTGAAGGCCAGTGCATTATTTCAATAAAGTAAATAAGAATGCACAAAGATTGTCGATGCTGTTATGGTGAAGGAGCTGTTTTTTTGTTAAAAGTTTACACTGTCTGATGAAAGTGATAATTATCGATGGGTCTGTATTTTGTTTTGCTGCTGTTGGCAGGCTGTAATTTTTCATAAAAAATAATAGAATATCGTTGCTCTTTCTTTGCAGTTATTTTTTAATCAATGTCTCATATATTGCCATTGGATGACGGTGTTGCAAGTTGTTGATGGCCTGTACTTGATGTTGCTACCATCTGCAGTGTGTTTTTCCTTTAAAATACTGAAAAAGAAACATCACACAGCAAAAATACTATGTTGCCATTGTTTGTTGGTGTTAGTTTTTTCTTTAACAGTTTTGTTTCCCGCTGTTATGCTATTTGTTGAACAACAGCGTGTATTCAATGTTGCTACAGCGTGTTGAACAGCTTGTACTCCATGTTGCCAGGCTGTATTTTTTATTAAAAAAACTAAAATAAAAAATAAAAAAACCAAGCATATGATCACAAAAGTCAAAAAATGAAAAAATCCAAATAAAATATAGAATTTGTTAAAAACCCCCAAAAAAATGATTGTTGCTGTTGTTTTTCATAGTTTTGTCGTAGTTTCTTGACCAGATTAGCCTGCTGAACTAAGAAAGGTCATTGTTTCAAAACAGTGAGATTTGGACAACTGAGTGCGTGAAGGATACCAATGCAGCCTTGGTTTGTTTTGTGCGGAAATGTATTGGGTCTACTGTGTGGTTAGTTTCAACATATCAGAAGTAAAGTTGGTGGAGTACAAGTTCATTTGTTGGAAAATTTCATTTTTATGAAAATCAGTGTGAATTTTGTGCCAAAGTCTATAAGACACACTATTGGGGAGATGTACTTTTGGGATCGGCAGTTTGAATTATGAATTATTGCTGGCAGGCCACAAAATCCATCATCCATAAATGTAAAAAAATCCAAAAAAAATATAAAAATGTTAAAAAAAACAAAAAAATGATTGTTGCTGTTGTTTTTCGTAGTTGTTTCTTCAGTGGCTCGTGTTTTGCCAGTGTCGAATGGAGGTGGTATATGTTGAATGGCCTTTTCTTGGACGTGGTTAATGTTACTACTTTCTGCAGGCTTTGTTTCATCACTGAAAATACACAACACAAAAAAAATTGTCATTGGCATTGTTTCACACTCTCTGATGAGGTGCACTGTGTTGACAGTTTTGCACTTCCTTTGCTACTGGCTGAAGGCCAGTGCATTATTTCAATAAAGTAAATAAGAACGCACAAAGATGGTCGATGCTGTTATGTGAAGGAGCTGTTTTTTTGTTGAAAGTTTGGCACTGTCTGATGAAAGTGATAATTATCGATGGGTCTGTATTTTGTTTTACTGCTGTTGGCAGGCTGTAGTTTTTCATAAAAAATAATAGAATATCGTTGCTCTTTCTTTGCAGTTGTTCTTTAATCAATGTCTCATATATTGCCATTGGATGACGGTGTTGCAAGTTGTTGATGGGCCTGTACTTGATGTTGCTATACTGTACTTGCCTGCACTTGATGGCTGGCCTGTACTTGATGTTGCCTGGCCTGTACTTGATGCCTGGCTTGTACTTGATGTTGCTACCATCTGCAGTGTGTTTTTCCTTTAAAATACCGAAAAAGAAACATCACACAGCAAAAACACTATGTTGCCATTGTTTGTTGGTGTTAGTTTTTCCTTTAACAGATTGTTGTTTCCCGCTGTTATGCTATTTGTTGAACAACAGCGTGTACTCAATGTTGCTACAGTGTGTTGAACAGCTTGTACTCCATGTTGCCAGGCTGTATTTTTTATTAAAAAAAACAAAAACAAATAAAAATACCAAGCATACTCTAACAAAAAAAAAATTAGAAAAAATCCAAAAAAAATATAGAATTTGTTGAAAAAAACAAAAAAATGATTGTTGCTGTTGTTTGTCGTAGTTTTGTCGTAGTTTCTTGACCAGATTAGTCTGCTGAACTAAGAAAGGTCATTGTTTCAAAACAGTGAGATTTGGACAACTGAGTGTGTGAAGGATACCAATGCAGCCTTGGTTTGTTTTGTGTGGAAATGTATTGGGTCTGCTGTGTGGTTAGTTTCAACATATCAGAAGTAAAGTTGGTGGAGTACAAGTTCATATTGTTGGAAAATTTCATTTTTATGAAAATCGGTGTGAATTTTGTGCCAAAGTCTACAAGACACACTATTGGGGAGATGTACTTTTGGGATCGGCAGTTTGAATTATGAATTATTGCTGGCAGGCCACAAAATCCATTATGTATAAATATAAAAAAATCCAAAAAAAATACAAAAATGTTAAAAAAAACAAAAAAATGATTGTTGCTGTTTTTCGTAGTTGTTTCTTCAGTGGCTCGTGTTTTGCCAGTGTCGAATGGAGGTGGTATATGTTGAATGGCCTTTTCTTGGACGTGCTTAATGTTACTACTTTCTGCAGGGTTTGTTTCATCACTGAAAATGCACAACACAAAAAAAATTGTCATTGGCATTGTTTCACACTCTCTGAGGTGCACTGTGTTGACAGCTTTGCACTTCCTCTGCTACTGGCTGAAGGCTAGTGCATTATTTCAATAAAGTAAATAAGAATGCACAAAGATTGTCGATGCTGTTATGTGAAGGAGCTGTTTTTTTGTTCAAGGTTTGGCACTGTCTGATGAAAGTGATAATTATCGATGGGTCTGTATTTTGTTTTGCTGCTGTTGGCAGGCTGTAGTTTTCCATAAAAAATAATAGAATATCCGTTTCTCATTCTTTGCAGTTTTTTTTTAATCAATGTCTCATATATTGCCATTGGATGACGGTGTTGCAAGTTGTTGATGGGCCTGTACTTGATGTTGCTACCATCTGCAGTGTGTTTTTCCTTGAAAATACTGAAAAAGAAACCTCACACAGCAAAAACACTATGTTGCCATTGTTTGTTGGTGTTAGTTTTTTCTTTAACAGTTTGTTGTTTCCCGCTGTTATGCTATTTGTTGAACAACAGCGTGTACTCAATGTTGCTACAGTGTGTTGAACAGCTTGTACTCCATGTTGCCAGGCTGTATTTTTTATTAAAAAAAAAAAACAAATAAAAAAACTAAGCATATGCTAACAAACAAAAAATTAGAAAAAATCCAAATAAAATATAGAATTTGTTAAAAAAACAAAAAAATGATTGTTGCTGTTGTTTGTCGTAGTTTCTTGACCAGATTAGCCTGCTGAACTAAGAAAGGTCATTGTTTCAAAACAGTGAGATTTGGACAACTGAGTGCATGAAGGATACCAATGCAGCCTTGGTTTGTTTTGTGTGGAAATGTATTGGGTCTGCTGTGTGGTTAGTTTCAACATATCAGAAGTAAAGTTGGTGGAGTACAAGTTCATATTGTTGGAAAATTTCATTTTTATGAAAATAGGTATAAATTTTGTGCCAAAGTCTATAAGACACACTATTGGGGAGATGTACTTTTGGGATCGTCAGTTTGAATTATGAATTATTGCTGGCAGGCTACAAAATCCATTATCCATAAATATAAAAAAATCAAAAAAAAAATATAAAAATGTTAAAAAAAACAAAAAAATGATTGTTGCTGTTGTTTTTCGTAGTTGTTTCTTCAGTGGCTCGTGTTTTGCCAGTGTCAAATGGAGGTGGTATATGTTGAATGGCCTTTTCTTGGACGTGGTTAATGTTACTACTTTCTGCAGGCTTTGTTTCATCACTGAAAATGCACAACACAAAAAAAATTGTCATTGGCATTGTTTCACAGTCTCTGAGAGGTGCACTGTGTTGACAGCTTTGCACTTTCTCTGCTACTGGCTGAAGGCCAGTGCATTATTTCATTAAAGTAAATAAGAACGCACAAAGATTGTTGATGCTGTTATGTGAAGGAGCTGTTTTTTTGTTCAAGGTTTGGCACTGTCTGATGAAAGTGATAATTATCGATGGGTCTGTATTTTGTTTTGCTGCTGTTGGCAGGCTGTAGTTTTTCATAAAAAATAATAGAATATCGTTGCTCTTTCTTTGCAGTTGTTTTGTAATCAATGTCTCATATATTGCCATTGGATGACGGTGTTGCAAGTTGTTGATGGGCCTGTACTTGATGTTGCTACCATCTGCAGTGTGTTTTTCCTTTAAAATATTGAAAAGAAACCTTACACAGCAAAAAGACTATGTTGCCATTGTTTGTTGGTGTTAGTTTTTTCTTTAATAGTTTGTTGTTTCCCGCTGTTATGCTATTTGTTGAACAACAGCGTGTACTCAATGTTGCTACAGTGTGTTGAACAGCTTGTACTCCATGTTGCCAGGCTGTATTTTTTCATTAAAAAAACTAAAATAAAAAATAAAAAAACCAAGCATATGATCACAAAAGTCAAAAAATGAAAAAATCCAAATAAAATATAGAATTTGTTAAAAAACCCCAAAAAAATGATTGTTGCTGTTGTTTTTCGTAGTTTTGTCGTAGGTTCTTGACCAGATTAGCCTGCTGAACTAAGAAAGGTCATTGTTTCAAAACAGTGAGATTTGGACAACTGAGTGTGTGAAGGATACCAATGCAGCCTTGGTTTTTGTGCGGAAATGTATTGGGTCTGCTGTGTGGTTAGTTTCAACATATCAGAAGTAAAGTTGGTGGAGTACAAGTTCATATTGTTGGAAAATTTCATTTTTATGAAAATCGGTGTGAATTTTGTGCCAAAGTCTATAAGACACACTATTGGGGAGATGTACTTTTGGGATCGGCAGTTTGAATTATGAATTATTGCTGGCAGGCCACAAAATCCATTATCCATAAATATAAAAAAATCAAAAATAAAAAATAAAAATGTTAAAAAAAACAAAAAAATGATTGTTGCTGTTGTTTTTTGTAGATTTTTCTTCAGTGGCTCATGTTTTGCCAGTGTCGAATGGAGGTGGTACATGTTGAATGGCCTTTTCTTCATGTTGTTGCTGGTTGTTGTTTTTATACAATGGCTCAGACAATGCTGTTGTCTCAAAGAAGTGCTGTTCATTGACAGGCCTGTATTTGTTGTTGCTCCGCCTTGCATGTTGTTTTTTCATAAAAAATTGAAAAAGTGCAACCTACAGGAAAAAACTATTTTGCTGTGTTTGTTTGATGGAGTTGTTTTTTGCTCAACAGCTTGTTTTTTCCTCCAGTCTTTTGAAGGTACTCCTTGTTGACCAGCCGGCACTTTATGTCACTACTGCCTGCAAGGTGCGTTTCTTTTCCATAAAAATTGAAAAAACAACACATAAATACATTATTTTGTCATTCCATGTAGTTGTTTTTGTTGAACGGCCAGATTTTGCTCCTTTTTAATAGAGTGTCTTTTGTTGACAGCCTGTGTATTATTTTACTATTGTATGCAGGCTGCGTTTCTTCCTAAAAAATTAAGCAAACCACAAAAATAATATTGCTTTTGAGGTGCCCTTTTGTTGACTGCCTTGTACTTTCTTTGCTACTGGCTTCAGGATGGGCTTGTTCCAAAAAAAGGAATAAAAACGCACAAGGATTATCGATGCTATTGTGTGCAGGAGCTGTTTGTTTTTGTTCAACGGCTCATACTGTGTACTCCATGTTGTGTTCACAATGTTGCTATAGTCTATTGAACAGCATGTGCTCCATATTGCCAGGCTGTATTTTTTACTAAAAGAAAAATATAAATATAACAGCAGAGGATATGCTGTCAAAGAAATTTGAAAAACAAAAAACTCAAAAAAAAAGAATGTTAAATAAATGAAAAAGATTGCTGCTGTTGTTTGTCGTAGTTTTTTCTTCAGTGCCTTGTGTTTTGCCTTTGTCCAATGGTGTTGGTATTGGTTGAATGGCCTTTTCTTTATGTTGTTACTGGTAGTTGTTTTTCTTCAATGGCTCAGATATTACCGTTGTGTCAGAGAAGCGTTACTATTCAATGACAGGCCTGTAATTGATGTTGCTCTCCCTTGCATGTTGTTTTTTACTTTAAAAATTGAAAAAGAGCAACCTACAGGAAAAAGCTATTTTGCTGTGTTTGTTTGATGGAGTTGTTTTTTGTTCAACAGCTCGTTTTTTCCTCCTGTCTGTTGAAGGTACGCCTTGTTGAACAGCCTGCCGTTTATGTTACTACTGTCTGCAAGGTGCATTTCTTTTCCATGAAAATGGAAAAAACAACACAAAAATACTTTACTTTGTCGTTCCTTGTAGTTGTTTTTGTTGAACGGCCAGATTTTGCTCCAGTCTAATAGTGTCTTTTGTTGACAGCCTCTTACATTGTTTTGCTACTATATGCAGGCTGCGTTCTTCCAAAAAAATTAAACAAAGCATAAAAAGAATGTTGCTTTTGAGTAGCCCTTTGTTGACGGCCTTGTACTTTCTTTGCTATTGGCTGCAGGCTGTGTTTGTTCCAAGAAAATGAAAAAAGCACAAGGGTTGTCGATGCTATTGTGTGAAAGAGCTGTTTGTTTTTGTTCAACGGCTTATAGTGTGTACTCAGTGTTGCTATAGTATGTTGTACATCGTGTACTCCATGTTGCCAAGGTGTATATTTTACTAAAATAAAAAAATAAATAAAAAAGCGAAGGATATGCAAATAAAAAAAATTGAAAAAATCCTTTTTGAAAAAACAACAAAAAAAACAAACAAATATTTGTTGTGCATTTACAAGAGTTGTTTTTGTGTGTGTAATGGCTCATACTTCGCCACCGTCTCATGGAGGTCTTATTTGGTGATGAACCTATGGTTTCTGTTGCTACTGTTGTATGCTGTTTTGCTTAAAAAGGAAAATAGGTTTCTGTTGCCAGTCTGTGAAAGTGTTGATATTTGTTCATTGCTGCATTCATTTCCATGTATAAAGATGTAATGAATAAATTGTATTGCTACTGCACCATGAGATGCTCGAACACAAACAAACTTTTGACTAGGAAATTTACTACCATTTCTAAAACGCCAACAATTAATTTTGAAGTGGACAAACTCGTGTAGAAGTGTACTGACTCTCAGCAATATGTTGTGTTTAACAATTATTTTAGACTCATTACAGATGTTCATTTGCATAATCAAGACAAATCAAAACTTGTCAGTTTGTTTTGTCAAAAGCATGTTCAAACTCGGGTGCTGAAATTATAAAACACATTGCAGTGGAATTCTGGTGAAAAATACGATCAGAAGTGAAAAACAAAATTCGTTTGGCACTTCTTCCTGCAGAGTTTGAATGTGTATAACTCAGCTATGAGAAACATACTTCGTGTCCTCATTCGTGTACATGAACCACGTCCATTGATTAAATTTTTTAACACTGTTACAGTGGAAAGTGTGTATCACCATTATATTTTGAATTGTTTGGGTGTTTGTTGCATTCACCAGACTTGGTTGCATCAAACTCTTGTTTGAAGCAGTGTGATGCCTTTAGCCTGCAGTTTGCAGGTGCAAAGCAAACTTAATGCGTACTGACCTTCAAACGAATTTCTCTCCTCACAGATGGATTGACAACAAATTCTTGCTTCGGATTTGTGACACCATTGCAGTGTTTTATAAGTTTGATGCATTTTCTCTATAGCATTCATGAATACTTTTAATTATGTGAAAACAGCAAATATTTTTAAATCTGTGAAAATCTGACAACTTTGTACCATTTTCTTCTTGTGACTTGACCTCGCTTTAAAAAAATCCATATAGATGCGTTGCACACATTAAACTGTTATCCACTGTTGCAATCTCCCCAAATTTTTTAATTACTGAGAAATAAATGTCCTCAAGGGTTCTGAAAGTGGAAACTTCTCATGGTGACAAAAATCAGTGAAAGGGTGCGAACAAAACAAAGGGGGCAAAACGCTCAACCATGTGGGTTCTATCATTTCCCATGTCATATATGGTTGAAATGGGATTTTTGCTATGATTTAATGCTCCCAAAGCAAGGAAAGCGCTTGTTGAGTCATACTATGGTTATCTATCATTGTACATCACTGAAATGTCTCCCGATATTTCGAAGCTCAGTGACAGTCTCCAAGCACATCCATCATATTGAACTAGAGCAAGTCTATGGCAACAATGGCAAGTCTAGAATGAAAAGGGGATAATGGAATAAAGAAGCTAAAGAAATATTGTCTTAAAACAAAGATGAAAAGAATTATTGTTCAGCAAAAAAACAAGTTCACCAAAGTGTTTGCATAGTCAAACTTGCATAAGGGGGTAAACTAAAATAATTTTTTTTTGTAACGTATGCTTGTTTGCACTTCACTTCCAACTTGGTAGGAGACAAGCATCAAAAGCAAGTATTGACAGCTTTCTTTGTGCACTCACATTGCAGATTATTTTCCTGAGCAGAATTCATAGCAAAAACATTTTTAGGAAGTGTTGAAGAAAAAGGAGGCATAGAAAAAAGGTTACTAGTTCTAACATTTCGTGGTTGTTTGCAATTTAATTCCAATGAAATTTATGCAAGAAGCAGAAATGGTTCGCTTTTGCCTCCTGATTTGTTTTATTATTAGGGCCATTTTCATGGCCTAAAAGCAAACAGCACCTCAGACCTGGTGATATAGCATTTCCACCTCATATTTTGAAATGGTCTTAATGGTTTCCTTATTGATTAGGTTGAAAATGTGACTTTTTAATGACTTCAAACTTTTGTTGTAGACTGAGTAAAGGGTGCAATTTTCGTAGCTTCCTCAAACACAGAAAAAGTATGACTTTTATGACTTCAAATGTCCTTTGTTAGTCTGCGTTATACTTATTTCAAGTATATCAATGATTGGTGAATGTAGTCAAAACCAGTTTTTGTCTTTTCTACTTGAAAAGTTTCCAAATTTATGTATGAATACTATGAAGAGAAATAGCTTAATGTTACAAGCACTTTGCTGGAAGCATGTCTGCAGAAAAATCAACTGTTTTGCTCCACTGAAAAAGGGTAGAAATGCTGCCAAAAGTGAAAGCTTGATGCCAGTTCTCCAAAGTGAAAGCATCTGCTTGATGCGTCTGAAATCTGCAGAAGCACCCCGTACTAAAAGGATTCAAAATCCGCATGTGATTCACAGCATAATGGATAATATCTACATTCTCTATACAGCCAAAACCTTGGTAACCCAGAAGACCAATGTGTAATACACAAACTTATGTGGATCAAATTCTGACAGAAGCAATTGACCAAGATCCAAATTGCTCATGTCAATGTCAACCCAAGGTGCCATGCAGCAACATAAAATTTTTCATAGGCATGCGCAAGGTGCTAGTGAATAAGGGTCTATTGACTCTGTTTCCACCAAGCTATCTCCAGACACAACAAATGAGCCCATGTCTAAACATGAGCATCCTTTGTCAACGTTCATGACAGTGATAAGACAATGATAATGCAACATCAACAGTGTGGATTCTATTTGAATAAGAGCTGATGATGCCTACTTCAACGTATATTCTGCAAGATCTTTAGCGTCTGATTCTTTGCTGGAAAAGGATTTCGTTTGATTCACAATCAACAGGTGTTGTTTGCATCAGAGTGTGGTTTTTCAAGGTGTTTTAAAAACGTAATTCACATCCCTAGAATTGAAATTCGGGTCCCAACAATCACAGAAAATTATCGTCGTGTCCCTAGAATCGGAGAAATCGGGTCCCTACAGGTCCATACCTAACATATTCTTTAAAAAATCCTGGTTGGAGTTCACAATTTTTGTTAAACATTATCCCATCCATTGGTGCATTTGATTGGCGCATTCAATAGTTTTATCCACAGTAGTCTACTGAAAATATTGAAAGAAAAAAAACGAGCAATAATAATGTAAATAAAACACTATTATTTTCAATATTCGTCCAAACTGACCAACCAACTTATCGAACATTGAGTAATTTTGTATTGAGTAACGTCTTCACTCCCACTCGCCAAACGCTAGACTTTTAACATGCATCGCAGTAAAGAGAAATGAAAAAACACATATACATGAAAGAAAATGAGGTCGTATACATTGCGGTAGTATAGAGTATACGCTTGATGGCGCTAATGCAT
>Ga0210059_1003187_pt1 | contig 26137 bp, 11 predicted proteins | sample Ectturendosymbi2_FD_188042 | JGI IMG/M metagenome (GOLD analysis project Ga0210059, IMG submission 188042) | Ecteinascidia turbinata endosymbiont from Florida, USA - Sample 2 (SPAdes) (version 2) | ecosystem: Host-associated > Tunicates > Ascidians > Unclassified | place: Key West, Florida... | reverse complement strand
ACTCATGTTTCTTTACACATAGTATAAACCAGGGGTGGGCAAACTTGTTCAATGGAAGAGTCATTTAAGGAAAACCAAAAACACCAGCGAGCCGCAAAACCAGTTTGTATAGTGTCAATACAAATACGGTAAAGAATGCAAGTTTTACATTAAATGATGTACAGTAATTATCAGTATTAAGTTTTTATTTGATTTTCTAGTCCCCGAAAATCTGGGCAGTATGTTGTTAAAGCTGTGCGAAGTAATTCTCCCAAGCGTTCGTTTTTCAGGTTTTTTTCAGGGTTGCACGATGGTTGATTTTACGAACTTCCTTGCAGAGAAAAAATATTCACAGAAATATGTTGTGCTATACACAGAAATTAATGGAACGTTTAGATTTGATTAATATAGATGACAAAGACATGAGAATAAGTCAAAATTTATATTATGAACAAACTGCTGCTGTTCGAGTTAGAAATGAAATCACAGAATGGACAAAAATTGAGACAGGAGTTCAACAAGGGTGTGTTCTTTCACCAGGTCTATATAACTTGTACAGTGAAATAGTATTCCGCAATGTTCAACACCTTAATGGAATTACAATCGGTGGCACCAACATGAACAATATTCGCTATGCAGATTATACCATTCCGCTCGCAACATCGGAAAACAAGCTCCAATAACTAATAGCTCAGGTGGTCTTCCATAGCAAAAATCACGGAATGGAAATAAACACGAAGAAAACAGAGTGCATGGTCATAACGAACTCACAAAGCATTCCGATGTGCAAAATCAAAATTGATGAGATCACCTTGAATCAAGTTGAGAAGTTCAAATACTTAGGATCATGGATCACCAGCGATGCAAGTTGTCATAAAGATGTTCGAGCACATATTGCAAAAATCGATCTATGAGTGTTCGCACAAGAGTCCTGAAATGTTACGTCTGGTCAGTTCTGCTATATGACTGTGAGTCGTGGACACTAACAGCAGCACTAATTAAGAATTTGGAAGCTGCTGAGATGTGGTTTTACCGGAAAATGCAAAGAATTTCTTCCATGGCCAAGAAAACAAATAAACAAGTCCTGATCCAAATCAATCAAGACAAATCTCTCTTTAAAACAATAAAAAAACGGCAATTCGAATTTTTCGGACACATTATCAGGTCAAAACAACCAGAACATCTGGCTGTTTGTGGAAAAATTTGTGGCAAGAACGCACGAGGACGTCGCAGAAAAATGCCCTTGGACCAACTCAAGGATTAGCTGAATTTAAACACTGCAGGAACCTTGCAGCTTCACCATGATAGAAAAAGTTGGAAGACTGCCTGGACATTGGCCCTTACGCCTGGTTCAGGCAATGGACCTTAATGATGATGATGATACACAGAAATGAGTTATATGAGTACACTGGTATGTTAAATTCTGCGTATTTACTTTCTGGAACCTGTCGCCAAAAATTAAGTGTAGAGTGGCATTGACTACAGTTTTTTTAACCAGATTTTCTTGCATTTCGGTCAGTTTTATTTCTACAGCAGACAAGGCTGTGACAAACAGTTAGCGAACTGGACAGCCATCACCGATACATTAACATTTAATGGATTTACAAGGAATGCAAAGCATGGCTTTAACTCTTGGAAATGGTCAAAGCTGGTTTGGAACTCCAGTAGACTTTCAATTTATTTTAGTTTTCTTCCACTTTGTGGTCTGTAATTGCCTCTTCACGAAAAACATTCGTTCTCATTCTGATATTGGGAAGATGAGGGAATGCTTTTGACAACCGTTTTTTTCGCAAAACTTGAAGCAAGGCTTGGTGTTTGCTGTACTGGTTATACCATACAAAGTGTTTCTCAGCAGAGCATCAAATGTCCTGATACAATGGCTAACCTGGTGTGGGCGAACACTTACATTTCTGGGTTATGCAATGCATGATTGGGTAGGCATTGTTGTATGCAACTCGAAAGCGTTTCATAATAGTGTGTGTGTATTTGCTCCACAATTGGCAAGAATGCATTGGCATGCAATCGGCATGAAATAAATTGTTTTTTACTACAGGTGAGCACTGAGCAAAGGCGTCTCTTGTTTATTTGCTGCAAAATACAGCGATTTCACTTGTCTCTGGATGTCATTGTCATCCTTCAGTGAGGCATTTAGTGATACACCAAGGTATTTCACTTGGTCAAAAATTGTACACGTACACCATTTAAAAAAACATTCGACGGAGCAAGTTGTTTATACTTTTTGGGAAAAAAGGAACACCAATTGTTTTGTTGCCATTAAAAATGATTTCGTGTTTAGCTACATAACCACCACAAATATTCAAAAGACACTGGGGTCCACTAATACCGGGGACAAACACACATACAGTATATCATCAGAAAATATTAGATGATTCGCAACCATATATAAAACAGAGCTTTACTCGAAATCTGTTGCAATAATCTGGTCGCTGTAAAGGCGACAGAGACTGAAGCACAGAAACTAATTCATCGCATTAGTTTTCAATTTCCATTATGACTTTTCTGTTGTAGTAGAAAAGATACTCAATCTGCCGATTAGGAAACATTTTAAAGTTCTATGAATTGGCAACAGCGTTACAAGAAATATATAATCTTTACTGGTTCGCAATTTCGTTCTATTTCACTAGGGGGTACAAGGAGAAAAAGGAGAAGTCGGTCAACAAGGCCCTCCAGGTGACGAAGGACCTCAGGTAAGACCAAACCTCCTACAATATGTTTTGTACAAAATGCTACTGGTTTCCAACGACATTCTGTAACATACTATAGAAAGCGAAGCCGCTGCTTAACTTCCTTCGCGAACAACAAATGCGGTTTCGAGTTTCTCGTTTTTGCGATGGAGAAATAGAGGATGACGTTCAACGCAGCACAACGTATGCCTCGCTACTTTTGTTTGCAGAATAAACAGAAGTATTGGAATGTCTCGTAAATATGTCAGGAAATTAATTTGTTGAATAAACGCACTTCAATAGGGCTTCATCCATTTTATATAAAGCAATGCCTTAATCTTCTCCTTTTGCAATTGCTTTGTCCTTTTTATTTGGCAACTTATTTTGCTGCGTTTATAGATAGGCCACTGGTAAAGCTGTGCAGGAGCTAGGTGTTGTTTTATGTCGGCAACAGTCTTCATTTAAACTGTACAATGCCTGTAACGTCCTTTTCTCAACGACTGTCAATGCGTTACTACAGCACCTGCCAGTATGTGATGAAGGAAAACTCAATGAAGTTCATATCATCATTCTTCGATTGTGATTTGGAAACCGTGTTTTATACTAGCAACCGCGAGCATCATAATATATTCTATCGTTGTTTCACCAATTTATAACTTTAACGTGAAACGTGAAAGTGTGCGGTATGCGCCTGTGTCTTCAACTTCACGGTTTTGTTTTAACGTAATATTTCCCGAAGGACGTCTTTTCGGCGACATCATCACCACGCAGTTGCGAGGTTAAGGTCTTATTGTAAAAATCAACTACTGTTGCTGAAAGTGAGATAAACGTTGCAGCAGAATTAGCTGAATACTAATGCTGATTTTTCACAGTTTCACTGCTGTTGACGTGTTTGCTTACTATTTATTATTTTCGTGAATATTCACATTTTTGCAAGTGTTTTTCCATCAAATGGTTTTGTAGGCCTGCTGATCTAATCGATGCTGTTGCTGACCTGCTATAAACTTATAACTGTGCTTCATTATTTATTGAGCTAAACACATACCGTGCTCATCGTTTTTTTTGCTCAAACCAAAAAGGATGCGAAATGTTTGTTTCATTCAAGCAAACGCTGAGCTTGGTTGAGGTCCATTTGATTTCGTGAATCTCAAGTTTTGCTACATGCCTTCGGCCTATTTTATTATTTGCGAGCGAAAGTGCTTCACAACGTTGTCAAACAAAAAGTTTAGATTTATTTGGTACACAACAAAAATGATAGAAATGTTAGATAGTTATGTCCACACATTTTAGCCTTTTTAAATGTATTTATTACTTTTCAGCATAGGTTTGCATTAAAAACAAATCCTTGTTTGAAGATAGCAAAATTTCGTTTCATATACTTAAAAATGAATTTCTACGAAAACTTTGTACGCTTCTTTTGAATTGCCGTTATTTATTTTCAGGGAGAAAAAGGAACGAAGGTGAGGGACTGTTGTGAAAATGATTTCACGATATTTGCTAAACTTAGTGTTGGTTAGGTCTGTGACCTTTGCCACTGCTCTTTTTCATTAGGGTTCTTTGCAGCAAATAAAGCTGTTTGGTAATGAAAACAACAACGCATTTGACTTAACATAATTACAACTTATGTCGGGCGAAACTTTTTTGTTGCTGTGGTGGCCCATGTCCTACCAAAATAATGAATGTTGGTGAGATGTGCTTCACAATTTTACGCTCATCCTTCACCCTTCATTTTAAGTATTTGCGGCAGTCATTGCTTTGTGATTATACAGGGTGAAATTGGAAGCAAAGGAGAAGTTGGTCCAAAGGTGAGTCCGCAAAGCTGTGTGTTGCTCTGAGGCAAAACTGTATCATATTTTTCTTCGTGAAAAGATTTCATACGATTGACATGGATAACTTTTCATCGGTGGCATCCGGTGATGGAGTATTGTCGATTTGGTGCCAAACTGCTGATGAAATTTCCTCAAAATTGTTTTAAAATAAGACGTTAAAGTTTTTCTTTGTTTTAATGCGAAGCATTATTTCCTATGGAAACTTCCACTCAAATTTACAAAAATGTTATTCTGTTTCAGAATTGTCATAGAAACGATTAAGTTTTAACTATTCACAAAAAACGGATATTTTTTCATAATATTTTTCTACATTATGCAACAGACTTAGTTCACGATATGCGTTCTTCTGAACGGAGTTTAAAAGAATTGTCAATGAATTGTGCAACATTTATAACAGCAAAAGTTCATCACTCGATCTATTTTCTATTTATACTGTTAGTTATTTGAAAATTAAAAAGTTTTGTTGTGAAAACAGACTAATTTCTTCTTCAGGGCGATCAAGGCGAAGTTGGACCAAAAGGAGAACAGGTGTGGTGTTTTGTTGAATAAATCCCAATGTGGAAACTTGTGTCTTCGAAGAAACAAGGACGCTTGATAAAACCCTACAAGGAGATTTTAATTGCAGTTTCGCTACCAAAAATAGTTTGCAGAGATATTTTTGTATCCAGTCGTTTATAAAAAATGTCTGCAGATAATTTGCTGTGCTCAGTCCGTCGTTTATATCTGGAGTTTGCTGCTTTGAATTTTCAGGGAGAGGTCGGAGAGAAAGGGGATAACGGAGTCGACGGGTCCAAGGGTGAACAAGGCCGGAGAGGAAATCAAGGCGATCAAGTGACTGCTTTTCAGAATTAGACCTTTCTGTGAAAAACATTGTTCTAAAAATTGTATTTTATTTGCAAAGGGCGAACAAGGACAAAAAGGCGATACTGGTGAGACTGGTGACGTTGGACCGAAGGTGAGGTTTTCTGCGCCAAGCTGAAAAATTGTTTCATTGGCCGCGTCACCTGATCTGTAGTTATACAGAGTGAGCGAAATGTTTTTAGCCAAGCTGATTTTATTTGTTTGTAATATAAAGTTCGATTTTGGTCTATAACATTTTTGTTATTGAGTGGCAGATGAGTTACAATCTGGAAAAGAAAAATTTACTAACTTCCTTTAGAAATTTGTAATGTTGCGTATCTACAGTATAAACAAAAGAAAAAATGTCGAACTAAATTACGTTTTGAAGATTTGCATGATGTTGTATGCACTCAATCCTTTAATACAACGCATTTCATTATTTCCATGGTTTTAGGGCGATGTAGGAGAAAAAGGTGAAGTGGGGAAAAAGGTAAGTTATTTTACTTTATAACTTTTTCTGACTTCTGCTACAACCGCTAATGTAAAATACTTAATCCAAACTAATAAAACAACTAAATGTAACATTGATCTTTCTTCCGCGAGAAAGGAACTATATCCTTCGCTCATTATTCAAATACGAACAACACAGATGATGTTTGAAACAAGAAAAGGTTTAAAAATCCTCTAAAATAGTTAAAAAGTTATTTTACCAAAAGTCTAATTAAAAAAAAAACACTCAGGTAGTTGGCATTTAGTGATTGAGGCCTAGCTCGTCAAACTGTCTTCAACTGCATATCGTTGAGAATGGGATGCTGCAAAAGCAGCAAAAATTTTCAGTTTCGACAAAGATTTTTCCCGTATGTCGCTATCTGAACTGGGACAGCAAGTGAGACTATTTACTGTGAAAAACATACTCGTACTTGTCAGTCACACATTTAGTTAAAACTGGTTGAAACTACTGAAGTGCATTGTTGCAAAGAGTGAATTTTACAAAAGATGTTCTAACATTGTTCGAAAGCCATGTGGCTTACATGCTTGGCACAAATTTTTGTCGAAGGCCGCAGATTGCGCATCTCTGAGTTAAGAGGTCAAGTTTTGCGGAAGTAGATTGATTTGTAAAATTTAGCGAAAGAATAATGTAGCTGGTAGACAAGGTCATCGCAAGCGCCTCGTTGGGTTGGCCCTGCTCACTCGGTTGGTTATGTGCTTGATCAGATACTATCAATGCTCAAAAATGTTTTAGCTCCTGACAAACATCAAAGGTTATATTTTCACTTGACACCGCTCATTTTTCCTGGTAATTCCTTTTCTTCAAAAAATAAAGAAGTTTTGATGTTAAACTTTGCAATAATCTTGTTTAAAGTGATACGTTTTACACGAATTTGACAAATTGATGCAATCGTTCCGCTACGCATTATTGCAAACCACGGTTGGATGCCGTTGTTTGGTTGAGTTCTACATAGAAGCTATTTTTGTGTCAAACCTTACGTTTAAGGTATTTATGAGGGGAGTTTAGCTTTCACAAGGCATTTTTACCCTGTTTTTGCAGAAACAAGCAATGAACGTTCTCAGTACGCCTTGTATGCTACAATTAAAATGCCTTCTTCCAGATATGTCCACTATTCTGTGAACCAGAACACGACATCATCAGCTGATGCATACTGGGGCCATAAAAGTACAAATAGGATTTTCGGGTTATGAGTAAATCAAACATTACTTATCATGTTTGTGTCCACTACTCGTCAGCTGTGTTGCGAATTCAAAATGAGCAAACTTGCACGTATTACTAACTTTGTTGGATTGGCGGTTTTCACATACAAAATCATCAGTTTACGTGGATCAAATATACATATTTCTTGGCCTATGGTAATCGCTATTCTCTTCCACAGAGTAGCCGTGATCACGCAGCTTGCTGGCTTGGCCGTCTTGCTATTTTTCTCTCAAATAAAACTATTCAACCTTTCCTGTAAAATTTTAGCAAACAGTTACCCTTGGATTGATCTGACTAGCAGAATATATTGCTATGGAAGAGCTTTGTACAGACTCTCTTCCAAATCACAGCCTCTTAAAGAACGGCTTGTTGTGCAAGAAAACAGTCTGCTTGTGATCAGCTTGCGGGATGTGATTTTGAAAGAATATAAAATCGAGCACAGACATATAAACTATTACTTAAACAACAAAAAGTGTTTTTTAGGTTTGGAACTTCTCTTTCTTGAAGCTCTAAGATAACTGTCCCATGCTACACCATGAATTCCCGATCTCCTTAAATCAGTTCCGATAACTGTGATTAGTGCCAAAATGAACACCTATATGAAGCTAAGTTACGCTAACATAAATTTTACGAATGCTTTCCATAAACCGCGAGGTTTTCATGCAATTTGAATGTGAAGTTCATTCTCTTGTCCCTACGTGGAGAATTTGTTGTTTTCTTCTGGTAGTTGAAAGTTATGATATGAAAAATAAGTAATTGTTTAAAAACATTCTCGGCCTTTGAAACAGGGAGATGAAGGAGAAAAAGGAGATAAAGGAGAACAAGGAATCGGAATTAAGGTAAAAAAGTTGAAAGTTGTTTTCGAGACATAGACCTCTACCATTACTGCACTATTAGCGTTGCTAATGCGCAGCTTTCCGTTTCAAGCAAACTAAGGAAATCGCAATTTCTTGACTTTTTTCAGGGGGAAAAAGGTGAAGACGGTATCCAAGGTCCAACAGGAGAGCAGGGAAGCAAAGGAAATACAGGAAACAAGGTCATTACAAAAAAAATTTTAAAGTTATTTGGGTTGCGAGAAATCCACTATATTTTTACGTCCAGCATGCCGTCCACAACACAAAATCATTTGTTGCGTTTGTTTATGTGAATGCTAATATGATTTTCATCAAGTGTTTTCCTATCAAATAAACACAAGGATTTTTATTGGCTATAAGCAACATAATTTTTGGATGTTTCAGTTCTGAACACTTTACTTCAGCTCAAACTGCGAGCTGAATTATTCTACAAAGTATCTTTTTTCTTTTCTTCAGGGAGATCTTGGTCCACGGGGTCTGTGTGGCCAACCTGGTCCTGCAGGAAAACCGGTGAGCTGTCGGTCAACGCCAAAGTGTTTTTGACATAAAACGTGCTTCAAACAAAGCCACGATATTAAGGGTCTCTACAGAAAAACAACTGATATAGTGTTTTTACAACTTTCCCAATAAGTATTTTTCAACTTTTGGTTGAAGTTTTATTTAGGATCTGCAGTACTTGGAGCTTTATTTTGCTGCTTAAAGGCATTTTCGCGTTTTGTTATTAGTTTATCGACAACAATGAAAAACGACTGTTCAATCATGTCGGCATATTGCTCTCTGAACGTTGATGCTAAAATGAAAATTCCTTTTACCTCTTAATAATTTGTTCAAACCCATATTTCTGGTGTAGTATGTTGTGAAACAAGTTTGAATAACCAGGTCAAACCTCTGTACATATGTCTTTAGGGAGAAATAGGTGCTCCTGGAATTGACGGCGCTGACGGAGAGCAGGTGAATATATTCACAAGCAGTCTTGTTCTGGTGATTTTCTAATTTTACGTGATTAAACAAACTTAAGAAAAATTATGAAACGCGTTTGTTATACGCGACTGATGAACAGTGTTTTCTCAGTTTTTTTAAGTAATTCCAATAGCAAAGGTTGTATTATTACATCAGAATCGAGCGTTTTATAGAATGGTTCAAGAACGTTTAAAAATAATTTTTCCTGAAAAGGGATGAGTTTAAACATTTTGATTATGTAAAGACTTCAGAAGCATCCCAATATTGTGTCTAAGCATTCATTTATTTACCACAAAGCGTTTCTTGCTTCCAGGGACCACAAGGAATTCAAGGTCCAAGGGGTGAGCGAGGAGAGCCTGGTGATCGGGTATGGAAAATGTTTTGCTTTTTGTTCACAAAAATAAATACAAATTTAAATTGATCAGTGTGACATTTCATTTTAGTAGATGTCTTATGCTTCAGTAGTTGTGTTTTGCTTGGACTTATTTAAAAAGTATTGTTAGTGTAAGTACAATTTTGTGTAATAAAAGTTGCTCATGGAATTGGTTTCAACATATTTGGTGATTTTGCTTTTCGAAGGGTGAACAAGGGACACCAGGAGAGCAGGGGTATGCTGGAATACAAGGCATTCCAGGAGAAAGAGGCCCTGAAGGACCGCAGGTCAGCAGCAGCAGGATTTGGTTGTTACGTACACACGTGAAACGTTACATCAGAGCTTGTTCTTGTTTCAATATTATACGGAAAGTTTCGCGCACGTTGATACGCAGCCGTTATATCCACAAAAATAAATCGTAAGAGTGTACCTTAAGTTAGTATGGCTTATAACAGTGGAAACCATTGCATGAATCGCGACTTCAAATGGGCCGGCTAAATGTTAATTTTAGGGTCGCGAAAAAATTGGCTCAACAAATCAGATATACAAACTTTTCTAAACTTTAGAAAAAAATTAAAAGTAAGCTTGGAGCGAATCTATTTTTACTGCATTTTAGGGGCAATAACGTGTTTCATGCTGTCAGTTGTTTGCTAGGATGTCTTCCTGAGCTACCAAATGATGACAATCAACCAAGCACAACAATTGATGCGTTGTTACGTCATGACTGTTTTAACGTACTGACCAATATCGACCTTTTTGCATTCATTCCGCCATGAAGACATTCTTGTGCATAGAACTCCAGGTCTAGTCGTCCAGGGATTAGGCTAGCTGCTTTGAGAGCACACTGAGTAATTTTAGATTAAAGTTAAAAGCTTCTCACACGGTTTCAGAAGTACTTTGGACTTTTATTCAGGAAGTTGGATCCACAAACCATACACAACAGTAGCGAAGTCAGCCTAAAATTTGCGAGAGGCCAAATATTTTGACTTTAAGCGAGCAATAGTATTTGGTTTGGGTCACCGCACTAAAAAAAGATATGCCAGAAATTTAGGGGGCATGGCCCCCTAACTCCAATCCGGTTACGCCTATGATGCACAATTGAAATTTCCGGAGGCAACACACCTGCCATGCTCAGGATGAGTTTGCGGAGTTAAACACGACAAAAGTTTGCAACTAGAGTTTTCAAAACAGGGTTTGTCATTTTTGGATAAGAACAAGAAATTAATGTCTGGTCATCTCCGATCTAGCCACTCATAAACTCTTAGACTTTTGCATAACAATATTTGTGTGAAGCGGCATTCTAAGAATTGATAGCCACCAAGTACAAATACCATCCTTTTTGAACAATCTACGAATTGATGATATGTGTAAAAATCAGCAAGTGCCTCCTCAATGAGTTTTTTCGCCTTGCTGTTTCCATCACGTGGTAGTTTTATTACTGTATAGTTACTTTCGTGGATTGTGTGCATTTATATGATTTCGCCATAGACAAAAAATGTACTTTGACTTTGAGATTTGTAATGGGACGTTTCCACGTATCATTAACATCTCGGGCTCAAGGCTATCCGTTAATGGGACCGCATAGAAAAAAAGATTTCCAAAATGGGGCCGCAGAACAAAAACGTTTGAGAACCCCTGCCATAAATGATAACCGCTTGCAATAACTTTGTACATTGTGTTTGCACATATTCACATTCCAGTACTTGCAAATGTCGGGAAAAATTGCTGAAAATTTTTCATTAAGTTCAGCAGATAACATGCTTAACAGCGGGTTGCTTGCTCCGTTTCTACACGGAGTGGCTGCTGTTTGCAAGTTTTTCCACTTGTATTGAAATAACTGTTTTTGGAATTCTTCCCAAAACTATGAAACAAGTCTCTATTTTTGTCTGAAGGTTTAAGTTCAAGATAAAACCGGGATTGAAAATGACATCGTCGCTCGTTTTCTGCCGTCATTTTTTTGCAGTGAAACCTGTCGTTTTCAACTGCATTAATCTTTCAACTACTGAGAATGAATTTTTATTGTGACATCATCGCGGCAAAACGTAACACGAATGCGATTGTCCGCAGTACTGGCGGTTGCTAAACTCTGCTTTTACTTATTTTCTTTCAGGGACCTCGTGGGCACAAGGGAGAAAAGGGCGAGCCTTCAAACACGCCAGGATCACCTGGAAGGTCTGGTCCAAGTGGACAAAAGGTAATAGAAGGTTAAAGAGTCATTCATTTTTACGTTTACGGATTTTAGGGATCAGCGTAAACACTGCTTCGTGTTTTAAGAAGCTCTAGAAAAAAAGTTGAAGCAATAACTGTCGTATGGTGCTTACCACTTCGTTACTCATTGCAATGTTGTCAGATGATCTCTTTTGATTTGCTTGCATTAAATGCTTTTACTACATTTTTCGTTACATATTGCTTTGCATCTGTGTTGACTCACCCAACAAAACTTTGGCAATAGTTCTTTTTTCAAATCAACCGTCATAACTGGGCGGTCCCTAACGGTCATATCTAAACACTCCTCACTCCTCTAAACATTTGTCCAGGGGGAGCCGGGCGCAGACGGTGGGGATGGAACCGATGGTCTGCAAGGACAACCCGGTGTTCAAGGCCCGAGAGTGAGTGTCATTCTGTTATCGCAATTCCGTCACATTTCAATTTGAAATAACTGCCGGATATGTTTTTAAATTCAAAAAATGCTTTATCATTTGTGGGCAGGGACTGCCAGGGCCTCCAGGGGCGGAAGGTCGAATTGATTTAGAGCAGCTACGGCCGATCATCGCTGATATTGTCAGGGAGTTGTTGCCAGCAGGTAAACCGGACAAGATGCGAATGTAGATTTCTTGTCATTCCTGTGGCGTAGCCGACAAAACGTATTGTTTTATCACAATAAACCATCATTAAAAGAGTATTTTTGTGTCGTTGTGGTGAAGGAAGAATAAGCGGCTGGTAAACATTGCAGATTTTGAAAAATCATCGCGCTGCAGATAAAACATATCACCCTTATGCTTTTATCGCAAATATTACAAAAACTGTTAAAAACGCTTCAGGGCCATGACACGCCCATGGTAAGCAATAACAGCGAAATCCAAACCTTTCGATAATTTCTCGCATAACCAGGGTGGGAGACCCCGTGGTGCGTTTGTTTGCAGAAATATTTTTTTATTTCGTGCTATCTCATTATGCAGACGGTGTTCTTCTTTGTAGCGCAATTTGTTTCATTGTTTAATCATGGCAATCGCTTAAAACCTTTGTTAACATCAGAAAATATTTTTGTAAATATTGATTTATTTGATTTTTTGGAAGATGAGACAAAGCTTTCCAAACTGTTTTTCTGGAATGTAATACAACTCGTACTTTGGCTTAAAGGCAAAACACCAACATGCTGTACTTAATTTTGCTAAACATTTCTTTTTTTGTTGCAGATTGCGCTGGTAAGTACCAATATCACGATTACTTCAACTTTTCAAAGAATGAAATGTTTGTTGCATCCACGATCTCAAATATTGTTTCAAATCGCCACGCTTTTAAAATCTCCGTTTAGTTCCCTCATAATACGATGTTCCTGTTATGAGATAATCTATGCACAAGATCAAATCAAAAATTTCCTCATGATGTTCAATCGAAATGATATTTTTTATCTTATAATATGCTACGGTCGAGGCGTTCCAGCAAATACGAGCAAAATATAACGTTTTTTGTATCAACACCTGAAATAATGAAATGGAGTAATGGAAAGTTTGCGATCTGTCGTTAACAAGGCACCTTGAGATGCATTTGCATGGATGCTTTTCATTGCAAGTTGTTCGTGTTATGCAGCATTGCGATACAGCTGCTTTCATGCATGATTGCACTTTGTCTGTTATGGTGACAGCTGATCCAGGCGACCTACAAGATACCTGTCGAGAGTATCCCATCGATATTGCTTTTTTGGTCGATGGAAGTGACTCGATAACGCGGCAAGAGTTCGATCGAATCAAAGAATGGATCCTTCTCACCATCGATGCTTTCAATCCCAGTTCCAGGCAGATGCCTTTGCATGTTGACGTCATCCAGTACTCAGAAGACAGCAAGATCGAAGTTCATCAGCTGATCTCCGACGGCGTGGCTCAGATCGAGGATAGAGTCCGGGCCATTGAGCAAATGAGGTCAGGGACCAAGACTTACACGGCCATCCGGTTTGTCGATACCAATGTGGTTCCCAACCTTCGTGAAGGTTCATTCAAGATTTTGATCACGATGACTGATGGGGATGCCAGTGACGACCGTGACGTTGAGGCCATCAATCAAGCAAGAAATGATTTCAATATAATGATAGCTGTTGGTGTTGGAGATAAGGTTGATTCAGAAGAGCTGCGAGATTTCAGCAGCACTGATAAAATCTATAATGTGGATAAATTTTCTGCTTTGGAAAGTATTATTACCAACATCGTTGAGAACATCTGCTCCGGTATACATGCTATTGTGCAAGGTAAAATTGACAAGAAAATTTATGACAGTACCAGTGATAATGACCTGAATTTCAATTAGCGACTTTTCGCAGGTGTTTACAGCGATTGTTGAAGTGTTTTGTTGTTGCCAATTTGCCCCCCACTGCAATTACGGTCGAATTCTCTTTTTCGCACTGAGGCAGTTTTCCTGAACGACTTCCGTGACAACTTCTATTCTCCTACTCCCGATAATCCGATCTCTGACCATCTCCACCAGGCGTGCAGTCATTCCGGTGAGGGGGTTGGGTCTGAGAGCGAACAACCTTAAAAATCAAGGGCACCGGATTATTGGATCGCTACTCAATTATGTATTTTTCTGGATGACAAAATAATTATACTCACCACGAACGCTTGGGATTCCTCCCGATAACTTCCACCAATGTCTCCTAATTTTGAGTTATGACCATACTTTCCAACTGACCATCTTGTTAAGGGAGAGGGTTGCAGACCCTTAGCGTTCCTCACTGAGCTACTGAGATTTATGCATTGTTATTTTACGTGAATGTGGCCAGATGTGTTTTCTTTTCGACATTAAAACTTCACGTTTCCTCGTGAATAAAAAAACTTTCATTTTCTCTCGTGGTTGCTCGGTTCTCATAACGCTTGTTGCTTTTGCTGGATTGTCCACGATGCAGTTAACCGGACGTTTAAAGATTCACTTGCTCAATTTTTGCATGATGGTGATGACTGTAATTTGATGAAATTCTGCTGCATGTTTTCTGCTTGCACTAGCCCATTTGTTGCTCTTTATGCTGAATTAACCCTCGGAACAGCGCTTTTTCCTACTATAGCTTTACTCTGTGTTTTGGAACACACATCGGCTAATGTTGCATCGTAATTTCTAGATGTATTGTTTTTCAAAGCAGCAAGCTTAGATTGAAACTTTTGAGTAATTGAAAATACTAACTTCAGTCTCAGGATTTAACGGAGCTTCTTTGGTTGAATATATATAGTAATATTTCGTCAAATGTCAAGTTGGTATGAAATACGCGTTTTTAAAGCATCGAACAGTACGGAATAGAAGTTACCAAAATTCACCTATCAACTCTCGAGACTTGCTAATCGACCGTTACCATGCTGGCAGTGGAATACACATTATCTTAGGCGTTAATGAACAGGTAGTCATTAAAATAATAATAATTAATAATATGCTCTTTCCAGAGCACATTCCACCACTTTGTTGTTCTTCGGAAAAGAAATTTGTTTTGAAAAGCAAATTTGATTGGCAATTTAAGAAATCTAAGGTGGTCACGAGTCACCACTTCTGGCCCAGGGTTGACCTGAGAATAATGAAGTCTCTGAAGGTTATTCTCGTTACCCAAAAACTGCAGAACTCTCGAACTGCAGCCTCATCACCTGCTGCACGGGGAACCGACGGGCACACGTTAAATCTTTCCCCACTCTAGTAAAACCCAGCAGTTTGAACGGTGAACCTGTCCCCAACGTATTGGCTACGCCTTTCCTTCGGGCTCAGTAGGGGATGTGAAGTGTGGTCTACAGACGACTAGGGCAGCTCAATGACACTTACCGTTGGGCTCAGTTTGGAATTTTGTAAAGCGATCATTTTATTTCGTAGTGATTCTACCATACGCATGCTTCACCTGTGACGCTCTTCCTTTGTAACGGACTCCTTTTCTTATCTTGCTCCTGATCAAGGGGAAAATTTGAAAAACAAATGTTACTCGCAATGTTTAATTTCTCAGGGAGTGATATAGAGCAAGCGCGATCCGCGATGTCCAGTCTTGAACAGGTTTAAAACACGGCATTTTTATGCCAGTGAATGCTTCAGCATGTTCGTAGTGTTTTTTGTCATTTATAGTTTACACATAATGCTTAGTAATGTGTTGTTCAGATGCAAAGTTATGCCTCAAAACAGCTGTTTATTTTGCATTTCGTGATGACTAAGTTTTATTCACTTGTTTTTGCAGATTCCAGTGGGCCTGCTACGGCAACAGGTGAGCGCTCTTAGTCCCATTATTTTGTAAAAATCATCCCTGACTTTTCAAAAATCTGCAGAATTTCAGCAATCTTCTTGTACAGATTGATCCACACGGTTTTAAGAATTTTATTTCTTTCCATTTGCTTTTTCCAATAATAATTCATATCTCGAATCCCCGCATTGCGAAGTGCCACGATGACGGTGTGAACGGGCGATGCCAGCATATTCACGTTGAAATAGGTATTCAAGACAATACAATAACGGCAAGCACCACGAGGGTAGGGTTGGGAGTTGCATCCTTGTTTATTAACGTCATTGTGGCACCTGTCAGTTCTACCATATTCGGCTGCAACTCCCAACCTCAACCTTCTCGCGTTTCTTGCAGAGCTCGCACGTTTTCGACGTCATCATGGAATCAAGCGACGTCACCATCGGTGACGAGTGCTTCTTTTCAAATGAAAGATCGAAGCACACGCGAAGAAAACTATGCGAAGGGCATTTCAGCAGTTAACGTATCTCGCAAACATTAAGGCTTTGCTGTAGATTTTGCTTGGCCTTGGTATGAGCAAAACATTTTTAGTACAAACCTCAAAACTTATCGTGTCTGAGTCTTCTATAGTTTCAGCACAGTTGACTTTTCTGCCACAAATTTATAAAACTTGATCACCTATTGCGCACAACTTGGTAATAATCAAGGAAAAACAAATCCTGTGGTGAAACTGATTAGTTTGACAAAGGGTCGGTTCAGCTCACAAGAAACTGATTTTGGTAAAATATGGTGCTTCAGTTTTAGGAACTGGAATTAACTTTTGTTTATATTCTCTTTCCTAAAAATCGATTTTGTTTGTTAATGAAGCGCATGCCATTAATTCACGTTTTGAAAATATTTGCATGATGTCTATTAATCCATGATGATTTTTCCTTTACGATTAACAAGTTGTGCAAAAAAACTTTATCAACGAAGAAATTGAAGACAAAAAGCGATATTACCTTGTTCACATACTAATAATTTTTTCAAAAATATTCCTTAAATGAGAGCTCAGTAAACTTACCTAAGTCTGATTCAAACATCTAATCAACCAGGAATTTCTTGAATGAGTTATTTACCCACGGCACGATGCAGGCAATGCACTGATTGGGAAGTGAACGTCATCCCAATTTTGTAATCAAGGAAAAAAATTGCAGTAAAATATTGTTTCATTTAAATAATACCTTTCAAGTGCGTTTGCAAATACAAGATTTTGCTGTTAGACTGTCATGCCAAATGCAATCACTGGCCTCATTTCGTTAAAAACACTCTTCGCCACGTGCCTTGTTAGGTTTAAGTGTTGCATAAAAGAAAACCAAGTGGTACTACCCAAGTTTCCTTTCATTTCAGAAAATCCTGGGAGAGGGGATGTGAAGAAATAGAGTTTTTTCCAAATATCTTCTTACCACAATGCATGACGGCTAAAACAGCTGAAAAAGCTGCATATAATCTGTATTAATTTTTCACAACTACTGGCGCTCAACAAGTGCTTGAGCGTTTATTAACACCTAGTTCAGAGTTGCTCTATTGCTTCGATTCTGTGTGATGAACAATTTTAATAATTCCCTGGCCTTTGTGCAGTTGTTTTTATGTGCATATACACTAATCAAACTAATTGTTCGCTTTTTCTTTGCGTTTGATGTCAATTGCACTGCTGTAGCCGAAATGTCGTAACAACCAAGGTGTTAATAAAACTAGTCATGTATATACTGGTCTGGTGATATCATCGTTCAAATCAGCAGCATTTTTGTTTTTTGAATTCGCTACGAATGGATGGATCGTTGTGAACATACTCACGTACGTTGGTCGTTCCTTGTTGGGTTAAACTTACAACGAATGGTGCATTATGTGAAAACGAAACCTGCATGCCGTGGCTGCATTTCTATCATTGATCTCCTTCTCAATGCAATTCTGAATAAAATATTTGATCTCCGAAGAAGCTTCGACTCGCGCCAAACCGCCTGGTCGTGGTGATGACATATGCGGCCAGCCAATGCCCTCAGGGGATTGCAACCCTCCCGGAGGCTTGGTTGCCACAGTGGACAAATACTACTGGGACAATGAGCGCCGAGCTTGTTTCCTTTTCAAGTACTTAGGCTGCCCTGGTAGCAATGTTTTTGACAGTGAACTTGATTGCCAGTCCACCTGCCAGTATACGTGTAAGTAGAATCATCATCTGATTGTCGCAGTTCTTAGACTAGATTCGTTGCAAAGCTTACTATTACAACCAGGATTGAGATTTGAAAATTGAAAACATGCCAAACGAGGCTCACCCTCTTAACAAAACATTTTGCAAGTTCGCCCACCAAGCATGGCCAGCCTACACATGCACTTTTACAATTTCATCGCTGACATGGGTCACCTACGCTGGTATTCACGTCAATGCTTCATATAACGTTTTTCAAACTGCCTTTTTCAATGCGAAATCTAAAAACAGTCTACATTCTTCCAAACCAGAAAGGTACGTATGACATGTTTCAGGATTATTGTGGTCAGTGCTTCTTTTTGGTTACGATTATGTTTTCAGGTCCTGGGTTCAGTAGTTTCTCCAAACTAATGTTCAATAAAAAATTGTTCTGTGAATGTTCCCAGCATGGATGAAATCTTTCTTACCTTGCAAACTATCGGTCAAAACCCTCTACTTTTTACTTTACATTCAAACACCTTGGTATTGATCATGTAATTTTTATTAAGCTTTTCGAAATCCTGTTGGATAACCTTTTATCGAATGTTTTTAAAGCTCTTTTTGATTTCAGGGCAGCCAGCTTTGCCAAGTTCTTCTCCTAGCTCTCTCCCCCCAGTTAGCAACGAACCCTCATGCACAAACGCTTTAACCGATTTGGCGTTTGTAATGGATGGCAGTTCTTCAGTGGGTGAAAATGGTTTCTCTCTGCTTCGTGATTTCTTGACAAATGTTGTCAGCGGCTTCCAGGATGTAGGTCCTTCTGGTGTCCAAGTAGCCATGATCCAATACAATGAACGGCCACGGTGAGCTCTTTCAAAATTTAAATCATTGTGCTTTGTTTTCCCGAAGTCCAACGAAAGTGAAATCGTGAAAAAACAAAAAAATTCTAACTATATCCACTGTACAGACACGAAAAGATTGAAGAAAACGATAAGGCGTAAATGTTGCAGCAAATGCAACTAAATGCATTGATCACATGAATAGTATAAAGCTTTTTCATCAGACTGGTTTAAAAGGAAACAGGTTAATATTTTCTGATGGCTGAATTAAACGATATTTAGCAAAACAGCAAACCAATGATTATAGGAAGAAAAAAACATTTCATTAACTAAAGAACTTGTTTACCTCATTTGAGTTAAATCTGGTCTGCTGATAATAAAGAGTTATTGAAAATTTTTATGTTTGCTTTACGATGTAGTAGTTGAACTTCCACCAGTTTTACCAAACTTTTTATCCCTAAGTTTTAATGAATCATCAGTTCTAATAAAAAAGAGTCCGTTTATAATAACTTTGGTTTGTTCATGTCATTGAAACAGACAATAATCCATAAAAATATTTTTGTATTTTCGGCATAACTGCTTTTTTTGTGAAAAACAATTTAAAAGCTTTTATTAGTGAAGCTGAAGCGATTCTTGTCAATCCAAGGCGCTGCAGTGATAAACAGGCGGCGTTATTTACAAGAACGAGCAAAAACACGCAAGTTCGCTTTCACAGAATGGAATTCAATTTCCAGCAGTCCAGTAGCAAGGAAACCGTCCTTCGTTCGATCGAGAACCTCAACTTTTTAGGAGGAAACACTCAAACAGGAGCCGCTCTTCAATTTCTACAGACAGCTTATGACGAAATTGAAGGAATTAGATCAACCGCTCGAAAGGTGCGTCAACTGTAGTGTGTTTTGTGAAAAAAACTTCACAAGAATCTGTCTAATCACTAAATATCATTTCGACTTAATATATCAAAAGCAAGTTAGGGATGCGACATTTTAGTTGCAAAAATAACTCATATGTCTTGATGATCATAACTTGAGAGCAAACCAAGAAATCAAACTTTCAAAGAATAAACTGCCACCTTTATTTTTCACTTGAAAATATGGGAGGGTCATAGGCGTCAATTTCCTCAACCGCCTTGTCGGACCGACTTCGAAATAAAAATTCAGTGTATGTTTAAAAACGTTCAGGTTCTTCCTGCTCCTGAGAGAAGACAATGCATTAGGACTGTGTAAATTAAGTTGGCTGGGATTGAAGGCTAACGTTAGACATAAACTACCAAGAAATTATTTTTTAAAGTAATGTTAAGAAAATTTTGTAATTGCTTTCCTTTTATGCAATCAAATACCTTTTCATCTAATTTCAGTGGTGAAAGGTTATGCGAACATATCATTGTCTAATTTACATTATTCGTTATACATCCACGTCCCAAGTTAAACTCACTGAAATGATAAAACGGCATTTTTATTTTTCCTCCATATCCTCCCAACTGGTCAAAGCAATAACTTTGTTGTAGCTGTAAGCAAAAATACAATTAGCCGAAAGTTCTTAACGAACATATCTCGTACAAACAAAAGTCGCGTCTAGAACAGTGGTTTTCAAACTTTTTAATGCAGCGACCCATTTTGCAACCCACGTTAACCTAACGACCCCCTTCCGAAAAATTCCAGTCATGCATATGTAATGCAGTTGTGTTTGCACAATAGAAAATTACAATGACTAAAACTAACGTACGATATCACTGTGTTAAACAATGACTCATTTATTAAATTCATGTACATGGCAGCATCAGTGAGAGAGACCCCGCCGCCGTATGCAAATCACTCCACAGCACAACTCATTACAAACTAGAATAACTTCCAAGTTACTTACCGCATTCAGATATCTAATTTGCAAACACAGCACATTCTTACGTCACAAAGTTGTTCATGCGTTGCCAAACGCAGCAACAGTGTAATGGTCATAATCACACTTAAAACAATTTTTAATGAAAAAAGTAGGTTGTCATCTTCGCCAGGTGATCCTATTATTTTGGCTACGACAAAAAGTGGTTCCGTATACAAAATATAAAATCTGTAAGTAATTATGAATATTTTTATCAGAAGCTGTCGCACCCCTAGAAAAATGGCAAATGGTTGAAAACCACTGTCTTAGAGCATCATCATTCGACTCACCATATCAAGCCACGGGATGATGGTCAGACTGAAATGCCGTTTCGTAGGAAATGTGGTTAAGTAATGAAATGCTGTCGCCAGTGAATGAGGAGTTCCTTAAAAACAGAAAGAATAAAGGACTAACACATTGCAGAACAGAAGCATTTGAGACTGACATTTTGGGGATTTAACATGCACTTGTTTATTTCATATTCCTTTTCAACTTAATGTCAAAGGTAGATGAAACTATTTTTGTGATAAAAACGTACTTCAGCAATTTAGCTATTTTAACTTATTCACGTGCATAAAAATCACAATTGAGTCTTTGAATTATGAAGGCAAATGCATTTGAATGTATACTGTGGTTCCTGGACAGACCAGGACGTTTTCAACGTTACAGCGTTGTGCCTTACCTGTAGCATATCCGCAGCACACTCGCGTGAAATTGTTGGAGATTATTCATACGTCACTGACTGTTATAAATATTTTATAATGTATGACGGCGGCATAATGGGATATAAACACAAAATGCCAATAGCGTAAATTAGATGGATACGCTCAAGAAAATTACGAAACCTCTTAGAAAATATCAGCTTGTATTACTTTTATTCAGCGCAAGAATAATTTAAATCACGTGATATCATGTTTGAGGAACTGTGCCACGAATTTTATAGCAAAGTCTCAAAAATTTGCTGAAGAAAAATTTTCCATACCGTTTCCATTTTTAGCTCACCAGAGACAGCAAAATGCGCGGCCTGGTTTTGTGAAACTATGTCGATTAATTAAAAGCGTAATCGCATTTAAAATAAATAAAACATGTTTCCACGAGGAAAAAGTTTTGTTTGTCGAGTCCACCGTTTTGAAATTGTTTTCTAAGTCTATTTTTGCGAAAAACACAAAGGGAAACATTCTCCTCTACACGAACTTTTTTCTGTGTGACAAGTGAAATCGCTGATCGCAGGTTGTTGTGGTGATCACTGATGGACGAAGTCAAGACGACGTTTTGCCTCCAGCGAGAACATTGAAAGCGGCAGGTGAGATTTTGTTTGAACCAAAATGCAGAAGTGGCCAGGCCATACAAAACAGATTGCTGAGTAGCACTTCATAATAAACTCTTTTTGAATTGAAGGAGGACTATTTTGAAAATCTTTTAAACATCGGCTCCAACAATAAAATTCGTCAATTTTTTCTCCGCTTAAGTAAAAACAGACGTAAAACCAAAACCATATTTTTAAAGAGTTTTCTTCACAGAACCTACAAAATCTATAGTCCCCGTTCCAGAACCCGTCCCAAAAAAGGTAAAAAATCATCAAAATTTATACATTTCATTTTTCCTTTGTAACGCATTACGCCATATGAAAGCAAACATTATGAAAGTGATATAGTAGAAACTTTACGGGACTGGCGATGCGCAAACTTGCGTGAAATCTGTTTCCTGTGAAAAACATTTGCGATTTCATTCGGCTGCGTCGTCCTGTGTTGTTGAAAACCTTTATTTTATTTGGTCCATCTCCAATTATGAGCCACATGACAATCGTGCTGCCATTAAATTAGATGAATGAAGTCAAGCTTAGACAACAATCGTGTAATCTTCATAATGCAGGTTTGTGTTGCCTTGCCACTTCCAATGCTTTAACTGAAGTAATTTATTTTTTAATATTTTAGATCGATTCGAGATAGATTGAACTATGTGTTCGTAATCTACTCCTTAGCATCTCTAGGTCCACGCTCCGATGAAACAGCTCATTTCGTTGAACCACCGCCTGGACTTCAGCTCAGTGGGTTAATAACTGTTTGCCTGTTTCAGAGAGTCCGGTTTAAGAGACCTTTAGTAAAAGCACTGTGTTACGGTTCCCTGTATGATGACAGTTAGTAAGAGATTGCCACGCAAGGTCACTTCGAATGAACTAACATGCAGTTTTAAAACCTGTGCTTAAATACCGGTGAAGGCATTGCTCGGTGAAGGGTGAAGGCATTGCGATTGGAGTAAAACCGAAAACTGAAAGGTCATCTTGGAAGCCATGTTTGCTCAGGGGCGACGATCTTCGCTATTGGTGTTGGAGAAGCCGAGGAACGTGAACTTCGTGAAATGGCGTCCTCCCCTTTCTCCCAGTACATTTTTAGTGTGACTGAATATGGAGCTATTTCCAGCATTCAAGACATGCTTCTTGAGAAGATTTGTGTGGCGGCAAGAGGAAACTTTAGATGTAAGTGAACAATGAAAAGAGCGTTTTTAGAGTGATAACGGTTTATGTCAATCTGGTGTTGAGGACGGTGTGGTAAAAGACAACATTTTGCTAACAATTAACGTAATTTTTCTTGCCAACAAAAGAAAATGATAATTGTCAACTTCTAGGTCTTGGAGGGAAATATTTAAAACATCCCTTTGCATTTTAAATCATTCACCTGTAACGGCTTCCATTGTCATATTTTTGAAAGTGAAAGATGCAAACACTGAAAAATTAATATCAAAATAAATATCACACATTTTCTTAAAATGATCTTGTTAATTTCTATGAAATCAAATATGAATTGGTTTTCTTTGGCGAGTAGCAAATAAGTTTCTTTTATATTCTTAGCAAGCTGATTGCTTTAACAGCTTGTGTTGAATTTATGAAAACCCTTCTGATTTATCTTCTCATCTTTTCCCTCCTCCCCTGCTCGAACCAAACCTCGTTGCGCGCTCGTTTCCGCCGTCGTGCTTTCATAAAACAATCAAGGCAGCAAAGTCTTTGCATTGTGGTTTATTGACAGCCACGTTACTTCTTCAATGCTGCTGCGTTTCCAGGTCAATTAAAACAATAATTTTGCTCGAGATTGAACCCGACCTTAGCTGTTTCTGATCAAAATTACAAATCAACCATGCGTAATAGCAACAGTCAGTTGCTGTTTTCGTCAAACATAATTCTTTCCTGTTACCATGTATTGTTTCAACGTTACCGTGTGTTGTTTCAACATGTAACCATGTATTGTTTCAACATGTTACGGTGTGTTGTTTCAAAAGATTGCTCCGCACTTATTACCAGCAGCTAAACAATGTATCATTGAAGCTAGGTTGCGCAGCTGTTGGTGAAATATTATAAAACATCTATTTGGTTCTGGAGGATATTTGCAAGTTAAAAATTTTATATCCCTCAGCAAAGTAATTGATAATAGCATTTTACTTACGATGCCTACGTTTTGAAGAATTTTGTTCATGGTTCCTGCTAATCATATTTGACCTGCTTGCATGTGCGCGCTCTGCTCAAATGACCCTTTTGCTTTGCAAGTCGGATGATTAATTACGGAGCTTTTCACGAATTATTTCTCATTTGTAAATAAATTACAATAGAAAATCTTGTGAAAACAAGGAAAATGTTGCAGGGACTACTTTTATCTCACACGGTTGTTTTTCTCTCTCACTGTTAGTATTTTGAGTCACAGCGATCACCAAGCTTCAGTTGGTAAATTAAAGATATTTATCTTCTCCGTGTGCTTTTATCTACAAATTACTTGAAACCTTACCTTGTTCAAATAGGTTGTTTTATTGTTGAAAACGTTGTTTCGTTTTTGATAAAGTTTTTAAGCTGTTTGATCCTAACCATAAAATGTCCGTAGAATCGACTGGTAGCTATATAAAATGCATATACAGTAGATAAAAAACTGTACTAAATCCAACATCAAAAAATCATGCAGGCGTTTGACTTCCTTAATAAAAGATACTTTGTCAAATGATTATGCATCAATGTTTAGGATCTTTGTAAGCAGCTAAAAATACAAGAAAGTTGAATCAAAAAACAGCGTAAAATAATATTTTTCCACTTTGTAAAACACAGCACCCCTGAGTAGATTGCTTGCTTACGGTAACTTGCAGAGAATAAAAGAAGGTGTAACCTTTTGCTTCCTCGACGTTTCGCCTTCACAGTTGTGTAATCCGAGTTAAAGGAATTAATGAGATTTCTCCATGAGAAAAACAAAAATTGGCCAATTCGTTTATCATACATAAGCTTATCATATGCCAGTACAGATGAAATTACAGTGGGTTTCACAAAGGGTTCATGCAACTTGCAAATGCTGGTTGTTTACAACTTAGGTGTAATTACAAGGTGCTTGCCCAAAAATACAAACGACGATCAACATGTCTCCTCGGATGGATGTCGTACTTTGGAAACGAACATGAAAACGTAGCGTGAAAGTAGTGAAGCTTCATAAAGCAATTGTTATTTTGTGTTCTTCCCACAAAAATATCTTTTTCAATTTTTTCAAGGAATGTATCATCCTTTTAAACGTCACAGTGCATTTAGAAGGGAAAGTTACACCTTCAGTTTTTGAATGAGGAAATTTCGTGCAGATTTTTCAAAGAACAACAATAATCTGTATGAAAAGTAAAAAGATTATGACGTACACAAGCGTACGGCATGGGGATGCAGGGGCTGCGGTCACATTCCCAACACTGGAAAATTGGCCATTATTTGGGTAAAAATTTTTCAAAATTTGGGCAAATTATGCAGCTGCATTCATATTCAAGTGAGGGAGTGTCTATTTTGCCTTCAACCGCAAAACCTCTGCTGAAGCCATTTTGCCTTTCTTTGCCCCTGATCACAAAAAGACTGCTGCCTTTAAGTGAACTGGAATCATTTGGTAATTCCAATAGCCTTCATCAAATTTGGGTCAAATAAAAAGCTTCATTCAAGTTTTGGGTAAAATTAGAAACAATTGGGTAAATTAGAAGCATTTGGGTACCATGGGTCCAACAGCTGCAGTTATATCTGGGCAAAGGAGAAAAGCTTCATTTTAATTTGTATGAAATTAAAAACCTTCACATAAATTGGAAACATTTGGGTGAAGTCCATCAATGTACAACAGCTTCATTCAATTGTGAGCAACTTTAAACAGCCTTATTCAAAGTTGGGCTATATCGAATAGCTCCATTCAAATTTGAGTACATTTAGAAATGTCTGGGTGACTACAAGAGCTTTATTCAAATTTTGATAGAATCAGAATATTTTGGATAAATTGTAACAACCTCAGTCAAATGTGAGCAAATCAGATCAACTTCTTTCAGATTTGCGCCAAGTGGAACACCTTCATTCAATTTTGGGTAACTTCAAACAGCTTCAATCAAACTTGGGTAACATAGAACCACTTTGGTACACGAAAAGCGGAAGTGCTGAATAGCTTTATAATGAATATCACGGCCAAAGCAAACGATACAAATGACATATTGCAAACGTTTCGATAACTCCTATTATCATCATCAGTGCATAGCAATAGAACTGCAGTGATCTTGCTGCAGGTTCTTATTGGTCATTCAGGAGAAAAGCGCTGTAAAAAAATGAAAAACGCAAAAGGCTGTTTCGGTAGTGACGTAGTGG
>Ga0210059_1003186_pt1 | contig 26138 bp, 12 predicted proteins | sample Ectturendosymbi2_FD_188042 | JGI IMG/M metagenome (GOLD analysis project Ga0210059, IMG submission 188042) | Ecteinascidia turbinata endosymbiont from Florida, USA - Sample 2 (SPAdes) (version 2) | ecosystem: Host-associated > Tunicates > Ascidians > Unclassified | place: Key West, Florida... | reverse complement strand
TTTTTTATTTCCCTGTTGATGCCTTGACATGGTAAAAATTGAAAAAACTCCACTCATTTATAGTTTTCATATTTCAATTTGGGGGGCTTAGCCCAACAAATCCCCCCTGTGGCGACGGGACTGGCCGTATGTGAGACATGAAAACAATAGCAGTGCCGCGATCAACCTGATTGCCCAACAATTGTCGTAACGCATTTGCACATTTTAGGCAAGTTTACCTTATGTGCATGATTTTCGTAAAAAATTTTTGCCCATTTTGGGCAAGGTTGATTAATGTGGCTGAAAATTGCAATGAAAATAGAAAAAATTCATGTCTCAACCTAATTTACTTTTATTTCGGATAGAACCACAAGCTTGAAATAAATGAGGTTCTGTTTAAACCTTAAACCGACCATCAATGACGTCTACTGGCGGAATGTTTGGATTTTTCTTTACTTTTTCGTTCATTTGTTAAGAGCACTTCTTACATTTTTGTTTGGAAAATTGCTTCTGTTCTTCATCATATAAAAAAAGTTTTAAAATCAACACGTTGTTTTTTTCTGATCGGATGAGCTTGAGAAGACTTGCTAAGTTGTACAAAAAAACACGCGCGTCTAAACCTGTCAGTTAGTCCACTATGAGCGAATAAACAAAATCTGCCCATTTTGGGCAAGGACAACAACGGTGTTTGTGTTTAGAGGTTACCTGAGCAGGTTAATAACCTGATCTAGTGGGATTGATGTTTGTTCTTCACATCAGCAATCCAGTCTCGAAAAATGTGAAACGGTATTTAAACACTTGATTGAAAATCTACCTTTATAAGTGGCGTTGAATGTATTTTAGGGCAATATGCTTAATGATGACAGCATAAGAGAAACGGTTTTGTTGGATTTCTTTGTAGCCTAAAAAAACAACAAACACACGCATGGTGATCCTAGCAGTTGCAACCATTTGGGTCGTTCTACTTTATGTGTTTTGCTCGTGTGTGCGAGAGTTTTACAGCCGTGGTCCTCACGGCCGCCACACGTGTGCAGTGTGTTTGGTTTTTAGAAAATTTTATATTTTGGATGGTACTGTTGAGCACAGACAAGAAAAAAAGATGTGGAACTTAAAGTAGGCCATGTGTTTTGTCACAAATTCAACCGTGACGTTTTTGGTTGGTCCAATGTGGAAAGTAACAATCCTGTTCCCGCCAGCCAAGCAAGATTTTCACAATTCCGTGCCATTTAACGCTTTTGCGTCGAAGGCAACAACATGCGCAGTGATCATGGGGCACTCTAGCAAGGATATGCAAATTGTTAATGGACCATACGTGCAGAGCGTCAATAACGTATTTTCGGCTTAGCGTTTTTTCATTTTTCCTTCGTAACAGTGGGAGATGAGGGCTAACAAGTGGATTAGCCTGGTGCACTCGCATCAACTAAATGCGGTCCTATATACAGTGAGCTTATCGTGCGTCTCGTACGATATAAAGCATGCAATTGATTTTTTATCGCAACTTCGCAGTCCTTGTTCCACAAGGGTACGGAAATTTTGTTCATATATTTTGTTTGTGGTATCGTGACATATGCGGCCTCACGTAGGGTAGTTTCGAAAGCAGAATATAATTGACTGACAGAAAGACAATTGATGTTAATGGAAGACAACTTTTGTTGACAAATTCTGCTGAATTCAGGCCACTGGGTTTGAAAAAATTCCATTGGGGCAAGAAAATGAAAAAATCCATTGGGGCAAGAAAACGTTGATCGTAGGTTGTGCATGTGTTGTGGACAAAAATCATCACAACATTTATCAAGAAGAAAGTGTGAACTTTTCGGATTCTGAGGAAACTGTTTGTTGAAATGAGAAACAGTTTTAAGAATGTCATGCTAAAATAGTGTAAATATCAGAAATATTAACTAGAAAAGACTGCTTAATCTTTTGCCACTGTATTGCATGATGGAGCAAGCAATCGATATGCTTTGGTTAAGAGCAGAGCATGATACATCAAAACAGATTGCTTCAAACGGAAAGCAGGAAGTGGTTGACTATCAGATTACCGAAGCCATAGTCTGATGGTGTTTGGGTGCTTCAGTCAAGAGAAACGAACTGACTGTGAAACACTTTAACAGCACGATATAGAAATGGAATTGGTAACTCTTTTACAGAGTGTAGCTGGGGGAAATAATAACCCTAGAAAAGCTTTTAAAGAATTTGGTGCTGAGAAACTTGAGACACTTTCTAAACCCTTTATGGAGTTAAGTGAAGAAACGGTAATTGCTTTAATATTGAATTGGATGGATAACAAGGGCAAAAATGGAGAGAAATTCAAGTTAAAAATACATACAGAAGAATCGACATATACAAGTGTTGCAAGAATATATGCGACCAGAATGACAGTTACTCATCCTGTTAGAGAAGATCACTTGAGAGGAAAGACATTATACTTATGGAAACCTACGGATTGTTACAACAATCTGACAGCTCTAAGTATAAAACAAAGTGTACGGAGAGCCAAAAGGTTAAATTGGGAGATTGAAGATAATTATGAAAATTCTATTGTGGAATTGTTGAAAAGTGAATGACCATGGAAAGATGGAAAAAATATTGAGATTATAATAGAAATGAATGTTAAGGATTTTTATAAATGTTAAAGAATTTCATACATATTTAATAAATTTTATAAATATTAAGATGTTTTAATAAAATGTATTAGTAAGATAAAAATTCTTGATAATCATTAATGCAGAATGTGTATGTTTTTTTATGAATATCAATGTATATTATAAGCAGCAGTGTGTATAAGGAATTGTAATGAGGATTATGTGAAATTGTATGAGCAATTGTGATAAGATTTAAAGATCATTAAAGGAATGAATAATATTATGCAAGTAAAGTGAAAAGTAGTAAGTCTATAAATTAGTAAGATGCATAAATGATAATGTCAAGAATGTAACGCTTTTATAATATGTGTGTATAAAAATTACGTGATGTTTATGATAAATATCAATGCAGTGAGTAAATTGATAGAAAATGGTATGAAGCCTTTATAAATGTTAATGTTATGAATGCATGAAATCGATTGGGTATTATAAGTATGAGTATTGAATATGTATGCATGGTTACGAAAACATTGTCATAGGAATGGCATACAGTGCATAAGCTTAATTGGCAAAAGATAAAGGGCAGGAAGCCTATAAATAGTGAGGCTTCTGATGACCAGTTCAGTTGACTTTGGCTTGGACTTGTTGTATGGACAGGATGTTTGTTGTACTGGATCATGCCCTGGAACTTTGGTGAAAGGGAGGGTCTGGTTGGAAGCATCTTGTCATACCTAGCAGGAGAAGTACCTGGTGAAACAGGTTCTCCTGAACAAGTTAATAAATCAGAATATTGTATTATTAAGCCCATTCATTACCCTTTATGAACTTTAGCAGTAAATGAGAGCATTATGAATAGTTTAAAGTACCAAGTTGGTTATTGAACAAAACAAAATTATGACAGTTAGTCATAAACAATTTATGTGGCCATTCTTATGACAATTCAGTATCAATGTATTTATGTACATGATTTTGTCAGAAGTGAAAGATATGTTATCCGTTGGTAAACAAGAATAAAATGACTCTCAATAAATATTATGCTAGTGATCCCAATGTTTGTTATAAAAACAGATGTTGTTGGTTACTGCAAGTCTCAATTTTATAAACTCATGAAACGAATGAGAGATGGGCAATATTAGAAAAAGGATCCACAACGGGATATTGAGAAAAGAGTACAGTTATATAAAGCTGTCAACTTGATCAATTTGTATATTTTTGTTTTAAATGAAGCTAGCAATTAATGTAACAGGGGTAAAACAAGAATATTACACATGGTTGAGTTGGATGCTGATGATAGAGTAGTTACTGCCTAAAAACTCATTCATAACTTCGCTACAACAGTTACTAGCAATAGAGTTTGAGACTATACTAAGGTCTAGGATGTTCCACAGAACTGCATCTACAGGATAGAAATGGGTGGGAGTAGAAGCATTAAGCACGACGTAATCGTTGCTTATGAAAGTTACCAAGGCCCTTGGTGTCCCCCTACATAGTCTGCTTGCTCTAGACAGTTGCTACCGCAGCACACTGGACTGCAGGCACTATGCTTTACTTCCTTGCCATTGTTTGTATGTCATTGCTGTTTTGTTTTCAGTTGTTTCATTGCGTGGAAAAACTGAACCATGAATGAAACTAACTCTTTTTAGCAGTTTTGTTGTTAAATATTTCCGTTTCGAGCTTCTTGCACTTAGATGGTTGGACTGCACCGGATAAAACAATTAGCTTTAAATGCGATACGAGTACGGCGTATAAGGTCTGCTGGAGGTTTGTAAAATGGTCGTTTCGTCGATTTTTTGAAGTTGATATCTTCTTTTCCCGTGATGCTATTGTTGCACGTCACAATAATACTCCCCTATTTTTTGAAAAATGTGTGAACGTTGTTGATGCTAATTTTTGGTTCAACAAATTCTTTGTCAATAGTGTAGCAAAAACTGCAAAACATACAACAAAGCCGTGGGATAACTTGTAAATTAAATTGGCGTATTATACTTTTCAAATGGTGCGGTAAAACAAAATTATCATGTGGTTTAAGTGCGGGCATATCAAGTTTCATAAGACGATAGTATTCCGGTCGCATCTTCAGGCTGCGACGACTGCAATTTTCTGCACTTGTAACATTTCATTCGATTTCGAACCATCTTTTTCTATCTTTGAGCAAACGAGTTCGTTCGAATTTCATATGCAACTTGCGCACAACAGCAAAAAGCCAAAGTTTTTTGGGCACCATCTGACGTCAGTGTCGAGGCAACTGTTTCAACAGGAACAAAACAAACGTCAATGCAGGAATGTAACGACGAAATCTCTCCCGTGACTGGGGCAACCTTGGTTGAGCAGGCTCACAAAAAACTTTAAGACAGTGCGACGTAATACTCATCTGCTCAAACCAATGTGATCTCATCAACGTGACGCGCAATCTCCCGTGTTGCTACCGACCACGACACACCAACATGTGTTTTTGCGTCAATCGCATCTCCACAGTTTCGACACTGACTCAGGACTATTAGGGAAAAATGTCTATTATTTGCAAATCTGCAGCAAAGGGAACGGATTGCTGTGCCCTCATCAAAATAAAAATATCCGCTGAAGACAAATCGCTGGATTCCGGTACTTTTGCGTTTTTGATTATCCAACAAGACAGTCGCACAACTGAAGAGGTTGAGTTACTCTTTCCTGGTTGCTTTTAGATAGCTTTTCACATTTACGGTAAGATTACAAAGTATGCAGTTTCTTCACAGAATTGTCAATGTGCTGAACGTAACAACTTTCGAAGCTTTCTCATCGTTCTTTATCTGACCTTCCCCGTATTTTCCGACAAGATATTGCCCCGCATCTCCACCACTTTATGTTGCAGACCCCGGGGGCTAGGTCTGAACATATTTTGGGGATGAAACTGTCCTTTTTAAAGTTTCGATTATTTTCCTGTTTTGCTGTTGACTTCATTCTAAGCGGCTTTCTATCATCTTGACGAACAAGAAATATTACTTGCATTGTGCTGTATTGTCATAAGCGCAAGGCCAACTGGCCTCGCCAGATATTACCACCGTTCAGAACTTTCTGCTTTGATTACTTCACAGTTAAAAATTAAGTTGATACCAGGATGAAGGTACGGAGATTCGAAGGCAGACGATCTGCAGAAACGCCCTTATTCGAAACGTGCGTTAATGAAAGAGGGCTGCTTGAACACAACAACTATTTTTAAGGTTCTGCACGGCTTGCCGGAAAATCTTAGGTCACAAGCTTTTCATCAAGCGCAACGTTTAGCTGTCACGAACTGTGGTTGGCAAACGTTCCCAGCATTTTAAACAACCTCTAAGCCTGCGATGCAATTGCAACACTTTTAAAGAACAAAAGTTTAACAAGCTCCAATAAATTCATCTATATTGTGACACACGTCACAATAGTTGCAAAATGAATCCTTATGATTCAGAGTTAAAAACTCAAAGTAATATTTCAGGCCTAGTTGAAACCCGAAAGCAAAATATTCTGGTTTGATCTTTATTTGCAGAATCACTACTTTAAATCTTTAAATTCACACACACCTAAGCACAGCGAGACCTGAAACAGTAAAAGCAGGTCAATTTTAAAATATATTCATAGTTATCAGGGTTTTTTAAGGTGTTTTAGGGACCCAATTGGGGTCCCTAGAATTGAAAATTGGGTCCCTAGAATCAGAGAAAATGATCATCGGGTCCCTAGAATCACAGAAATCGGGTCCCTACAGGTCCATAACGGGTGCCTCTCATTTTCCTTAAAAAAATTGCAGTTATGATTGGTTGTTAATCAAATGAAACACAACAATTACAGCAATTCCTCAAGCAGTAAATCCTATTCAGACATGTTGTCTTAGCTGTACTTTCTAAAGTTTTGATGTTAATTTGATAAATTTTGTTAATATTAACAGTCACGGTTGTTATTTCAGAAATGGCAAATTTTTGGCATTAAAAAATATTGCCAAAAAAATTGGCAAATTTTTTGGAAAACAGTGATTTTTGACAATATTTGCCAAATTTGCCACCATCTGGCAACCCTGCTGTCGAGCGATGTTGCGATCGAGGAAAGTTTCCAATGGGTGGGATGAGAAACAGGGGCGTAACGAGGGGGGCACAATTTCCCGGGCGCCGAAAAGTCCCAACAATGTCACAAGCACTTTTTCAATACGGTACATTTGCTTCCGCAAGACCTTTGATTTGAGCATGGGGGCGCCAAACTTGCTTCTCGCCCCGGGCGCCATCTAATGTCGTTACGCCCCTGATAAGAAATGAGACTACAGTATTTGGTTGTTGCTGTAAAATGTGGGATCAGGGTTGGTGTGAGAAATCCAGAAAACAGAGTGGAAGTGTTTCGGGAACTGGTGGTTGTGAAAGGGCTTTCTATTCGGCATTAGATGCCTACTTGTGAAGTGCACCACTGTCACAGATGTTGTTACTGTAGCACCATGAGGTGTTTGCAATCAAGGGCGTACGCAAGGGGGTGGGGTTAAAACCCATGCTTGAGCTTGACATTTTACAAAACTTTATTACCTGCGCAAAGGAGATTAACTACTTTCGCATACTTTTTGCTTGTCAATTTGTCGACTTAATGCAAATACCACGGAGTAAATTTGCATGCAAATTTCAAGGAACATTATAAATGGGCCAAAAAGTAATAATTATGTTTTAGTGGGAATTCGGGTTATCGTCTGCGTCCAGAAACCACCTCACCACTCACTACGCATGTTTAAGATTGTATTTCCCGCTAGATCACTTTATCCGAAACAATTGTCTTTATTTTGTCTGCTAAGGCTGATCAGCAGCGCAAGCGCTGACCACAATGGCTACATTAGTAATTTTTGTAGCATGATGCAACTGTTGCACGAGTTCGAAAACAACTTTTTTAACATAGAAGCATTCAGGAATTTGTTAATCTCTCAGCAGAGAAAAAGGAAAACTAAAAGTTTGCTGGACTTCTTTACACAATAAAAAATTGAAAGTTTTCTTGCATACTTCATGCGCATTCTCAATTCTTGTGTAGTTTTGCAAGATTCGATCTAGCAAACCAGGATGTGCGCCAGTCTGTTCAGCCACACACTTTCATGCTCGACTGCTCGCATTCGACAAGTCATCAGCGCAGCCTCATTTTGCAGCTGTAAATTGCTCAGACGCAGTGATGTGTGTTTTACTCCCCTGTTTTAACGCGCAGCCTGATATATTTGCATTTATGAACTGCTGTGTTGTAGCGTTGATTGTGTTTTCAATCCGATATGCTAGCTTGGAGGGCTGATAGTTTGTATTCAGCAACGGTGTGCGCAAGGGGGAGTTTGGGATTAAGGCCCCCCTTGAGCTTGATATTTTGCAAAACTTTATTACCTGCGCCTAGGAGATTAATTGTTTTTGCATACTTTTTGCTTGTTAATTTGTCGACGTAATGCAAATACCACGGAATGAATTTGCATGCAAATTTCAAGAAACATTGTAAATGGGCCAAAAAGTAATAATTAAATTTCGGGGGGAATCTCCGTTATCATCTGCGTCCAAAAATCATCTCACCACTTTCCGCAGACCTTTCGTCCACTACGCATGTTAAGGTTGTGCTCCGCGATAGTTCACTTTATCCGAAACAATTGCCATTATTTTGTCTGAAATAGCTGATCAGCGCAAGTGCTGACCGCATTGGCTACATTATCAATTTCTGTAGAATGATAAAACTGTTGCACGAGCTCAAAAACCGCAGTTGTTAACATAGAAGCATTCAGGCATTTGATAATGTCTCAGCAGGGAAAAATGAAAACTAAACGTTTGCTGGACTTCCAGGACCAGCTTGTTACCAGCTTGGGACACCAGGGAGCAAAGAGTTTTCTAACAGCGGGACAAATTTTTTAAACTATGTGCAATAGTTTCAAAATACGTCCAACACATTTTTCCTGGGGGGGGGGGCGCGGAAATGTTTTAGGGGAGGCTTCGCCCCCCTGGTTACGGGCCTTTGAGAGGCGGTTTTACAAACAAAATAGTGTTATTCGCCTGAAATCAAACATTTACTCCCATATTTTTGGACTGGCTGCGCCACTGTTGGGCAAAAGGTTTTCGAATATTAAGTAAACGTAGCGAACTACGTCCGTAATGTAAAATACGTCAACAGCTTTGCATTGGTTTCGAAGGTCGTTATCTGAATAACTTAACAACGAGCGATTCGATGCCGGTTCACTATCTCAACTAGTCAAATTACGAGACCACAGGACAATCGTCAAGTATCCTGTTTTATTCGCAATGCGGCTAGAGTCACTTGTTGCGCACAGAAGAAGAGTTAACTTTTTCATGTTGATTCCTGTCACCAAGCAAACGCAAATACCATGTTTAATGATTCAGAAATAGCGGCGACAATCAATTCCATGCAGAAAATTTTAGGTCTCAAGGCTAGGTCTCTTCGCCTCCATCGAGCAATCTTGTGAAAATTCAAGTCAACGCCTTGCCTACATTTGTTTGCCGACCTCAAACGCATACGACCGAGTCCTTCACGTTAAGCTTTGAATAGTGTTGCGCAAGTAACGGTGTTGACGTTCGCCTGGTAGGCTACATGACACCCTGCCATTGTATTCCTCCGCTGAGATGTTTGTATCCGACTCGGCAACACTATTGCGCTACTATTCACAGCACGGGTGTTGGACTCCTACAAAAATGTGTTCTGTCACAAATTCAAGTTGTGCTGTCAACCCGTGTTCATAGTCTATACATGAATTGAATGTAAAGTTACAGCCGACTCGACGAGGTGTCACTGTTGGAAGCTGCGGAATCAATAGTTTGCTTTAGCGGACCATTTGGTGCTTTTTGCATCCTCTGAACAGGGTCTTCAGCATGCATTTGATCGGTTTTCAGCTGCGTGAATGAAAATATGCAATAAAGACAAATATCCAGTCTCTCCAGAAACTCAGCCAGTTAGCACAGCTGCAAGAAAGCGGCAATAAACTGCAGCAGATCGAGACGTTCAAGTATTTTGAGGTGGTACTCATCACGAGTAATGAAAAGGAGAAATGATATTGAAATGCTTCCTGCACCGGAAGCCGCATTTGATGCTGTGAAACACTTGTTACGGTACCAAACGTTCAGTAGCTAATTAACGTGAGTTTGCAACTTTCAATTCACGTTCACCTGTGCTTGCTAAGGAGCGCAAACTGCCTTTTATTTATTGCTTTCGCGCAGTTGGTGTGTTTATATGGAAATGCTTTCTATCGAGGGTCTTAGTGTTTAAACAAATTTTTGTGACAAAATTAAACCTGGGGAGGTAACTTCACGAGACACACTGTAAGTGTAATATATCATCGTAAACGATTATATATAAAAATATGAGTATGATCCGTTAAGCACGCATTGAACACAGGGACGATTGCACGCACATCCTCCTCTGAGGCGATTTGCTTAGCTTTCTGGTATCTCTTGGCTTTTGTTTTGCAGATGCGCTTGCAGACAAATTGACATTTTGCGTTTTGTTTTTGTTTTTCTTGCTAACAATGTTCCAGGCAGGTTTATTGACTGATCTTTCTCCCGGTGGTGAGAAATAGTTCAAAAGTTAGGGATTAGAGTAAGACAGATTCAACTCCACTTGTATTTTTTTACGATATACGGAGACAACTGGCTAAATAATTCATGTACATAGATTAGAAGTTTTTACTTAGAATTTTGTTGTCAGAGCAATGGTCTTGATGTTTTGTTTTTCTTACTCAAGTTATTTTGTCTAGTAGCAAAAAATTTTGAAAGGCAAAAATACCTCCAAGTACTTACTATCAAGTACGCTTTATGTGGACTGTAGTGACGTTTCCAAACTGATGTTAACTGCGAAATGGTTAAAAGTTTGGAATTTACAGTACTTGCGAGATAAGTGCGTTTTAAATTACCTCACCCCATCAAAATCAGTATTTCAAACAACACGGTTTCACATAATAACATGGGCAGAGTGTTTCTAAAAACTCTCTTGATGCGGGTAACAAAAGTAATATTTGCAAAAAGCTTAAGATTTTGACGGTTGGAGAATGTTCAAAACTGTTGTATAAGTTGACATGGTCTTGAAACGCGAGTTTTTCATCCGTTATCATACATGCAAGCACATGCACAACATCTGCTGTACGACATTCGCGCAACTTGATTTTTATCAACGCTAATATTGTAGCAAATGCGCGGAAGGAGATGTACTATATGGTTTGTCACTGTTCCGCATCTTGCATTTGATGTTTGCTTCATGCTACAAAAATGCCGCAAATTACTCAACCATTTCGCCATAAAAATCTTGGCAAACAAAGTCCTGTTGGCTTAACTGGCTTCTCTGTTTCATGTCAGTTGAAAATATCTGCAAAGGTTTCTTACGATTTTGGCATTAGGCCTAAATAAAGCTAAATCAAAGTGCTTACAAAGAATAAGTACGGGCAGCTGCAATCGGCTTGAGGCCTAGATGTACAATTGCAAATGAAAGCAGCGCAAGGGAAGTTATTGGCCTTTGGATTTTCGGTTCCGTTTGACGATGTGCGACGCATATCGAGTTTCAGGCTGTTTCAGCTCACTGGCAACAAAAAGCAGAGCAAAAGAACTACGCTGACAGGCAACAGGGTATAGCCGTGTCCATTGAGCAAGAGCGTCTAGAAATATAAATCTAATGAGTGGAAAAATGTATTTTTACACTTTCTATCATGCGAAAACAAGCAGCGTATTCTGGCTGAGGTCTTGTCTAATAACCCAACAAGATTGTTCGGGATATGAAAATACTGCTTTCGCAAATACGCAGCCACTGTACTGTAGTTAGTGAAGACTGCGTCAATCTACAAATTTACCGGCATATGATCATTTAAACTTAGTCAAACATTTATGTCTTAATTATTATTCACAAAATTTAGTTTTATTCAACTTTCGTGGTGATAACGACAGAGTCTTCCGAGTTCGCATGAATCTCAATATCACAGTTGGTCAAGCCGCATGCCAACTATTGCGTCGACATACTCAAAGCACGCTGGCTGCGTCTTGCGTTTGCTGAATCGTACCGATTGTTACGTGTGACTATCAAAAGAGCTTGTGTGGTGGCTGTTCATGTTTGAAATGCACCTCATCAGTGGCATAGCTGACGGATGGCAGGGGTGCTAACCGCCCTCCTTCCAAGCTAAATGTGAAAACAGGGCCCCTAACTAGCTTGTATTTTGATATTTACTATTCTTTTGGTTTCAGTAGGTTGTTTTTTTTGCGTTTTTCGGAGTGTTTTCCGGTGATTTCGGGTTTTCGCTTAGCCGTTCAATACCGGATTTGCTATTGTTTCTCAACTATTTTCTGAGTGTTAGCCACTGGGATCCCTTCAGCTAAGATTCCCCCTGGCTCAAACCTCTAGTTACGTCACTGCACCTGATCAAAGCAAGGTTGTACTGTAGATAAGAGCAATGCGTAGGGCTAGCAGCAGTATCCTACAATAAAAGCGTAGTTGTTTCTTAGGTGACTGAGCAATGCAGTAGTTTTGTCAGCGTTTGTATCGCGTAAAGCTCGATTTGTATTTTTAGATGTGATTTTTTGCCATTTGAATTTTCTTCAGTAAAGTCATTCAGAATTAAGATTGCTATTGAGTACTTGCGCAAGTTTGTATTGCTGCCATGCTAAGCAAATCAAAGAAGATCTTGATGATATTGAACAGCAAGCAAAAGCCACTTTACCAACTAGCAACCGCAGAACTCTTCCCCAACGAGACAGGGAAACACAAAAAATGACAAAAGCGCGTTTGGGTCTGATGCCTTAGATTAGTGGTTTTTAGTTTATCCAACCACGCGGACCCTTATTTCTTAGCTTGATGGTCACCACCTGCCCAGGCGAAAGGTCCGTTTCAAGATTCAAAAGAAATAAAAATGAATTAAAGGTCGCAATGTTCCAGGAGAGGTTGTCCACACTAAGCATTCGGTACATTAGAAGTGACGAACTTAGGCAAACAAATTGTAATGAATTCTTAGATAATTTTGTTATGAAGAATGCAGGTCAAAACCTTTTTAACTGTTTACTGTGTTCGATGATTGTAGCTTTTCATTTCTTTATACGTATTTCAATAATGACAACCTAGGCGAAATTTAAACCAGTCCAGTCGCCACGGTGGACATTGGTGAGCTCAGCTCTTCCGAAACCCTAGAAATCAGTAAAGATTTTATCAAATTTTCAGAATGTCAAGGCCCTTTGCGCAAATTTAAATCCCCTCTTCAAGACTTTCTGGCGACAGTTCTGGTTTTTGAACTTCACATCTTTTCACGCGACAATTTAGTTGCGTTTGATTCGTACCAGTATGAAAAAGCAAGAAACACGCGATTCATGAACCTAGCAGTTGTAACCATTTGGGTGCGTTTTACTTGACGTATTTGCTCGTGTGTGTGAGATTTTTACGGCCGTGGTAAGCGAGTTGCAACGTGCTCCTCACGTTGTGCTTTTAAGTCTTTATCCCGCCACACATACTACATAGGTTCAGTGTGTTTGTTGTTTTTTTTGAACACAGATAAAAAAAACACAGATGTGATTCTTATAAAAAACGTAGATCATAAGTTTTGTCAAATATTTCAGTTGTGGCGATTTCGGTTGCTTTGCCTGTGGCAGTTAATAATCCTGTTCCCGCCAGCCAAGTAGGATTTCAACAATTTCGTGCAATTTAACGCTTTTGTGTCGAAGGCAGCAACAAACGCAGTGATCGTGGGCACTACAGTAATGATTAAGAATTTTTTACTGAATTTTCGCAAATTCATTAACGTTTTCCATTTTTTTCCTTGCAACAATGGGAGAGGGGCCCTCCAAATGGATTAGCCTAGGGCCTCGCATCACTTAAATCCGGCCCTGTGTGTGGCCAATCACTGCCAAACCGGATGTGGCATCCAGACCGGTTGCAAAGTCAGCACATGGAATAATTTAGTTTATTTAAGGAAAAATTTAGACGTTGTCGTATGCAAGTTACACTTTAAAACAACGGAGAGGAATTAGTGATGGTTAACGTGTGAAGGTTTGGACATGCATGTTATTCATTTTTACATTTAACCACCTTTTTTATGGAAATTGAAAAATCGCTATTAAGTTATTTTATTTACCCATACGCATACGGAATTAGTGTTAGATCGGCAGGTAAGAGCACTTTTCATCAAGAACAAAGTACCAATGTTTGAGCACTGGGGCAGTTGGACAGTAATCCACCATTTGGAAATATGGAAGCCTGCAGGCTTACCTCTGCTGGATGTAGCCCCAAAGGGACCAAAACTCTAATATAATGCATGCGAACAATGTATCGCGTGAGGCCAAGTAGAAATGAATAAGCATGTGTTGTAGATCATCAAATGATCAATGTAAGACAAAATATCTGCTGGAAACCCCCGGCCAGACGCCCCCGAAGAACCCTTAAAATAGGAAAACTCATGCAAAAGAGGTACCGCTTGAAACTAATTTTACACGAAGTGGTACATCACGCAGGTTACGGAAAAACACGCGCCAAACACATTTGCTGCTGCTAACCTTCAGCCAGATGTTTGTAAATGTTGGCCTACAAGTGTCACGTCACAGCTGTACTTGCCCAACTCTTTGCCAATAAAATAACTGTGGGCAGTAAGGAAACTTTGCCGATTCGCTGCAAGGTTACGTGATACGCTGCTTGACCAAAGTTATGTAGAATAATGTTTTGTATTCAGAACAATTTAAATCGCACATTCAATTTATAGCCTCCATAACAGTGCACCTTCCCAGGGGAGCGTCAAATAAATTTCCAGAGGATCGCGAGCCCTTATGCGCCCTACAACTTTGATCAATAAATTTACCAATAAATGCATTTTTAACAGCTTAATTAAAGTCTGGGGCCTTGAAACAAAGGGCAATTACTTATGTGGGGCGTGGTAGAAAAAGGGAACCACTGCTCTAGAAACATTTATTCCAAGTTTCGGCATGTGACCCAGGACTCATTCCCTTTCACGTTCTCTGTATTACGTCACAGTAAGATAGTTGCAACAAGGTGCGTTGATCAGCCAGACTCAATTCAGGCACTGGATGCATCCTTATTTCGACAATTTATTCGTTGTGCTGGCAAACTTTTATTGAGTGTTGGCTTATTTCTTAGGTGCTGTGGAAACACTTAGAAACGATTCGGATGCAGAAAAACTACTGGCAGAAACTGGCATAGTAGCAGGATAGTTAACGAACTTCATAAGCGGGAAATGTTGCAATAGTTGTGCGCGTATCCATCGTAGTCTTGATATTGTAGTGAAGGAAAAAAATTCACAACAGTTTTTAATTCACCTTGAACAAAGATGAACTGAGTTCCTGAAGAAAAGTTCTATTGAGTCCTTTTTGAACAGTCGTGCTACATTTCGGGAGCATTTGGAGCAGTGATTCTTAACCTTTTCTTCACCACGCTCCCCTTAAGTAATTTTCCCTTTGTGCACGCCCCCCTGACTTTAAAGTTGCACAAAAATCTGTATTTCTTGTTATTTTAAGTTTTTTTTTAACAAACACTAAGTCTACAGAGTACAAACACACACATTTTGCACAATGCAGATTGATAAAAACAGACGCAACAGAACATTTAAAAGCGAGTTTGGATCATGGGCGGATCCAGGGGGGCTATTGAACCAATCGCCCCCTAAAACCAACGAAACTTACTTTATTTGCTATGATTTTGAACAATTCGGAAAACAGTATTCGCAATATAATTCGGAAAACAGTATCCGTAAGACTTGACTACCAAATATTGCTGAAATCGCTCCCAAACCTTACGGGCTGGATCCGCCCCTGGTTTAGAGGTAGAACAACAGGGTTACAGACACTTTCTTAAAACTATTGTTCGCTAACCCGTTACACTTGGTACAACACTACATCCAGAGTAGGACACTGAGCCCAACCCTGGTCAAGGGTCAGGTAAAGTGCGGAAGTATTATAGCATGCACACGCCCTCAAACAAACATTTAAACGTCCGAGCACTCAGTTGCAAAGTAAAATGCGGTTGTAGTGTTTAAAGAATAAGGATGAATATAATCTGACTGCATCCAAGCGCGCAACCACACGTTGTTAGACTTTCTGCATCATTCAGGAAAATGGTAGGCTACATATTTTTTTACAATAAGGCCTCAAATATAGGAATGGTGCATTGAACCTTATTATGACTACTAACATTCGCTCGCCACGGCATATTGTATACGTCCCTGCACCCAAAATTATAGGCCACTGATCATATGACAATTTTTGGCCTATATTTGGTGCAACAATTTTTTGGAGCATTCGATGGAAAACGCTTTTTTTAAGCGACATTTCGCAAGATGTACGGTGCTTACAGATATGCACGTTCCCACTCTAGCTCACATGCAATGTGTTGCAGTTGCTTGTTTTAGACTTATGCGAATTTTTCAAATTCTTTGTTTGTTTTATACACTCTGCATAGCTTTGCAACCGCACAACACTTTGCAGGGTGCATACAGATTACTCCGACTAATGGTATATCGGGTAAACCACGGTTGCAAAGCTATGTAGAGTGGTAAGCTATGCAGAGAGTAAACCACGGCAGCGACGAAGGAAACACTCATTTTAAAAGCAAACACTGTTTAATGTGGAATTACAATTCTCTTTTTTGACTGATTCTCGTTCTGATGAATTAGGTGCTATTTAGGCCTATTAACATTTTCTTAACTCTAGGAGAGTTTGTGTCTTAAACCGTCAGCTTCAAAGCTTTTGTCAAACAACAAACTGAAAGTCTGGTGTCTAAATGTGACCTTAGCCTACCCATTGAAGTTCAGTTCAGTTTATTCGGGAAACTCACACAAGAAAGCTCACAGAAATACACATGCAGTGACGTCAAAAACAGTGACGGCTATATATTAGTTGTGAGTTTTACGAAAAATAGTGTAACTGCTTAGAATGCTGCCCTGGGTACCCTTGGTCAGTATTGTTGGGCTCGTAATCAAAAAATTTGTTGAGATAGAAATTTGTTACACTATTTTTAAATTCTAACAAATTGGGCCGAACTTTCATATGGCTTCTACTGTTGACCAATGACATCTACTGTCGGGCTTCGGAGTTAGACTAGCAATGTAGCGTGCTACTGTGCTTAGTCAAACATTTTTTGAGTGGACAGATCTATTTGTGTAACAGCCAGGGAGGACAGCTTGCTGCTAGGTGGTTAGTAAACCGACTGCAATCGCTTTTAGAGAGAGCTGTGAATACTGCGTGTGAGTCATTGCTACAACCTCCATATCGTTGTCTGCTTGAACGCAACTGCACTGTATGACAGGTGCTGACGTTTGTCATTTGCAGCGAACTTCGGCTTGCAGGTAGGTTGTTGCGACAAAGGCTATTTTCCTGTTAGCACTTTCACCTTTCACAGTGGTTTCACGTTGACGCAACAAGGATATTCAAAAGTGCAAACCTTGTGCTTTATGTTCGAGGGCCGTGGATTGGTGCAGCGCGTGCGGTCAACATTAGGATTCACTGAAGTGAAGAGTGGCATAGTTCCTTTGCTAAATGAGCACTCACTACGAGACAGAAGAGCTCATACCTGACCAAATAAACGGGCGTTGTCGAGAAAACCATAGGAAAACAAGGTTTAGCTCAAAGCATTTGCGGTGGCACGTGACGGTGTATGCGACAACAAATTCATTTGCGATGTCTGGCCGTAAACTTTGCTCTTCCGCTTCAGCTACTTCAAACAGTATATTGTTCGAGCCTTAGAGAATTAGCATTGCTCAACAACTTTTTGACGGCACCAATTTTTTGCATGTGTTTGATACGCAACAAATCGAAAAGGTTAGCATTTAAAACTTTTAACAGGACAGTAAAATTGTTTAGCTCTAAGATGAGAGAAATCCAATGAATCTTTTGAAAATGAGGGTAAATTTGATTTCTTTTAATAGTTTTCTGCCTTTTAGTTTGCTCAACTTTATTCAAGTTTGACGCGGAGCAAGGAGTAGGCCAAAATTTTGGAATAACAATTTGATCTCGCTAGGCCTAACCTCATCTGAGTTTCGTAGTACAGTAAATGTAGTTGTACATTCAAGTACGCTTTATTGGTGACTCAAGGCAGTGAACTGCAAAATAGCTTACACACACATACGCAGAAATGGTGGCCTACACAACGAAGTACATTGCAAACGCACAGTAAGCGGTTCGTAGGCCATCGAATATCATGACGACTGCAGATGTGCTTTTTTCAAAAGAACAACCGGTTTCGAAATGGTTTTGTGATCATTGAGAATGGTCTGCTGCACACTTTTGAGAAGTTTTCAGTGAAATAATCTCTTAAAAATTGTTGGACAGAAGTCACTGCAAAGGATCTCCTTATTGGTTTTTCTAGGATGCTAATTGATTTGAAACAAACTACGTGCCTCCGTTTGAAGATACGAAAGTCACAGGTTAACCGTGTTTATCGGCTGCAAAAAAGTTTGGCAAAAGTTCTTTGTTCTGTAGCTTTGAAACTAATCAAAAGTATTGTCGAAGCATTAGCCGCATTTTGCTTATAATACTTCCAGAACAACACAAATGTTTTGTGGTGAAATCTGAATTTAAAACGAAAACTATTTTCTGACTTTTTTTGGTTGTCAGTTGAACTAGATGCATTTTTTAAAGTAAATAAATGATTCAAAACCTTCCATTTGCATAGATACATCATTTTTATGATCACTTTGATGGGCATGATATTGTATTGGAAAACGTAAACCGATTTGCGAAGATGTGTTTACTGAAAGTCTTTATAGTTTAGAACGCGAGAGTGGTTGTGTGTACGTTATTCGTTCATACAATTCCAACCGTGAACACTTGAAGATTTATCGTGAGAGAAAATTTTTATGGATTCAGAAAAAAAACTAGGCAAAATAATTATTTCCGATACTGTGCCCCAGTGCACAAATTATTCAGCAGCATAATAAATAGCATAAGATGAGAGAAAACGTAGACGTACATTAATATTGTGACGAATGCAGACGCACGTTCATAAGTGTTACCAAACTCAAACAAAAGTCAACCACCAGATAATAAATTGCCTAATCGAAAAAATTACTTTTAACAGCGTAGAGTCGGACAATAAACATATTGTAGAAAGCCTTTATCTTCCCTATAAGTAAGAAACTCCACAATCAAAGGCATAATGGAAACTATGTACAAAATTAACTAGCTACAAAAAATAGCAAAATAGTAGATGAAGTGCAATTAAGTGTTTGATAAACATACGGGAAAGCGGACCAGAGGTCGACCCATGCAGGACCAGGTGGCGTGATTTCATCTCCGACCTTGTTTGGCCCCGTCTTGGTAGGGAGCCAGTAAAACCAGTGTACCCTCTAAAAAAATGTTGAATTGAGCAAATTTTTGTTTTAGTGAGCATGAATATTTTAAGCCTGAAGTAGCCGAATTCTGAATGGATTACAATATTTGTGAATTACTAAAATAACGTAGGGCTGCGATATTTTCATCAGCAAAATAGAGGACAATTTACGACTGTCACGTACTGGACTATACGAGTACTATCTACACTTAATAAGTCAAATGAAAAATATTGATTAGTTTCAAACATTGAAATAAGACCTCCAGTATGGACGATGTTTCAGTCAAAACACACAAAACAAAATCCTCATTTATTTATGCAGTTTATCCCATGTAACTGATCAATATTCACTCCATGAATATTTTGCAGTTTCTTAAACAATGTAGAATCACGTTAACCTGCTTGCACGAAATATGTTTTAAATTGCACACCACTTATAATAGACTAGAAACTGACTCAACTTGAAAGCTTTCTTTTGCGTTTGGGGCATTGTGGCTGCATCAAAAAATACTCTCCACATTAGCGTAACGAGCCATAAGGTTGAACTTAGAAGCGAAATCTTTAACAATTCGCTGAAGCATTCACTGGTATTGCAAGTTGAAAAGTATTTTGCCAATCTTTCATGTGTCATCATTTTACAATGAATTGCATTTGGTATTGGTCAAACGGTTTAGTTTCATCAATAGCAACGTGTTTCCCAAGCAGATACTACTCAATATTATTAATGGTTTCCCATAATCAGTCATTTGCAATAGAAGCTTCCAGTCAAAGCATTTAAATTCAGCAAATAACGTGGTCCATCAATCCAGATATGCAACAAAAAATTTGTGCAATGGAGATACATCCGACATGAATTAATCACATTCAAGGTCCTTGCCTTCTTCTCTTGGTTTACTTGCTATTGATTTAACTTCCCTTTATATGTACATCTGATTCTCTACCTGGAAACGTTGACTTAAACAGTGGCGAGACATGATACAACCTCAACAATTCATGCTTTTGACTTCCCAATATTCTTAACCTAATTATTAAAAATAGCCACAAATTATTGCAAGTATTTTAATGTCTTAAATCGAGTTCGCTCAGAATTTTCAAAAAGTCGTTGCGGAACAACTGATAGCTTGTCGATGGACATGAACTATGATTATAAAGCTGGGTATATTTAAAGCATCCTTGGCAAGCTAGAATTAAATGATAGCCACCTGGTTAGGCTGTGAGAAAGAAGTTTTTGGTTTTGTATGCAAAAAGGCACAATAGTGTTTTCACTCCTCTGTGCGTACTCTGCAAATGCAAACAGACGTAATGCACTCAGCTTCAAAATCATTTCGTTCTTTTCCGAAGAAGGGATGCTTCTGACGTAGTTTTCCAATATCTGCAATTTTATTTGTGACATTACTGTTCGGCTATCATTAACAAAAACTACTGAACTAAGCTATGTGCATTACACTGTTTCACCGTATCACGGATCATCAGCAGAGCTAGTACAATGTAATGGAGTCCACAATCTAATGCTAAAGTCATTTAGATGCTGAAAAGGGATTTACCACTGTTACGTAACGATTAATGGGTAAGCATTCCCGCCTTCTCAACAGAAAAATTAACTCAACTAAAACATTGATTAATTTGACAACTATAAAGGATCTCCCATAAAATAAGCTACGTCACCAGCTAGTATCTTGTTGCAGTTGAATAGGCACAGCTTACCATACGTAAATGCAATTTATTATAGCTATGTAAAATGAGAAATGCAAAAAAACAGGTCACTTTGACATTTTTGAATGTCCCCGGAGGACAATTCACTTATTGATGAAAAAGAAGGACATGTCTCAAAAGAGAATGTATGGTAGCCCTAACAGTAAGTATACAATCTTATCAAAATGCGAACAAAGTACACATTTAATTGAAATAGCTTTTGAAATGGCTATGTGATGTGCTCTGAAGCATTCTGCTTCTGTCCAAAATGTTGATGATATTTTACTTTCAAATCTGGAATGTTGCATGCGCGCGAGAATAAGATTTAACGGTCTGGTGGTACTGCGCAGTTGCGCAGTTGCGCACCTTAGAGGGTACACTGAGTAGAACTGTGTAAATTTCTGAAAACCGTTATGTACTTCGAATCTTTCTAGGGCTGCTGCCCCCGCGACCCTCCCCAGATGAAAAGCGGCACGAAAATGGATGAAAAACACACGTCTATGAAAAGACTATACTTTCAAACAATCGGTGGCTGTTGTGAGCAAACTAATAAAGAACAGAGTGAACCTTGGGAAGTTTTGTGAAATATATATTATCGAACAACGCAAAAACCAATCGGTTAAGTAAGATCACATTGGACACATTTCGCAACACAAATGTTTTCATTATCGACGAAAACCTTCAACCTGGGAATTTGTTTGGAAAAAATTTCTTTTACTAAAATTTTCTTCATTTAGAGACTCACTCACGCAATAAAATCGACTTTTGGTTGGGCAGTACGTTTCTCTAACAATCGCGAATAAGGATCACTGGTGACAGCAAACACTCTGTTTTAGGATTTGGTGCAAACACAGTTTGCGTATCATTTGAATGCAAATACAAAGTGCGTGCAACACTCCGTTTAGTCGTTTGGTGTAAACTCAAAAGTATCTGTAACCGCATGCCGTGTTAAACTGAAAGTATGTAGAAGCATATAGTTTATTTCGTTATTAACGGTTAACTTTTCTTTGCTACACCGGTTGAGCAAACAGTCAATCATTTTGCAGTGTTAATCATTTCTAACGTTGATACATTCAGAAACGTTGCCTGGTATCACTTGGAAACGAAATGATTTTTCTGGTTTGAAGAAAAAGAATGACTTTTCATAAATGGCAAATTTATCAAATGCCATGATTTGCGGTGTTCGCAAAAGTTCAAAATCGTAAAAATTTCCACTAAAGTTTGAACCTCATTCCGAGGCTAACTTCAGGTCTAAAGGGTTGCAAAACTGTTGCTTTAGAAGTTGGAGTGAGTTTTTTGAGGTTTGTGAGAATTGTCAGAAAAAAGTGAAATCATGTTGTTAAAATTCTTAAGAGAATCCGCTGCAACCGTAGTACTTTATTTTGTCTTAGGAAAGTTTCCTACCTACAATCAGAAATATTAATGAAACGTAATTCAAGTGTATTGTTTCATGAAATTCGCTGGGTAATGCTTTGATTTTAGTTTCTGTTTACAGAAACAAGTTTTCAACTTTGTCTCCTTCGATATTATAATATAAAACTTCCAGAGCTGTAAGTTCTTTTATCAATTTGATCAATACAACATTAAGCATGGCGTGAAAAAAATTATGAAAAACCAAGGAGCGCAAAAACTTGTCAAAATACTGCAATTTCAGGTCGACATTTTTTGAAGACTCTGTTGTTTGCATTAATATAGGCAATTAAAAGCTCTAGGTTTGTTGTAAGCTTTCGAGGAATCAGCCGGCTGGGCTCTTCTTTTTGCGATGATTCAATCTCGTATATTCAAGTGACTAGTCTAAGGCAGGGGTTTCAAACACGCGGCGCGCGGGCCGCATGTAGCCCGCGAGGGAGTCTTGTGCGGCCCGCGATGCTTTTTGTGAATTTAGAAATAATTAACATTTACGTTATTCACCGGTGTTTAAAAGTGCTCTGCTAGCGAGTGAACAAGTTCCTTTCAAACAAATGGAGAGACGGCTAGAAATGATTTGCCTGCAACGCATGCTACCTTTCCCAGGAAATAAGATGTAACAGCTGTTTCTGGTTAGTTTCAGGTACCACCATTGTTGGTCAGCGTGATAATGCAGCCCTCGGGTTACTTTAGAAGTCCTCATTTGGCCCTCGGAGCAATTTGAGTTTGAGACTCTGGCTTAAGGAAAGGTGACAAGCGGCTCAATCGAGCAAATTTTGTTATAAGAAATCGATTTCGCGTAACACTGCGTATTCGCAGTCCGGAAATCTGCAAGCAATACTTACAGGTGAAGCATTGACAGGCCGAAGCAAGAGCAAAGAAAGCAGACAAGCTAAAGAGTAAATCGAATAAATTAGAACAGAATCTAGGGCAAGTACAAGCTGAATAGAACGTCGTTCCCAAATGCTGTAATTGCTTTCACTAGAACTTTATCTGACGCAAACTATCGAGCAACGCAACAAACTCAATTTGACGGAAAGAAGTTGTTATGACTCAAACAGACCGTTGGTAGGATGCGTAAGAAGGATTGCGTTTGTAAAGTTGGAATTCATGATCCAGGAAGCGATTTCAAAATAAAATGCTAAACGCTGTGAAGGGAGTCAAACAACATGTGAAGGGAGTCAACAACATTGCTAGCTCACTGGGTGGTGGAAAAAGTTAAAACTGCTCAAAGAATAAACGCAAAACGGTGCAAGAATTACTACACACGAAGGAGGATCATGCTTCGAATATTAATTTGTGCGTCAAGTTACCGTTTAACTTCACAGGTATCCATAGAGTTAAAACTGTGCTGTTCTACAAAAGTAACACTATAAGCTTCGTGTATAGGTTGTTTATTCATGATATTTCCGTTGCCCACCCAAACTGCGCTATGGCCCACAGGATGGTAAACATTGATTCAGCATTTGATTTTAAATGCCCTCCCTGGAGTATGGCTGCCAACTTTACGAACACAATCCTTATGCATTCAACCAACGCACTGTGTCAGTCATGACGTGTTTCCGTAACCGTGGGTCTCTTACGTCAAGGCCTTCTACTGCTCCTGAAGGGAGGGAGGCTTACGTTACTCTGTAGTTTGCTCAGGTAGTATTAAAAGTTATAGTGAAGGCTATTATTTGGGAACGACGTTTTTTTCAGTTAGTACTTGCCGCAGTTTGTGTTCTTATTTATTTATTTTAATCTTCAGTTTGTTTGCTTTCTCTTCCTTGCTTTGGCCTTTCAACGTTTCCCCGAAAGTATTGCTTATAGATTTTTAGGACTGAGGATGCGTAGTGTCACGTGAAAGCGATTTGCTGTAAAAAATCTGCTGGATTGGGTCGCTTGTGTTAACTTATTTAAAAACTTGTGAAACGATCATGCAAAACATACTTTTAATTTTGACAGTTATCTCTAATCAATACACCTAATTTTGCGTGTGCCTTTCCTAACGCATTTCTATTAATGCAAATTTAGAAAAATTTACTCAAACCAAGTTTTTGCGTTACAAGCTTAATGTGCTAACCTTACGTTGTAAACAAATATTTACTAGTTTCTGCGCGTAACCAGTGGTCAATATGCACGCAGTGCTCACAGTGCCCAATATCAGGAGATAAAATTCACAATATTTTTTCCGAAACCAGGCATAAAAATAACTTCATCCACATCCTTGAGGCCAACATTTCTTTCATTGTTGCAAAACCATTTTTTACTCGTGATGCTAAATCGGCATTTCGTTCAAGAAAGTTTTTATCTTCAGGTTTGAGTATAAAGGCGTTTTTGCTTCAAATTAATCTTGTTTTCGATGTCACGTTTTTTACAGAACCTTGAAAGGAAAATTTTGATTTAGACACCGACTGCTGAACAAATGCATGCTTATGTCTTATCTTTTGATGTTTTACCTTGGTTTGTTCTTTGTTAAAAAAGGGGCTTCTGTTTTATGTTATTCTTGGTCTACAGTAGATCGGGAGATATTTTGTATTGTTTTTCAAATCTGATTGGCACGAATATATGTATATAAAATTGTTACTAAACAGCGTACTCAATGACGGGTGTATTTTCTGCCCGGCTGAAAAACTAATAAAGACTGATGTAGCCTTTGACTAAAGTTTTTGAATAAACAATTATCTTCAAAATGATTTATCACTTATTTGGAAAGCACTCGAACAACATCACACCCGCTTTGAGGTTTGCTAAAATCAGGGTGACCGCCTACAAGATTTAGGCATAATTAGCAGAGTTTCACTGTAAGTCAGTTTACGGTTATAGGAAGCGAGATGTCACTTGAATAAACCAACTCCCAATCCACAGTGGATACTGCCAAACAAACGTTTGCAAGGTGGTAAATGTAAGAATTGCAATGTTTCGCATCGTATTTTTCGTAACCTTTTTTATGGAGCTCTAAATAAAGCAACGCTGCATTTCATGGAGTGCAGCTACGTGCTTACACGACCAACTTTCACCACTTTCTACTAAAAAATTGGATCTTTGGTCGTCGCCCTAAACGGATACAAGTTTTGTTTCGTGAAATAGCTCTGCGACCCTTAGGTTTAAAGAATGGTTGTTGCAGATTGATGCGGATAAAAGAGCTCATAAAATCAGCGATAGTGTTGCAAAGTTCAGTGTCCATTTTTGATAATTTTGTTTATCCTACAGACGAAAACCCTTGTGTTTTTTCAGGCGAAAACCATTATGTTTATTTTTCTAACAACGTAAGATTGATCTGAAGTAGAGATCTGTTTGTTAATGCTAGTCGAAAATGGGAAGAAGCGCCAGCAAAGAAGAATCCACTGAAGACGACGTCAGAAGGGAGGAGTTGCGTACTGCGCTTGCGCATCTTCAAGCTGACCGGGACAGGCTTGGAAGAATCGCTGCTGAACTTGAAATGCGGACAGCTCTAGCTCGGCTAAGCGTGCAGCAACAGTCTTCACCGACATCTTCCTCACCGCAAACAACTTCTCAGAGAGTATGTACTTATAATGCGTTTGGGCATGTTTGTAACTTTAGGTGCAGATGATTTGAGCAAACACTCAAGAGAAGAGCCGTTATATAATGTGGAAAGATCTTGAGAAAGTACCCTGTGCAAGTGAAGAGGACATTTGGCTGAATAATATAGAGTGGTGTCATCCGCGAAAAGAGAACTAGATGCATTAGTATTTTTAGCAATGTCGTTGACATAGATCAGAAATAACAGAGGGCCTAAAACGGATCCTTGAGGAACACCGCAGCTAGTGTATTTGAGGTCTGAGAGTGTTTTGTTGATGAGAACGACTTGAGAACGTTGAGAGAAAAAAAGAGGATAAAAGATTTAACAAAGGGCCATCTATGCCAAGTTGTTGAATTTTAAAGAGCAAACATGTATCATCAACACGATCAAAAGCTTTGGATATATCAAGAAATACTACTCTAGAGGAGAGATTGAGTCATAAGCTTGGTACAAACTATTGCAAGTACGTAGCAAAGAATTAAAAGTTGAGTGTTTTTTCCGAAATCCAGATTTGTTTGGAATCAATAATTTATGGTGTTCTAGGTAGTTGTAAATATGTTTGTGTAAAAGTTTCTCAAAGACTTTTGAGAGAGAAGGTAATAAAGCAATTGGACGATAATTTTGGACTTCAGTTTGAGAACCTGTTTTAAGAAGGGGTATTACAGTCGCAGTCTTCCAAACTGTGGGATATTCCTCAGAGGAGAAAA
>Ga0210059_1003185_pt1 | contig 26145 bp, 14 predicted proteins | sample Ectturendosymbi2_FD_188042 | JGI IMG/M metagenome (GOLD analysis project Ga0210059, IMG submission 188042) | Ecteinascidia turbinata endosymbiont from Florida, USA - Sample 2 (SPAdes) (version 2) | ecosystem: Host-associated > Tunicates > Ascidians > Unclassified | place: Key West, Florida... | reverse complement strand
GCCTCTCAAAGCTCAAAATGACTATATTTTCCAAAAATTTGGGGGGTCATAGCCTATTTGGCTCCCCTGGCTACCCCTATGAATACAATGGGAAATGGCGAAGAGATTTACGACTTTTTGTAAATCTCTTGAACAAGTTCACGTTTTCATTGTAAAAATATACATTTTACTCTTATATTTCTCATATAAAATACTTCATTGCATAATATGTAAAGCATAAAGATATGCAATGCGTATCTGTATACTGACGCACAAAAGATTGAAACGGAAATAAAAAACATTTCGTATAGTGTTGAAAGTGCGATTTCGTGGTGTACAAGGTTTGAAACTTTGCGTTGTTATTTGGTCGAACGCTGGGTTAGGTGCTCGCCAAATAACGAAAAGTGCAATCAACATTTGTGCATTTGATTGTGGCTGTTGTACCTTAACGCAACAGTGTCGGAAGCAACGATAGATATTCAGCCTTGAATCTCCTATTTTATTCCCAGTCATTCTTCATATGAAATCGAGCGTTACAGCTTTTACTGGCAAGAAATCTTGCACTTTAAAACTTTCTGTTGCAACAAGTGAAAAAGCTACTTGATATGATTTGTCTTTTTTCTGTAAAATTCGGTTTTCTGGTTAATATCAATTAATCTCAGCTTTCAGCATTGACAAATACAGTGCTGCATTAAAAACTGTTGTGCTTATTAGGTCTTAAATGACTGGGCTACAAGTGGGTTTGAATGTCACTTTACTGGCACGCTTCCGGCAGCAACATGTGATGAATACATGCTTGATGCGATGGCTGAACTGGTTGGTGCACATTCTGATGAGGTAAATTATGTTTTTTTTCAGGTCCACTAAAATCTGGTACTGATTTTAGTCTGTAACGTGGTTGTTAAATCTTTGTACTCTGTTTGAAACTTTCTCAATCCGGAAACGTACAGTTAACTCGATGCTGACTTGGATACATTTTTCATTATATTATTCTTGATCGCCAGGTTTCATCATTTCATCTACAAGTTTAACCTCTTTTGCAGCAACTTCATCACTTCCTGTCATTACGTTTGTTCAACTGTTTTTTTTTCTGCAAGCGTTTGCATATTTTAAGTTTGGGTCAAACGTTGCTCCCTAAAAAACGCATTTTCACAAATTTGAATGAATAACGGCATTTTCGCAAAAATAGCATTATACCTGGGATGCAAACTGATGGAATTTTCCAGTGTGATCCTCTGTTTTTCCAAGGTGGTTTTGATGAACGCCCTTACTGTGAATTTGCATCTCCTGCTGGTGTCGTTCTACCAACCAACACAGAAGCGTCACAAAATCCTGATCGAATCTCGGGCATTTCCAACGGATCAATTTGCAGTCGAATCTCAAATCAAAGAACGTGGTTACGATCCGAAAGAATGTTTGATCATGGTCGAAAAGGAAACGGTGCGAAATGTTGGGATTCTGCTGTGAATTGGTCGAATTGTCACGCAATGCATATCAGGCTGTGATTTCTGTTCACAATTTTCAGCATTGTTGATATTGGTGCTTAAAAATTGTGGTAAATCTCAGTTTGATTGTGGACTGCTGTGCTCCCAAGCTCGAACAGCGCAGTTGGACCGTTTCAGTTTTGATCGCAGTTCTCTCACTTATCCAACGCAAACAGTTTCTTGTCAAACCCGACATACCTCTAATTTACAACATAGTGAATCATGGCATTTAGTTTGGCATTGTAGGTGGAATTGTACGTTAACGCTAAAATCTTTGACCATATGTATATTAATTTGCTGGAATACCGTGACGCAGGGTTGTTAAAAATCATTATTTTTTTTTTAATCAAAAAAGTGTGATTTTTCTGATTTAAATCTGGTTTTTGTTATTTGTGCCTGATTTTTTTGATTTTTATGAGTTTTTTGATTTAATGTTTAGAGCAGGGGTGTCAAACTAATTTTCACTGAGGGCCATATCAGCATTATGGTTGCTCATAAACGGCCAGTTGTAACTGTATGGTTGCCTTCAAAGAACCAGTTGTAACAGAATTAACCACAATCCTCTACGCTACTCTAATGCTTCAAGAGCGTCTATGTGACATAATAATGCTTTTTTGCTGTGAATAGAGCCTTAGAACTGAATAACAGTTTTAAAGAGAGATGTTAGATTAGCAAGATGACTAAAGTGGCAAAGTTACAACATGGCAAAGGAAGTCCTTTTAAACAGGTATAAACCACTACAGTCAAAAAAACTAAGCAGCTGAGGCTTAAAGTTTAAGCTTCGTGGGCAACATTTGGCCCGCGGGCCACCTGTTTGCCACATGTGGTGTAGAGGGTGGCCACCTAAGAAGTAGCAATTTTTGATTTTGAAAAGTTTGTTTTCATATAACTTTTTAGTGCTTTGTTTCTTCCAGTACAGCAACTAAAATTCAGCTGAACTTTCCTTCAAACTTACTTTGCACATATGCATCACGCTTAAAGCAAATCAGTTCATAACACCAACGTACAAAATGAAATATTTATTGGAATGACAATACACAAACCATCAGTTCATCAATTTCATTATCACTTTTGGCATGTTGAAAAGCTTGTATGAAAATACAAGCTTGCCACTCTTTTCGGTGCGAAGTCTATTTTAAAAAATGATTATTGTAACGCAGCTTTCACTAGTTCAGCTTCTGCAAAGTATAACTTACATGCATAAAATGGTAAAAATCTGCAATATATGCGTTATTACGAATCTAAATCAAAAATATGTTTTAAAACTACGATTTCTGCAGTTAATAGCCTAGACGTAAGTTTTACTTTATGCCAGGCCTATAGCCACGAGGGCATTCAAAGGCAGTGTCCCTAATTTTTTTGTGCCCCCAAATTTTGCTGTTCCCAGAAGTTTGTTTTAAACATATACAGTAATAAACACAAAAATCTTGCCCTCCTACAAATTTCTTTTGCCTTCCAAACCTCAAAACTTGGCTACAGGCCTGCTTTATGCCAGCTAATACTTTCAAACATTCTGACTTCTGAGTCTGTAAATGTTAATAATTTCAGCCCACATATAATTTTTGCAGTTAGTTGGTATATAATCTGTTACCTCACAGTTCATATGATTGATAAAACTTTAATTGCTCTTACAACTTTTATTGTCGTAAGAAGTCTTTGCCTTTAATAATAGCGAAACCGATTAGAATACCAATTAACTGTGTCATACAAATCGCAGTAAGCTTCAAAGCTGCTTATGATTATTTGTCTGATTTTTTGATTTTGTCACTGATTTGAATGAAATGATTTAAATCAACCAACCCTGACAAGAAATAGCTGAACTTCCATTCAAACTTTTTTGCGCCTATGTAATATTTCTTAATGCAAATAAGTTCATAACACCAGTACCAATGTATGAAATGCAGCGGCGGGTTAAGGGGGGTGCTGACTGGGCTACAGCCAGGGGCCACCAACATTTAGGGGGCCCCCAATCCCTAAGCCGGTAAAAAAGTGTAACATATGAACAATACACAATACGCTAGAAAAGATACCATCGCCAATTGGAACAAATAAGTAGGCGCTCTGTGCTCACACATTGAAATTGTTTCGTTGACATAAAAGTAGTTGATTCTTTGGCGTGTGGTCTGGTCGACACTCATTAACAAGTTGGTACTCCAAGGTCTAAAAAATTAAGGTATTCTATCCGCTTGTCTTATTTTGGTTTCCGATGCGCATGCTATATCCACGTCATTTGAACATCGGTGTTGCAGACAGCCCTGAAGGAAGTTGTGAACTTGCTAAGTGATGTCAAGTCTCTCAACAATGGTGAAAGAAGCTATATTTTAGGTTAGGATATTAAATCATGGTGTTATAAGGCATGGCTGACAGAGTTGGCATATACGCCACGTATATGTCCTCGTGTACATTCATGTCTTTGTGCGTTTCTTGTTACAGCGATATTTAAGCCCAGCGCGCTGCGTGTGGGAGTGAAGACCTTACGCAATACATAATGTCAACTGGTAGTTTAATACCAATTCTGGCACTGTTTACTTCCAAGATGCAAGTTTGGACATTTTGGTGCATACTACTTTTATGTGAATCGCCATTATTTGGTACGATTCTTGACAACTGACTTACACCAGAATAAACGCAATAACAAAAAGAAAACTCAGAAGATATCGAGTTACTTAAAACGTCAACTGATAACAAGAATTAAGCCGTATCAACAGGGACGGATTTAGGGAGCACGGGGCCCTAGGCCATCTTAGTTTTTTGAGCCCCACGTAAGTGTGACCTATTTGGCCGTTTGTCTGAAAAGTGTGAAAACATGCCCCTCGTATGTGCAGCGTCCCCTCAAAAATATATCTTTTGTTCTGCGGACTTTGGTACTTCAATCGCCTTAGATCTTCAGCATAAATTAAAGCCTTTCGTACATTCTTCTAAAGAACAAATAGCACTGCGACGTTTTCTTGGAATTTATAGCTCTTTCGTGTAGTTCAGAAGTTCTCTTCATGAAATTTCTGTGGTTTCTAACGTTTTTAGTAGGTTTGTTTTACGGATATATACATTTTCATGCGGGGCAGTGTTGCCGCCCTCGAAAATATCGTCTATTTCTCGATCTGATTACTTCCACGTAAGCACCCTTGTTTATAGTAACAGTAACCACAGATTTTATGAAACAAACAAGCACAACCACTAAGTGGACACAGTGCTTATTTATGCCGTTATGAAGTCATTTTCTATGCAATACAAAATACAGGGTTTTAATCCTCTATGGCTGTGCCATAGGATGAAGGAAACAGCATGAAGACAAGTTTTGAGTTTCAAAAGTTTTGAGTTTCAGAGTTTCAACTAGCAATCTCTGTTTGCGGGAAATCAAATGAAAACAACCAAACGTAGGATCCAGTACTGACAATATTGCTTTTCATTGGAGTGTTGCAGTGTCTGGCGGTCTTGCGTTGTTGCGATCTTTTAGTCAGTGGAAAATTGAACATCAATGAAGTAGGGCTACCGTTTTTTTCATTCTTTTTTTTTGTAACCGCTTTCATACCGACGGTCTGAATCTCTCACGCCAAGATGCACAGTATTATCGTGTTGTTACTGTACTGATAACAGTCCATCTGGAGTTAAGAGTAGACATTTGCATTTCCGCCCGTTTCAAGGTAAAGTTTGAAGTTATGCCTCTGCGCAGTTTCGCAAATTTTTAGTTGACATTGAGTCGTCATAAGAAAGAGTTGCGCGGGACCCAAGGCATTGGCCTATGCGTAAATCCGTCACTGAGCACGACCACCCACTGGACGGCGCTCAATTGGTCGTGTTAGCGGTGCTGGGGTGGCCGTGTCACACTTGCATTCCTAAAGGCTTTGTGTATGATCGCGATCACTTCATCTCTACATTTCTTTCCTTGATTGAAAGTTATTTAGCTTTGTTTTACGTGTTGCCATATAGCCTAACGTTACTGTACTATAAAATCACAAAACGGAAAAATTCGATGTCGGCAGCACAAATTCCAGAAAAGTTTACAGTATGAGTTTGTTGCGTCACATTGGCACTTACTGCGCTTGCACTCACGCCTACATCCCTGTATCCACGATGCTTCAGGGCAACGTGATGCAACTGAGGAAATTGCTGCTGACAGGTTAACAATTTTCCAGTGTAAGGATACGGATAGAATGTGGTGGTCGTGTTACGCGGTGCTCGATTAGCAGTTTTATAACAGCTGGACTGTGGTCGCGGTCTGGATACCGGGTTGGCCGCGATGGTGAAACAAAAAGTAATGCATTAGCGTATAGGGAAAACCGCGTTAAAGTGGTCGTGATAGCGAGGTGGTCATCGACGGGGTGCCGCTGTATATTCAAAATATTCCACCGGTGTTTTGAGAACATTTATCGATATGGTTTCAAGTCTCCAGCAAGAAACGGAGACTTGAAATCAGCGAGTTTCGTTCATATTGTGACGTCCATAATAGTTAACGATTCGTTTTTTTTGCTCAAGCTTTTTTTGTTTCAATAATATAAATACTTCAGTTCAGTGGTGTAGGAGGCGAGGGTGCAAGTGCACCCCCAAAAGTTTTGATTTGGTGAAAATCCGGGCAAAATTAAGAGAAATCTGGGCAAAATCTGTGAAAACCTTCGCAAAATCCCTGAAAATCTGGGCAAACTCCCCAAAAATGCAAGCAAAAATGACGTCCAACGTGCTTTGATTTGAGAAAATGGCGCCCAAAGTCACATGAAGACGTTTTTTTGTAGGTCATCCAAAATTCTGTCTTCATGCAACGCACAAAAGATGGCCCAAAAGTTTTCGGGCAAGCTCGGGGGAAATTTGGGCAAAAATCCTTCTCACCCCCATAATATGCGTGCTCCTACACCTATGCTGCAGTTCGTTTATTAATTTTTTCCCTTTTAACGACAGTTTTATATAAATAGAAAGAGCCCTTTTCTATGTTTCAGCCAGGGGCCCCACACAACCTTAATCCGCCTTTGATGAAATGAAATATTTGTTGAAATGCCAATACTGAAACTGCCAGTTTAGTAATTCCATTGACACTCTTGGCATACATGCATAAAATGTTAAAAACCTAAATACATAAAATGTATAATAATAATATATTTGTTTCATGAATCAAAAAGATGTTCTAAAACTATGTTCACAGTCAACAGCCTTCATATTTGATGGAATTTAAATGGTAATTTCAATTTATGCCTGTCTACACTTTCATACTTGCGGCATTCTAACAGTTACGACTTCTGAATAAGCAAGGGTTAGTGATTTTAGTCCACATGTCATATTTTGCAGTTAAATGACATTGAATCTGTGACCTCACAGTTCTATGATTGATAAAACTTCAAGTGGTTTTAACTTGTGTCTTCATAAAAACTCCTTGCCTTCTACACTTACGTATACTGTATAGGCTGTGAATGTAAAAACCTATTTGAATGCGAATTAAACGTGTCCTAGACATCACACAAAGCTCTGAAACGAGATGATTTTTTAATTTTTATTGCTTGATTTAAATCATGATTTTTATTGCTTGATTTAAATCGTGATTTTTATTGCTTGATTTAAATCGCGGTTTAAATCAAATGATTTAAATCAATCAACCCTGCTGTGACGTTTTTGCACTCTGCGAGTGCATTGAAACGCGCTAGGTATTTGGTCAAGTCTTCCCTATGCATGTTCGTCCGCTTTAAACGCTTTCTTAAAGCTTTAGAAAACAGTTTCAATTTCAGATGGGAACGTAGCCCACAGTTGCACTGATTTACCGTCTTTATTGCGCATTTTTACTTGAGCGCTTCACCTGAACAGTAACCAAAAAGTATTTTTTTTCTTCTGTTGTTACGCTATTCTCCTAACTTTTGACCACGGTGCGCAATTTTCTGAATACTGCTTTGGAAAAATGCGATGAAAATATGTGCACTTCGGTTGTCTTTTCCGATTGACGGGTACTTCGTGTTCAGGACAGCGAATTGTGGAGCATGGATGAAATCGTGGATGTGATTCGACGCGAAGGCGAATCAATCGCAGTTGTTTTGCTTCCCGGTGTTTATTACATCACAGGGCAAGTTTTTGACATGAAAAGGATCACGAAGGTTGCTCACGAACACGGCTGCATGGTAAGTTTGTGGAAACATATGCCCTGTCTTGCTCTATCTAAACATATGCTCTGTCAACATCTGCCTTGTTTCAAATGGAAGGAAGGGAAAGTTTGCTGTGTTGTCAACAGTTTTGTGCACAGGTCCGCCAAGTTTGCATTTTGAATGGCATAAGTAGATGCAAAGAGCTGGTTCACAGACAATTTCCAGCTTCCTCTCAACTTTGCAAAAAATACTAAAAACAGAGACATAATTGCATTTGTACAATGAGAAGACACTTCAATCTCCACTTTTCTAAATGGTTCTAGGACACAACCAACAAAGAAAAGCTAGTACTCTATAAAAAAACACCACCGCTTGTGCTCAGAAATGCAAAAGAAATATAAAAAATCTGGTTGTGTCCTAAAAGTATTGAACTGTTAAAACCTATTAAAAAAACTGTCAAAACCTATAAGAACCTACTAGAACTATTAGAAAACAGATTGTCACCCTGGTACAAGTCCAACTTTCCCTCTGTTTTTCGTTTTTTACGAAGTTAAGAGGAAGCTGGAAATCGTCTGAGAAAACAGCTCTTTGTATCTACTACAGCAATACCACAGCAATTCCACAGAAATACCACAGCGATACCACAGACGTACCACAGAAATACTATAGCAATACCACAGAAATTCCACAGCATTGCCTACAGCTTGCAAATTCAAAAATGCTGCAATTATTATATCTATCAGATTCTCTTAGACCCCTCGCCCCCGCTTAGCTCGCTTCACTTGTTCCAATTTCCCTCTTAATAAAGTCTAACATACCAGTTACTTTTGTTACCAGCTTTTTTGAAAATTATCTTCAAAATCGATATCATACTTTTCACCACTTGCCCCAGCAACGCGTTTCACAGCAAAATCACATTTAACACACACTTACCGATGTCAGTAAAAGACATTATGTTTCATTGAATATTCCAAGCGTGTTGTTGTGCAAATAACACGCATGTTAATCGCATAACACAGCCTACTGCAAATTTGCAAACACTTTTTTGCAAAAGCTTTTCGCATTTGACGGACACAGTCAAGCTGTTCTCTTTGTTGATCCGTCTGGAGAAAACAAAAATAACCTTTGGGGATTTCCCTCGTCTAAACATGCTTTACACATTTGTAATACAAACCTCCAGAACAAAACTGCATGACATTATAGTCTCAAGGCATCACAGCCTTAAGACAGCACAACCTTAGGCAGCATTAACTTAAGGCAGTGGTTCTCAAGGTGGTCGGTATCGACCCTCAGGGGTCAATTGAACCATCCAAGGGATTGATAAATAGTCACGGGGTCAAATTTGGGGTCACTGAATGGCCAGGGGGTTGATGCATAACTGCTGGGGTCTACTGGAGCAATGAAGCCTCCAATTCAAAATTACTCTTAATCGGGCAAGGAATGCAAACGGCGTTTTTCAACAAATCAAACAAAATTAAGAGGGCTGATGAAATCTCAGCTACAGTAGTTTAAAAGTACATTCGATTCGAATAGTTTTTTATTAAATCATCCATTGTGATGACATTATGAAAATTGTTTTGTTAATTACGTCACAAACATTATTGTAGTGCATGTGTCGCAGTTCGGCGGTTGTTAGACTGGTAGTACAGACCAGGGTTGCCAGGATGGCTCTTTTGGGGCCAAATTTCAAAAATTTGGTCCCAAATAACGCTTGCTGGCCCAAAAATTTTCGTTTGGCCCTTTGGCTCTTTTTTGGCCATTTTTCAGGATACACCGGCCCCTTGCAAGTACTAGATCCGACCACCCTTGTTCCTGTCTGGGACACCATATTTTTTCACTCTTTCGACAAATTGATTGCAGATTTTCACCAAATTCCTATATTTTCAAGGTTTTCGATTACAAAATTTCGTTAGGAATCTTAAGAGTTTCCGAGTTAATGTGAGAGTAAGTTCATAAGAATACCTGTTACTTGCTGGAGTTGTAGGAGGAAGCAGTGAGAACTGTTACGTTACCTAATTTACTGCTATTTAGGTGGTGCACGTGTTTGTTCGTTTTGTTCAAGTTGCTGTTGATCGCTTTAGCACTTATCGAGGATGGCAAATTTATCTCTGTTTATGGCTACTTTTACGATCTTTCACCATGTACTTGTTTTGCTGTTACGCTGCAACTGTGATTGGGAAATATTATCATTAAATAAATTGCTAAGTATGGGTTCAGACATGGCGGGCGAAAGATAAGCGAGCAGGTAAGGAGTCTCACAGAAGTTGATAGATGTTGAAAATTGTGGGAGGTCCTTAAGGTTTCTCTAAAAATAATGGTTTGTAAATAATAGTTGTAGTAGATACAAAGAGCTGTTTTTCACAGACGATTTCCAGCTTTCTCTCAACTTCGTAAAAAATACGAAAACAGAGTTCTAGTAGGTTCTTATAGGTTTGAGCGTTTTTTTAATAGGTTTTAATAGTTCAATAGTTCTTGGACACAACCAGCCTTTACAATTCTTTTACATTTCTGAGCACAAGCGGAGGTGTTTTTTTTAAATAGAGTGATAGCTTTTCTTGGTTGGTTGTGTCCTACAACTATTTAGAACAATTGGAGATTGAAGTGTCTTCTCATTGAACAAATCCAGCTATCTCTCTGCACTTCGTATTTTTGACGAAGTTGAGAGGAAGCTGGAAATCGTCTGAGAACCGGCTCTTTGTATCTACTGGCATAATCCAGGAATTTGACTGTTTTAAGTGGGTTAGCATGAGAAATAGCTGTTTGGTTTGTACGTCATAGCTTGACATGCTTTCGTCCTTTTTAATGTGCTGGCTGCCAGAAAAAGAATGTTGTTTGGCAAACCTGATTGTGTTGACCTTGACCTCAAACGTCTGGAACGTTTTCTTACTCTTCTTGTTTATTGAAGCTATATGACGTATTTCACTAGCAATTTGACGTATTGGATCCACGTGAACCTAGCACGCCTCGTGAAACACAGATGCTTTCTGTGCGAGTCCTGTGTTTTGCATTACATGTTTTGTGGAATTGTGACATGGCAGTACCTATTATATCAAAGGCCTGTGTACCAGATACAAAATGATTAGGAATCATGGTGTGGATCAGGTTTTTATTTTCAAATTCTGTGACTTTCTAAAGCTATTTTCTATGAAAAGAATTGGTAGCAAATATTTTTGTAAACATGGTCAATTCTGGAGAGACCCATTGATATTTAGCATTGCAAAATGTGCAAGAGTATTTCTTTTTTTAATACTGTGTGTAATTTTGGATATAACGGCTATTTATGGGGTCATATGCCAAGTTTTAAAGCTTGGTTCTCTAGCAACATTGCGTTTTTGCCATTACTCATCCAATCAAGTCAAAACGGAGAGTATTTGGCCTTGTTCAGCTTGTTTAGCATTTTTGAAGCGATTTGGTGCATTTTGACAAGTCATTTGGCATTTTTACTCCATCTGGACCTGGCATCCCTGATTTTGCGTTTAGTGCAAAAATCGGAGCCATGAAAAAGCCAAAGGTGATGCCAATGCATGCTTAAGTAGGCCTTGATTGATAAGACTCCTTTAGGCCCATACCGTTGTTTTTTATGCGGTTAACCGATGCAGATACTGATATTTTTATGTGACTCAAATCACTGATAAAGTGCTCCACAATGCATGCTGCTGAAACAACTCACAAGAAAATGGACGAAAATGCTTGCATTTTTTCAAAATAGTCATTTCACAATAGTTCAGGAAGGTCGTTTTTTAGCTTTGTATCCTTGAAACGAACAACTTTTGTCCTCATGAAAACAAAAGCAGACCAGCAAAGCTAAAAACTCGTTTACTGGCTACCGTGGTTGGAGGTGCTTTCATCATAAAATATTGACGAATGTTGAAAATCGACGGAATTTTTCCGATAGAATACATGAATTTGCTGATAAATTAGCAAAGTTTTGGAGGAGTGTGGCAACTGGTCAGAATATTCTTTTTTTGGCTATGCTTAAACTCTCTTTATCTAAGTTAAAATTTGTTCACAGTCGTGTAGGCTTTTTCTTAATTCCGTGGCGACCAGATGTTTTTTTTAATTTGTGACCGTCCTTTGGTCAATGTCGAAGTAAGGCTTTTGAAATTGTGCAACTGATGCAAGAAATAAAACTTATTGACACCGAATTTCCAATGGCAGATTTGATTTGGTGTTAGACCCACTTTAATCACCCGTCTTGGGACGTCAGCATATAAAATCAAAGAGCTTCATGTTGGATTAAATAAACTGCAAAGTCTTTTGTCTTTTGCAAATTTCTTGCATTGAAATTTGATGTACGCATGTTTCAAATGCACTTCACTGTCACAATAAAGCTGGAAAATTATCCGACGCTTCTTGTGTTCACCATGTTGCCTTACATATCAAGCAGTGACGTTTTTCGTACATCGTCACTCCGGGATCAACGTTGAAGTTGTCAGCGTCAACTGGCTGTGAGCTGCGATCTGTTTACACAGTAGCAGCCACTTAAAACTCGCCAAAAAACTAGACACGTGTCGTCAGGCAACGGCACTACGTTGCACGGTGCAGCCATAACGGTCGAACAGGAAGCTGTGCATTCAATATTTGGAAAGGTGTTTGTCGGTGATTGCGTTCGGTTTGCCGCGAAAGCACCGCGAATAAATCTTTTTTCAACAATTTATTAGTTACTGCTCGCACGCTCGTCATTGACGAGAAAGGGTCTTTGTGCATCACTGTTATGCCGGCTGCAGTAAACGCTCGTTGTCCAACGGAAACTGATGTTTAAAACAGCACTGGCACTACCAAGTGGTCCACCTGGAATTTCTAGTGGTCCGCAGAGAATTCCGTAAATCCCCGATTAAACATTCCTGAAAATGGTAACCTTTACTGTGCAGACTGACCTGCAGGCAGCTCTTGTATATTTTACATGGCCAACAAGGACCCGGAGGTCATCAAGTCAGCTGACCATGTGTCAGTCATTTTGCTCGCTCTGCTGTTACAGCAGCTATATAGAAAGGACAGACGTAACTTCAGAAAATTAGCAACGGCATGAGCGAAAAATATTAACGATGATGAAACCGATGTTTGAGAAAAGGAGGCAACAACAACAAGGACCAAATAAGTAGTAAGTTCAGAACATCCAATCACACAAAACATTTACAATGGATGGAACGTATGTCAAGACCATAAAGATCAAATTTGTTCATCAAGATTAACCCTGCTCAGGTAACCTCTGCCCAATTTGGGCAAACGGTTCTTCTACTTAAATTAAAAATTAGTTAACGTTCACGTAGAAATCTGGTTCTTTCAGTAGCTGCATTTTTTTGCACGCTCTTTCGGGCAGTCCTATCGAAATCTGCACAAGTTTTATAGTTTTCAATGGGGAACAAAAATTTGCCCAAATTGACCCATGGTTACCTGAGGTGTAACAAACTTCGTTCAGAAACATTCCTCCTAAGGTAACCTTGACCAATTTGGGCAAAAGGAGTTGGTGAATGTAGGTTCACTAGTAAGCCAAGCCAGCAACTTTTGACCGAAGCCAGCACGGGAGTACGTCACACGAGTGCAAGCCCTGATGACACATATCAATTTGCCCGAATGGCTGCTGCTCAGCTCGTGGTTTTCATTGAGAAACAGGCAGGAGAATGTATGACCTCTTTTCCGTCAGAGGAAAGAAACTTGAGCCAGAAAAGGCCTGCACCGCAGTGGTGTACAGGATCCGGATTTTGTAGTCCAAACCGGCCGGATATTTGGATTTTTTTGGATTGGATATCGTTTACCTTTTAACCGATTCCGGATCCGGATTATCCAAATGAAACAAAATGTGGCCATGCAAAAAATATTCATATGAAATAATAGCTGTATGAGGAAAAATTGCCTTATTTCGAAATCATATTACTAAAAATCTACTTGTCTAGTTTCTCTCGATAGACTGCACTGTCCCTGCCGCTCGGGATCCTAACTTTGAGACTGAGGACATGTCATGCAACATATAGTTGGGAACTGTGTCAAGATGAGCATGATTGATGCTATAGTTTTATTATGACGCAGCCCGCCGTTATTCAGATGAGACATGTTTCATTTTTGAAATATATTTGTTAGTAGATCGTAGGAAAATGTTGGTGTTTATTAAGGCATCACAAAGTTTTTTTTCAGCGTTGAACGAAGTACACCAGTTTTTTTCTGTCTCAACAGCGTAGCTTACTAGTCTAATTCAAAGTGGCCTTACCTCACAGTACAACTATGTAAGAATAATAAACATGGTGAAAATTGACATTTTGACCATGTTGTTGTAGGTAGAAATACACCTGAACTGAGAATAAAAACTTGTGAAGTGTTGGATTTAACAAAAAGTGGCAAGGTTGTTTATTTTCTAAGCCTAGTAGTAATTCTGGAATTTCAGGTTGAAAAGAGTAAGAGTTTCAAATGATAAAGGGATTGAGGTGAACATTCATTGCACTGCTTTAAGGAATGATTTCATTGGGTACAAAATTATCGTGATGGTTCTGTCATGGTTAAATAAACGCACAATAAGCGATAAGTGTTGGCATTGCATGGAGTCCAGCAGGAGATACACAAATGTTGACTAGTTGTAGGCTATCATTTGATTTAAACATCTCCATTAGAGAGTATATGAGAATTGCGCTACCATATAGAAAAATAATTGTCCACTTTTTGTCAAGATCTCTCATAAACTGATTGTGGTAGGTAGTTGTAGCCATGGCATTTAAGGCAAAGTGTGTTGGCACTTGGCAGTGTCTATTTTGCCTCATGAGGCAACAGCACTGCTGGAGCTTTTTTACTTTAGACAAACGGAAACAAAATTGTGTGAAATGGTCACCTGACAAGTTCAAAACGCAGGGCCTTCTCACTTGATAACAAGATCTGTAACGGTTTAGTCCAATGGACTAGTGTTGTCATGGTTTCAGTGCTGGCAAGCTACGTTGGTGACTTCTTGTTTGTTTGCGAAAACTGAAGACTAACCCTAACTCTAATCCTAAACCCTAACCCTTGTCTTCTTGTGTGTATCATAGTTGTCGCGTGACCACTTCAACCAATCGTGTCCGATTAAAGGCAAGATAGCCACAACTTCTGCCTCATTAGGCAAAATAGACATTACCAAATATTTTGGCTAATGTGCAGCTGAGTGAGCGGTTTCGGATTTGGACTGGATATCGGAGTTAATAATTTTAAATTTTCGGATACGGATTGGATATGGAGTGTATGAAAAAGTTCGGATCCAATCCGATTGCAAAATTTCCATATCCGTACACCACTGCTGCACCGTGTGCACTTGTGGTAAAAGGTCAAAGCATTTTAATGAGGACATGATGAACCTTGTGCTTCTCTTTACCTAGTTGAAGTTTCTAGAACTCTGGCGTAGCCAAAAAAGGCTTTCTCTTTGTTGTGCATGCACTCGTGGTAAAAGGCCAAAGCATTTTATTGAGGACATGACCTTTGAGACCAGACAACGTAGTGGAACCTGTCCACCATCAAAGCAGAGCAAAACGAGGTTCACGTGCCAACTGCCAACGAAAGGGAGCATTAGTTTGCATTGATCACGTTCAAATTTTCTGCAAAGATTACCCACACCCCTGGAATGCCAACCCCGGGTGATCTCCACCCAGACAGGAGCAGAGGCCACGTTGTCCCAAGGTGTAAATCAGACGATGTTATGGTTGATTGTGAGTTCGGGTGGAATTTACCCCCTGTTATGGTTGGTGTGAGTTGGGGTGAAAATTGTTCCACATTATGGTTGGTGTGAGTTCAGGTGAAAATCACCCCACGTTGTGGTTAATGTGGGTTTGGGGTGAAAATCACCCGACGTTATGGTTAGAGTGCGATTTTGGTTTCCCTGTTAATGCCTTGACATTGTACAAATTGACAAAACTCCACAAATTTATAGTTTTCATATTTCAATTTGGGGGGTTTGGTGCATTGTTTGGGTGGACTTAGCCCACTGAATCCCCCATGTGGCGACGGGACTAGCCGTATGTGAAACATGAAAGTCTATAGCAGTGTCACGATCAATCTCATTGCCCAACAATTGTCGTAAAGCATTTGCCCATTTTTGGCAAGTTTGCCTTATGTGCCTGATTTTCGTAAAAAATTGCCTATTTTGGGCAAGGTCGATTAATGTGGCTGAAAATTGCAATGACAATAGAAAAATTTCATGTCTCAACCTAATTTACGTTTATTGCAGATAGAACCACAATCTTGAAATGAGGTTCTGTATAAACCTTAAACCGACCACCAATGACTTCTACTGGCGGAATTTTTTGATTTTTCTACACTTTTTTGTTCATTTGTTATGAGCACTTCCCACATTTTTGTTTGGAAATTGCTTTTGTTCTTCATCATATAAAAAATTTTCCAAAATCAACACGTTGTTTTTTTCTGATCGGATGAGCCTGAGAAGACTTGCGAAGTTGTAAAAAAACACAGCGCGCGCGTCTAAACCTGTCAGTTAGTCCAGTATCAGCGAATAACGAAAATCTGCCCATTTTGGGCAAGGACAACAACGGTTTTTGTGTTTAGAGGTTGTGTGAGCAGGGTTAAGAAGGTGTTTTCTGACCTGTGTTCGAAAACAGGTGGGGCTCTGTGCAATAAACTATGTAAGACAAAGTGGTCCATCGGATGTTTTTTTTTAAAGATGGTCCATGGACCTAAAACGTTTGAGAACCACTGGGCTGAACGCACAAAAAGCTCGTGACATTGGCTATACGATTACCCGCATTTGTGTGAAATCGTTATCACTACCTGTATGCTTTTCTTGAGGAAGATGGAACATTTCATTTGTTGTAGCGAAATCTTGATTCAGTCGCAAGCAATCAGCTATGGCTCGTTTTTTAGTACAGATTTGTATTCTTAAACAACTCAACGAAACTGCTGTTTGTGATATATTTTTGGAAATAATAAAGCTTGTTGATCATACCAATCCTTTCAACAGATTATGGAAAGGGCACTGTACCACTGCACGTGATAACGTGATATAAAATAGATCTGATCAAAAACAGCTTACTGTAGTTGATAACATTGGGCTTCATTCTGTTATCGCTTTCTGTTGTGTTCCTCAAGGCTTTGTTTTCTTGACGGAGATCATGGGTCGGCAACCTTTTTTGCACTGCGGACCAATTTGAAATTGAAAGTTTTTGCGGACCTTCCTTCAAAAAATCACAAATGTTCAGCAATGAATATCCATTACAACTCATGCTAGTTATTATAACTTTGATTCAATGAGAACCTTGAGCTTGTTTTGCCGCAACGAGACGCTCCCACCTTGGAATTATGGATTGGAAATCAATGACACCGGCAATGTGTCACTCACGTCCAGTCTGTTTCGCGGTTTCGTCTTTGTTGCTGCCATCACAGAAAATTCAGACTCGCATAAGCAGGATGTCGGAAATGGCAGCAAAGTTTTTAATGCTTTTATGGCAAGGTCAGGGTATTCTCGCAAGACCTTCATCCAAAACATTGGTAGAGTCGTTGTGTGAAAAATACATTTCAGGCCACCATTATTTGCACCAGTTGAAATAAATCCCTACTTCAAGTACGACTTATTATTATATTGGCGATTGATAGAAGCTTTCCTTTTTTGTGGTTGTAAACCCCTCATCCTCGACCTCAGGTTTACTCAAGTTTTATTCAGATAAAAATCTGCTCAAAAATGAGTAAATAATACACCTAGTGAATGATCTTTGATTCGATACCTTTTTCACTTAACAGTTGGAAACGCGTAGACGGCCAGACGTCTCGCTGATTGCACTTTGGCAAGTAATTATCAGAAAGAATAAAAACTGCAGTTCCTCACCAACCTGCTGCTTTGTCACATTCTCTCAAGTTTATTAAAAATGTCATGTAATTAAATGGGCGCAATGGCAAGCACCTGCACAGCACGAAGTGAATATGCTGTACTGTTCTTGCTGCACTGACGACCTTTATCAATCGCATACATACTTGCTTAAATCATTCAACCGAGCATGGGTCTATTCGTAATAGGCCTAACGTTTTAAACCGTGAAAGTGTTGAGCTAGTGTAAACCAGATCCTAAATTCCTTGCAAAACACTCACCAATCCGAGATAGCTTTACTACAGCAGGAAGTTACATGTTCATGCCTAGCCTATAACAGACCTACCAGCTGTCAATGTCAATACCCAATTAGTTTAGTCTAGGCTTGCAGTCAGTGTTACCAGATGGTTGTCACATAAAACTGCTAAACGGTGTTACAAAAAGCTAGTAAAATCTTGTCACAAGTTTTCCGCTAAAATCTGCTAAAAGTAGTGAAATTCTGCCAAAAAATCTGCTATTTTTGAGGTAATTAAAATCAACTTGTAAAGTTACATGTCAATTTTTTGTCTTGCATTCACTATCACTGGACAAGGGCAGAAAATGTTCGTTTTGGCCACCACGCGTTTCGGCCCACAATTTTTTCCGTCGACATTTTGAGCAACGTAAGTGCAGCTTACATTACCTCCTTTTTATATGACACACAGTTTATAACAACCTTTTTCAAATGGCCGCATGTGTTTGTACACAGTGGAGCAATACTCGGCGATTTGTGACTAGTTCCTATGTTGCTCAGTTTAAAGTGTCATGGAGAAGATAAAAAATTTTTTAATGTAGAAGGTGCAAACGTTTTCATCTCAATAAAACTGTTGAAACATATTTTTGGTCAGGAAGTAGTTACCTGCTAAAACCTGCCATACGGTTTTTAAAATTCTGGTAGAAAAACAGCCAACTGCTAGATTAAAAATTTTGCAGCTAACAGCGAGAAAAGCCTGCTAGATCTAGCAGCAAATCAGCTAAAATGGCAACCTTGTTTGCATTATAACAGTTTCATTCAGTTGCGTTTACGCAATCGTTACAGACATTACGCCATTGTTACGATTCCCAAGTGACTGAGCAATTGCACAATAATTGTCTGTTGTTCATAAAACGTCCGGAAGTTATTGCTTCTAACGTTACAAAAATGTTTCAAGGCATTTAACCTTGAAAATGATACGGCCCGGTAACGAGCCCCTCACAAACCGGCATCGGGCCGCGCCCGGTGGTTGCCGACCACTGAAGTAGATGATTTGTACCAAATCGCAAAATTTACATCTGCATACTTGATTCGCCAATGATACTACCTTTTCACTTCATCGCAGGTATCAGACATGCAAGGAGTAATAAACAGTGATCTAGCGAATGAATCACAATGGGCACAGTTTGATGAACGTGCCCCAAGCCTTGATAAAATATTTTCTCTGTATTAGGGCGCATGTCTGAATGTTCTAAATTTATGAGAAGTGCAGTATTAAGTCATAAGAAAATGGTGAAATTCATATCCCAGTCAAAAAAATTTTGGTCTGCTTTGCCGAAGTTGTATTGTCAGTCTTGCCAGTCAAGGCTTTTTTTCACGACTGCAGTTTTTCAAATGACATGTTGTTTTTGCTCCAAGTTTATGAATACAAGAAGTTGTTGCATGGAGCTCGAAATCGATGTTAGTTTGATTTTAGAGGTGTTCTTAACGATTTGCATGCACAGGTTGGCTTTGATCTGGCTCATGCTGTTGGAAATATCCCGCTTCGCTTGCACGACTGGAATGTGGATTTTGCAGCGTGGTGCACTTACAAGTACCTGAACAGTGGCCCGGGCTGCATGGGCGGGGCTTATATGCACAGGAAACATGCCCACAATGATTTTCCGAAATTTATCGGTAAGACTGACAAATGATACTTTTTTCCTGTAATAATTTTGGCAGTCGTGTAAGTTCGGTTTCTCGGTTGTTCAATCAACAAAGCCTTTGAACGGGCTAGAGAGTTTTATCAAGTACTTCATTTGTTTGTGAAACACGTTGCTGTTTGATCAACTTGGGTGATCATGTTTTCATAACCTTAGCTTGTTTTGCTTGAAACAGTTACATGTTACGCGTGATGCTTTACAGTTTGGCATTCGAAAGCGTTTGATAGTTGACGTTTTTTTAGTTCCAGAGGCAATTTAAACCACTAGACCAGGGGCCTCCAAACTATGGCCTACGGGCCCATTCCGACCCGCGAAGACATTTTATCAATAACAAAAATATAAAAAATTCAAGAAAAACACGTTGATTCGTTAGAATGTATCCGGATATTGAAAAACAGTCACGTTACATAATATGTCCGGCCTTCGGGCTATTGTGCGATAGCTTTTGTGGCCCTCGGACAAAAAATTTGAAAGACCTTTGATCTTTCCTTACATGACGAAGCCCAATTTTTTATTGTATTCTTAATGTCTATAACATCTACCAGAGTCTTGGTTAAATCGTGACGCCTCACCTGTTTTTCTTGCTTTATCCGTTTTTTCGGTTCGTTATAGAGATCTTTATTCTGTGATGCAATGAAGCTTGCTGGTCGTTGTCCTTGTTAGAGCCACTCCGATAATAAGAATTCGGTTCAGGTCGTTCAGCCACTGGAGCTGAAAATTACGCAGTGTGCTTGGAAAGTCGTCGCAGCACTACATTATAATAATCATGATGGCGTCATTCATTCGTATGCGCTCTATGCTTGTGTTTCATCAAAGTAAATGCATTAGCGCCGTCAAGCGTATACTTTTCTGCTACTTCCACGCATGTATTCTCGTGTTCATTCATGTATTGTGTCTTCCTTGTCGTTGCGATATATGCTTAACCTCGCGCTTTGCGTGTGGGAGTGAAGATGTTATACGCAATAAACAATAAACAACTTGTTACACTTTCCTCAAATGCATAAAATGTTTGTGGCCTTTCGCTTTAAAGCCGGCATGGTGAAAAGAAATCATTTGAAATTATTAAAACGGATATAATGTTCAGGTTGGTGGGGCCACAAATTGGAAACTCGATTCGAAATGAAGAATGAACTGGACATCAGTCCAGGCATCCAAGGCTACCGCATCTCCAACCCTCCCCCTCTCTTGGTCGCTTGCATCAAAGCGAGCATGGATGTGTTCCAGAAGACAAGCATGAATGAGCTCCACGAGAAAAGTTTTCTTTTAACTGGGTAAAGTAAGGTTGTTTGTATGAAAGTGCTACGAGAAACAGTTAAGGCCCAGCAAAACTTTACACTGCCAGTTTGTGACATATTCATGGCTGGCCTACGTGTTGCCACCATGAAGACTATAACAAACATCTGATTTCAAAGCATTTTTGAAAATTTGTTTACGTTTGCAAAAATGCAGTAGGAGATTTTCGGTATGAATTGGCAAGTTTTTACTTTTCCATGTACAGCAGCTGAGACGCCAATCCCAAAACTTAGATATGATCGGCGTTGTGGTATTAGTAAAACAAGTAAATGCTCCAGACCAGACAGACAGATGCATTTTTGATTTCGGGTGATCTGTAACTGCGGTTTCCTGTAATTTGGTTCCACCAAGAGAGAGCTTGCGGCCGATACTATCATTCTTGTCTGGAAGACAATTTTATTTTCCTACTAAAATTGTTCCCTACCTTTGCAAGCCTTTTTGTGTGCGTCGATGGTTAGCTAGATCTGCTGGTCGTGTCTTTGGAAAAGCTCGAAATATGCGTTAGTGCCTCAAGTGACGCTATCTGCAATTGTTTCGTCAATATGGAAATTGTGTTGGCAACAACGAAGGTATTGTCGATGTCAGGTATTTGGAGGCGCTTATTCATCATTACTTTGATCCTGGAAAAGCGAAGCATTCGATCAAGATCATCACACCCTCCACGCACAGAGGATGCCAGTTGTCCCTGAAGTTCAGCTGTTCTGTCAAGGAGGTATTGATGACTTCTTGCGCAGAATTGTGTCTAACTGGCAGTGATTTCCCACCCCTTTCGAATGAGATCTGCAACTGCTTGCTCCTTTGGGAATTGTGCTCTTGTACATTTGAACTTGATCTTCATCTTGAAATGCAAATGAGTTTTTAGCTTTCGGAAAGTAACTAACTGCCTTGGAGTGGAATACAAACTGACGTGCACCTTTTGATAAACTTAGTATTTGTGCAATGAATCTCAACTCAACCTCACAATCACAAGGAATGTTGATTATATCACAGTAACCCTAATGACGAGTTGAACGCGAAGATTAGGTTTTATAGTAAACACTGAGTTGTGTATGAGGAATATGGTGAAATAGAGGCATGAATGCCTTCATTGAAAAAGCTAAAATCTTCCTTGAAACATTAACCTTCTTGGTGTCCTCATTCATATAGCATAGAAACATTATTGGCAAACTTCCCTGAACATGAAGTTCTATTCTTTTTCCATATATATTCTGCACACGTGTGCTCTCTTCAAACTTGAGTCAAATCAGTAATCGGCAAACGTTTGTTATGATATCCCCAAACGCCTATTCAGCCGTAATTAGAGACCCATGTTTATTTTTAAAGTCCCAATTTCAAAGGTATGCTGTATTCAGTTACCTGTTACATGACAATGCTATATTAATGTCGTAAACCGTATAATGACAAAAACAATGCTTTGTAAACATCAAAGAATCAATCTTCCACAGTTGTTAGATAACCAAACTCTTAGCCCACGTGATGGGTACAGAATTTTACCTGTTACGTACCACGCGACCCACAAAGACACTGTTACTCTGCCCAATGAAAATTGGGCCGTGGCCCACACATTGCCGACCGCTAAGTTCAAAGAAGTCTGTGGACAAACGAACAAGCTAAGATCGTTATGTCAAAAACCTACAGGTTGCATTATTTTTCTATATCCTATAAGCTGCTTAACTTGATTGTGGTCAACGCAGACCGCTGTATTTTTATCAAGTTTTAATTTCTAGAAACAAATTCAAGCTAATGTTTAGTGCCAAATGTGGATTTAAATTCTAGAAATAAATTCAAACCCATGTGGAGATTTTTGGAAAGAAAACTCACAGCACATGTTCTTCTTTCAATTATACATTCAGTTGCACAAAACCCTCCGTGAACGAGGCTTCGTCTGCGGCATCCGGGACACAGATGTGATGCGTGTGACCCCCGTACCCCTCTACAACACTTTCAAGGAGGTTTACAAGTTCGTCAGCATTCTTCGCGAAATCCTGGCTTGACTTCATCAGTTTCGCATCGAAGGTACTTTCCCGTCTCACTCGTAGTCCAAAAATACAAACAATTTGTTTTTGTTGAAAACGAGTGGAATGCGAAAGTGGTTTTTGATTGGTCGCCAGTCAACCGTCAACGTGCCGGAGGGCCACGCACTCGCAATGCGCTTTTTAAAGTACAAGTGAACGCTGACAAAAGTTTTCTTTGTGCGTATTTTATTTCAGTCCGTCACATGCAGGCTCGGCAGGTTTCTGCCTTGTATCGGTTTGACCACGCCGTATTAATGCATAATTTACATTTCTCGTGGCAATCGTGTTTGTTTTAATGGATTGATGACATTCATACGGTCCTGCATTGCTTTTGTATACCTGCCATTTTTATACAAGACCAAATCTTCACCAGCATTTACTTTCCGATAGGCATTGTTCCACACTGCCTCCAAGTCCGTCCGCTCTTCTGTCCATAAACTGTTTATTGCGATTGTGTTTAATGTGACTATATTGCTGTTTGGCGTTTCGGTGTCGATGACTGAGACGTGCGTCTGTTTTCAGTTTAGTTTAGCCCTTGTTACAGACCCGCAAACACGGTGGGAGGGGATTCAGGGTCAGTGCCCCCCAAATTTTGTTGTGTCCAGAAAATCTTTTATTATAATTGTTTTTATTTTTTTATGTTTGTTTTAAAACATGCTGAAAACAAAATGTCTTGCCTCCCTAAAAATCTGTTTTCGTCCTCAAGCTTTCAAACCTGGCCACGGGCCTGGTTGGTTACAATGTTGTGTGGTTTCACGGGTGTGATTACTACAGCTGGGTTACTGTATTTGAAAGTTTGCAATATTTGATTCATACCATGCATTTCGACTATCTTGTTTTCCGCACAAATAAGCACATATTATATTGATGTCAAAATCGTCCTTTACAGCAGTGACTGCTTCTATTTATCTGGCGCAGCGAGGAACGTTCTCATATATTTTGCTGTACAGCTGTTACAAGTCGACGTGAACGCCGATGTATCATCGGTTTGCGCGGAATACAAAACGCGACACACTCTACGCAAAATTTTGTCGTTGCTCTGGCAATTAAGTTGATTTGGTGCAAAACGTCAAGCAGAATTACTGATTTTCATGACCACACATCCTGGACTGACTTCAAACCATTTCATGAAAACACCAGTGCAGAGTTGCTATTTCTGTTTTGGTTTATCACAAAAGGTACAATGCGCAATGACTAAACATTTTTGTGCTCTTGTGTTATTCGAATGTACTTGTGATATGGACCATGAAACTGCGAAATATCAATAAAATAGCAAACAATAAATAAAACAAAAGCAACGTGTAAATGAAAGCACCATTGGAAACATGTTTGGGTTCAACGGTTGGTGTTTTACTGAAAGACAGTTAAAGTCGTCACGTGTAACGTCGAATATATGCTGTTGATCAGGCTGTGGAGGATGAGGGAATGTTCAGTGAACACCTTGACAGATTGAAAAATGCATTTTATGGACATTCGATAGCTGTTACTCTTTGATACATTATTTCTATTCTCAGGTAGCTGACATTTTTTTATTACGGTCGAATGACTTTACTTGTCCGTTCAAGCATGACTCCAGGTTGTTCAGTGCCACTCGAAGTGAAATAAGCAAACAGGGAAAGGAAAAGCCAGTGGAACCAAGTTGTAGTTACAGCGCAACGGTGCACAACATGCGGCCTTCGATAGTGAAATTTGCCGCCGTCCGCATATAATTTAAAATATAGGGTTTGGCGGCCGTGCTGGCGTATATTGAAGCACAACAAACGCAAAGCAAGAAAATCAGTCGACAAGATGCGTAAGAATCTGGATGGTGATGTCACAAAGAGTTATAGAATAAATACGCAATTCATGTTTGAATGTGTTCTGTGTTGGTTGGGATTTGGCAGTATCTCATAAATATAACTCAAACTCATTGGCGGTCGTACTTCATATGAATGAAAGTAATGTGGCCGGCAATAGGAAAAGGTTGTACACCCCTGTTATAGCGCCTAACACAGCCACTCATCTGGGCTGCTGAACACTATGACTATGTCATGCATTGTTCTGCTCGTATTTCGACTGAATTGAGGCAGTTTATTCCGGGTGCATAGAAACGGTAGCAGAGAAAAGATTTTCCCGACAAAATACAACAAATGATATGCTGTGCACATGGTCGGATTTACCGATAAGCTCTATAGGCTTAAGCCTAGGGCCTCAAGAACCGAGGGGGCGTCCAACAAACTGTGTTACGAATAAAGTCAATTGCCGGTATTTGATCAGTTCGATAAATATTCGTCAAAAATGTATGTCTTAATTACTCGAGAAATTTCCTTTTATTAAACTAATCAGATTTTTCGTGATAACACCAGGGTCCTCCAACGAGTTTCCATGAATCTCAATATGACCGCTGGTCATGCCGCATGCTGACTTTTGTGTCGATATACTCAAAGCACGCTGGCTTCTCCTGTGTTAGCTGAATCGTACCAATGGTTACGTGTGAATCAGGCGAAAGAACTTGTGGTTGTTCGTGTTTGAAATGCATCTGATCTAAGCTTAAAGTTGACAGTGACGTAACTGACGGGCGGGAGGGGCACAAGCCGCCCCCTCTGGCAAGCTAAATGTAAAACCCAGGTCCCCACTTAGATTGTGCATTGATGTTTACAGTCTGAAAAAGTAACAAAACATGCGAATCGCGAAGGTTACAGTTGCAACCTTTAGGACACGTTTTACTTGACGTGTGTGTGAGATTATTACAGCAGTGGTGAGCGAGTGGCAACGTGGTCCTCACAATGCACTTTAACGTCTTTGTGCCGTCATGTGCAGTGTATTTGCTTTTTTGAGCACAAGTAAGAAAAAAATTTTTGTGAAACTTATAAAAAAGGTAGGCCATGTGTTTTGTCAAATATTTTAACCGTGGCGTTTTCGGCTGGTTTGCCTGAGGAAATTAACAATCCTGTTTCCGCCAGCCAAGTACGATTTCAACAATTCCGTGTCATTGAACGCTTTTGCGTCGAAGGCGGCAACAAGCGCAGTGATCGTGGGGCATTGTAGTAATGATATTTTAGAATTGTTATTGACCGTACTTTTAGAGGGTCAATATCGTCATTTTCGGTTTTTCGCAATTTGAGTAGCGCTTTTCCATTTTTTCCTCGCAACAGTGGGAGAGTGGGCTCACAATTGGAATAGCTTAGGACCTCTCACCAGATAAATCCGGCCCTGGCTGTGCACAGTCCTAAACATTGAAAGTAAGATGCAGGAAAATGCACTTGCATAGAAATCATGTTGGTAAATTGCAGCAATATCAACGTCATAAAAGTAAGTTTTTTTTTTCTGGTCGTCACCCATTCATGCAGGCATCAGAAATGTGACCAGCAGGCAGGGCAGACAAAATCCTTGCAATTATCGAGTCGAACGATACCATAGCAGAATGAAACATTTCGCAGTGGTTGTAAACCATTCGCATTGAGAATGGGTATTTTACCACTTGTGATAATTTTAATGTAGCCTGTGTGCTGCCTTACTTGCGTCAACCCGCTACTGCGCCAAAGGAATTATTTCTCGCGTGTGCTCTGTTCTTGTGCGCGCGCACGGTTCTGGCGCGCTGACCTCGCCTGTGCACAAAGCGTGCAGGGGGGGCGACG
>Ga0210059_1003184_pt1 | contig 26148 bp, 18 predicted proteins | sample Ectturendosymbi2_FD_188042 | JGI IMG/M metagenome (GOLD analysis project Ga0210059, IMG submission 188042) | Ecteinascidia turbinata endosymbiont from Florida, USA - Sample 2 (SPAdes) (version 2) | ecosystem: Host-associated > Tunicates > Ascidians > Unclassified | place: Key West, Florida... | reverse complement strand
GTAACGCAATTTTAGAAATATTGTACAGAAGGTTGAAAAAAAATTATTAGAGACAGCAGAATTTATGTTGAAAAAAGCATCTGATTATGTGCTGAGCTGAACTTTTGTCCAAAATTTGTTGCTGGCAGGTCTGATGCCAGTCAGTAGACACCTTTAGCATAGCCTACAGCTAATCTAGCGCACTTCATTTTAAGCCTACCTGACATGTTGCGGTTAGGTTTGCTATTTTGGGATTTATGCTGTTACTGAGCGTAGCCTACGAACCTAGCCTGTAGTTAACTACGGTACACTGTAAGTTCGTTTCAGCGTAATTTTAATGCCTTCACTGGCTGCACTCATTCATAAAAGCTTGTAGGAAAAAATAGTATGATCTGAAGTTTCTTCAACTTTTGTCCACAGTCTACTCGGTCCCGTCTCCACGGGGGGGGGGCTTTGGTGGGTTTAGTCCCCCTCAAACAAAGTTCCAAGACCCCCAAATTGAAAATGACACACTAGAAATCAGTGGAGATTTTGTCAATTTGTAGAATGTCAAGGCCCCCTGCACAAACGCAAAGCCCCCCTATTGAAAACTTTTTAGCGACGGTTCTGAGTCTGCTGCCCATTCATCTTTTGTCAACATGCGGAATGATTGTATTGTGTGTAACGTCTTCACTCCCACACGCAAAACGCTAGACTTTTAACATGCATCGCAGTAAAGAGAAAAAAACACACAAATACACGAAAGAAGACGAGGATGCATACTTTGTGGTAGTATAGAGTATACGCTTGATGGCGCTAATGCATTTACTATGCTGTGATGAAGTACAAGCTTTTTAAGACACACGCATGAATGACGCTATCGTGATTATTATAATGAAGAACTGCAATGACTTCCAAGTACATGGATGTATAGAATGCATGAGGGAGCTGGAGGCTGCGAAGGACCAAGGGTCATCTAGGCTGCAGACCTCCCGCAGACGAAGCTGCTTTCAGTGTAAAGGGAACAGTGTATGATAGTTAGTAAAAGTCTTTTACTCTGGGTATAAAATGTAATATGTGTAAAGCGGTTATATGGTAAATTGAAGTAAAATGCGTTGTAGACAAGGAAAAGCCACCAGAAGAAAACTGTTTAAATTTGTCACGTTAAACATTTTCTGTTTTTATACATTCAAAAATATTCGTGAATCCCAAAGAGGAAATGCGTCAAAAGCTATAGATCACTGCAACATCGCAATAGTGTCAGGAGATTTAAGCAGGTTGAGAACCAGTCGCGCAATCACGCTTTGCGGAAAAGGACTCGTTACTATATGCGTGAGAGCGGAAATGGATTTGTTTTGTAGGCATCCCACAACTTCATACACTGGTTTGATGAGACCAGTTTCTGTGAACGCATCAAAAGCCTAACGATGAAATACATAGCAGAGATACTTCATGATTTGACACTTTCCACTGTAGTAGCGATGCGTAATTAAATCAATCCACTTGCTTTATGTACAACATTAAATAAAAACATAAAATATGGTTCTAGTAACTAAGTAGTACATATTTCTTCTACTCTGCCAGAAAAAGTGCCAAACACGTTTTATTTTTTATCTCTGGAGGAATTTTTGACCAGATTTCTATAGCACTATATTTTATTATTTTAGCACCTGAGTTTGAACGTGCTTTTTGTAAAGCAAATTGTCGAGTTGTAACCTGTCTTGTGTTATATGAATGAACATCTGTAATGAATTTAAAATAATTGCTAAACGTAGCAGGTAACTGCGAGATAAGTATATTTGTACATGAATTTGCTCACTTCAAGGTTGTATATATTTTTAGTTGGAGAATTTTTTGCATTTTATATATGGTAGTAACTTTGTTAGTCAAAAGTTTATCTGTGTTTAAGCATCTCATGGCACGGTTTAAAACAACCGATATTGGCTGCAAATGACATGAAGCTGCTTTTCCCCAGGCAAGAATCCCATACTGTGCTCGTGAGTTTATTAAGCTGTGGTACAACATACGTAATGCGTGGTTATTCACATAATGTTTAACTTTATACATTACACCAACATATTTGGATATAGTACTACAAAACTCTTTACAATGCTCTTTCCAAGTTAGTTTTTCATCTACAGTTACACCAAGGTACTTGTAAGTCACTGTTCTTTCAATACGATTTCTGTTTACATTTATTACAAAGGATTCAGTGCTCACATGTTTGTTTGTGATCACCATATATTTTGTTTTGGAAATGTTTAGTGAGAGTTTGTTTGCGTTTAGCCAATCCATTACTTTTGTCATTTCATGATTAACCGAGTTTTGTAATTTTCCCAGATTGTTGTCGCTTTGAACTAAAACTGTGTCATCAGCAAAAAGTATAGTTTTCATAGAATTTGACTTTGGTAAGTCATTTATAAATTTTAAAAAAACAATGGGCCTAAAATTGATCCCTGGGGGACCCCAGAAATAATTGAATTTGAAGATGATTTAATATTTCCCCCTTGAACGTACTGTTTTCTGTTGAAGAGATAAGACTGTATTAGTTTGAGCGCATTTCCTCTTACGCCGAAATGCTCGAGCTTTGTTAGCAAAATAGAGTGATTCACTGAGTCTAATGCTTTTCTTAGATCAAAGAAAACTGCACATGATATAAGTTTTTTTTATCGAGGTTCTGGAGAAGATTTTCGTACAAGTCTGTAATACCCAGGAATGTGGAATGGTTGTTGCGAAAACCGTATTGTTGCTGACTCAACAAGTTGTTTTTGGTGTTAAGTCTTCCGTACAGTACCTTTTCAAAAATTTTTGAAAAGTATGTCAGAACTGATATCGGTCTGTAATTAGTAGGAATTTCGCTATCTCCCGACTTAAAAATTGCTACTACTTTAGCGATTTTTAGATTGTTTGGAAAGACACCGTCACATATGCTTTCGTTTATAACATTTGATAGAAGCGGTGCTAATAAGTATTTTGACAATTTCAAAGTGCGCACCGGAATATCATCGTTTCCACATGATTTTTTAGAGTCTAATCCGTTAAGTAGTGTAAGTATTTTTTCAGGAGTGATTGGTGATAAAAAGATAGAATTCGCTTGGCGTGGTAGAAGATATTTTTTTATATTTGTATCAGTAGTTTTAGATGGGCCAGTAGGAGTGAAATTTTTCTGAGCCGAAGTAACAAAGCTATGATTTAATGCATCTGCAATTAATTTTGTGAATGAGCAAACTCGTCCATCAACTTTTAATCTTTAAGGAAAACTAGATGGTTTGGTTTTGCCAGAAATATCATTAATTAACTTCCAAGTTGGGTTTGAGTTTCTACTGTTTTGGGCAAATTGTTCTTCGTAGTATTTGCGCTTAGCTAAATCCTTGACATGAGTAACGAGGTTTAGGAATTGTATGTAAGTTTCGAAATCTGAAAGTAGGTTTGATCTTTTGTAAACGCGAAACAAGTAGTCTCTATGTTTGATAGAAAAAATGATCCCTTGTGTTATCCATGGCTTTAATTTGAGTTTATATTCCCTTCTTGTGTATTTCCGAACAGGCATGTGTGTATCCGCAAAACTTTTCATGGACCTTACAATAATATCAAATTTTTCATTAACATTCCATTCTGAGTATCGCATCGGTAACAAATCTAAAGTTTCGTGCAGGTCGCGATCAAAAGAAATGATATTAACGTTACTTGTATCTCTAAAACATCTTTCTTTGACGTCTCTTTTTAATCGAGCTTTACTCACAGTCAAAGAAATTGGATAGTGATCACTAATATCATGTAGCATAATAAATGGCTTTGTTTGGGTAGATAAACTATTTGTATATATATGGTCGATGCATGACTCTGCTTCGTTTACAACTCTGGTTGGTTTATTTATAATTGGGTAGCAGCCAAGACTGCATAAAGTATGTATATACTGTTGTATTCTTCTATCATTTGTTGCATTAAGTAGATTTATGTTAATATCGCCTAATACATAATACGCATAGTTATTTTTTGCGATTTTTGGGATTGTTTCAGAAAGTGATTGAGAAAACTCATCTATGTTATATTGAGGGTGTCTGTACACTATTCCAATTATTATTTTCTGTTGTTTTCCTAATATCTCCAACCATATGTTTTCACATCCATGCGTTTTGAACTGGAGGTCACGTCGTTGTAGATACTTCAAATTATTTTTTTTATGTAAGCACCTACACCTCCAGCTTGCGTTTGGGAATTTTCGTTAATGAAATTATAGCCTGGAACTGTGGCAATAATTGAGGTTTCCTTGACTCTGGTTTTCAACAGCGCTATAATATCTGGTGGTTTTAAGCATGGAGTTATTTTTGTACAAAGACCTTATGTTACAATGTAGCAAGGAGAGATCATTTGACATCAGCTTATCAATATGGCTCACAAAGTCAGTATGTGTAGCATACTGTGAGAGAGGTAGTGATAGATTGCTATCAGAGTGGTTGTTGCTACTTGTTAAGCATTCACAGTCAGGAAACAATTCTGCATTGCAATGTTTGCAGTCATTCATCTACGTTTAGGTGGGAAGCACACTTTGCACTGCTGCACCAGCAGCCATATATTCAGAACAGAAAAAGCATTCCAACATATAAAATTAATATACTTACGTATGCATTTTGCTTCTGGCAGTTTGTTGTTCAAGTATAAGTAGTCGCTTGCACTGAAAGTTTTTTTTCAGAATTCACGGAAGGTAATATCTTTGCAGTAGAGTTAGATGCTAAGTATTTTGTCACAGCCCATCTGTTTATAATCAGCATCCATGCCGTGTTTGAAGAGATCATCAGGTGAAGTGACGGTGACCCATTTTTCAGTTGTCTTGAGCTTGGCTTTCATGTTGCCATTTCGAGTGTAGCAAGAGGTAAACGTATCAGAACAGGATTTTTGCATGTATTTCAGTAGCTTGTACCGCAGAGGTGTGAGATCTTCACAAACGAAGACATGCTGTCTTCCTTCGATATTTTTGAGTTCCCGTTTGTCAGTAAGAAACTCGTTTCTTTTTTTGTATGACACAGATCTTGCAATGATTGGGCATGGATTCTCATTGTTTCTTCTTTTTTGTCCTAGTCGATGTACTCTCTGTATTTCATTGTCTTCGAGATCGATTTCGAGCTCATCTGCTAATTTGAACAAGACCTTTTCCCCATCATCGTTGTCTTCTTTATTTTCTTCTACTCCATAAATAAGAATATATTCTTTTCTGATGTGTTATTCTTGTCTGTCAAGTTGGAAGACAAGCAGATTTGTTTTCTGAACCATCTCATCGCGTAGTTGTTCTTTTTCTTCTTCAAGCTGATTCAACTTATTTTCATATTCAACCATCTTTTGTTGTATTCCATTTAGCTTGTTCTCAATATTTGTTAGCTTGTCCAGTTTTTTATTCTGATTGAGCATTGTTTCTTTCAATTCTTTCATGCCTTGCCAGGGTTGATTGAATTTTTCTTCTTTTGAACTTGATTTTCCCTATGTAGCCACAGCCATCATGTTTCGTTTCTTTATGTCCAATATCAATAGATCAGTAATCAGCAGCAAGTTGCAAATCGTTTGATACAGTATTAAGTTAGGTTATTACACACACTATCCAACACTATCCCCTGCCTTATTCAAATAGAATGCCCAACCTTACCCAAATGAAACAAGAGTTTAAATACTTACGTGCGCAGTGGCATAGCCAGCCCAAAATTTTAAGTGGGTCAAAATAGTTGATTTTAGGCGAGCAACAGTACTTTGTTTGAGATACTGCCTCTTAAAGCACAAAATGACTAGATATTCCAAAAATTTGGAGGGGCCCTGGCCCGCTTGCTACGTCTGTGTACGTGCTGTTTATATAACATAATCTTTTATGTTAACACCTACGTATTTATAGAACATTTGGACCATATTTTTTATATACAAACTTATTTATTAGAAGTTTCATTTATAATGAAATAAACACATTCGGTCTGCCCAAATTCAGCAAAACAAGCTTTGCATTTAATATTTTCGTCCCTATCCTTATGCAAGAAATGGTTTATTTAAGAGCTATACAAAAAAATCACCGCAATGAACATTTCTGTGTCGGGAACCATCGATCAAAAAACGTAACTGAAAAAATTTAGGGGGCGCTTCAACCCCTTGGCCCCCCCTGGATCCGCCTGTGTAATGGCTACTGTGTCTCGCAAGTGCTGTCGCAGAAAACTGTCCTTCGTTTATTATTTGCAATTGGAAAACCTACAATGACTAAAAAGTTGCGTTACTCGTGAAGCTGGTGCCGCTAGCCTAAGGACTGCAGCGTAGAACATCCAACGAGCTCCATGTAAACACGCAGCTTCAACGTTCTCGTTTTGGTTCAATTGCACTGAGCTCTCTTGACGTCATAGCTCCCTTTGAGCGCAGGTATTACCACGACCGTGTAAAAAGGGCTCAGGTTACTGCGACCGAAACTCGTGCAAGAAATGTTTCGATTTAGCTTTTTGGTGAAATTTTTTGATTGCAGAAATGTCTTCATTTCTTCATAGGCTCATCATTTGTTGCCAAATTAACAACGAATGACCAACACGAGAACGATGCCGATTTTTATAACTTTTTTTCTGCAGCGCCGAATGACACCAAACTTTTCTGTCCTCAACCCATGCAACTCAACGAGACCCACATGGAAGAATGCACATCTCCCGCGACGTTCGACTACTTTTCCGGAAGCGAATATTCATACGCGTTTTCGTTTGCAGCTTTGGGATTGTTCCTTATTTGTGAGTATACTGTAATGCCATTACTATAATTTACGAGCATACAGCCCATTATGAACGTCGTGCTGCTACAATACTAATTTGAAAAAGTCTTGGGGCACATTTTGTAAGGTGTACGGGGTTACAATAATGATGAACGTTTTCGTAGGAAACCATTTGAACTTTCCCTAGTCTAGACCGTGCTGTGTCCATTTTTTTCCAAGCTCAAAGACCGGGCATTGGTTTGCAACCCAGTGTGGACTGTTTATACGATTTCAGTGTTAACGTGGCAGAGTTTGAATTTAGATCCTGAAATGCAGACTGAAATATCGGTAGTTGACCCTTCGCAATAAACTGTCAAACAACACCGCAAAACATTTATAAGGCATAACATTTTTACTTGGTAATATTTACAGCAACCTCACTTATGTTTGTCTTTTGGTGCAGTTTGTCAAACGCACGTCTTTCCTACCTGGATTGGCTAAATGTGTTTACTGTTACTTGTGCCTTCTTTACCTGTAATTAACCTAAAATGTGATGCAGAAAGTACAGTTTATTGGAAATTATATTCTTTGTTATCTGTTGTATTGATCAAGGAAATATACAACCAGACGGGACAAACAAATGCTGTTCGTTTTGCTTGGGATCAATAAATGTTGCTCGTATTTGAAACTTTCCCTGTCTGCGTTTCATTTACGGTGACAACACTTTACATCAGAATATATTGTGCAGACAACGGTCGAACAAATGTTGGCATGTGACGTTCTTCCTATCTACTTAAGTTCATTTGTAAATTGTGGAATGCACTGCGAGCTACAAAATAACCAAACAGATCTCATCAGCTCGTATCTTGACACTATACCTTTTTCGAACACTCTGGAGAAAAAGTGGAAAAGAAATTTATCATCTCGGGCGAGGAGCCTGTTCTGTTCCGGGAACAGATTTTTATGCGATCCGGTGATTTAAGGATTGTTTCTGAGTATATTGTGCAAACGGATAATATTCATTCTGGGTGGAGCAAACAACGATCACTTGGTCATCGTGCTGTTCATTTCTTGCAAATTCTCTTTCCTGCGTTTAAAAATGTCTTTGCCCAAGAACAGCTGTCACACCAGCCATTGTTATAGTTCGCGAACATTTTTCGGGAGTTCCAATCAAACACGGGATATGCTTTTCCATATTGCTAATGGTAAAATTTAACAACAGGCCTGCTGAGTATTGCAATTTTAAAACAAGCGCTTTCAAGCGTTTGAACTGGTTTTGATATCAGGACGTATCGAAAATGGGAAACAGGGCTATTGTGGGTTTTTCTTCCTCGTGCTCAGTATAATGGAAAGGTTGATGGGGCGCATAACACCCACTGGCGTCAATGAACCGTCACCGCTTCTGTGTTCACTGCAGCAGCGATCCTGTGGCTCATGAAGCAACGGCAGCGAGTTGTCTTCGGCTTAATGTTCGCGACAGTCGGAAAGCTACAAAGTTTAAAGTGGTGAAAATTTTGATTGCACAGAAAAATGGATGCAACTTTTTTCTTTGCACTCAGGCACAATATTTTTCATGCTTGTGTTGGGGATGAAGGCGAAAAAGAAACGCATCAACATTCGAAAAAGAGCTGCTCTGTCCCAAAAACGCAGTTGTCAATATTCTGGAGATTTCGATATTGCTTATGAGATTCTTGGTGCTAAAGGACAGAAGAGGGAGGTCCAGGTGAGGAAAGTGCTGTATAGTAAGATAACAGAATTTGCCTTTAGGTGAAAAGACATGCGTTGCAAGTACGTTTGTTGTGTGTAAGCTGATCAGACAGTTTGATTGACAGCAGACCATGGCTTTGCGTTAGTGCTTTCATTTGATTTTTTGTTGGGTACTTTTGTCTTTATTTGAACAGGATTGCTTCAAATTCAAGGGCTACCTAATCCTTGATAAAGAATTGAAAAAAAAAATTGAATGCATGACCCTATACTTTTTAGTGCGGACTCATGACAGATAGACATAATCCCGGGAATTTTTTGTCGTGGTAAAACTAAGCAGGAGTTCAACATCAGCACCGCTGGAAACAAAATAAGATATGTTCGTTTACAGTCACGCAGCCACATATCCATAAAGTAGAAAAAAGGCTTAAGTTTGACGAATTAACAATATTAGAAACCATTACTTTTCGCCTGTCGAAGGTACATCTTGGACCTGAAAAAAGCATTCAGATCAAAACTGTGCTGGGCAAGATGCTTCGTGTATTTGATCTGAACAAAGGCACTGAGTTGATGATTTGCAAAGCTTACAACCGAGGTCGAAACAGCCTGTTCTTGCGGTTACAAAAAGAAACTCACGATCTGGTAAGCTAATCAGCATGGCGTACGAGGGCGTTTGAGCACAATGGTCAACTTGCTCAACTGTGTTTAGGAATTATTACGTATAGAAAGTGCAGTGTTGCAACAAATATTTTTCTCTTTCCATACTATTGCGTTACACTTTTTACACTACACAGTTGTTTCTTTCAGTAATGTGTATTTTAATCATTTATGCCGAAATTCCTTGTAATTTTTTGTTTAACGTTTATGAACAACTAAATGTGCTTTGCAAACGTTTTGTACAGCATTTTTCAAAACCTTTTCACAGAAGCATTTGCTATTTAACCCGAAAAAAACATGTGGCTTGTTGTGATAAGATTTACAAAAGATATTTTTTTGCTTCAGGAGCAATGTTTGTACGGCAAAAACGATTTTCACTACCTCTGCACCAAGTTAATTCTAGATTTTTATTGTCATGCAAACGCTCCCCCATATCGCGAGAAAATGACGTTTTCTACAAATTTTTCCGATGATCAATGCCAAGCTAAAATTTGTGATCATTTTCCCAGGCAAACTGAACATGTGAAAATGGGAAAGAAAGCCCTAATTCTTTAACAACCTTTCATCTCATGTTGGGTGTTGTTTTCGAACGACTATTCAGCGCTTTGTCCAAACATTTACGCCACATAACCCTCAGCACCGATGAACATCTCCTTCCTTGTTTTCAGGTGTTTTCCTTCAACGACGAAGAGGAGCGTGAGAGCTTTGTACTTCGCTGTAGCGAGTTTCTGAAAGGACGCGGGTTGTCAGTCAGAGCATACGATGTAAGCTTCAATGAGATGATGCAGAGCGCTAAAACGAAGGAGCGCAGAGACGAAGAGCTTCAAAAGTTTTTCAAAGCTGCGATTTCTGTGGTCAGTACGCTTTTATTCTCATGTTACCAATTGTTAGGCCGTTAGAAACGTCAGCAAGAATGCTTTTTGTCTGGCATGGGGAGTATTATTTTTATGAGTACCTTGTAACATATTTCTGGCGCCTCAACATTTGATCACCGTAATGATCAAAGGCACAAATCGTCGTGAAAGCATCTTTAGCTGCATTGACTGGTCAGTGTTTATGTTAAGAGTTCATTAGTATTTCCACAGCATTTTTATGTCTATGACGTCTAGATTTATTAAATTATTATTTCCCCGAGGTGTCATGCCAGGAATACTTTTTCTGATTGATTTGGCACCAAATTTCATTTTTCTGAATGTCGCTTCACCACAAGGTATCATAAAATTGAAATACAGTTTTTGCAAAACTAGTAAAAGAACACAAAGATCTTAATACAATCCAAACGGCAGGGCTGCAACCAGTGGATATTTTCGGGGGGAAAAATCATTGCATCTAGTTGTACTATTATTATTTTCGGGGCAAAATTAGTGCAGCTTGTTAGGGGGGACATTTCCCCGGTTGCCAACCACCTGGTTGCTAGCCTGCCAAACGGTGTCGCTGACCACAAGCAAATCAAGTTTGAATTTGTTTCTACATCACGCAAAACTCAATGTTGAGCTGAGACGTTGCTGCTGTATTTCAGTCTCTGAAGTTAGACACTCCAGGCGCCAGCAACGATGCTGACCTGAAAGAAGGGCGAAAGTTCATCCACGTGGAGCTGAGCAAGAAAGAATTTGCTGAGTACTTAAAACTGAAGCCGAGCAGCGTTTTCGTCGATCAAATGTTCAGCATCGCCGACATCGACAACAATGGAGCAATCTCGTTTCGTGAATTCCTCGACATCATGGTGTTTTTCACCAAAGGTACCTTATTTGTTGCTGCTGTTTTGCTTTCATGTTGTTTCAGGGCAAAGAAGATGAGCAACCACCACCTTCGACTCAGTAGTGGCAGTACCATCTCTAAGCAAACATCCAGATGATCGTCTGGTCATCCAACCAGCTTTGGTGCTGCTGTATAAATTGCCCCAGACAAACTGCTTTTGAGCTTGTTTGCATGGATGCGAAAGGGTTATGGTAACCCGGACGGAGTTTCATTTTGGCTGGGTTTACACTTTCTTCGTTCAGCTCAGTTCCTTGCGGAACTGGTGTACCCTAACGCGAGAAACCAGTTGCAACCTAACACTCCCCCTTACAGCTGTGTGGATCATCCTGCGAACATCCCCTTTCACTTGCGTTGCAACTGTAGTTATCTTTTTCGAAGGGCCTTTTAACTGAAATGTGTCTTTAATGTTAGCTTGTTTAGGGGCACCTGACTTGATAACGGTACTGTTTTTTTCGATGTCCTGGCACACTGTTTACTATGAAAATGCAAATGCAATGCCTTCCTTATCGCCAATAAACTTACTACTACTTTAGCTCAACATCTAGCTTCCCTGACAATCACGTTAAAAATGCCCAAGTATTTCTGAGCATTGCACACCAATTTTCTGCACCGATTTTCTTCATAATGTTTGAAGGCAAAGCGTGTCAGGACAGCAATGATAGGAGTCTGGCTTTTCCTTTCAACTCCCCAGAAACTAAAACAGTTTGCAATTAAAGTGCTAGATGAAAACGTACGCGTTCCGTTTATGCTATTTTTAACTGGAGCAAAGCATAGCAACCATGATTGGCTGCATCAAATTTAGTGCAGTGCAGATGATATTCCTCAGATTAGTAGTCTGCATGGACCAAATGTAAATGCTTCCTTTGTTTGCAAGTACATTGCCATCAACTGACCAGCCCGTGGATAGTCAGTTAATCGCAATGTACCTGCAAACAAAAAGCATTACTGCGGTACTGGTGAGGTCTAGAGATCGACTCATAGATAGTAATGGCCAACATCTCCAATACATTGATAAGTCACCATTTTCGGCGTCTCACGTGGTTGACAAAATTACATGTCCTAATTGCAGCTCTGAGTGTAATCAAAGATTTCATAACGCAGTGCTCGTGAAAGCAGAGCATTTTTTCAGGTGGATGTAATCTAAAAGCAGCCATTTTTACTTCCGAAGGAAAACATTACCTTGATTTATAACCTTAAAAGTTATGCCAATACTGTTTTCACTTTGGTAATCCGAAGATGTTGGATCAGGCCAGACATCGATAAATAATAAAAGATTCCACATCCCTTGTTGAATCCACACCAGTGCCGCAGGAATGTGGAATACCACATAAAAAAAACTGGACTGCCTTTCATTGGGATAATCACAGCAAGTCATTTAAAAAATTTTTAACATGTCAAAAAATTTTTTGTTAAAAATTTTTTAACATTTAAAAATTTTTAACATGTCTGCACTATTTCGTGCTATGTTTTTTTTTTTTTGGCGGCAGGCCGAAGCCTGAAATGTGCTTCTTGCCGGGGCGGTTGAGGTGAACGCTCTTGCCCAAGGAGCGCTACGGCAATTCACTCAGTGGCTGCGGATCGAACACCCAACCTTCCAATTGGGAGGCGGACACTTAAACCACTGTGCTATTGCCGCCCCTATGTTTACTACACGTGTTCAATCAGCTAAAAATTGAAAATATTTTTTGTAATGCAGGATCTCCAAATGACAAAGCAAAACTTATGTTTGACATGTACGACCTTGACAAAAGTGGAGAGCTATCTGTCGACGAATTTCGAACTATGCTTCGGTAAGTTATGAATGTCAATGTCAACTTTTTGCAACAGACTTTTCAACCAATAGCTTTGGTTGGTCGAAAAATGTAGTGATGCTTTCAGAGTTAGTTACACACTTTTTGAGTACTTTTGGTAATTTTGGTTTGCATTCTTATTTGGTCGTGCTGGAATACTCAATGTAACGATGGTAAATACTAAAAATGAACATCGTCAAAATAACATGTTGCACAAAAAAAGGAATCAACACATTTTCCTCTTAAACATTGGCAGATGCAATGAACGAATGTTGTGTATGCCATGTTAGCAACTGTTTCATGCCAAGTCTTTACTTGGTTTCAACTGAAACAGGAATAGGATCCAGGAATTAATACAGGCATTGTAAAATGAGGGGATTATCTGGCTCTACAATTACCAAAATCGTATCTGAAAAGCAACGTTTGATAAGTTAAGTTCAAACCTGAAAAAACTTTACTTCTACATTTCAGGTCAATGATGGAAATGGTCAACGCTACTGTTGCCAAAGAGCAACTTGATAAGTTGGTGAACACTTTAATGGACTCTCATGGGTTCGGGAACAAACATTCTTTGACTTTGAAAGATTTTCAGAGCTTGATGCAAGACTATTCTGGTGAACTCAGCCAAGCATCCCTGTACATGCCAGGTAACAAACGGTGTCAATTAAAAACAGATAAACGGATTGCTTTTCTGCTTGATAAGGAATGTCTTGTGACTAGTTACTTCAAATGCACTTTACAGCTGATGACAATACATTCTCTCAATCTTGTATTGATGGTTTTGAATCGTTTCATGTAGTCATTGTTATAATTCACAGTTGTTGCTCAGACTTAAATCAAGAATTTGATTTTGATTCATAGTTTGCGACACCTTTCAAAGTATACTTGTGAAATACACATTTCTTGGAATGTGAATGTGTATTCTTGGCTAACTGTATGTTTTTCTTTAAAATGGATCTTAAAAACTGAAGGTTTTCATACATAACTCATTGACTGCATTGAAAAAGGGATGTTGTGGATAAACGTTTTATATGGTAAATCCATGGACAATGGAGTTACATTTCTAAATCAGCAAGATAACAGATACCGTTGTTGTTCCCAAAGCTCCCGGAATGCATAGCGCAAGCGGGGGTGGAGTGGCAGCTGTTTGAAGCAGCTGTAGCTTCATCTGCTGCTTGCGTATGTGAGCGGAAACGACTCAGCTTGCCGAACAATGGCAAAATACCTAACCCCGTAGTGAAACCAACTTTTGCCAAATGCTATTCGAGCAAATAAATAAGTCTGAAAAGCATGGCATCAAAGCAAACCTAAGTCTTCCTTGCATTCTTCGTATGCTGATTTGCCAAAGACCGCATCCCCCACCATGATGAAGACCAAAATGCAATTCTGGGAGGGATTCGAACGTAAATTATATTCTAACAACTGGCAGTCCAACAACGTGTTCTGACAAACCATCTGACGTATCCGCGGCATAAAAATCTACTGTTGCTATTTACATCAAAATCCAAGGTCGAGAGACTCGAGTACCTTGGGGTGGTGCTCACGAATGACGGATAGTACAGAAAGAAGAAGATCGCTCCACGGATTGCTGAAGTAAACGCTGTTCGGCTTGAGCTTTATCGCTCTGTGCTCACAAAAACAAGAGCTTTCAAACACCGCAAAGCTCTCCATTTTCAAATCGGTCTTTGCTGTGGTGATCACCTGTGATCATGAATCTTGGGTAATAACTGAAAAAATATCATACCAAGTACAAGCGGGAGAGATGGGATTTATACGAAGACTCCAGTGTATGACACTTCGCGTCAAATTTCGAAGCTGTGAAATTCGCAAAGCCCTGTATGTGGAGTCACTCCGAGCAGAGAGCTCTCAGCTACATTGGATCGGCCATGTGAACAGAACGTCCCAGGAAAGGTTGGAAAGGCACGTCCTGCTAGCTACACCCACAGGAAAGCGTCCCAGAGGTGGTCCATGAACCAGGTGGAGTGACTACGTCTCCGGCCTTGCTTGGTCCATCTTGGTGTGGAGCCAGCAGAACTGTATGAGATTGGTGTTTGCAGTGAAGTGTTTCGAGTCTTCCTGAGGACACTGTCCCCGCGACCATCTCTATAAAAAAGCGGGCATGAAAATAAATAATTAATGAAATGATCGAACAGATGCAAATTCAGATATTTCCCTTTATTAATATCCAATTAATTATGTTTAGATCGTTAGCTGGGGAAAGATTTCCGTTCGCATGATTTTCAAACCCAAACCTCGCCTGAGTGAGAATGGTCTTCTTTTGAATTTTCACAAAGCTAAAAGTGTCCTGCTGTATTCAATAATTGCCAGAAATTTCAAAAAGTACCACGTTTTTATTTCGTTTGAACTGCCTCTTTTTTGTCAATTATAAATGAACTATTTGAAAATGTTTGAAATTGAAAATCTCTTGCTGGTTCAACTTTCAAGTGTACTTAAATACGATTTCCAACACCTTTCGATTTGCATTTCGCAAGACCTTCAGTAGAATGTTAGAAAAAACAAGGTTTAAATGTGTTAAAAATGTTTTTGCATGTAATTTGCCTTTTACATTTTTATTTTCATTACGTATTAAAGATGTTCAAGTATTTCAGAATATTTTAAAATTGCTGAAAAATGCAATGTTTCATTCATTACAATTTGCCACACATCACTTCATACTTGCAGAAACATGAAAACTAACTAACAAATTTGAAGAGGAGCAATAGCTTTCATTTACGTATCATTACAATGTCTCAACTGTTCGATTTTAGCACGAAAAGCATTGGAAGATTAAATCCGTCGCCTTGTTTGTTAAACTGGTGCAAGCAAAAACGTGTCTCGGGATTTATTCGTGAGATATTGTAGAATCAGTTGATAGCGTTGGTAGTTATGATGCAAACTAATTTTCAAATGATTGCAGGTAACGATGGAGGCAAAGAACGAGTCAACACCGTGACGCACTCAGCAGGCCCAGCGCCCGAAACGAGAATGAACCGAGCTCGGAAAACAGTGAAATTGTTGACCAACGGAACGTAAGCTCAACTGTTTGTCTTTAAACTGGTAGGACTGAAAAGCTGGATCACAGCAAACCATCACTAGGATCAACAAGGGAAATAAAATTGTATTTCATGCCGTATGTGAAAAAATAAACATTGCTCATTGTCGCTTGTTTCGTCACTTCGTCTTCCCTTTAGTTTTTACTGACACCATTGAAAACACGTATTAAGGCCTATGGAGGAATTAAATTAAAAGAAATGATTGTGAATGCATCAAAGGTATTATTTATGAGTAGTCTGCTTCAGCAACTTCATCTATCTTAATTACAACAAATGCTGTCGAGAAATGTCGTCGAGCTTGCACGAAATCTGCATGCCATGCTCCGCTTTTATAACTTGGCTTTGCAATCATAAAAAACTAGTTGCGCAAGAACAACGCTTAGACAATGAAGCAGGCTTTGTAACACGCGTTGGCGACCAGCAGTTTCCTTGCTGTACAGTGCAGGCATGGGTAGTTGAACACTGCTGGTTTGACTCACTCAAAACGGCTCCTTGAAATTAATTGTTCAACTATTGGTGCTAGTTTTAGTTTTTTAGCTTTGATGAATACAGCATAACGGAATAGCGTGTATTTGAAATTACAGTTCATGTGTTTTTCTAAATTTTGCTGTAGTTTCAGTAATAGATTCTCAAAATAACCTGTTTTGTTGAATTTGTTTTTGTGCATAACTGAGCGCATCCAAAATTAACAATTAACAATGCTTGCTTTCCTTTTTCCAAATTTAAAAAATATTTTGCTAAATCGGTTATTATTTTGGTTTATGTGCATAAACTTTCTTTGTCCATTGAATTTATTGTCAAAATTAATGCTATTAGCGAGTTGTTATTTCCAATAATTTGTCTTTTTGCCTCCTTGTTAAACTTGGTTTCACGTGCATTGCCTTTTGAATGATGAAATGGTAGCGAAACCTTGATTCACACTGAACTGTTCGCGGCAAGTAACTACTGGCGGCAGTCAATTGACACAGTGGTTTTTGAGTAAATGGATTGGAAGAATTACTTTCTGAAGATTCTTGAAGATGCTTTTGTTTGCAGGCATGTGCATGGTGGCATCAGAGAGCGCAACGAACGAAAGTCAAAAGTGGAGGTGAAAGTTCACAAGAAAAAGTATGAGGAAAGCAAATCGAAGCAGATCTTTCTCCGAGTGCAAAAGTACATTGAAAACTACCGTCTCCACATATTCTGGTTGACTTTATACCTTCTTGTACTGGCGGGCATTTTCATCGAGCGTGCCTATTGTAAGTTTAGTGCAGTTGAACTTCCATTTCTCTTGATCGATTTGAAGCACATTTGTGGATGAAAAGAGAATATGCATGCATGCTGAGTTCAATAGAGACACTGTGAAGGAAAGACATCTTTTTTAATACAAACGTTTTGGACGACTCGTGCCAAGATACAGCATGGCCCATTTTCACTTTAAATTGTGAGTTTCAAAAACATCGCGACTTTCGTCAAACGTGCTCTAAGCGGCCATTCTTTTCAGAGTTCCACGAAATCTTCCCAAAATTTAATATTCTTTTCAATCAAACAAGGAATTTCGGAAACGTCAATCAAACATCAAGGTTTATTTCAGATTACTCAGTCGAGAGGGAACACGTAGGGCTCCGTCGCATCGCCGGTTATGGCGTGTCCATCACGAGAGGTGCTGCGTCGGCGATGATGTTCACTTACTCGTGTCTTCTGGTGACCATGAGTCGAAACACAATCACTGCTCTGCGCGAAACGTTCCTCCACAGATACATCCCCTTCGACTCCGCCATCACCATGCATCGGATCATTGCTTGGCTGGCACTGGCGTTCACTCGTAAGTAAGCGTGACTTGATAAGTGATGAGTGATGCTGCACATTGCCTTCGTTCATTTCTGATTCAAGCCAAACTACGAATAGGTTTCAAAACTATTTCGGCAGTGTTTGGTGTCTACTTCTGACTTACTTGTTCCTGTTAGAACGGGATATCTCCTGAACCAGGAGTTCTTAATCGAGATACCAATGCTCCATCAGAATCATGGGACCCGCTATCTTTTGTTGTTTAAAATACCATCATGACATTATCAATGCTTGTATTTTTTATCATCTTCATAGCCATCCATATCTACTGCAAAGCACAGTAAATGCAAGTTGCTAACATGTTTTTTATCATGCTGACGACCGACCACGATAAGAAATGGTGGTGAATATTTTTGCATTGAAGTTGTGGAGGAAAGAGTCTTAAGATTCATCAGAAATTTAAAAGCCCCTGATCTGCACCGTTACTCACATCGCTTTCGTCCTTCCAATCAAACGCAAACAATTTATGGAAGTTTCTTTGACTCATTTTTTACTTGTCGTCTGTCTCAGAAAAGGCTTTTTTCTAGGAAGTTGGATTCACTACAGCAGAGGTTCCCAACCTGTGGTATGCGTACCACTAGTGGTACGCGAAGGTCTTCCAGGTGTTACGCGAGAACTTGCATTTTTTCCCAAAAACCTTGATTCACAGCTTTCTAGTTTACGTATCTAGCTTTGGTTCTAAATAAATTTTCCTGTAGCTTGCTGTACCTATTGCTTCGTAGCATTATGACTTTCGATACGCTGTTAGCAAATTTATGCCACGCATCGACCAATTGGTGGAAGGTAAACAAAAACAAAAATCTCATTAAATTTAATTGTGGTCTTTTATTGCTATTTTAATGCATATTATTCTTCTGAACAAACTAAGATTCGATCAAGTATAGTCGTTCTGGAAGAAGTGGTACGCGTTGACAATATGGGATGCCCAAGTGGTATGAGATCGTAAAAAGGTTGGGAGCCCCTGCACTACAGGGAAACAAATGTTTGCTTCATCTGTGGTCGAGACTTACATACATCTCTAGACTTCTAAACTCATATGTCTTGTTGTTATAGTTTACGTCGTAGGACTTGACGACAAATATTCCAAAAATATCTCTACATTCCAACTGGGAACAATGCAAAAATACGTACTAGGGGTAGACTAAAACAGAACTGATTTTATTAGATTGTTGTGCGAAACGCCAAAGACCACTTTCGCCATTGCAGACTGTCCATTATTTCCACATGGGTTGTTCGGTCACAGATCAGTAAATTTTGATGTACTGTAGTATGCTTCCAGCGTTTTAGGCAACGGAACTTTTCGGGTTGGTTAAACCAGCTCTGTTGTTGTGGAAACTGCAGTATGGTTTACTGTCGGGTAAAAAGATGTTGTCCTTTAAGGATAAGCATTGCTGCCTACGTTAAAGCCCTGTTCGACTGCCTCTTGCTGAACACGAATCGTACAAGGATGGGCCAGACTCAACGGTAAACTGACACAATAGCGAACTCATCTCCAGCAATTTCATAAACTGCACCAAAACTGCACTGCTGTTTTTAAGGAATCGCTCTACAGTAAAAAATTAATTTTTGAAACTCACTACAGTTCAGTTAATTAATATTAAAACTACGTAAATAATACACTTTTATTACAACAACTTTTGCGAAAACTTACAAAATTCTTTAATTTTCGTTTGCCAAAATTTTTCACTTCGTTTACATCTGTGTGTATGGATGCGACGCTGGTGAGATTTGGAAGGTCTTATAGATAGTTGAGATTCTTGAAAGTCAAATAATGAATGATCATTTGAAACACTAACGTTTTTGCTGAACATTAAAATTGTGACTTTTTCAATTATGCTTTTCATGTTATTCAAATGCAGGTAGTTATGTAGCTTTTTTCTCATCGGTTTTTCAACGTAGTTAGGCGATTGTAAGCTTTAAGTAAAATATGTTTTTAATCTTGGAAATCTAGCAGTTTTCGTTGCATGTGTAGTCAGTCACATCATCGGGCATACGATGAACATTTACTCGATTTCAACTCAACCGACCTTCGACCTTGCATGCCTCTTTCGAGACTACTGGCGGACAACAAGTGAGCTTCCCAAGTTCCACTACTGGTGCTGGCAAACTTTGACAGGCATCACCGGGGTCATTCTCACCCTGGTCGTGATAATCATGTGAGCAGTTGTCAATTTTGTTATTGCTTGGAAACATTGAAATCAGTGTTTTGAACTTCAGAACACATGGGGCACAAAAAGGTTGTTATAAGGATTTAAGGTCAGAGTGCAGTGTGCTGGGCCTAAGTAATCTCGCTGCGAAAAATGTGTTTAAAAGTGTCATTTAAAATCCTTTAATGTGTATTCACACAACCTTCTACTAAAATCTCTCGACGACCTATGTTTTTCATCGTGGGGAGACTATCTACTATCACAGGCCGCATGAATAGTGCGTTTTCGCTGGCGGTCGCAAAAACAATTAATTTTATCCTAAAATTCCACCTTCAACTAAAAGGAAGAGTGACTTGTATTGACTTACTATCTAAGTATCCGACTATCATGGAGTTTTCGCTTTCACGCGATGTTGTACTCGCTTGGTAACGAAAAATCTGATTCGGGCCATAACAAATGTTCATGCGGGCCGCAAGTTCCCCACCCCTGGTCTAAAACTACTCAAACGGCACGAGATGACTTGTTACGTGTTAAATCCATTGCTTGTCAGGTTGATGCTGAAAGATGCCATCGCTTTTTGAGATATATATATTTTTTAAAGCAAAGTATTTTATGTCTAATCTCTTTGGCAGACACCATTAGAAAAAGTCTTGTCATAACACAGGTTATTCCTTTGTGCATCTGCGTTTTAGTGCAGGTCTTTTATAGAATGTGAAAAAATCTTGTCAGGTACACGTTTGCGTCGGACTACTCCAGACGACTTCTCTTCAAATGGTTCTGGTGGACGCACAGCTTCGGATATGTGTTGATTTACACGTTCATGGTTTTACACGGAGCCGGGTTTCTTGTTCAGGTAAAACATGGATTGTGTATTATTTTGAGACAACTGGTCTACTTACGGAGAGTTTTCGATTTACGTGCTGCATATCAAAGATTTAACTCACGAATTTGTTTGGCAGTGGCATCTGCTGAGTGGACCGATATCCAGCTTGATACGATTTAATGCACATTTATGATTGAGCAAATGTGATTGAAGCTGCATTTTGTTCTTTTTCTGGACATCTGCTCTGTTAACAACATAATTATTACGGATTTTTTCAAAAACCTCTTGGCAAATGTACATAAAATCAACTGTCGTTGCGTATGATGATCCAAAGAGTATTCTAAATAATTTTCCACTTCTGGAATATTAATGTTTGTACTAAAATTTTTGCGCCGTTAAAAACATCTTTGCAAGCAGTTTCGAAAAATATGGAGTCCATATAGACATGAGTGTGAAAGCACATTAATTAACTTATGCTTAATTGAAACCAACTGCCAATTGCTGCAACCTACGTTTTGACTTTCCAGGATCCTTTCTTCTATTACTTCTTCTTGGGTCCGGCTGTCCTCTACACTCTTGACAAGTTGTACAGCCTGAGTCGCAGCAAAACAGAAATTTCGGTGATTAAGGCGGAACTCTTACCTTCGGACGTCACTCACCTTGAGTTTAAACGTCCCGTGAATTTCGATTACAAAGCAGGACAGTGGGTAAGATGGGGCAGTGGGTAAGATTGCTGCTTGGTCGAAGTTTGAATCTCAGTGCATGAAGTACTTTTGTTAATGAAGCTACTTCTGCAGTGAGTTTATTTTTCTCAGTCTTTCGTAAGTTTAGATTAAGAGCCGTGAACCTGCTGCAACAGTAATTGTTTCACATCCTATTGCATGTAACGCTTTGTTCATTTCCTATGAGCATTATTTAAAATTCAGGTCAGGATCGCTTGTCTATGTCAATCCCCGAACGAGTACCACCCGTTCACCCTGACCTCGTCGCCCCAGGAAGACACCCTGAAGCTTCACATTCGGGCAGTTGGGCCTTGGACGACCAATCTGAGAAACACGTATAACCCGGAAAGACTCAGGGACTCACCGTATCCCAAGGTAACAATGATGGACAATTAACGGCCAAATTATCGGTTGCAAATCTAAGTGTCCTTTCTTGTATTCATGCTGACTCTTGCAAGAAAAAAAGCTACGTAAATGTAATAAACGAAAAACGAATTACATATTTTTCTGAAGTTCAAGTGCAATTCCAGCTGAATAATGTTTTGCTGTAATTGTAAAGTTTTAAGTAACATCAGCTATCTATTGAAGGAACTCGTTCGAAACGAGACAAAGATCAAACGCAAATGTAGCGTTTTCGAGCTTGATGAAAAATGTGATCATTTTTCACAGATGTAAATTTTGCATGTGCATTGCATACAATATTGCATTTTGTATGCAAAATGCATATATTCAGAGAACGCCACCATAAAAAAATCGGTTAAGAACGCAGTTTGTATGTGGAAAAGAAACTCTGCATGCAACAGCGCTGATATTTTCGGGTGGGGAAAGATTATTGTAACTTGTTATTGTACTAGCTTCGAGGGGGGGCAAACTGATGAACAATTAAAGATGTTTATAAAAATTTCGGTGGGGGCCAGTTGCCCGGTCGCCCTCCCCCTGGTCGCGAGCCTGAGCGTTAAGGAGTAAACATCTTCAAAATCGTACATTTTTATTTGGAGAAAAATGATGAAACTTTTCAGCTAAATTTTGTAAATGCTGTTTAATGAGGTACGTTGCAAGCATTAGTACAAGGGTCAGCAACGTGATGCCCGCGGGCACCAGGTCGCCCGCAAGGATCAAGTAGGTCGTCAGCGGACCTGTTCTAAAAATAACATCAGCGTGATCAGTGTCCTCCAATTAACGAATATCAATGCTAAAATAATTAAAGGTAAATTGAGCAAAATTTGCATTTCAGAAGCGCGTATCAAACTAGTAGCCCTTCGTACTAAGCGACACACAAGAAGTAGTTCGCAGTTTCTTTCAAAAAGTTTGGCGACCCTGCAACGCGCTCAAGTTATTTTCGTTTTGATCTGAGAGCTGTTAATTAATCTAAGTGGTTATATTACGTAGAACAACAAAATGATTTTTGTGCCAAAGTTCATTTCAGGCTCACGATCAAACTAACTGCTAATTTTTGCGCAGTTGTATTTGGATGGACCTTTCGGCGAAGGCCACCAAGACTGGTACAAGTATGATGTTTCAGTGTTGGTCGGTGGCGGAATCGGTGTGACTCCGTTTGCTTCAATCCTCAAAGATCTCATCCACGTGGCGTCATCAGGAGTCAAAGTGCAATGCAAAAAGGTAATCGAGACAAAAATTTAAAATCAGGTCGTAAATGTTTCATGATACTTACACTTCCGCATCCCAGCGAATTAATTTCTTCATAGCTGGAGCAAGCTTCTTTGTTGTTTTTTCATTTATTTTTGAAGGTTGGATAAACAATAATTTAACCAGTCGGAGTTTACTTTTTGATCTATGTCTGCTTGATCTTGTTTTGAATATTATTTTATGTTGTACCTACGTAACGTTTTCCAGTCTCGTGTTCTGAAAAATTAGATTAAAATTCTACTTTCTGTGATTGTGAAATTTTATCCATTTTTTGCAAATAAGGATAATGATAAGGCAAGTGTTGTTTAGCTGTTTCCACAACCTTTCAGATTTCCGTCGCCTGTTTCTATAAGTCTTGCCTTGAAAGGCAAGGCTTCATTCTCGCTTTTGATGATCTGAAAAAAAGGTTTTCCAGAATTGCTGCGCTACGGTTTTACTTCGTGTTTGGCTTGATGCAGCACGTTGAGATCAGGCTGCAAGTTGCAACAAATTCATGAATTCAGAACGGTTCGATTCTGTTTACTCAGGTTTACTTCATGTGGGTCACCAGAGACCAGAAGCAGTATGAATGGCTGACTGACATTATCCAGGAAGTTGAAAGCAAAGATGAGTGCAGCCTCCTGGACACCCACATCTTCATCACACAGTTTCCTCAGAAGTTTGATCTACGCACAACAATGCTGGTGAGTGCTTGCGCAGAGCGACGCCTTTGTGCTTTCAATTCGTATTTACGTAATCGCGAAAGGAAAAGTAAATGTAAAAATACAAAATAAAAACGTGAATTCACAGTCTTTTGCAGACTAAGCCGTTTCAATTATAAACGCAAGTCATCTTGAAGTTCAGTATTGAATTAGAAACACGATGCTGTTTCTCTTCTTGATTTTGCATCTCTTGCATTACTCGTGAAATCAATTAAGCACTGAAAATTTTCTGATGTGTCATTGTTATTATGCATAGGGGTGATATCAACTAAAAGACTGCGCAACTTAATTTTGAAATGAGAAAGGCACTAACATATCTGACACATTTTTGCGCAGTACGTTTGCGAAAGACATTTCCAGAAAGTAGCTGGAAAGTCTCTGTTCACTGGACTGCGAGCAGTAACACATTTCGGAAGGCCTGACTTCAAACCTTTTTTTGCTTCACTAGCAGATGAACACAGCAAGGTATGTAGTTCCTTTTTGGAAGAGGTTCTTTGAATTAACTTGTACTTGACCTTTGAAAAGCGAGTCCCATACTGTTTTATTGTTTGACAGACGTTTCTAAAATATTTATTCTGGTGTACTTGCTGCTTTTAATTTTTTTATCTTATATTGTTCCCAGAATAAATTTCAGAAACGTTCAAGTCTTACTTTTTTCGAAATAATTCATGGATTGCAAACTCAAAGATGCATTTTGTCGAGCTGTGTAATTGCTCAGGTCATCTCTGTCAGTAAAAATTAAATCAATGCGCTCTGCGCTGGGATCCCATGATTTCTTTGTTTCTAGGTCGAAAAGTTCGGCGTGTTCAGCTGTGGTCCTCCACCGATGACCAGCGGGGTAGAAAAAGCTTGCTCCTCCTTGAACAAATATGAAGGACCGTCATTCATTCACCATTTCGAAAACTTCTGAGGAAGAGCTTTTTTGTTCAAAGCTTTGTTGTGCGATTTTTATTACTTTGCCTGCTGCCCTTATAAAACATTTCAGATGAATTGCGGCATTACGAATCTTAATCAACCTTAGTGCATAAAGCGAGCTTATTTTCAACTTTTATTAATATCTGCAGTTGTACACAGCTAATATGCCTTTTTTCAGTTGTATTTTGATTATGGGTTTATCGCAGACTTTGTGTGAAACAAATTTTAATCGTTTACGCAAGAGGTGTTTTCGTTCATGACCGCCTAAAGAACTCTCTTACAGCACTGTATTTGAGAGTTATCTGCACAATATGCGTGATATTGAGCGGTTAGTCCACCATGAAAATAAAAAGAAAACCTAAACAAAATGAATATTACTGTAAAGCAGTAGCGTAGCCTTCATAAAAATAGTGGGGGCAAAATGTTTGATTTTAGGCGAAAAACACTATTTTGTTTGGGATACCGTCTCTCAAAGCACAAAATGATTCATGGCCCCTTTAGCCCCTTGGCGACGCCTATGGTGCAAACTATGTATTTACGGCATGATATCTATCCTTCTTTGCAATGTTTTAAAAATGTGTTGCTAGTCAAAAGCATTTGTTGCTTATAGCAACGTGTTAGGAAAAGTGTACACCTTTTAATTTGTAAAAGAGTAAGAAAGTTGCATGTAAAATTGCTACGTGCAGTAAAATTTCAAAGTAAAAATCCTAAAACGCAATCTGTTTAATCAATGAAAGCGATTTTTGAGTCATGAGAAAATCATTTTTGTTTTTGGCATTTCCGTTGCTAAAATCACAACGCAAAAAGTTTCTTTTCTGGCAAGTTTGCTTCATTTTTATACAAAGATATCAGCGTCGTGAAAACGTTTGTTTCAATATTAATGCAAACCCCATTTAACCCCAGATGTCTTATGTTTGACAACAACGAGCCCCAAACGTTGTAATGTGGGTATTCGTAAGCGTACAATCTGTACATCTTCTGCGGTGCGGCAATGTTGGAGAACATAGATCTCAAATCTTTCGTCACATAAAAGCAACAAAAGCATCACAGACTAACGCGAACCTCCTTTTATGGCCCGAGACGAAAATATTTTCATTGCGATTTGCCATTACTTTTTTTCTAAATTTTGTTAATTATGAAACGCACGGTCATTGCAGTTTTCTAAAAATGTTTAATGGCATAATTGCATAAAAGCGCTGCACTGCAATAAACCAACAACTATTAGTTTTGAAACAAATTTTTAAAAAATACTATGTAATTGTGTTTCATCGCCAGAGCATATTCACTGGCACGTACATGTACACTTGTTCATAATATTTGCTCAATATTTTTGAAAGAGCGTGGCACAACTTTGCACTTAATCCTTAGCACTACATACACGCTTCGTCTATGCTTATGTGTTTCTTGGTGTCAAATCGGGGCACGAACCTTGTGTCGCGTGAACATGTTAATAAAAATGCATTGTGTTTGATGCTACGTGTGTGAACTGGAGGCTACAAGAAGAACTTGCAGAAAAAACAAGTCAATGCATGGTCCATTTAGCACATTGATGATGGTAACAGCAGGGGCGCAGCCAGGATTTTTCTAAGGGGGGGGCTGAAGTTATGGAAGCAAAAGCCTCCTTGTAAAGGAAAAATTGCTTGTGATTAGAATAGTCAAGAAAAGCACTTAATTTGTGGAAAAACAATTGACTGTACTCACCACGAAAACTGGGGGTCCTTCCAACTAACCTGCCATCTTGTTTCT
>Ga0210059_1003183_pt1 | contig 26149 bp, 15 predicted proteins | sample Ectturendosymbi2_FD_188042 | JGI IMG/M metagenome (GOLD analysis project Ga0210059, IMG submission 188042) | Ecteinascidia turbinata endosymbiont from Florida, USA - Sample 2 (SPAdes) (version 2) | ecosystem: Host-associated > Tunicates > Ascidians > Unclassified | place: Key West, Florida... | reverse complement strand
AAATAAAAATGAGAAACGTTGCATTTCATGATATTTTGTATTTGTGACTTTATAACCGCCTGGTCGATCGCGAGTTATCAAAAAATTTTCTAGTCGATCCCAGTCAAAGACAAGTTGGCCACCCCTGCAATATGCGAATTGAAGTTTTGCTTAAAACGTTCCGAAACATGTTTTTTTCTGCTTGTTGGAGCATGATTGGCGAGCAGATTGTTTTGTATCTAATCGTTTGCTCGTGACGTCGTACCTTTGTCTAAAGCAGCTATATCCAACCCAAATTGCCTACTGAGCCAAAAACTATCTCACCATCTTAAGCAGGGCCGCACATTGAATTCGGCTGACTTTGATCTTACCAAAATAAATTTAGCTTCAGCTAATGTACTGAAAAAATTCGAATCTTAATTGCAATGGTAACCGACGGGGTAAAGTGACACTGAATACCACCTGCATCAAAAATGTCAAATTCAAGATTATCAAAAAAGGACAGATTGTCAACATCTAGGATACTTTACTACAGTGAAAACCCAAACTGGGCCGCGGGTTGGACATAGCTGGTCTAAAGCCAACGTTGTGGATTTCCAAGTCCGATATTGACCGCTTCTAGCTCTGTTTACCTTTACAGGCTTCTCACAACTTTTTTCTCACACGAAGCTGTGAAGTCTAACTTTTTATTCCACACTGCCCATCTTTTCCAGACCGTCCACTTCAAACATCCCCAGTGACGCCGGTTCCATGTTCAATATCGGCGCCGGAAACCCTGGCCAGGGCAGCCGCGCCTCGACTCCTCAGCACAACCGTCAGACCAAGAGAGCCGTGCGGAGATTGAGAAAATAGCTTATCTCTAACGCCAAGCTCCTGTGACGTCATACTGGATGGCGGGCGCTTGTCAAGTTAACGCTCGTCTCCGTCCGGCACGTGGTTGACGACGGTGGAGCGACGCCCAGCCTACTTCCGAAACCCGGAGCGCCAGTCCCGTCGTTTGGGGCCCTGACCGTTCCAATTCCGTGCATTCGACAAGTCTCTTAGTACCACCGCGGGCGATGGCTGGCGACGACCCACCCCCACATGCTTCGCGCCCTCTGCTTTTGTATTGCGCTTCAGCCAGCACTGTATAGAGACGACCTGTAAGCAACTGCCGTGTGTGAAACGCTTCTATTATCTGGTGACGCGTTTTTGTCGCCCTGATTTAATTACGACTCGCGGAGCGCCTTTCAGCAACAGTAAAATTCCTTGCTCTGTGCCTTGCTCTGTTATGCGTTCGGCCGCATTGGCCCGAAGTTGCTAGTAACGCTTGCGTCAACATCTAATTTTAGGAAAGGTTGAAGTTGAAGGACCCAAGTGAACTGACTTGAATCATTCAAACCAGTTGAGCGGGATGACCACCTATGCAGCATTTGTAAGCCACACAATTGCAGGAAGGGGTGCACGAGGCGTTGAACCCATCCTAGAAACTTTTTATTGCTCTTTACTTGTCACGCACATAACGTTAGTTTCAAAGCGCCATAGATTCTATTCCAATGTTTCCCAAACTTTTTCTCATCACGTACCATTTGTGGGACCCATAATGTCCCCACGTACCACCTTTCTCCAGGAAAACTCAATATACAAAATATCATTCGATCACAAGTTTGGAAAACCAGAGTTGACACATAGGCCTATGTCAGGGCTGCAGTGCCGGGGCCCGGAGCGCCAGAGCTGAGCATTTTGCCTGGAGCCGGAGATCGAGTTAAAAATCAGGAGCCGGAACTCAGTTTAAAATTTTAGGACCGGAGCTGGAGCTATGGCCTTTGAGAGGTAGCTCCGCGTCCCTTCCTACATACTAACGGTTTTGCCAAATAGACTCACGTGTGCTCTTTATAGAACACTAAGCGTGATTGTTACGAGTTACGACACCAGACTGCAACAATGGATCTGCAAGCCTTTGATGCTCCTGGTTTAATAATCGCTAAGGCTGTGACATCGTAGCTGGCAGGCGTGGTGTTACTTGTCCAACAATTGTTCTCAAACACTTGTAATAACCGCTTAGTTTCCAAGCATACTTTGTGTGCTCTTAGCAATTTTTCAGTAACAGATTCTATTTGAATAAGATCTGATGATGCCTTCTTCGTAGGAGAAATATATACTCTGTAAGAGCATAATGTCTGATTCTTTGCTGGGAAAGGATTCCTTTCGGTAGACGGTGTGTTTCAGTAGCATCTCTAACATTTTGTGTTACAGGTTTCGTTAGTGCAGTAAAACAAAACGTGTCAATTGACTTGCGGTAAAATTTTTTGTGCGGATCTGTAACAAAATCGTTGGTCTGTATTTGGCTCTCTTCAGCGAAATGGTTGAGAACCACTGTTGCACAAGCAAGAAAAACGTTAACTACCACTACATCTTACTTTTTGGTCAGAGTGATCAAACCAGGTCTGTAGTAGTGTAGCGATCTGAAAAGAACTGAGCTATGAGTAGGTGTGTAATAAAATATCCATAGCTTTTGTAGCTGTAAAATTATGCTGTTAGCATGGGGGTATGATTAAGATATGATACCATTGCAGATTTAAGCATGAATTTTTATTAGAAACCTTAACAAGGTTTACTAGATTACTGGCAAAGTTCACTACGAAACATTACGTTTACTAACAGGAGAATAACATCAAAATTATAAACAATTGGTAGCGAACAAGCAATGCTTCCCATAGCAGCACATTGTCAGGTGGGTATAAAAAAGCAATGTAAACAAATGTGTACTTTTAATGAGGGCTTCTTCCATGCATAAAAAACTGTTCAGCACGGTAACCAGACTTAATTTTCTCCTAAATTTTGCAGGTTAAATTGTGCTTTACTTTGCGATTCATCACTGCTTATTATGAGTGCAAAAGATAGGAAATCAGAAATTTTCAGCCATTTTAAAAAAGTCAAAGGTGAATTTCTTACTAGAAATCATGCTATTTCATTGAAAAAAGGGGCTTCTTTATAGACACAACTTCGCATTTGTGTTAATGCATATGTGTGCAGGTTTGAAAGAACACATGAGGGAGGTAATCGACTATGTAATTTGGGCTCTTTGCATGGTTTGCCTGGGCAGCGCTGTTGGCTGGAATCGCCAAGACTGCAACAGGCAAAGCATGCAACGAGTGCAAAACCAGGCCCGTAGCCAGCTTGGGACGCCAGGATGGGCGAAGAGTTTTCTGAGAGGGGCCCAAATTTTTTAAACTATGTCCAACACATTTTTTCAGAGGGGGAAAAATTTTTTCTGCTCCTCACCCCAGTTACGGGTTTGTGCAAAACACTTGGTCAGTTGCGACTGGTCTGTGTTTAAACGCTCGGACACAAAATGTAGTTTTCTAAACAACCATTTTCCTTATTCTGGTCGTAAGAAATAAAAGCTCGTCAAGCATTATCAGCAAAACCAGCGACTGACTTTCCAGTATTGTTATGTTACCGTTATCTTAAGTTACATTTCTGCAAGTACCTGTGCTTTGAATCGTCTGAATCTTTGATTGTTGTTTTTTGCTGATTTCCTTATGGTAAGAGCGTTGCTTGTAAAAAAGTACCAGATCAAATTACTTAAATATGTTTGGTATATTCTCTAAATTTTGTGTACTTGATTTAGTTCATTTTCCATTCAACTTAAGGCACACCGAGACAATTAAAATATTAATGTGTGAGAACGAACAGAAGCCGGTGTCCAGCGAAATTTCTGACTTTAACCCATGTGTGCATGCACAGACTAATATTCTACATATCAAATATGCTGAGAAAACCAATGATTAGGGCTTATGGTTTGGTGGTTAGGTAAGTGTGTCAGGTTGAGATTGTGGTTAGGTTTGGAAAAAGAAAAATAATTGAGGTCTCAGACTAAGTCCAATATTTTTCATTGGTTATAGTTATTGCCGTACTATAGCTTGTTGCGGGTGTCTGACATCTAACCTAAAAGTTTTAATTTACACAACACACATGAAAAAAGTAATCGCTAAACTTTATACCTTTACTCTGAGAAGTAAAATAACTGACAAGGATAACCGGTCAGAAATTTCGTTTGACACCGGAGCTAGAGCCGGACCATGAAAAAAGAGAGCTTCGGAGTCACACTCATGAAAACCAAGAGCTCCAGAGCCGGAGGTGTGTCATTTTTACGACAGCTCCGCAGCCCTGAGATATGCTACGACATGAACACAATGGCTCTGAGAAATTATGATGGCTATTTTTAGAAACACAAAAATTCAGGGATTAATTAATAGAACCCGATAAGTAAAAAACATAGCTATGAATATATTTTTGTAAAGATGAACAGAAAGTAGGTCTATTCGCGTACCACCTTGAAGGCCTTCGCGTACCACAGTTTGGGAACCACTGTTCTATTCCATGTGAAACATTATCGTCGGTGTTGGATTTGGGTTGAAAAAATAAGGCATTTGCCTCGTGCCCCTTTTTCTTATAATGTCGATTAAATTTTGTATTCTATATGTACGTTTTCTTGCCAATTCTGCTTCATAGCAATCTTACAAATTCACTCAGGTTTGTACGCATTACCACCATCGTATTTCTCCTCGCAAGATACAACTTTCGGTGCCAAAATACGCGGTTCTGCCTTCATGCTTCAATGTACGAAGTAGATTGGGTCTATCTGTGTGGTGACATGGTAGACCTTTCCTCTTGGCAAGTATGTGCCATGAACGTGTCAAGTCTCGACGCGTTTATTCATTTCACTTGTATTTTGTCGCAGACTCTTGGTCCATATCTGTTGCTTTTTTCGCTGAGACATTTCGATCATTTTTTTGAAAGAAATTTTGGCCGCTGAGACGTTTCGGTCATTTGTCTCACAGTTGTATTTAAAGCTCACCATAGCAGTGTTCATTAGCCTGTATTTTCAGTTATTCTGACCGCAATGACAAAACTTGTTTTGGTCATTTGAAAAACATTTCGGTCTATGACCGAAAAAAAGCAGGTCCGTATCACATGTGAATAGCATAAGAGCACAAAAATGGTTAGCCATAGCGCATTCCAGGATAGGTGTTAGCACACAATCGACACTGAGAGGAGCGAAACACGTTAATAACGCTCCAATTATAACGTCATCATCATACAGGGATTCGGCATTGGGAGAGAAATAAAGGTATTCTAACAACAAATTTTGAGGCAAACATGGAAAAACTAGAAAATGAATTGGATCGGGGTGCTCAGTGGAGCACAGACGCATGCAGTGGCGTACGCAGGGCCGGCCCTAGCAGATGCGGGGCCCAATGCAAGACCTGGGCGCGGGGCCCAATGCAAGACCTAGGCACGGTGCCCCTCTGAGCAGTGATTTTATGACGTCATCGTGTTCAGTGAACCGTGTTACGATCGTCGTAGAGCGCAGATATACAGTGCAGCACTAACACGAGAATCGAGCACGTTTGCTAGCGTTCGAGACGAAATTTGCTCGTTCTGACGAGAGCGTTCTTTGTTAACAATGAAATTTATATGGCTTTTCTACTGAATTATCAAGCGCAACGTGGATCTGGCAAAAATGAATAATCTACCCAAACACCATGGCGCGGGGCCCAATGCAGCTGCATCGGTTGCATCGGCTTAAGGCCGGCCCTAGGCGTACGTGGCGGGGGGGCGGCAGCTCCCCGGCTTGAAAAATTCAGGGCAAACTCTTTTTCAGGGCAAGCGCAAGTTGCTCAAAATTCTGAATAGTAAAAAATATATATTCAATACAGTGAATCCAGCAGGCCCGTAGCCAGATTTTAAGGTTTGAGGGGGCACAATACATTTTTAGGGGGCAATATTTTTGTTTTATTGTATGTTTAAAACAAATTATTTTATTAATTTTCAGCGATTAACTGGGTAACATATTGTCAGTTGTCTGTTTTCAGTCTGATCTCATAAGATTTGTGATTGTACCGGTATGCTGCGTGCCGTGGGTAGCCAAGCAGGGAGGAAGGCTCCAGCGCCTTTCTCAAATTTTCAAAAACGATGACCTTTTCCATAAAAAGTATCCACACAAAACTAAGAGCATTTGTTTAGTTATGCGATTTCTCAGGAAACAACATAAACAAAACCCCCTATGCTTCAAGCAGGCCCGCAACTAGGGGGGAGTAAAGAACCCCTAAAATTTCCTTCGCCCACCCTGGAAAGTGTGTTGGACATAGTTTGAAAGTATTGGACATACTTTAAAATATTGGACCCTATCAGAAAACTCTTCGCCCACCCTGGTGTCCCAAGCTGGTCACGGGCCTGGCTTCAAGATATTTTTCTGACTACGCACCAGTGCTTGATGCTTGTTTGTCGCATTTGATTCAGTAAAAACTTTGTTCGATGTTTGCCTAATGCACTGTTAACTTTTTTGAAAAACATAACAATATTTTGTCATAAACAACAAAACTGAACCAATTTCATTCGTATCAGCATTTAAAGTGAAGACACTGGTACGAAAAAAACTCCGTCTAATTTCCCACAAGAGTCACCACAATGCACGAGATTGTATATAATAAATACATACATTCTATTGGTCACTGAAACAATCAATCAATCGTTCCCATTAATAGCTGGAAGTCGAACCATGACAAGGATGTAGTGCTAACAAAAAGATGTGGGAACGCATCCAAAAAATAGCCATTTTGAAACAGCTTCAAACTCATTTCAAAATAAAACCTGAAAAAGGCGTGGGAACGACGTTCCCACGCGTTCCCGCCCTACTATACCCCTGAACCACGTAGGACTCTAGCATGTAGACGTTCTACCTTTTATCAACACTCGCAGTTTTTAGAACGTCTTTTGGTACAACGCAAAACGAAAACATGAAAAAAACAAGAAAAGATATTTGAGCATAATCTGTCACAAAAGCTGCAGTTCTGACAACTGCTACGTAGCATAATAGATGAATAATATTAATGGAGGCTTGCAGTGTCAAGACAACTTCAAACATGCAGTCTTCGAGTATTGGTCGAAAATTCAGAAACGATGACTTCGTTTGCCACAGCAACTGTTTCATTTTTTTCAAAACCTGACAAAACCAGCTGACATTTATACGGTCGCAGTGGCGTAACGAGGGGGCAAGGGGGGAACAATTCCCTGGGCGCCGAATCACTACGGAGAGCGCCGAATGACTGCGGGGACGCCTAAAAGTCCAAACAATGTCACAAGTACTTTCTTCAATACAGTACATTTGCTTCCTAAAGACCTCAAATTCGAACATGGTGGCGCCAAATGTGCTTCTTGCCCAGGGCGCTGTCTAACCTCGTTACGCCCCTGTACGGGTGTGTGATGTACCTGCGATAAGGTGTGAGTATCCTCAACACACTGGAGAAACTTGCTTCGCATGTGGCTGTCGAAACTCCTACTGTTAAGCCCACGCTCAGCAGCAAGTATGTGGTGGGAAAAGCTGCTTTATACTTCCAAAATCATTTCAATAACTGGTCCAAATTCCTACGAGTGTTTTAATTTAAAAACACTTCAGGAAAATTTGATGAGACAATGCTTTCAACAGTAGTAGTTTCAGCATCGAGTAGTTGAATTGACTAAAGAGTAAAGAGGTTGTAACTCTTTCCTTGTCGAGAAAGCAATTCGATGCTGGTGAAAGAACACGCAAAGATTTGATGAGAGACATATCAAACTCCGAAAACCGGTGGCTGAATTCGCTGTAAATAGTATCAATGATTTCAAAGTCAGATGCTTTCAAATTCAAACTCTCACTTTCATTATGAATTCTGATGTGTTTTGTTATGAATGACGTCCTCTCTGAATCGAGATGAAACTGACTTTTTTCGCTTGTTCATAGGGTGGGATGTAGTTTCGCTTGTTTAGAGGGTGGGATAACTGTGGCTTGCTTGCGCCACACGCACTAAGTACGGAATACGCGCTAGCTGCATTTTATGCTGACTTCTGGTCAGTGCTGCAGTGATCTATACACATGCCGAAGCATTTCTACGTCAGACACAGAATTCCCTAACCTTTTTTGATCAACTTCCAATTCGCGTACATTATCCTACTGGGTTTGGTTTGGCTGTTGCAAGAAGTTCTGTTTGACTACAAGCAAGACCAGTCCAATGTTCCCTCTAAGATGCGAAACTGCGCAGTACCACCAAATCATTTGCGCAGTGAAATCGGATTCTCGTATACTTGCAACATTCCAAAACGTTGGAAAAGCAAGAAAACAAGGAGAAGCTATTTGAAATAAATGTGTAGGCCCTACTTTGTTCGTATATTCATAAGATTTTATGCTTATCCTAAATTCTAATAATTCACGAAATTTGCAATTGATTTAGAATTCTGGCAACTCAGCTTTAAAATATTCATGCCCACTAAAACCAACATTTGCTAAAATTTTCTTAGAGAGAACGCTGGCTAAGACTTTATATTATAACAATAACATTACCATAGCCAGCTTGCTAGTGCCATGGCGTTCGCGCTAACAGAGAGACTGCAGAAACTGTTTCGAAAGACTGTCTCCAGTGACTGTGACGTCACAAATCGAAATTTTTACAAGTGTGGACATTCCTTAATACAATTTATTTTGTAACAATGAGGTTATCTTTTAACGCAACGTGCAGTGATGTTGCGAGTTGGCGTAACGATTAAACAGATTGAAAACAAGCATTTGCAAAATTGATTAATTTTTCGAGTTGGGAATCATTGAATCATTTGGGGTGGCACAAAAAAAATTGGGGGGGCACTGCCCCCGAATGCCCCCCTGTGGCTACGGGACTGGAATCCAGGGCACAGTCTGTTTTTCAGGGCAAGGGCAAGTCGCTCAAAAATCCTGAATGCAAAAAGTATATTCAATACAGTGAAAAATTCAAGGCAAACTCTGTTTTTCAGGGCTGGCACAAGTTGTTCAAAATTCTGAATAATAAAAAATATATATGTAATACAGTGAATTCAGGGCACACTCGTTTTTTCAGGGCAAGCGCAAGTTGCTCAAAAATCGTGAATGTAAAAAGTATATTCAATACCGTGAAAAATTTCAAGGCAAACTTTATTTTCAGGGTAAGCGCAAGCTGCTCAAATATCCTGAAAGATAAAAAATATTTTAATGCAGTGAAAATTTTCAGGGCAAACTCTGTTTTTCAGGGCAAGCGCAAGTTGTTCAAAATTCTGAATAATAAAACTATATATTCAATATAAATTCAGGGCACACTCCGTTTTTCAGGGCAAGCGCAAACTTGCTCAAAAATCCTGTGAATGATAAAAAATATGTTCAATGCAGTGAAAATTTTCAGGGCAAACTTTGTTTTCAGGGCAAGCGTAAGTTGCTCGAAATTCCTGAAAGATAAAAAATATTTCAATACAGTGAAAAATTCAATGAGAAATTTTGCCGGTGACCATTTATTTACATGTGACGCCACCTCCTGGCCGCCACACTTGCAAAGGGGCCCCCAACAGCAGCTATAATATGCAAGGACTCTGCTTTCAAAGGGGCCCCCAAAAGCAACTGTAATGTGCAGGTAGGTCTACTCTGCTTTCAAAAAAGCCCCCAACAGCCATTGTAATGCGTAAGTAGCCGGTTTTTGAACGTCCTCCAAGAGCAACTGTAATGTGTAAGTACTCTGCTTTCATGGAGTCCCCTAAGGACATGGCTGTGAAACAAATTCAAGAAACCAAGCATTTTTTCAGGGAGACGGTATATTACAAACTTTCTAGTTTAGTGATGGTGAATGCAGAGAAATGGGGCTCAAAATTAGACAAGTAAGGGGCGATGCCAACTTTCTATCGCTTAACCTTTATGTGTTGCTAGCTTTGTTTTCCTAACTTACAGTGTTTTTAAAGTTATGTTTTATGAATACCTTTTTGCATTTTCTCTCATGTCAGTCATTCCATAGTCTCAGAAATGTATCCTTGGTGGCCCGCATATCCCTTTCCTAGAATTGATCAAAAAGTCTTATCACGGTTGGCTGAATATGGTGACGTTATAAGAGGGCCCCCTTTTTCAGCCTTGCCTCGGGCCCCTCAACCCTTAGTCCACCGCTGGTTCGAGTGGTTCAAACGGTTCCGAAACTTGTGCTTCAAATGAAGTAGAGGGGAAAATCCAGATACGCATAAATATGTTGATGCAAAGGGCACTAGAATTGATAGGGTTTTGTACTCACTTTCTGGTGACTTTGCATGGTTGAACACCAGAAACCGAGTTTTGTAGTATCAAATTACAATCTCGCCATAGTTGGGCCATAAACATAAATCCCTGCTCAGGAAACCATAAAATGGTATAACGAGTCAGGAAAAGTACGGTATAATCTAATGCCACCCTTAATTTGATTATGTCTTCCTGGGACACGTGACATCCGTTATTTACGGGCCAAACTATTTTTTACTTCCATACGTCCATTGTTAATCACTTCCGCAACAAAACTGTATCTGCCCAGCGACACATACATAACATACAAATTTTATGCACTGTACCACCAAAAAGGGGATTTTTTAAGGAGGATGTTTTGTTTGTGCGTAGAACACGTCATGCGCGTGTTACATCCGTTTTTTCTTCATATCAAGTCATGGTGCAGGAAGACTCTTCACATGTAAGGTTTCAGTTGTCATATTTGGCCAAACAGGTTTTGCACTTAAAATCACATTGAAACGTACTGTAAAGGCAGTAAAGTGCCCAAAATTTGTTACACATCAGGTAACCAGGGGTAGTATAGTACCCCAATTTTCTGTATATACGCTTTCAGGGATATTTTTGGAAAATAACTCTGGCACCACTCCATTTATCTCTGAAAATCAGGAAAAGTCATGGAAGCGCAGGTTTCTAACCTTTTTCTAAGTATATGAATCAACAAAAAAAGATTCCCTGGATAGTGGACTCCCCAGGATCCCTGAGCAGGGTTTTAAATGTCGCAATGCGCTTACAAGCGCATCATCGGCCATCTTCAGCATGGTAGCCGCGGCCAGTGGCCATTCCAAGGGTGGGCCTGGGTGGGCCATGGTCCCCCCAGATTTTTGCTTGGCCCCCGTTTTCCCCCCAGTTTTTTCTTAATTTCCCATTTAAGTTCGTTTGGTTGACATATGTAGGGTTGCCAAATGCGTTGTGTAAAAATACCGGCCATTTTGTCAGCAGCGACAGATCTAAGCTGTGTCATAATTCGTAAGCGGCACAGGGAAAGCAGAGAGACAATCAGTATTGTTAAGCCACAAATAATTTGACTGTATTTTGGCTGATTCGTTACATTTCGGTGTGTGCATGACGTGACAATCGCACCAAGGATTGCGACAACAGCAGCAAATAAACTTCGCTGAAGAAACTGTCCTGACAAGATTCACTACAAGAGTCATTATAATTTGAGAACTTCCGCGTTAGATCTTTTTGAAGTTACGGAAAAATATTTATTTTCACAATACCGGCTTCAGACACTGGTTTTCAATACTGGCCTTTTCCCGGCTTCTGCTAAATTAGCAGTAAAATACCGGTGTCAAGCGAAATTTTTGACCTGTTATTGTTTTTCAGTTATTTTGCTTCTGAAAATAAAGAAATACAGACTGGCAATTACTTTTATGATGTGTGTCGTGTAAATTAAAACATTTTGGATAGATGTCAGGTACCCGCAACAAGCTATAGCACGGGAATAACCATAGAAAATTTTCGGACTTAGTCGTTGACCTCAATCATTTTTCTTTTTCTCACTCTAAGGCAAACCCTAATATGAGACACTTGTCTAAACACGAATTCCCAAGCCCTAATAATCAGTTTTATCAGCGTATTTGGTATGTCCAATATTACTCTGTGCATGTGTACTGTTGCAACCTCTCCGGTGGGGTTGCGTTGTTTGTGTGATTCACCACGAACGGGATGTGCGTGAAGAACAACACCATACGTATACGTGGCGCGAACAAGCGATAATATAGTGATCGTGGCGTGTAATCTCTGGTGATACTGACGATGTCAACGATTGAACGTAACGACCAGCGTACGCGAAGAGTGATCATGGCATGTGAACTCTATTGTTGCTTGCTGCCACAGTGCGAAGCTTTACGCATATGCCGCTCGGGATTTCCGATCGCAACAGTACATGATGTGAAGTCAGAAATTTCGCTTGACACCGGCACCGGTGAAATACCGGCCACCTGACAACCCTCGACACATGCAGTAGATAACTTTCGGCCTGCTTTCGCCCAGCAATATTTCAAACGATAAATGAGAAACCCTCTAGCCTGCGTTCAATGTTTTCCAAATGCATGACAAGCTGTGCTGTTGTTTTTGACGGTCGGGTAGCTAGAGTTCTTTATGACGACACATACCATGGATTGCTTGGTTCCTGCGTGAAATTTAGTTAGAGGGCGGCCGTGGTGTTGAAATTGAAAAAATCATTTCGAAACTAAGGAATTGTCATAGAAGTGGCAAGATTGATCTTTAGTGCATTTCAGTGTGAGATGGAGCTGGATTATATTACAGTCAGCAGATTGTTGCTTGTCCCTGTTGCGAAGGTTTGTGAAAGCATTAGGAACTGGTTTCATTAATTTATCTCAATTTATCCTGGCTGTGGTATTGCATTCGGCTACCTTGTGCATACGACTTCAAAACATCTTACGTAAGTGGTTCGTGACTACAGTTTCAACTCTACCCACACGTCCTGCAACCTCATAGAATTTTCTAAGGATTTTCTGTAATGTTTCAGAAGCAATTCTTTCGTGTATTTCAGCTCTTTGCTCCGGAGGTCAAACATTTCCATCAGAAACACACTTGAAAGAATTCACAAATCATATTCATTTAGTAAAAATGATTTAAAAGTGAAATAACTTTGGCAAAGAATTTGCTTCGGAAAGAGTCGAAGCTGCGTCTATCGCTCGAACAATTTTTGTCATTTATAGCCACTTACAACAAAAAGCTGCGTTTGATTGTTGCTGGTAGCTGTAATTGTAACTCTTCCCGTCACCAGTGCTTGATGCGAGAGAAATTTTTCAAAAATGAAATTAGTGAAAACATTTTCCAGATATTCCATTACCAGTGAAAGATTGGGTAACATTGATATACTTTAAATTGAAAGGTACTAGCTGAAAAACAGATTGAGATGATTTCGTTGGTGAATTTGACAGTCGACATGATAAACGAAGGATTAAGTTACATTGAGGTGATGATGATATAAAATTTGAACGTAGCCTGTGCAGGGATCTGTGTGAGAATTATATTGCTCATGTCTATTTGTCTGAATCTTTTTTGGTTTAGAGGTAGAGCGTGTTTCGCGTATGGCAAGACAGTCATAAATCAACGCAGATTGAAAAGTCGGCTTTTGAGGATCAGTCTGAGGAAAATTCAGTGTGAATAATAAAATGAACGACTTTGTTGGAGATATTCTGCAAAATAAGTTTTACGCTTATTGTTACATCTTGCTATCAGGTACATGTCGACGCATACCTATCTGCGGCGCTGCTATGCTACTTAGGTGCAACTGGTGCCGAAACGTCGCTGCTGTTAACTGCATTCAATAGTCCTCACCCTATCCACGCTGCACATTCGTAATGGTAGTCGCATAACATTGTTATGGTTGCACCACAATCACAAAATGTCTATGAGCTACCACAAAAACGGATTAGTCAGTAGTCACCAAACCGTTGCAAGATGGTTTATTTTTATGTGCTCTGTAGTAAGAATACTGCATTTTGATGAAACTAGTTGACTATCAACAGCTTACTTGTCTCTGTGTCAAGATGGAATTCGTCGTTGGAACCAGTTCGCTTTCATGTGAATTGTTTTCACTTTCTAAAGCTGCTTTCATTCATGTGGGGCCGGCACAATTGTGTACGGAAAATGGTGTTTTGATTTACATGTGCAGTGCTGTGGAAGTTGCATGGTTAGCACAAAATGTTCGACATAGCAGTACACGTGTGCGATTGCATCTAAAGTGGCATTTAGGTGTCTCTAGTAAATAATAACGCTAGTTCATATTTAATGATATTAACAAGCCCATGTTGGGTTTGATAGGGTTAATCATCGCTATTTAATCTTCAAAACAATGAAAACTCACCATGCAAGATAGATATTTATGTTAGCCCCTACTTTTTTACTTGGCCCCGCAGTGGCCCCCCCACTTTTTTCATTCTAGAATCGCCACTGGCCGCAGCGTGAAGCAGAAATAGCATTGCACGCCATAAGCAATTTAAATTATTAAATTAGTGACGTTAGCTAGAATACTTAGGCTGGATAATGTTCTTTTGATTAATACCACTTGCAAGCTTTCATAAATCTCGTTTCTTTTGAAAAAAAGTACATCCAAGAACATTCAAACTCTCAACCTCGAAAATCGAATTTTGGACCCCCGATAATCTTGTTTCGGACCCTCGGTTTGGAACCGCTTCTCTAAGGTGCGTAAATGTGCAGTACCACCAGACCGTTTGCGCAGTGAAATCTCATTCTCGCGCACTTGCAACATTCCAAAATTGACATTGCATGTATATTGCATAACCCTTGTGACGCTTCACCGTGTGTCTACATGTTTGCGCAATTGCATGCGCACTCAAACAAATATTTTCTCAGTGTAAAATTTTGTTATGGAGAACACTGGATCTTGATCAGTGCTCTTTAGAGTTTTAGCGCCTCATTGCCCGTATGTCAAAATTGTCGTCAATCTGGATACCCCTTTTAAACAAGGTTTGAAAATAAACAAATTGCAAGAGATAAAAGTCCGAGTGCTTCGAATGAGGGCTTGAGTCTGGATTTGGACTTTACTTCCAAAGACTACTGAATTCCCCCAACATCTAATCTCAATGCCCCCTGGGGTTATTGAGGCAAACTTTAAGAATCCCTGCTCTAGATAGTGTTTGTCTGCCGCAGGAATGTTAACTGCAGTACTCGCAAACAATTTCTGTGCTGACTGGGACAAAATTGCACCATCAGACAAATGTCACAAAACCGAATTCACTTGGAAGTTTAGTAGGAAACGAAGCCCGGCTGGCTTTACTGTAGATCGAACTGTGCTCACCTTGTAACGTTTTGGTTCAAACAAGCGTGTGGATGAGTGCACACGACCTTCGTTTCCGATATCAAATCGTTCACGACATTCGTTTCGAACATCCAATCGCACACGACCTTCGCTGCGGACGTCAAAACGTACACGACCTTCGTTTCGGACATCAATTTTCAAGTAGGTTGCCGTCATTGCGACCATTTGATCTGTATTAGGGTTCCCAGATGGCCGGTATTTCACCGGCCTGGCCGGTATTTTACTGCTAATTTAGCAGAGCCCGGGAAAAGGCTGGTATTTTGAAAATCAGTGCCTGAAGCCGGTAATTTGAAAATAAATAATTTGCCGTAACTTCAAAAAGAACTAACGCAGAATTTCTCAAATTAGAATGACTCTAGTAGTGAATCTTGTCAGGACAGTTCTTTCAGCGAAGTTATTTGCTGCTGTTGACGCAATCCTTGGTGCGATTTTCGCGGTACGCACACACCGAAATGTATTGAGCCAGCCAAAATACAGGCAAATTATTAATTGTGGCTTAACCATATTGATTGTTTCTCCGTTTTCCCTGTGCCACTTACGAAATACGACACGGCTTAAATCAGGTACTGTTGACAAATCAAAATGGCCGGTATTTTTACAAAACGCATCTGGCAACCCTAATCTGTATGCGCAGAAAATTCGAACTGAGTAAAAGCGCTTTGCATATCGTGGATTACTTGGTACGCGTCGGGTACGATTGTCTTTTTCAATTCGTCCATGGGAAGGTGCTAACGTTTGGAAGTGATAATCTTGCATCAGCACAGCGTTGGTGGCCTTTTAGTATGCAGTGGTTCTCAACCTTTTTTGGTCCATGGCCCATCTTTTAAAAAACACCCGATGGACCACTTTACTATGCTGACGCCTCATGAACAACTAGTCGGAACTGTATTGCACATAGGCCAGTGAACCCAAGGCCAATATTACAATTTTTAGGAACGTTATTTCAAGGATTTATGGAACTCTCTGTGGACCATTAGAAATTCTAGGCGAACCACTTGTGGTCCATCTGGACGAGGGTGAGAATCACTGATTTAATGTAAAAGTGCATTATTGTCCGTTCGTATTGATAACTTCGACAGCGAAATTTTTGGTTACGATTTTTTGGTCGGATAGATGTGGCTCTCCCAAAATTGATTAGCTGCCCTTGGATGGACCATGATTCTGAACGCACCCGTAAGTTTGTTCCAAAAGTTCGATTCTTCCACATTGCAGCGTTTCCCATATATGTTTTGCACATACACACAGTGCGTGCGAAAAAGTCAGGGGCAAAATAGCCAAGTAACGTGCATTTTCCCGCTTCCGCCAAGCAGGATTTTACAACGCCTAGTTTTTTGTTAATGTTGTTTATCCCTGTCACTTAGACAAATTACGTTCCTTTCCCAATCGTATGCATTTTCTCAGGATAAAAATTGGAAAACCGGCAGTGAGATTAGTGTATGTCCAGCAGTTGAAATTTATTCCACCATTTCATTGTCTGAGGCAGGGCTTCTCAAACTTTTTTGTTCTGCGGCCCCATTTTAAAAGATATTTTTCCAGGCGACCCCTTGATGGATAGTCCAGATGTTAATGGCAGGTGTAAGCGTCCCATTAGTTTACAAAAACATTTATATCTGATTTATCAAGCCAAGTTGTTTCGCTACGCCAAAATTACATTCTGCGACCCCAAATGGGGTCGCGACCCATAGTTTGAGAAGCCCTGGTCTGAGGCATGATAGGAAGGTGCTGCCTGAAATACTGTAATTACCAGCGTAGTTCTTATTTCATAATGATTAACGTTTACGTCCAGGCAGTAGATGTGGCATTGATTTGTCAACAGTTTGCGATACTGAGCGGCAGAGACCAACACCCGAGCTCTATAACTGCTGCATTCATAGTTGTAGGAGGCCACAAACTCTTGGAGTTTCAGCGTTTTTCCTAGATTTTTCAGAACACATCTAATCCAATTTTCACCGTATTAATACCAAAAGGGTTAAAATCACATCAAACATTTTTTAAATTATAATTTGGGCAAATTATTACTTTCAAAAACAAGCATTTGAAAAACTTCAACTTTAAAACCGTATAAAACTTACTACCTCTTGAAGGAAAATTTAACCAAAATATCCCATCTCACAACCACAATCCATATTGCCAGTTGTGTGGATAAAAATACGAAAACGATTTCATCTTTTTCACAAATACGAACTGTTAAAGACCGTCCTAACATACGCCACAAATATTTATTATCAAACAACCCAACATCACACCGACTACTTCCTATCCCTCCCACGTATCCGATTCTACAATAATAAGCCTATCATTCTGTTTTTTCTTAATGATCTGTTTGTTTAGACTACTTAGTGTGACATTTGTCTTTAAAACTGTTTTTGCATTTCACTCATTTCGTTTGTACAGTACCCTTATATGTTTCAAATATTTGACTGTGCAGTATGATTACATATTTGTGTATTGTATAACGTCTTTACTCCCACACGCAACGCACCAGACATCGCAGTAACGCGGAACCATAGGACCGGTTTTACCAATAGGCTTTATCGGCTTAAGCCTAGGGCCTCAAGGTTCAAGAGGGCCTCCAGAAAACTGTGGTACGCATAGAGTCAATTGCCGTTAGGACAAGTTCGATAAGTATTCGTCAAAATTTTATGTCTTAATTATTCTTAGATTGGTGAATCGTACCGATTGTTACGTGTGAATCAGGCGACCTGACTGTTGGGTGAACAATTCGCGTGTTTGTCACTTTTTCAGACCAGACCCGTAACCAGCTTGGGACACCAGGGTTTCCTGAGAGGGACCCAAAATTTTTAAACTATGTCCAATAGTTTTAAATTATGTCCAACACATTTTTATAGAGGGGGCGAAAATTTTTCCAGGGGGTATCGCCACTCCTGCGCCCCCCTAGTTACGGGCCTGTTTCAGACTGCAAAGGATCGAATGCAACGAAACCGTCGTGCGAAAGGATGTGAGGTTAACGTCTTCATGCCGCCATACATATATGCAGTGTATTTGGTTGTTTTTGAGCACAGATAAAAAAACGGATGTGAAACTTATGAAAAACGTAGACCATGTGTTTTGTCAAACATTTAACCATGACGTTTTCGGTTGGTTTGCCTGCAAAAATGAAAAATCCTGTTCTTGCCAGCCAAATACGATTTCAACAATTCCGTGTCATTTTTGCATCGAAGGCAGTAACAACGCTTTTGCATCGAAGGCAGCAACAAGCGCGGTGATCGTGGGGAACTGTAGTAAAGATTTAAAATATTTTTATTAACCGTACTTTTAGAGCAGGGGTTCCCAACGTGGGGTACATGTACCCCCATTTAAAGTACATTTAAAGTTGTCAATAGGAAGGAAAAATAAATTTATATATGACAATTTCCAAATATTTTTACATATGTCGGTGAATACTATTTTTAGAAACTTCTAAACGTTTTTGTTTCATATATTAACTTTGAGACATTAAATCGTAGTCTACCATTTTTTATATACTTAACAATTTTAAAGCTCTATTAAAAATTCAGTTGAGTTTTGTTATTTCATCTGTGAAATTTTAGGGGTACATGCGCATCTGTCGAAATGCTGACGGGGTACATGCTCATCTGTTGAAACGCTGAAGGGGTACATGGTCAGAGAAAGGTTGGGAAACCCTGTTTTAGAGCGTCAATATCGTCATTTTCGGCTTTGCGCAAATTGATTAACGCTTTGACATTTTTTCCCCTTAACAATGGGAGAGGGGCCTCACAAGCGGATACGCCTAGGGCTTAGCATCAACTAAATCCCGCCCTGCATGGAACACAGAAGTATACGAAAGAGCACGAGGATACATACGTGGTGGTAGTAGAAAAGTATACACTAGACTTGATGGCGTTAATACATTTACTTTGATGAAAAACAAGCACAAAGAACACACGCATGAATGACACCATCACAATTATTTTAATCGAGTGCTACGTTGATTTCCTAGTAAACCGATTTATAAAATGCATGGGGGTGGGGAGGCTGCAAAGAACCAGGGGTCATTTAGGCTGCAGACCTCCCTAGAAGGAAGCTATACACATATAATAACATCTCATTTTGCCATCTCGCCTTTGTTTACGTTTTGTTTTCTTTCTGCTAAGGCAATCCAATAAAACGTCCCTTAAAGGCTTTTTCAATTATGTTTTTTGTTCAAAATTTAAAGAACAACCACGTTTCTTCTCCTTGCTTGCCTGACACTATTTTTTAAATCCCGGCCAGCAACTCGGTCCTGCAGGATGCCCTGCCATGGGCGTCCGCAGGGGGGCAAAACGCGCTTTTCTCCTGGAAACTGGGAGTAAGAACCAAAAATGTATAGAAAATCTGAAAGTCAGCAGGTTGATTCCGATTAATTGATTTAATTCTTGCAATGACAGTTCATTTGCCGGTATGACACTCACACTGCACAAGAGCCAGGTTCATTCACAGTTCTGATATTATGCAGTAATGAGCTTGCGGTTCACTCATGTCCGCTCCTATACCTGCAGAGGAGGTTGCAAGAGGATTGTTCTGCTGTTGGTCTTTATTGCGTAACAAGAACGTTGCAACAAATCTTTAAAACCTCCCTTGAAGTTACGGTGGTACTAGGCGTTTTGTTCCATGTTTCTGTTGAACGCAGACATCTTGGCAGGTAATGCAGCGAGACAATGACTGCTGATAGCGGTAATTAAGCCACGTAGTTTTATACCGTGTGAAAAGAAGCACGAGTGAATATGTAGAATGCTTTAACAAGTCTGAAAATAGCTATTGTTAGTGTGACTGTGACCAATCACCAATGTGCCTGAGTGAGCAGCTCAAACCACGCTTATGCAGGCTTCTTTTCACACTCTGCATAAAACTACGTGGCTTGTTAGCAGGGGCGAATCCAGGTTGGCGGTAGCCACCCCAAAAACCTACGAAAATAACTTTATTCAACATGATGTTTTACAATTCGGAAAACCGCATACACGATGTAAGACCATTTTGTCGTCCACTGTTTTGTCACAGCAGTGTTGTGAAGTATAATTCATCCCTCTCACAGTATCGAGGCCGTTACAAGACTTGACGACCAAATATTACTGAAATCTCCCCCCTAACCTTACAGCCTGGATCCGCCCCCTGCTTGTTAGAATACGTCTGTCTATGCAGTCTTGTGGGAACACGCCTTAGTCGTTAAGGCTTAGTTCTGATTTCTTAGTGAGTACTGAGTGCAAAGCTATATTTGCTGTGACGAGTTTTCATAATTCAACTCAATTTTTAAGCCTGCGTGGGGTTCTAATTTTAGTAGGTTGTCCGTAGTCGTGTCATCATGCAGGTCAACTTATCCGAAGGCCCGTAGCCACTGGGGGGGAATTCGGAGGCAGTTCTTCCCATTTTTTTGCCCCCCTCAAATTTTGTTGTGCCCAGATATATTCCATTTACACATATAATAAAAACAAAATCTTGCTCCCCTGAAAACGTATTTTGCCAACCCCCAAACCTTAAAACTTGGCTACAGGACTGCTTATCCGGCTTGTGCATGAACATTCACCGCAAAAATAAGAGCAAAGACGAGCAAGTTTTATTGATCGCTATTGTCGAGATCCCAGACGTTTGCAGCACTTGTTTCTAAGTGACGCTGATGAGTCTTGCGAGGTAAAATAAGGTCATAATTTGTGGTTTTGTCGAAGACCATGGCCATGCTTCTTTCTTTAAAGACCATGGCAATGCTTCGTTCTTTAAATACCATGTCAACGCTTCCTTGAAAAGAAGTGCCTTGCTTTGAAAGCCTGCAGATAGCCTATTGTGTAAATCATCGTGATATACCTGGGTATTACTGCCAACGAAGTGCATTTTTTGTGATTGTTGCCGCTACACGGACATTTTCTTTATTTTGTAGAAAGAGTAAAGGATTTTGTTAACGTCCATTTGCATTGCATCGCCAGCAGCAGTGGCGTAGCCAGCCCAAAGATTTGGGGGCAAAATCTTTTGACTTTAAGCCAGCAACCGTATTTTGTTTGGGATACCGCCTCTCGTAAGGACAAAATGACATGAAACGCTAGAATTTTGGGGGGACATGGGCCTCTTGCCTCCCTGTCTACGCCTGTAGTCAGCAGTGGGCAGCTGGAGGTTTGAGCCAGGGTGAAACTTAGTTAAAGTGGCCTACTAATAAAAATTCAGAAAAAAACTTGAGAAATGATAATGAATTCGCGTGTGGATGGCTATACTAAAACCCAAAATCACCAGAAAATACTCAGAAAACCACAAAAAATAACAATCTACTGAAACCAAAAGAATACTATAACCGAAATATAAGCTAACTCCCGATGTTTATATTTAGCTTTCCAGGGGAGACGGTTCGCCCCCCGTCAGTTACGCCACTGATCGCCAGAAACCTAAACCTGATATGCAAAATGCTGACTTTGCCCCTCCCTGGAAAATTTCTGCGGACGCCCATGTCTCTTGCTGATAAAGGTGGGTGCGCTTGTGAGGGAATGGCGGACAAAACAACTAAAGTAAACGTATTTGACTTACCTCTGTGTGTCAGTGTCGCTTTTCACTGAGGCATGAACTATGTACAAAAATATTTGACTTGGTCAGCAAACTTAACACTTACACCATTCAGGGAAACAAGTGGTGTAGCAGGTTGTTTAAATTTCTTGGGTGAAAAACTGTATCTTTATTTCGCGTAAATTTAAAACATTTTCTGCACTTTCAGACCTGTTTTCGATTTATGGACGTTCTGCAAGTTCAAGTTTGTTTAAATTTTTGTCTCTTTGTTTGTTTTTATACTAATCTGGTGACGACAGCAATAATAATTTGATGAAATTCACCGCAATGCAACCCTGCTGCAGGTGCACGCAACGATTACAACAACAGGGGCCATCCCCAGCAGCAACAGAAACCAAAGCATTCTTCAACCTGCAAAGCAGTGCAAGTTAGTAGTAAAATTGCTGGCATCCATTACGTTTGTTTCTGTATAGTAAAAGTGGTAGCGTCTGTTACATTTGTTTTTATATGTTTTTATTTTTTTTTTCAGCATGCAATTAATTTTTGCTCTTTGATGTTGTTCTTTTTCCTCTTGTTGCATTTGTCTTATTTCGTGATTTAAATCACAAAAAATGCATAAATAAACCATTACCATTCGCTGAGTGGGTTTTCCTTTTGATACTGCGTAAATTGATGTAGGCTACTAAAGAAATAGTACATGCTGATCATACCACTAACAGAAATTTTAGTTTACACTACTGCAAGCAATCGTTTGTGATAAGATGCAATTGCCATTAACATATGTACCAATCGACGAAAAGCCGATTAATCGGCGTTTGAGGCACCAGAAGCAATTTCGTTGAAAAGCAATTTTACTCGTTTTTCTTCTCCTTTGCCCTTGTCCTCACAGTTTAGCGCTTATATTTAGGGCATACTGTTGCTATGTCTGCAAATGTGGAACGGTCTTCATTCCGCTCGCACTATTCTATGAAAAGAGGAGATATCTGCAAAATCACACAAGTGGAAAACAAGGGGAAACATTCCACGTAAGTTTTTTCATATCGTTTTCGTACCTTTGGTAAAAGCATTTTTTTGTTTTGTGCTTTCCATATATAATCTGCTACGTAATCCAATTGATTTTAGACACTGGCCAACTTAAATAATGTTATAAATTTTTTGTATGATATTCACGTGGTTGTTAATGCTTTATACTGGAAATAACGGCCAAAGAAAAATGCTTGTTTCTAAAGTTTCAGAAAATATTAGCAAAATCACCCAATGAAGGGTAAGGAACTATCGATCACTTCAAGAGTTAGAAATTTGAAATACACAAGCAATTAGCCTGTTGGTCTAGGCTCGGTGGAATAAATTTCCAAGCCCAAAAGCTTACTTTTCATTGTTATAAAAGAGATAAAAATAATGCTATAAAGCTCATACAAGCTGAAGCGCTCTATACTTTCTTAAAACAACATCTATCTTTAAAACCCCTTTCTATCAAGAGAGCTTCGTAAAATTTTTTTCTCGGTGAGAAATAGAGTAAGTGCAACGCAAGAGCAATGGGGACGGCTCAATTCATCAGAACATGAAGCACTGAAAATTACGAGTGTGGAATACAAATTAAATTATCATTGTCCATTGTTGTCTTACATCTACACCTTCATTTTTTCTATTTGAAGCGAAGATGAAGAATAGCGTAAACAAAGGACCATATTCAGGGCCAGACCTAAGGTTGCCAGACGTCCTTGAGGACCACGACTTTCCTTGAATTTCCTATAAAAACTGGTTGTGTCCTTGATCCCTGAAAAACACTTAGTCGTCCTTGAAAATTTTCCGGCGTCCTTGAAAGTTCTTGAACAGATTCAATAATTTTTAATCATTGAACTACTGATTACACTAAACATTCAAGAATTAAGATTAAACAACGTTATTGAACAGAAGGACGTGTGGATTTCCTATATCTTAAACAGTTGTGTACAGGCCCGCAACCAGCCTGGGACACCAGGAGGGGCGAAGAGTTTTCCGAGAGGGGCCCAAATTTTTTGGACTATGTCCAATATTTTTAAACCATGTCCAACACATTTTTCCAGGTGGGGAGAACAATTTTCTAGTGAGGGTTAGCCCCCTGCGTCCACCTGGTTACGGGCCTGGTTGTGCAGTAAAAAGTACCCATAGTTATTCAGAAATGTTTGTTTGAAAAAATGTGCTACGCCAGGGGTGGCCAAACTTTTTGACCCGAGGGCCGAATACGCGAATGCCTGGCCACTGGCGAGCCAGATACAGTGGGGTTTACATAATCGTAATCTATGCAAAAATACTTATTGCGAACAATATGGCCGCAATTATTGAATACATTATTTTATTCATCATTTCAGCTTGGTCGTAAGTCATCATCAGGAATATAAATACAATAAAACAGTTAGAAAGAAAAAAATAAGGATGCAATTTGAAGGCATTCGTACTGTATTACGTCATAGAGACCATTATGTATTAAAAAGCAGTAAAGGGATAGATGCACCATCCATGTTGAGATCTGGCTAGTGTTCCTGTATCAGAAGAGACTCGAGTAGCAGGTGAAGTTTCTTTTGACCGGCGATGCTTCCCAATATTTCCGGTTGCTTGAAGTTAAAACGGTGCATGGAATTGGCTGACAAATGTTTGCAAACTTCAGAACGTTGATCAAATTTGTGTTCGTTCAATCGGGTTATTAAATTTCGGCGAGTCTGCCCAATGTAATTTGACCCACCTCACACGTCATAGGCTGATCCAGGGGAGGCTAAGGGGGCTGAAGCCTCACCCTAATTTTTTTCAAATACGTTTTATGATCGATGGTTCCCGACAAAGAAACGTCCATTGGAGTTATTGTTTTGTATAGCCTTTAAGTAAAACCATTTCTTGCACAGTAATAGGGTCGAAAATATTACGTACAAAGCTTATTTTGCTGAATTTGGGCAGTCCGAATGTGTTTATTTCATTATAAATGAAATTTCTAATAAACAAGTTGTTATGTAAAAAATATGGTCCCAATGTTATATAAATGCGTAAGCGTTTACATAAAGTATTTACATAACATATACGTTATATAAACCCCACGTACATAGGCGTAGCCAGGGAGGTCAGGGGGCTATAGATCCTCCAAATTTTTAGATTATCTAGTCATTTTGTGCTTAAGAGGCAGTATCTCAAACGAAATATTCTTGCTCGCCTAAAATCAAATATTGTGACCCATCCACAATTTTGTCTGGTCATGCCACTGCGCACGTAAGTATTTAAACTCTTGTTTCATTTGGGTAAGATTGGGCTTCTTGTGAACAAAAGATGAATACGTAGCAAACTCAGAACCGGCGCTAGAAAATTTAAATAGAGGGCCTTTGCGTTTGTGCGGGGGGGCTTGATTCTGAAAATTGACATTCTGAAAATTGACAAATCGCCACTGATTTATGGTGTTTCATGTTTCAATTGGGGGGGCTAAGCCCACCAAAGCCCCTTCGAGGCGACGGGACTGAGCAGAGTGTGGACAAAAGTTGAATAAGCTGCAGATCATATATTTTTCCTACAAGCTTTTATGAATTAGTGCAGCTCATGTTATTACTGTAGTAAGCTAAGGTATTAAAATTACGCTGGAACGAACTTACAATGCAGTTAACTACAGGCTAGGTTAGAGTGTTCAATGACAGCGTAAATTCCAAAACGGGAAACCTAACCGTAAAACGTAGCCCACGTCAGGTAGGCTTAAGATTAAGCGCGCTAGATTAGCTGTAGGCTATGCTAAAGATGACTATTGATTAGCAAAAGTCCTGCCAGCAGGGATGCAGTGGGTTGGGAACGGGTGGGAAAGGCGTTCCCACATCTTTTTGCACTATAGTAACGTTACTTGAAGATTTAGATTTTTCATTTCAATTTCTACGTGTAGCGCCTGAAGCAGCATAAATGAATACATGACAAGTTATCTCGTGTACAGCACCGCAGCACTAAAGTGACACAGGAAGATCCAGTGTGGAAATTCTTGTAGACGAATCAGTCGTCCTTTATGTTTGGTGTGGGAACGGCGTTCCCACCAGGACCGTAACTAGGGAGGCGCAGGAGGGCGAAGCCCTCCCTACAAAATTATATGGCCCCCTTGGAGAAATATATTAGGCATAGTTTAAAATTATTGGGCATCGTTTAAAAACTTCGGCCCCATATCAGAAAACTCTTCTCTACCCCTGGTGTCCCAAAGCTAGTTACGGACCTGGTTCCCACACCTCTATTTTTAGCAATACACACCTGCCTGCCCGTAAGAATTTTTGGACAAAAGTTCAGCTCAGCACGAAATCAGATGCTTTTTCATCGACCAATATTCTGCTGTCTCTAATAATTTTTTTTCAACCTACTGTACAGCATTTCTGAAATTTCGCTACCGCGATATAGTCGCATTTCGTACAAAAAATTCAGTGGATGAGAATTTGATCATTGACTCACTGCAAACTTCACGTTTCCCGCTGTGACGTGAAAAAATATTGTCTGATCATTTTCAATGCCCTTGTGATGCAATAAACACCTTCCAGGGCAAAGTGCCAGCATAATTATTGCTTTCGAGTTTTTTGGTATGTCTGTCTCTGCGCGTACCCCAAGTGTTTTTTTGAGCGGAAGGAAAGTTGTGCTTGTTTTCGAAACAACATACCTTTTACTAGACCTTCAAGTTATTTTCTATGGTCAAACTATTTCGATAATCAACAGCATTTTGTTTCAAATTGTTTGTGATTGATAGTTTGCCACTGATGGGCAGGTATTTTTGTTAACAAATTTCGCCATTTTGG
>Ga0210059_1003182_pt1:0-25000 | contig 26154 bp, 21 predicted proteins | sample Ectturendosymbi2_FD_188042 | JGI IMG/M metagenome (GOLD analysis project Ga0210059, IMG submission 188042) | Ecteinascidia turbinata endosymbiont from Florida, USA - Sample 2 (SPAdes) (version 2) | ecosystem: Host-associated > Tunicates > Ascidians > Unclassified | place: Key West... | reverse complement strand
CATCTTGACTTTGCTGGTTGGCATCAGGTTGCTGAGCTTGTGCAAGAAACAAAGGCGTCATGCCAGATGGAAACAAGCTCTCCTGCGGCTGATTCGGGCCGTTTGCCGCAGCAAGGTAATACGACGGTTGGCCGGCTTCCGTTCCATTCGTTTCTTGCAAACTTGCAATCAGTGGAGTAGAATAAGCTTTCGGGGGCTCGTTCTGGGGACGGTAAGCCTGCGTGAATGCGTTAGCCGGCACTTGATGGTGCTGCTGTGGTTGTTGGTGGTGGTGATGGTTTTGGTAGGGCTCACTTTCTCTCTGCTGCCCAGTGCGTGGCTGGATGATGACGCTTGACCGCGGCACCTGATTGGCTGGTTGGATGACGTTTTTGTCTTGGTAACTGGGCAGGGGCATCTGGTTGGGTTGGTAGCTCTGCTGATACATCGGGTCGTTCGGTCCAAGAGTCGGATTATTGAACATAGGATAGTCCGCTTGAATATTATGCCCTCTCTGCACTCCACTCAATGACGTAAGCACTCGGCCGTCGTTCGCATCAGGAGCGACTTGATTGGGAGGATAGATGGGGGGAATGTGGCGCTGAGGCTGACTGCGAACCATCGACGTGTAGGCGACGTTGTCAGCGGCGGTTGAACCAACCGGACCAGGATACACAGCGGAGTTGTTGCCTGGAGGGTTAGGGGTGCCGGTCTGACGAAAGGGCGAGCCATACCTGTCACAAAACATTGACACAAATAAACAATACATCGTTTTATGTCCGATAAAGCAGCAACTGATCGAAGTCTGTCGACTGCAAACTACAAACTACGGTTTTAAGTATTCGACATTCTTAAAATAGCGAATCGTAGCATCGCTCTGATCAGGCAACTATCACGCAAGGTGGTTGCAACGTCAGGTGGCTGCAGGTGAAGACTTTTCGGAGCTTTCTCATGAATACGCTGGAAACGGCCAAAAAGGCAGGAGTGACAATTGCATGAAGAACAGAAGAATTAATTATCAACAATCACCCCCATTCCATGCCAAGTGATCTAGCACCACTAGAATTTTTCATCTGACCGTCACCAACGTTCATAAAATTTTATACAGAATGATTTCAGTTTCTGAACTCAAAAAATTGAAATTTTTAAATCGGACTCGTCTTTCCAAAATTATGGGCATTTGAAATTTCAATGCTGATAAAGAATGTTTGACAAAATTTAGTTGGATTTTGCTTTGGAACTTTCAACTCTTGTGAATGCTGTTATTCAATATTTTGCACCAATGAAGTGCAAGGTGCCATTCACAAAACAAATGAAGTGCAAGGTGCCATTCACAAAACACGACAGTGAGTTTTTCACTGGTGACCTTTAAGCCATAGTAGACCATTGTGATAAGCCAACGTGTGTTTTGTGTGCAATCAAACATGACGGCATTTCAAATGGCCAAAACTGACAATAACATATATCAACCTCCATTCACATTTATCGAAGAGCTGGTGTTTAGCAGATATTACCGTGTTTGAGAGCCCCATGTTTATTTTGTACTTGAGGCAAAAATATCCATATTTGATCCACTAATCAATTAATAGAAAAACAAGTTTCATAATAAAGTTCTTAATTGTATTTAAACTCCTCAAAAACTCTTCAAAATATTAAAAACATACTGAAGTATGTGAAAGAGACTGGAAAAAAGGTTCTCATTATAGGCAATGTTGCGTTTTGATTTCAAAAAACAGAAATTCTACTTTATGAAAAACTGAAGATGCTTCCTCAGTAGGTGAAATTTAATCTGTTAAGATCATAATGTCTGATGTGAAAAGATTCCTTTCAAAAAACAGTGAAAAATAAAGTAACATTAACTTGAATACTTTGGTCCACAGTCAGATATCTGAAAAGTATTGTGTTTCCTCAAATGAATGTACTAATTTCTTTATGCTAAAATTGTAACTATTCATCACGCAAACCTTTGCGGCCAGTTATCTGATGAAAACATAAATCCAACTTTACTTTCATTAACACTAAAAAAGCCCTAAAAAAACTATGTGTTTTATTTTGAGAATTGAGACGTTTCGGATTATTCTTAATCCATCTTCAGTCAAAAAATAAAACAACACTGGGCAATGTCAGCAATTCAAAACTATAAGGCTGTGATGAATATTATGTCCTGCATTTGCTTTTAGCGATTTCGACGTGGCTGGCGGTCTTGGTTTTGCGTTTGACGTCTTTTGCGTCACACTCTTTTCTTGGGTCACAGAGCCTTTGCAACGAAAATACTGTTTGTTTTCAAGTTAATACAAAAAATTAAAAGCACTAAGAAAGGTGTTTTAATGGGGTTTTTAATAACACTGGCTTTAACAAACAGCTCCAGTGAGAAATCCTCGTGAATAACACGTTACACTCCAGTAAAACCACCTACGTATCAACCGGCGGTGTGGTAATATCTTGCAGATAAAACCACACAATTGCAGGTGCCTGGTGACGAAGATATATGTAATCCTGCCTAAAAAGGAAATGACGTCGGTTGTCTCACATTCAGTGTATACGCAAGACCAGGATGCTTTCTTCACAGGCGTGAGAAATCTATCGCAAAATAAGCAATTACCTATTGTTGCTGTTATTCACGTTGATTTGCGTTTGAACATCACCAGTACGGCCAGTGCGGCCGTCATATCCGGGTGGAAAGCGGTCGGACGCATGGCCGAAGAATTCCTTTTCGCTTTTCGCGAGGACAGCAGCTGCTGGTGCTGCGGACTTGGTCTTAGGTTGATTCTTAGAAGTCTTTTCCTGCAAGATATTGAAAAAAAGAAGTTTCAGCAAGTCTTGTAGCACTTGCATTTACAACGCAGGCGTGTGTATATTCTGGTACGATTCGCATCTTATTTCCAAGCACTGAATAAAGCCACAGCCGGAACTTGTCCGGTTTAATGCTCTCATACAAACGGAATACCATGAATAAAATAAAGCCCGTAAGGTAATACTGTACAACGACAGTCACTACAATGTAACAAGGCATACTTCAAAAACTGATGTTAACTCGGATAGTTGCACAACCAAGCATTACTAAAACACCTCTTGAAGACCTTTGGAGCTTTACCTACAAATTCCATCATGTGTGTGTTACAAAATACTTGCTTGAAATCAAGGGCTACATATCAAACTTGCTTGAAATCAAGGGACAAGGGGGCCGTGCCCCACCAAACTTCCAGCATATCTTGTCGTTTTGTTCTTTGAGAGGCGGTGTCCCAAACAAAATATTATTGCTCGTTTGAAGTCAAAATATTTGGCCCCTCCCAAAATTGTGGTTGGTTATGCTCCTGCTCGGAATAACGCACCACGATCAAAAACTAGTTCAGTATAGGGACACACACGTTTGCACGCAGTACATGGCGAGAAGTAGTGTAAAGTAGCAACAAATTTCACGACAGAGTACTTTTCACTCAGATTAGTCAACTGCCAACAACACATAATGATTCACAGCATACTATGCAGGAACCGTCCTTTCATTATTTGAAATTCTAAAAAATTTACAAAGAAACAGCACAGAGGTAGCCATCGGAAGGCGCTTAAATAAGCACGCCACTTCAAATCTACATCAAAGCAAAACTAATGTTAAACCCTGCCTACGCACAGACGTAGTGATTTTATAATGGCAGACAAAAATATAAAGTTGTCGCAATGGACACGCAGCGTTTGCCCATAGCGCAGCATTAGTTCCACAGCAGAAGCGGACGTAATAAAGGAAGGAAGATGTTCGGCTGATGAGCGTCTATCTGACTGAATACTTCCGCCACAGCTGTGCGTCACTCCGGCAACTGAACAGGATCGTGCGTTTACCGATCCAGTCCTACCTATTAGTTTCATTAAACAGAAGCTTGTCACTCCCACAGTATGAGTCAACCGCTGCTAAAATTATTGTAATATCAACAGGCAGTCCCTGCGCTAATTGAATTTTAATGATGTCACTGACTCGTATCTAATTCGCTTCTATGTCTGTGGCTCACGAACAAATCATAACAAATGTAATGCATAGAAACCGGCCGTACTTTCCAGTATTTTTTCAACCCATGTTCAGGGAGAGTTTTCGGGTCCTTCTTTAGATGATCTCGTACGCGGCGGATCTTCTTAAAGCTGCACCCGGTCACCCAATGCACTAAGTTCTGGCAAAAACTGTTCTGCCCGTCGAGTGAAGCTGTTTAAAATAATAACGACCAAATAAAAACAGAAATTGCACCAAACGAGGAAGTACGGCCCGGAGCAAACAAAAACAATCAACTGCGTCAGTTTCAAAGGTGATAACAACTTATTTTTGGAGGAGGGACCCAAGGTCAATCAACAAAGAAACGGTGTTTTACCCCTAACTTCAGGTGTAGAATACAATTGTCACTTGAACATGACAAAATGGTGCAACAAGCACAGCTGTACCGGTCCGTTGTCCGATGAACAACAACATGCCACAAGTCAAACTGTTTTTAGCTTATCCCCCCACCCCCTTGAACAACTAGCTTTCTTACCTGATCGTACAAATGGTCAATGGCAAGGATATGATAAAACAATCCACGGACATGGCTTGGAGAATACCAAGTCATGAAATCACGCTTTGATAGAGTACCGTGAAGTTGCTTTTAAATTTTACAGTCAAGAAATTCTATAAACATAGCAATTACTATTAATGCTCTATATCGGTGGTTCTTAACCTTGTCTCTACCACGCCTCCCTTAAGTAATTGTCCTGTTTCAAGCCCCCCTGACTTTAAATTAAGTTGTAAAAACAAATATATTTCTTGGTAAATTTCTTGACCACGCATTAGTAATATACTTGATCACGTAAGGGCTCCCACCCCCCTGGAAATTAATGACGCCTCTGGGAAGGAGTGCCCCCCGGTTAAGAACCACTGACTATACAAACATCGTTTTTCAAAAAAAAACAAAGTTTCTGTCATTAAAAATGTGTTCAAGTTGTGAATTTAGTTTTCGGCGTCGCCCAAGTGAATTGATTCAGGCATTACAGACTCAAAATCTGAGCTTTAGGTTAGTCGTTAACACCGTTCTCCATGTACAAATCTCTTCATGTGAATTGATTCAGACATTACAGACTCAAAATCTGAATTGATTTGTGAATTGATCTCAAAAAAAGTGAATTGATTCACTCAAAAAAGTGAATTGATTCATACATTACAGACTCAAAATCTGAGTTTTAGGTTAGAAATAATGTTGTCGTTAACACCGTTCTCATGTACAAATCTCGTCCTATTATTCTTTGACTCGCAGACAATATACATCCATTTCTTCGGAATGTAGACTGCAGAATATATGGTCAGGATAGTGAAGACATACAGTTTGAGATTTTTTTTATCAACAAATTAGCTACAAATGCACACAGTGTTAGAAAACCACTTCTAATGAAGTGGTGTGCTCACACAGTGGTAGCGAAGTGTATGAGACCCAAACACGTGATTGCAGCGAATGCAGTGGCGTCATCGTTATTCTCATAACAGTATACCTGCTTACACTATCGTTTCAGGCTGCGACTCAGCAATGGACGCATAACATTCTGCAAATCTGCACAACTTTCATCGTCACGACATTTTAATGCAAAACATATTCGCAAGAAGGGATCACTGAAGCAGTCATTTAAACTATGGTCGGTATGTGACGCTTATTATGTTACAAGCATGGAGTAGATTGGGGCTGTCAACGTCATGATTAAGAAAAAGGCAACCTTTTTGGGTGAGAGCGTAGAATGAATCGGTACTTTGGAAGTTACGCAATGGACAAACCAAGCGATTTAAGATGTCGGGAAACGGACTTTACCAAAACGTCGTCGTTTAATGTGGAGTACGATCTCTGAGCTTTCACGCAATTCCTCAATTTTATCATCGCTTCACAACCTACCAGATGCAAGAAGGACTTCAGCCACAATCTGCTGAGCTACTCGCTGCCCACTCCCCTCCAATCGACGCCTCCACTCGATGATTTTATCAAAATGTTGCTTGACAAGCCAACTGATGCAGTTGCGGCAGCAACACTGGCTCTGCACAAAACAAAAACACAAAATATGATCTTTTACACTAAATTGAGACGGTGTAACTAAAGACGAAGTAAAACAGCACACTGTGCTAACACCAACTTGCTCATCTACACTTAAATGAAGCAACGCAAGGAAAAGACAAAAAGCTGGGGTGCACACGATCGGCTGTACGTAGAATCCTGATAATAAAATACATGGCCTGGACCAGAAATATCTAAAAATTCTGAGCCTCGGGCCAGGCCGTAATTATCACGTGCCGTAAGCTAAAAACGTTGGGCCATGAATGACTGAAGCACCGGTTTTTTGAATGACACAGTCGCGGATACTTCGTTTCATTTCAAATTTAATTCTTTGCACAGACGTCGAGATTATGTGCGATTGCAAGTCCCGTGAAAGACCAACTTTGTTGCACGAGCTGGGGAAGTCGGCCCGTGCAGGTCTCTATTTCCATCTAATAAACCAGCATGCAAGTGCGCTTGGATTTTGTGCGTGCACTCGAACTATCGATGCAAAACAAGTGACAAAAACGGTTCGCGAGGTTGTGTTCCATTTCGATGTTCAATGTCAAGAAAAAACAAAACGAAGTAGCAGATGTACGCTTTGCACTGAGGCACGTGCTAATTTCCATCAGCGTGTTAGAAGCTACACCATTAGGTGTTTATTTTCGCTGAGAGATTTCGGTCCATTTGTCCGAAACAGCTTAAAAACTTTCGGTAATTTTTTCGTTTTAGGATATTTTTGTATGACAGAAAAACGCACTATGACCGAATCGAATCATTCATTAAAAAAAAACAGACTATAGGTACTTTAGTTGTTTGGTGTCATCCCCCAAAGTAAGAACAAAAAATCGCATCAACTTCACTTGACATGTTGAGCAACCGCAATACTCATTTTTTCACTGAAAACTTAATCGAATGCGCAACAAACAACACATGATTTTACAGGTTGGTGGCATGATAAGTTTCGAAAATTTTTAGGCAAAGAATTTTACAAAGCTCAACACACTGCTTATAATACCTCAGAAACTTCTGTAACCAAGCAAGCATCGCACAGTTATAATTTTAAGTGCGACCCTAAAAACAAACATCAAAACAATGGAGTTGAGTGTAACTCGAACCTGGTCCGTTTCATGTTTTTGAGTTAGAAAATAACGTTACGCTGTTCACGGATCACGACCGTCACTGCATGAGGTCATTTCCACCGGATGTGTTTCTTTCAAATAACACTTAATGCCAATGCTCACATTAAAATGTCGTTAGTGATTAAACTTCAGTACATAAATGCAAACCTAACGATATCAAAAGAGCTTTTGACTTGGCTTTGCTTATTAAAACCATTTTCCTTTCATATCAAATCTAATTTTAAAGCGAAACTAGGTCGTTTCGGATATGTATTAGCTAAATTACAAAACCGAACGCAACTCACGCTGGCCTGTTGGTTGGTCGCCATGTCCTGAAGCTGTTGGAGTGAAATAAGATGACGTGGAACTTTTGATGCTCTTTCAGCGTTGTTGGTGGCGACGAGACGAGAAGTTTTCTTTGAAACAAGATGATAAAATGTTAATGTCTTCTATGTTAGTACAATCCTCCAAATGTCAGTAACTACTCAACGGAAGAGGTGGCCAGAGCTTAACGAAAACAACATCTGGCTGTTTTCGTTCACACCAAGATACAATTCAGCAATTTGAGATTGGGCAACTATTTGTAGTATCTGCATACAAAAAGCGTGCAATTTTGAAAACCACGCCATTCCAAAATTTTTACTTTTAGGTGAGTTTACAAATTAAAAAAAATACAACGCTTTAGTCAATTAGGCTAACTACGAAGATGTGAGTAAAAGTCTACGATTACAAAGCTTCAGTAGCTTTTACTTTTAACTGCAGCGCATAAAGTAAAAAATGCATCAAACAATAAAAAGCCAACGAGCCAAACATTATGCCGTGTAACTTAACTGCTTGCATAAGAAACGCAGTGACGTCCGAAAAGAGTGAAAACACGAAGATCAGACAGGCGTTTGATTTTGTGCGAAAACCTTCACAGACTGAACGTAAGTTACTTTTTTTCAACTCAAGATCAACACCACGTAAACTTTTCGATCAATGAAACATGCATTGGCAGCAGTTGGTTACGGATTTGCGTTGTTTTGACTTTCGATTATCGCCATAAACACGATTTCACTACATCTTCGTGTCCGCACCGTATACTTCTCCCTGGACGCTTTAACAACATAAAAACGCTTGATATAGCTGCTTGGCAATCTACATCGGAGTAAAAATATTTTTTTGGCAAATGTAAATGCCACAAAAATGTCGTATGGACATTGACAATTCTCACCAGCAAGCCGTGTGCTCTTACCATTATTTTACTTCATTGCTTGCAACTGAAGCTGCTAGCGCAAGGTCAGATTCGATACCCTACTACCTTGCACCATTCACCAAGTTTCGCGATTCGGCCATAGTGTCGCAGAAACTAGTTTTCCAGGGGTAACCAACGTGTGCGAAAACCCTATTGCAAGGAGCACATCGTCCAGTAAGAACAGGGATGCGGAACCCATTTACTAGCACGAGTCACATGCATTGTGGAATATCGCTGGCGTGCCGCAAAGAAAGTAATTAATTTCATCTTAAAATTCCACCATTGTCTCTCTACGGATATTGAGGAAAAAACGCATGAGGAGCGAGAGATACTTCTCTGGACTTACTGACAAGTATCTGCTTTTCTTGGAGTTTCGTTTTGACGCGACGTTCTAACGAAAATTCTGACGCGGGCCATATCAAATGTTTGGCCCCAGGTTCCTCACCCCTTGGCGAGAACTAGCGAATTAACCGCAAGGGAACGGTTGTCGAAAAATATATCGTTGTCTATTTTGTTCACAGCGAAATATTAAATTAAAATGAAAATACAATGAACTCGTCAATTCCGCGCGAAAACTTGAGCGACGCTCACCTGCGGATTCGTTCTCAATTTCTTGTAAAGAAAATTAATGGAATAACCGAGAAGTTTTTGAGCCGCTTTCTCGCATAAAGTATATTCAGTTCGCAGAAGGTTTCGTTTGTCCAAAACATACTCTTCATACTTCTTGGAACGCTTTCGTCCATTACCGAGACCTATCATACCCCTGTTTTGCAAAAAAACGTAGATAAATTCAAATGATGTGACATTAGTAGCAGTCCAAGCAAACTGTAAAAGCGAAAAAACATTTGTGATAGAAAACATCAAAGCTGCACAACTCTTTTTACTGCCAATGAAGCCACTCAAACCTCAGTTCTTTCAAGGGTTTTCCATCAGCTCCTTCCGAAGTAACAGTGTAGCATTTCTCCTTTTTGAGTTCTGCTGCTCGATGCAGTATCTCAAGCAGTTCCTGGGCTCGCTCGATCTGGCTTTCGCGGATCGCGAGTTGATCACTCTGGGATATGACATCCTCGTTTCTGTCAATTAAAAAAACGCCAAGTTTTCAGCAGTTTTCTCCTTGGGATGAATTATTTCGAATCAGACTCCAAAACTGAAAAGTAACAGATAGCTTTTATCATGATCGTATTGCAGCGTTTTCACGTGATGGATTTTATCTGCTGTAAGACCCATATTGAGACGGAACATACAACGGGTTTTTAGAATGCTTCCATTTTGCAACATATATCCGCCCAAAACTACAAAGCCCATCACAAAATGTACGTAAACAATGGCTGCTCGGCGTCCACGGGTTCGCGCTAGGAGTTCGTGCCTTTTCCTCACTTCAGCAGCATACGCCTAGTTGAAATAGAACAAAAATGAGAGATGTATGTGTGAAGTTAAAGCTGGTGTGTATACAAAGCTTCACTTGCAAGTGTCAACTGATGTTGAGCGTTCCGTCTGCGCTTCCATGGAAACAAGTTCCACGCACGCAGTAAAATGTTTGCCATCGTGCACAAAAAATCGTCGGCGAAGCACCAGTTCATCGCAACACTCTCTTCGCCAGCACCTACTCCACGCTTTTGGTTGAAAGATAAACGCCTTTGCTTTAAAAAAATATCCTTAAAACCCTGTTTCAAATAGGGCACGATGCATATAACACCTTTAATATATGCGGGAATATGCAGTGGCAAACACCGTTGATCAGCTTCAAAGTAACACGCTTACTTGTCTTTTGCTTGACCTATATGAAGATTTGCCAAGGTGCTTTCTTTCCATCCCCTTCCAGCGATTATGAACTTTCTAATGCAGCCACATGGCTTGCCGTATGTAACACAACATTGGAGATCGTTAGCTGAAAGCAAAATGCAAACGTCGTCATAGCGTGACAGCGCTCAACCGCACAGCAAAAAGACGTCAACGCAGTTGCTAAAAACATATGAGGCCCCGGTGTCAAGCGAAATTTGACTTCACGCCATGTGCGCATGCACAGAGCAATATCATGGTCTCTATAAAACAAAAAATACGCTGAGAAAACTGATGATAAGGGCTAAGGTTTGATGTTTAGGTAAGTGTGTGGGGTTATGGTTTAGGTTAGAAAAAAAAAAAACTGAGGTCTAAGACTAAGTCCAATATTTTTCAGTGGTTATACTCATTCCCGTACTGTAGCTTGTTGTGGGTATCTGACGTCTAAACAAAAGGTTTTAATACACAACACACATCAAAAAAGTAATCGTCAAGCTTTATTCTGAGAAGCAAAATAACTGACAAACAATAATAGGTCAGAAATTTCGCAGAGGTCAGAAAATTCGCTTGACACCGGTTACCACTCGTGTGAAGCATCCAACTCACTAAGAGCTAGTTTCTTTTTCAAAAAAGGCAAAAATGTTACCAAATGAAAGACGCATGACGAACTCACGTTTATACATACACACCAGATGTGTACTGTGGTGCAGACGTTACTGCATAAAAACATTGAGCAGTTGGCGTCAGACGAAATAAAGAAGCACTATGATCTTACCAAGTGTGTCATTTAGGAGATGCGCAAGATGAGAAGCGAAGAGTTCTTGAATGCGCGTATGCAAGGCCAGCAGCACAACATCACCTTTAGCTACATCACTCTTGACCGTTCCGCTCGGTTTGTTGCGTCTAAACTGACCTGCGCAAAATTCGAAAGCATTTTAAGTTAAATTGCTTTCTTTAAAAACACACGTTGCCATTATGATAACAAAAGTTTGTGACGAGCTGCAATGATCAGCACCCACACAGCTGCCTAAAAATATTTACCAGACACCAACAGACAGCCAGAAGTTTTAAGGGAAGGGTCTACGTGGCAACTGTTTAAAACGGCCATGCTAATGCAGGGCGAAACTTTCCGTCGTTTTTTCATAAACCATGCAGAATTATGCATTTGCAAAACGACGTTCGAAGCCTCAAAGACCAACTTGAAAATTTTCGTATGCAAACACAGACATGGTGTTGCAGCTGTAACCAAACGATCATTCCGTAACTCTACAGCGAATTCTGAAGTCAGATGCTTCAGCTGAAATCATAATCTTAATGAGAAAACTTAGGTAAATATATACCTACCCGAATCGGTGCATACTGCACAAGATGCACCAGGTATGCAAAAGACACCTTTCTGTTCACTGTACAAAACGGCGTTTTCCGTTGTTGACTTTACTTAAACAATGCATTTTTACAATTAGAATTGCGAACATGCCAAAGTTTTTTTAAGGCAACAAAGCATGTGCATTAGTTGTGTTCATTTACTTTAGTTCGGAGTATGTATAACCAATAACCATATTACATTAATTTCTAATTAGGCTGATCCTTATGTGCACCACTAGCTGAGTTTCACATATAATTATTGTAGTATATATCCTCATTGCTTAGCAGATAGAAAATTAATTATATAAATGTCAATAATTCAGAAAAATCATGTTTTGAAACTAATTATTGATAAATAAATCTGCATTAGAAAATCCTTCAAACTGAACATGAATGGAAGAGAATAGATCAAGCAAGCTTCAAAAATATCTTGGAAACACTATTTCATTGTGAAATTTGTTAAGTTGCATTTCAGCTTTACCAAATTTGATGGATTTGTAATTCTGATACGGGCGATGTCAAATGGTCACGCGGATCGCAGGTTCCCCATCCCTGATGTCTCTCGCTAACGGATGAAGGTAAGGACTAACACTACATGCGTGTTATTGGAAGAAGCTCAACCCAACCACTAGACCAAGTTTGCACGTCACGATGGAGGCTGCAAGCCAGCAATTCTCAACCAGAGGGGTTTCAAGACTCCTTCACAAATTTTATCTAAATGGGTCCGCTCCTTGAAAGGGACCTGCACAAGTGATGACAGGGTTAATGTTGTAAGCCTTTTACATATTCTAAGAAAATTACACCACCACTGAAACGTGACGTGAACAACGAATCATTCTTTACATTACTGATACAATTAAATTTATTATTATAACTTCTATACGCAGTATATATATCAGGGGTGGCCAAACTGCCGCTCACAACTGCAGCTCTTTGAACCTTTGCATGCAGCTCTTCGAGTTTTCCAAAAAATTATGTATTTGCTCTTTACTTTTTATTTTTATTGCAATTGCAAAGTGTAGAAATATTGTAAAATGGTACTGTGGTAGCTAGCGTACCATACACTACAGCAGGGGTGGGCAATTAGCAGCCCGCGGGCCACATGTGGCTCACCCCAGCGTTTTCAGTGGCCCGCGGAAGCATTCAGGATAAATTTTCAAATCTAAGATTTCCTCCGAGTGCCGAGGCTAACTTGTCAGAGACTTGCTTCTTTTTTCAACAGAAGGTACGCCCCCGGCTGAACGCGTCATTCCAAAAGTGGCCCCGAGCAAAATTAATTGCCCGCCCCTGCACTACAGTATTAGTTTTGCAAGTCATTCCAAAAAGAATTTATGTCACAGAAGCATAGATTGCACATAAATTCGTGTTTTTAGATTTATATGTTGAGGCTCTTTGTAACTTGGGTTTTACGATATGCGGCTCATGCATAGAGCAGGTTTGGCCACCCCTGATATATACTTTGCTTTAGTTAAAGATGGGGTACTACATAAACTATGGACATACACCTGTTTAAACCTGTAGAGTAGGTATCCCACCATCACTTCTCAAACTGCCCTGCAATACCATATTTGTATGTTTCTTGTTTGATCCTCTAGAACAGCTATGTCTAACCGAAATGCATAGCTGGGCCAAAATAGCCAAAATAATAAAGGCTGCACATTTAATGACTTGCCTTGTTCTTAGAAAACTAAAATTTAGCTCAAGCTACTGACAGCATTTGACTTCAAATTCTATCAGCAATGATAATGACCTTTTGGTACCTCTAACCACGCTGTAACTGTGATGTCACAGAGACTTGCTTAAAGTGCCAACAGATGACAAACAGAACTCAGTTTAGTGTAAACAGACTTAAAGGAATAGAAATCAGAAAACTAGACATGAGTTTTGCACCTCAGTGGTCACATGCAAATCAGCCCGTATGCAATCCAAACATGATAGAGTGGCACTGAGGAACACTGCATCAAAAACTTCAAATTAACACCAGGATTGCAGAGTCAGAGTTGCAGTCACAAGGAATCGGGGTTTTTGGGTGGAGTCGGATAATTCCTAAGAACACTAAGGGTTGGAGTCAGTGTATGAGTTCTTTTTTTATCCAACTCTGGAAGTCCAACTGAATCATTTTTTTTACATCGCACTCCAAATTAGGAATCTTCATTCGTGCCTGCTGAAATGGTAGCCTACAATTTCTTTGGAATATTTTACTGAAACATAATTATTGCTGTGCACAACCATTTCCACTGATAGCTAATTCCTAAAAAATTAGCTAGCTTCAGCTTAAAGATACAGCATCATAAGAAGAACACTTTCTCTTAAGGAACATTTCTCATCATTTAGTGTTTACGTCATTACCGGTAATCACTAGTGTTACGTGTCATTGCTCAATCGACATTGCATAAGTGACTCTGGGCGATAATTACTGGATAACGGCGAAAGAGCATGCATATGGGAAACCAAGATGTCAGTCTGTCTGACAAGCAATGGAAGCAAATTGAAGAATTGGAAAACTTCAAGATCCCTTTAAGTGACAAAAACGTTTCAAGATCTCAAATTGTTCTTAAAAGAATGGAAAAGGTTAGAACATTCCTTATTGCAAACACACAGTTTTCTTGCAAAAACAATGCAACATAGATAGGTGCAACTGTTTAACAATAAGTCTATTGGCTGGAGTGCATAATTTGGACCCTATGAACAGTGCTGTTATCTCAAACCCAGCAACATGATTTTGAATTTGTGACCTTGCCAGGATGATTTTGGTTTCAAACACTACAGCATCTTCTCAAGAAGCAGACTCCAATAGCTTCAGAGGAACGTGTGATGAAGCTATGTTGATGGATGAACAAGACCATGCAGCAAGGTAAAAGTGACATAAGCTAGAGCAGTGTTGTCCAACTACAGGCGCACACGCTGCATGTGACCTGCCACAGCCTTTTCAGTGGCCCGCAGAAGCATTCAGAAAAAATCTTCAAATATGAAATTTGTTGAACAACATGTAAGGTTTTGTTCGTCTCACTGAATTTCTTGAACTGGATAGCGCATTTGCACAAGAACAATAAATACCTTTCTCTGTACAATTAACACTTTGAGCGTCGGCGTACGATATATTAGTACTTCGATTTCGGCCTAAAAAACAGCAGTTTTCGGTTGCCTTACCAACGCCCTAGCTCCTCTGCCGATTGCGCTGGAGAGCTATTCAAGGGCTCAAACGGATCAGCCAGTCTAGTAGATTGCACTCGAAGAAAATTTCTTGGTTGGGGGTACGGATTTTTTGTGACTGGCGTCATAAGTGAAGTAGTTTTGGGGTCATTTTGGCTCATGTTGCCTGGCCTAGGGCCCAACCGCTAGGCCAAAGTGTTTCGCTGAAGTTTTCATTGGAGACTAGGCTCGAGTCTTTTAAACCTTTGATCAACTTTCTAGCGTTTCTGATTCAAAAGTTGTGATCTAAAATAAACAAATTAATTAATTATCTAATTAGCTAATTAGTCAAATATTTTTACTAACTTACATCATAACTTTTGAACCCGAAACCCCAGCAGGTCATCCAAAGTATCAAAAGACTCAGATCGTAGCCTAGTTTCCAGTAAAAAGTTCAACGAAATACTACCACCTAACGGTTGGCGCCCAGGACCAGGCAAAGTGGGCCAAGGTGGCCTAAAAGACCTCCACTTTGACGTCACTCACAAAAAAACACACCCCAAGCAAAAAATTTTTTTCAAGTGCTGACTAGAAGACTTGCCACATCTTTTGACGCTTCGACCAGGTCTGTAACCTGAACAGGAGCGGAGATACTCCTACGCAAAGCCACGTGCGTTTAGTCGTTTTTTTCTGAAAATCCCTGAAAGCAGCCATACACCAAAGTGTTAATGTCTTAGTTTTTTTATTTCACAATTAAATTAGAAGGTACGGATTGCCGCTAACCCTCCTATGGGGCACCTGTCTAGGCCACTGTGTTTTTTGGTGCCTCAGTGTTCGTCGTCTTCAAGAGCACATTTGGCACAATGAACTCAGTACTGCCAAATAAATCTGTCTATCTACCCGCTAAATGCGACCTACTCAAAGTGGCCCTCAAGCCAAAATAAATGCCTATCCCTGCAACAGGTGATTTTCATTAGAACAAGCATAACATCTTTTGATAAAAATGTACAATACTAGGGGTGTTAAAGACTGTGGAGAGCTTCTGGAAATTAGTCAGCAAAGATATACTTCCCAAACTGAAAGATGTCGCAGAAAAATGCAGTCATTGTTTGGAAACACAAGCAAGTCAAATTTAAAAACAGAAATCGAATTGAAACACTGGATGATCATCTCCGACTTGCCACCACTAACACTGGTATTGATAAAGGAACAATAGTGTCAGATAAGGCTCAACCATGAGCATCTTACTGATCGAGATTTGTAATAAATTGCTATCGGCTGTTGTGTTATTATACAGGAATTTCAATGACATAGTCACTTATCTTCTCTTCTCTATTTTTAAATGTTGTGAATCTGTTGCTTTACACATCATTTTATTGGAAGTGGCCTGCAAGTTGTCACGTTTTTGTAAAATGGCCCATAGGGCAGAAGTAGTTGGACCATGCTGAGCTAAGGAAACAGCTAACACTTCAGCTGCAGTGGATAAAAAATTAACAAGTTTCAAAGCTGACTTCTGTGATGCAGTAAAGCAAGTGTAACAAACAGATAGAAAATCTAAGTTGGAAGTTCATGAAGCCACAAAGCAATATTCTGAAAGTGAGAGTCTGCTGAGTTGGTAGCAGTGCTTTCCCCAACACAAGTGAGCATTGAATGTCGTTTTCACTACCAAGGCTCATCCAGATGTACCAGCATAGTCTGAAAACCAACAAGAGCTGCAAGCAACCATACTGTCCATAGGTACATAATGTGAATGAATTTGTTGTTTTATCAGTGAAACAATGCAAGTAATAAGCAGTAGGTACTATTAATATTACAAGCTAAAATAAATCTTATGAATTTTGTATTTTTGATGCTATGTTTTATGTTCAGAAAAATGTAAAATAACAAATTTTGAATGGTTCTATAGCTAGCTAATAACTCTTGTCATATACCACTTACAAATGTTTCTTGAATGTAGTTCATGTATTATTGTTGTAATTGTTTAATTAATTCATGTCATAGAAATCAGTCACGGAGTCGGAGGTAATTCATGTTCTTAGGTGGGGTTGGATTCCTAACAACACTAGGAGTCGGTATCAGAGTCAGATTTTTTTCTCTTGCCCCGACTGTGGAGGTCCAATTGGATAATTTTTATGTAACACTCCTAAGTTGGGTATTCCTATTGAAATAACATAATATCTTTTCAAACTTTTCTTGAAACAAAATTCTTGCTGTGTACCACAATTTCCATTTAGTGCTAGTTGCTGCAAAATTGTTGACTGCCAAAATTCATTCACTTTATGTAAAGAGTCGGAGTCAGAAATCCTAGAATGCTCAAGAGTTGGGTGTCCGAAATTTTGGTAAGGTCAGAGTTGGAGTAAGACATTTTACCTCCGATTCCGCAACATTGATAGAAATAGTAGGTACTCAAAGTAAACATAACGGCTTTGAATGATTTATTAATATTCTTTACATAAATAGATTAATTCAAAGCCTTCTGTAGCCTGCTATTGCATTCTGTGTGGCAAAGGGGTTGGTTGTTTAGATCTAGATCACTCCTTAACCTTTATCGGCATTTTACCATGATAGATTACAGGGCGTTTCAGATGTCAGTGCTGGCATAAAAAGCAGCTTGAAATGAAAAACGAATGAGGTGTATAAGTGCTTTGTGGTGGGTGATGTACCAAGCGCCAAATGTTAATAATTTTCCTTCAGAAAGAGCATATTTTAACTCTTTGGCGTCCGGCTGCTTTTGGGGATTTCGGAAAAAAAAACGCCTAAATGCAAGTGGCTTTGAGTGAGAATTGCTCTGGTCCAATATGCTCTACAGACCCAGTAAATGCCTCAAAAGACGCGGCAAGTCTTCTGGTCTGCACTCGAAAAAAAATTTTTGCTTGGGGGATGCAGGTTTTTTGTGAGTGATGTCTTAAGTGGAGGACTTTTAGGCCACCTTGGCCCACTTTGCCAGGCCCTGGACACCAACTGTTAGGTGGTAGTATTTCACTGAAGTTTTTACTGGAAACTAGGCTACAATCCGAGTCTTTTGATACTTTAGATGGCCTGCTGGGGTTTCGGGTTCAAAAGTTATGATGTAAGTTAGTAAAAATATTTGACTAATTAGCTAATTAATTAATTTGTTTATTTTAGATCATAACTTTTGAACCAGAAACGCTAGAAACTTGATCAAAGGCTCAAGACTCGAGCCTAGTTTCCAATGAAAACTTCAGCAAAACACTTTGGCCTAGCGGTTGGGCCCTAAGCCAGGCAACATGAGCCAAAATGACCCCAAAACTACTTTGCTTATGACATCAGTCACAAAAAATCCGCACCCCCCAACCAAAAAATTTTCTTCGAGTACAATCTACTAGACTGGCCGATCCGTTTGAGCCCTTGAACAACTCTCTAGCACTATCGGCGGAGGAGCTAGGGCGTTGGTAAGGCAACCGAAAACTGCTGTTTTTTAGGCCGAAATCGAAGTACGAATGTATCATAGACTGCTTCTCAAAGTGTTAAGGTGCAGCTCATAATATATGCAAAACTTTTACAACAATTTTACAACTTTTACAATAAAGTAAGTTTGACAAACTCCACAATAGCTCACAGGAAATCAAAGTTTTGCATTTTTTCTGTCAATGGTTTTCTGAAGCTTTTCCAACTTATTTCAATCACCACAGCTGACAAAATCTTAAGAATAGCCGAAATCCCTGAAAACTTCAGTAATTTTATTATAAGAAAGAAGCTTATCAAAGCACATGATCTGCATACCTGTTTCGTGTAGCTTGATGTAACATACAACGATAATATAATAAGTAAATTTATACGAACCACAGTAATAAGTTGATGCCACTTTTAAACATGCCATTTCAATCTCACCAGAAGCACCTGAGGCATGGGCAACTGTAGACGTTTCAGTGCTTCCACTTGGATTCCTCTTCTTACTCCGCTTTTGCCGCTGATTGTCTGTACATGCTTGGCATCCTAGGGCTAACAATGAAAAACAAAACACATTATATTATAAACTAATTTTTTCACAACAGAAAATGCTTCGATTAGGAAATTATGTTATATAGAACAGCAAACACCGATAAACAAAGACATTAAATGTATTTAGTTGGCAGAGTACAAAATGTATAAATTTTCAGAAGTTCACTGCACAATTGAGGTCTATGCAAGTAACACAGACATTATTCATAGAGATCTAACAAAAATAATGAGTTGGCTGTGAATAAAATGTACTAGCAGTTTTGTAAACTATGTCAATTAACACTTGGACAATTGCCAGCCCATAAACAACTGTTACCCAGACAATGTGGCTCCTGGACAACTGTGAACAAGTAGTTATGAACAGCAATTCACAAAAGTCATTATGTGAATAAGTGTCAGCAAAGTGTGGAGAAGAAGCTGACATACAACTCAATTCCACTCATTTGAGAGTGAAAATGGTAGACATGCAAATGTAGCAATGCAAGCATGCTGGAAACACTTTGTGCAAGGTGCAAACAGGTCCTGCATTCATGGAGTTATGAACAAACTGAGCATTGTTATATTCAGTAGATTAAACGCACCTAACACAGTTGAAGTTGTTAGAAGATCCTACCTTGCCAGGTTTAACAAATCGAATGTAAACACTTTGTCATCAAGTGAATTTTACCAGACATCTTTTTCCATGGCCTTAATTCTCAAGAAAAAGTAAGAATTGTGATGAGGAAAAATGACTAACTAGTATCAACAAAGGTGAAGGGTTTGAATACACCAGCAAAATTTTGTAATAAGGAATTGATTTCAGGTAACACTATGCATCTTCACACCTATAATCCTATTAAAAATATAACTTCAAGGCATAAGTCGAAGCATTGTGTCTTAATTCAAAGCAATGTGCTTTTGCACGAGCAAGTCACTTCCAAGTCTGCTGGCAATGCCTTAACACTTTGACGTCCGATAGGTTTCAGGGATTTTTGCGCCAGAACAACAGGATCGCAAATGGCTTTGCGCGTGCGTAACTCTGGTGCAGAAATCAGTAGAGAGCTGTTCAAAGGCTCAAAAGACGTGGTAAGTCTTCTAGTCTGCACTCGAAAAAAATTTTGGTTGGGGGTGCGGATGGTCTGGAGGCTGATCGACCAGTGACCATTCCAACCGCTCATGGACAAATGTGGCAAGGCCGTGATTCCTGCTCAGGATTGACCAAGCTAGTGAGAAGTTGGGAATCACTAACTTGTCTGCAATTATGCAGTGGGTCTCCCGTATGACAATGATGAAAGCCTTATTCTTATAGGCAGCTGCTCAATGACAGAGATCTTGTTGTCAGTGAGCCCCTCAGTGTTCAGCTGGAGTATGATGGGTCGTGGGTCATCTTCAGCAGCATTTCTGCTGCCGCACCCTGAGAAGGGCGTTGTTTGACCCACCCACGCTGAACACATCCAGCGTGAGTAGCAGTGGTTGCTCTCATGGTGACAGAAGAAATGCCACAGCAGGGAGGGCCACGTGAAGGCATCTGTCTTCCTCCCCCTGGTGTCTATATACAATATTGCTGGTGTCTATATACAACACTATACTTGATCCATCATGACAACAATACGAGTATTTATTTTAAAACGAATAGCAAGCCATGTGCTTAAGAAAATGGTTTGTCAATATAGTTCTGTTTTTATACAGCAAAGCACCAGTCCCACGAAGGCTGATCCCCAAAAAACAAATTTTCGGTAAAATATCTCTATATCCAAACTTGGGTAATTTTAACCCTAATTTAGGTTTACTTTTGAAGCAGAAACGTTAGAAAAGCAATCAAAGGCTCAAAAGATTCAGATTTTAGCCAAGTTTCCACTAAAAACTTGAGCAAAATACTTCCCTCTTGCAGTTGGTTCCTAGGGCCTGATTATATACCTCAGCTAAAAAGACCTAAACCTACCCCACTTTAAGACATGGCTCAGAAAAAATCTGAAACCCAAAACCCAAAAGTTTTTTCATTGTAAACAAGAAGATGTGCTGCATCTTTTGAGGATTTGAACAGCTCTTTAGCACAATTGACTGGTGAGTTATGGAGTTGCAAAGTGGCACAAAAATAGTGGCTCAATATGTGATTTCTAGGTATGATACACTCATACAACGGCTCCCATGGTGTTATGCGTGTGGGTTTTTCAACTGGGGGACAATTTTTACCGAGTAATGCACATTAATGAGTATGGCCAACTGTACTACCACTGAAAGTTGCTAAATCTATTATCCTGTGCACAACAGTTATAGGCAACAAGCAATTTTCTTTGTTTATTGCAGTAAAAATATTTATCTTGTCTACACGTCTCTTGGCCATTTTGAAAATAATTTCTGCAGAGTACCAGTTGTCTTGCCTGTCAATTATGGCCTAAATAAACAATACGACAAAACAGTTATTCTGGACTGGACAGTTTTGGACTTATGAACACTTTCATGTCTGGCCGAAATCGGGAATTCTCACGCCAAAACAACAGGATCGCACGTGGCTTTGCACAGAAATTTCTCCAGTCCGGTCAGCGCTACAGACCCGGTCAAAGGCTCAAAATACGCGGCAAGTCTTCTAGTCTGCACTCGAAAAAAAAATTTTGCTTGGGGATGCAGATTTTTTGTGAGTGACGTCATAAGTGGAAGACTTTTAGGCCACTTTGGCCCACTTTACCTGGTCCTGGGCGCCAACCGTTAGATGTTAGTATTTCGCTGAAGTTTTTACTGGAAACTAGGCTACAATCCGAGTCTTTTGATACTTTGGATGACCTGCTGGGGTTTCGGGTTCAAAAGTTATGATGTAAGTTAGTAAAAATATTTGACTAATTAGATAATTAGTTAGTTTTGAACCAGAAATGCTAGAAAGTTGATCAAAGACTCAAAAGACTTGGACTCGAGCCTAGTTTCCAAAAAAAACTTCAACGAAATACTTTGGCCTAGCGGTTGGGCCCTAGGCCATGCAACATGAGACAAAATGATCAAAAAACTACTTCACTTATGACGTCACTCACAAAAAAATCCACAATCCCCAACCAAAAAAAATTTTTTTGAGTGCAGATTAGAAGACTGACCGACCTGTTTGAGCATTTGAACAGGTCTTGAATGCAATCAGCAGAGGAGCTATGGCATTGGCAAGGCAACCGAAAACTGTTGGTTTTAGGCCAAAATCTAGGTACGATATATTCATAGGCTGGCTCTCGAAGTGTTAAACGGGTGGGCTAATTAACCTTGGGCTTAATAAGTGGAGACAAATGTACTTACAAACAGCAGAGCTGTGCATGACAGGTAATTTTTTTCAGATTTACTTCAGCGATATAAGAGTTACACTAATGCACACAAGAGTAGGGTGAAAGACTAATGAAGTGGTTACTTAATATTTCTGTTTTAAATCTTCACTTCACCTAAGAGTTATTTTTATATTTTGATGAAATGTTTACCTTCTTTGAAGTTTCCTTGTAGCATTTTTAAACAGGTAATTGTATATTGTGTATAACCAGATGGCACAAACTTAGCAGATTGATGAAAACCATTGCACTGTTTGAAATTAACAAAATTTTCCACTTGCAATATTTTTGAAAAGCAATTTCAGAATGCGAAGGATGCTACCTTTTCACTTTCAATAAGGTTTCACTTAGAAAATTAAACTGCTGGTGAGGATGAATATCCATAGAGCACATTCTTAAAAATTAATTAAATTCAATGGTAGATGCTCAAATTTACCAATAACATTTTATACCATCTGAGTATTACACCCTACACCTTGACTTAAGGTCAAGATCACAATAATAACTAAAAATAATTATTTTCATAAGAGTATAGATGAAATGGACAAAGGATACATTTTATACCTTTTTTACTCAAGTTACATATAGATAAAAATATTTTTATGATCAAACTAATTGAAACATTCTGTCAAGAAATGTTTGCATGGGAGTATCCTATTATTTTAATTAAGCAAAAGCTAAGAAGTTCGTTCAATTATCACAAAATGGTTTCTTTTATTCATCACAACCAAGGGCATATCTGGGGGGGTCTGTTTGACTCTCACGACAGGCCCCATTGTAACATAGGTACTCCGCATTAATACTGATGAAATATCAAATGCTGCCCCAACAGGACTCTAATGCAGATGGATTGGAAAAGACATTAGCATTTGCTATCTATTCTCAATTTGCATAGAATCATTAGAAAACAAACATGTCAGTGGCTTGTTGAAATATTGCTTGTGTAATGACCTAAAATAATCTACGTTTTTGAACAATCTATATTGATATTGTGTCGAATGCATGTGTTTCAGAATCTCCTACTCTGCCAGTGACAGCTCCATTGCAAGCAAAGCTGTCAGAAGCTCGTTTACTGCCAGGCACATGCAGAGCTGTTTTGCAATTATTCGCTTCATGGCACAAGAGGACACATAGTCTCAAATTGCAATTGTTTTGTTTTGCTGTTTAGCCCTAGGTTTAACTGCTGTTTACACTTGATAGGTTATGACAGAAATAAATAAGGTCTTGGCCTGTTTCATTGAACACATTTTGATTTTCAGGATGATGCACAAAGAAAGGCCCTGAGTTTCAAGTTGGAGGGTCAGAGAAAACAGGGACGACTACAGGAGACATGGAGCAGGCGAGTAGAAGAGGAGATTAGAGGGATTGGGTTGTGGAAAGAAGACGTCCTTAATCAAGAAAGATGAAGTTAATAATGTCAGAAAGGAAGTAATGCAGCCAACCTCATTTAACAGGGACAGAACCGGATGAAAACTGAACTACTAGTACTAAACACTCATAACTGATGATTACTGTTTTAGAATACCTTTTTCTTGTTCTGATAACACATTAGATGGATGACCAGAAGACCTGGGAATCAAAAGCTCTTGATTGGGTCGCATGTTCATCTGTGCATTTTGATTGGCAGCAGACATCAAATACAATCTTTTGTTTGGATCCATTTCAGTGTGCTAAGCCAATGTAACCTAGACTTACATATTGAATGCATGCAGTTTACAAAACAAATGCCTTAACATCCTTAACCTTCAAATATCTGAACAAAACACCATATATTGTTCAGAAAACACAAGTCCATTCCAATTAAAACTTATTAACCCACTTCTGAAATGCTAACAAGAACAACAAAGTTCTATTTAAATAAAACAGACCAAAATTCTTTAGTTATATTCTACTAATTATTTTGAACTGATAAAAGCAAAAATATCTTTGCACAGAACACCACAGTTCTATATACATAAGAATGGCATGATTCAGACACTTCATAATGTACATGATCATTTAAATGGCTTCATGTATTACAACCAATTCAGGACATAAAATTACATTATACAAAATTAGCTTGGATAAAGTTGGTTATGATCATTTTTCATGGACATCAAATTATTTCAATAACTGGCACCATTGGTTCCCTACACAATTTTGGATATAAATTTCCAGACTTTTTAAGACCATTTCTGGACATTTTTCAGACCACATTTCCAAATGACCTACCCAGGTCAAATAGAAGCTGTATGCTATTATATTTAACACAATATAAGTAAAATTACATCAAGTTTGAATAAAATATTATGAAAACATACATCAAAAGATCAAGTCTGGAATGTTATATTTTTTTTCCATACTAACAGACCAAAAAAAATTTTTCAAGACTTTTCCAGGCTGGATAATGACAAAAATTTTTTGCATACTTGTCCAGACTCTGTAAGAACCCTAGATTAATCAACATAAAACAATTTCTGTATTTTCTTTAGAATTCACGAAACTTAGAAATATTCACTAGTTCACATTGTGCACTGTGCATTTACCATACTGATTTTTCTTGCCTATTAGTTAAACAAACAAAATTGTTGATCCATATATTGTAAACAAAAATTTTGATAAATGACACCTAGTTTGTGAGCCCTTACGTACAGCCAAAGTAGCCTGCTAGTTGCTTTTCATTTTTTAGATACACATGAGTATCTCACATCTTAGATTCCAGGGCAAATTACACCAGAAGTGCCTTGAAAAAGATGCAAACTAAGCTGGAGGATACACAGCACAGTTTTTGTCCTGGCTGCATTACTTGAGACCAAATTTTCACATTCCTGCAAATTTGAGAAATCAGGTATGAAAATTAATGATGAATACATAATTACACAGCAGAACAGGTTTTTTTTAAGGAAAATGTTGGGTACCCGGTATGGATCTGTAGGGACCCCCAATTTTCTCTGATTTTAAGGACCCGATGATGATTTTCTCTGATTCTTGGGACCCGAATCGGGTCCCTAAAACGCCTTAAAAAAACCTTGCAGTAGAATTTGCTTAACACGTATAGAGCCGGCCTACGTGATATTCGTACTTTGATTTCGGCCTAAAAAACAGCAATTTTCAGTTGCCTTACCAACACCCTAGCTCCTCCGCCGA
>Ga0210059_1003181_pt1 | contig 26160 bp, 16 predicted proteins | sample Ectturendosymbi2_FD_188042 | JGI IMG/M metagenome (GOLD analysis project Ga0210059, IMG submission 188042) | Ecteinascidia turbinata endosymbiont from Florida, USA - Sample 2 (SPAdes) (version 2) | ecosystem: Host-associated > Tunicates > Ascidians > Unclassified | place: Key West, Florida... | reverse complement strand
CGCAACGCAGTTTTGGCACACTAAGCGCCAGAGCAGCATTTTAGAAAAGTAAACCTTTTTCGTTTTTTTCGAGCTGTCGTTTTTCAGGCAGCAAGCTTCCCGTGAAGGTAAACCGAAATTACTTCACGCAACGAAATTAAATTACTTCACGCAACGAAATTAAATTACTTCACGCAACGAAATTAAATTACTTCACGCAACGAAATACTTCACGCAACCCTAAACCCAAAATTACTTCACGCAACGAAACTTGTCAAGCTTGCTTTCGGACAGCCTTCACTGAGAACATGAGCACCGTAATCATGCAAATAGCAGCAGCTCTCCAGGTACTGCACAATACACGTACATCTACAAAAATAGGAATTTGCGTAACGCTCGCCCTTTCGCAGCTTGCGACGAGAAGTTCCTGAAACAAAGATGCAAAACCGACGTTCGATGCGTGCGCAAAAGTCACTACACATGCAAGCCCTGGAAGGACTCGACAACGGATTCTTGCACGGGTAAAGTCTGGGTTGGGGGCGTCACGCTGAAGCTTTCGATATCACTTCATGTTTTAGATTTTGCGACCAACCGGCCGTTGACTTTGAAGCAAACATGTTTGTAAAGAGGAGCGTTTAAACTCGCAGAAAAAATATGCAGTTTAAAATTTCGCAAAAGCAATAGGTTCGCGCGCAGATCCTTCATAAAGTAGTTAAAACGAAATCTGCGCCGTGCGAGTCATAAGTGATTCGCGTGGAACTTGTCTGTAAATGGTTCAGTCGTAACTATTGTCGAAGGACAAGCTATGGCAATTTTTGCGTTTACTTCAAATCCCTGCGGGGATCATTTCGTCCTTACGTTTCGCAAGTCAATGTTAAGCTTTCTAACCGCATGTCTGCAGTCGATTCGTCCTAAACACTGATATGAGCAACAACCGTATGCAGCAAAAAATGGACAAATCGAAACCACTGCCACGAAGAAAATAGTCAGCTAATAATTTATTGCGCAGGATCGTGGACAGCCTGGAAAGTGGTGCGAAAATGCAACTACTCCTGCTTTCCTGAGCAAGAAGTTTTTCAACGAACGTGCAGGAAGGTCAAACAGCCATCGACTAGTTTTTCAACCAGCCTGCCGTCGATTTCTTGTCGGGAAAATCCCGAACTCAGACACACGCAAGACATGACGAGGCAAGTGCTTTCTACCTTCAACCGACAATCGCAAGCTTAGTTTTTAAACACGACTGTCTCAGACAACGTACTACTTTAACATATACTTGTGCACACGGGCGTCGGAAGGATTTTTTCCAGGGGGGGGCCACTAGGGGAATTTTCGAAATTTTTTCCAGGGGGGGCCAAAAGTGGTGAATTTTTTTTTCCCACTGAATACTAAGAAAACAACCTTTTTTTCTAAGACTTTCAAAACTAGGGGGTAAAGGCCCCCCTGCCCTCCCTTCCGACGCCCATGCCTGTGTAACCTAGATCTTAGAAGGTCACCTACCGCAGTGGTTTTCAACCTTTTTTTATATCGCGACCCATGATAGCAACCCATTCTAACGACTCCCATCTAAAACCCGAATAAAGCAAATGTGATACAGCAGTGTACCCCTCCAAAAATGGTTTACGACACTTTGGAGGGCGCGACCCCGGGTTGAAAACCACTGACCTACAGGTTGATATTATCACTTTGCACTATTCACAGGTCCTGCACAAATTGCACGAGTAACACGACTCCGAGTGATCCTGTCTGTTCGTCAAAAAGTAGGTTGCAATGTCGTAAGATTTAACAATGCCATTTGTTGTTGTAGCGAATGTATTTGTCGCTGCTTTTTTGCTGCACGACTAGGTACTTGCAATGGTTAAGAAACAGCAACCGTTGAGAACCCATAGTGGTGGTCAAACCGTGGTACACTGACATGGAAAAGATTTTGGGGTTGGAAGCATAAAGCGAATTGTAATATATGAGTTTTTGCAGAAAACCTAATGTTTCAATGGTCGATATTTTGTCGATAAAACGATATGCTGTATAAGCTGGGGAACAGCGGAACATCGACCTCCACTTAGCATTACACATAATCCAGTCTTTGGGTGGTGTAGTAGGGAAAAGCACTGACAACTCAATTGCTCTACACTTTATATAAGGTCAAACCATGCTTCTCACTTGCAATCTGAGTTTAGAAGATACGATAACAACTTGAATGGCTGTTTCTACGATGTCACGACAACACAGTGGTCCTTTAAACAAGAAATTTATTCAAATAGGTCACAGATCTACGGCCTCAAGACGGACACTGTTCTTGCTAATTGCAAAAACAAACCTATTTGGTTTACCGTCCTCGGTAGCGCTATTACATGTTTCACTCTACTCCCAACTCTTTGCTCAAAAATCTCAAAAACGTATTTTTCGAATAAAAAAATTTGAAAATAACAATGGATAAGATGTAGGAATTCCTCTTTTTAGAAGACAGACCTAACATAGCCGTTTTTATCACATATATAAAGGAGGTACTAAATCCCGGGGCGACGTCAAAAGACGCAGTGGGCGTCTGGCACCGCGGTCGGAAGGTAACCAAACGCAAGTTCTGTCACCGTGACACTGAGAAAACAAAACTTGCGCCGCATAACCTTAAAAACCTTTAAAAAAGTCAGCGTTTTGCGCAAATTTAATAGTTTGGCTATTTTCGCTGGAACTCTTTGGTTCCAGCTTTGACTGCACCTCGACAGTTGCACCCCTTGCCTGGTGCGTATCGTCTGCAGATAATATGAAAAATACAATTGAGAGTGGCGCGAATATATCGCACAATTAAGCCCCGTACAGAAAATTTCGATTTTTTTACCAGTGAATCAAACCCCGGAAACAACTCGAGTTCGAACATCAGTGCTGGTTGTTCCAACCGTAGTATTAACGTTGGTTGTTATCGCCGGATGGTTGGTGCATAAGCGCAGAAAACACAGCAGTGAAAGTATGTCTGATATTTGGTTTGTTCTTTCGGTCGTAGACCGAACTTTTCTTTTAATGACCGAAAAAAATTAAGTCAATTCGGTCACAAGGTCCGAAGAGGTAGGCTAGTGGGTACTGTTACAGCGATTTTTCTTTTTTTGTACTACTTCGGGACAGACGACCAAAATGTTTCAGCGAAAGAGAAACAGGTCTGTCTGTTGTGTGCAAAAAAACTGATAGATCGCAGTTTGAAGGTGCATTTCAACATACTATTAATTACGTCGGCTACGGTGCACAAGCAGCCGTGTTTCCAAGCGCACTGATTTTATTGAAAAGGTTGACAGACCTGTAAGTTTTGAACGAGTGCGTTTCCGTCAGGGGGTATTCTGCTGGTGCACATAAGCGCCGTTATTTGCATAACTAAGGAAAAAAGCATGTGTTTATTATTATGGTTCTCAGCCGCACTGTTACTTTTACCGAAACTAACACATTTTTTGAAAAATTACGCAATTCAGGAGCTCTCACGCCTCTTACTTCGTTATGCCAACGCCTGTGATGGAATGCACCAATAAGTTTGCATTTAATGTGACAAGCAGTAATGTCGCACAATATTGATAAAAATCTATGCGAAACAGCAACTTAAGAGAATCATGCAACTAATGATACACGCTTTTCAGAATTACCGCAAATTTTGTATGAACTCAAGCACTTAAAATTCAACATATATTAGAATAATAAGCGCCCGTTGTCACTATATTTTTTATCGGTTAGCACCTAGTGATAATTGAAAACAATTTATTATTACCCAGGTGTCTATACTGCGCATGTTCATGGAGAAGGAGCACATCCACAAGAACTTCAACGTGATATAAAGTTGGGGGTTCTGCTTTGACTAAGATTAATTGTGTGCTTTGTGCGTATATTCTGCTAAACAGGGTGGACCAAACACCTTTTTTGTTCCTTACTTTGCATCAGTTAATCGTTTCTCAACAATTCCGACAAAACAAGGTGTAATATAGTTGCTACGGAAACAAAGAGTCGTGCAAAAGGGACTCACCAAATTTTCGTCACAACAGGGCTATTGGGGGGGGGATTACTTTGTGAATCAGTGTTTGCCTCTTCGTCGAAAGCTCGAGTGATTAATCTGCAATCATTAACCGCTTCGCCTTACTGTGCCTTGGACAATAGGGTTAGCCCTGACTGCCCGGCGAGACGTACAACCCAGGTTTCGGTCTGCCGCTAATTACCACCACCAAATTAAGTAAAAACAGTGCCATTCGGAACATAATCTCATCAGCGTATTTCGTATCATTCCGAGATTGAGGTCTTTCACGTACGACCTGCGATTTTCGCTTAACGAATGTTGCAAAGTGCAGGTGCTTTTGCCTTGACTCGAGCGCGGACTGAACCCGCTCCAAAAACTTACTTAGCATCGGCTTAAGTTCGATGAACAGAGCTGGCAAACTTCTCCGATCCGTACTTCGCGACTGAGGCTTTGTAGCACCGAGCTATATTGGAGAAAACAAAAATTTGAATGAAGCCAGACTAACCCTGATGCGATTCGCCATTTTTTCAATGTGGTTTAAGATAGAGCAACAAACAGAAATGAAAATGCATCTTGCAACATCAGACGAAACAAACATTTTTATGTAAAACCGTAGTTTGGAACGGAGCAAAGTTGGTAAGTTCGTTAAGTCTTGCAAATCATTCGATCGTCAAACTCGTACTTGTTCGCGTGTTTCATAATTAAAAACGGCCGATGGCTTATGGGGGAAATATTTTGCACCAAGCAGTGACGTGAAACGACCTTTGGAAGAAAATGCCGCACAATCACTGCAACACGGCCAAGTTTACGAGGAACTGCACGGCATCTCCCACGGAACTCAAGGAGGTGTCTACCAGGTAACGGGCTTCTTTCAAACGTAAACGTAATTGTTACGTTCTTTCAAACGTAACAATCGCGTGCCCTTGTCCTGCATCGTTGAATCAACGACAAACCCGTATGCACAGCAGCATACTGCCAAGCAGAGAGTGAACGCCGTTGAGTTTACACACAAAGCTGATTGTAATGTGCGCATTTGCTGATTCAAAACTGATTTTAATGTGCGCAAACTCTGATGTGTGGCGTTTCGTTCCTTCGCAAAGGTCAGCGACGCGAGTTTCACTTTTGCATCAACAGGTTGTTGGAACGGCACCGGTCGCGAGCACCAGCACCATTCAAGGAAACACATCCACGCGACCAGGCCAAGCCCGACTCGCAACGGTAACGACGCCGGCTGCGGGGCACGCAATAACGGTCAAGGCAAGAGTGCACGCCGATGTACCAAAGACGGACGCAGACCCACGGACGGGCATTCCGCTGGACAGCTGTGGCTACGTGGTGTTGGAGTGTTAACAAGTGTTTTTCTTAGAAATTCCGTTTCAAAGGTCACGGTAGAAAGCGGGAAGTACGTCTGCACTCTGCTGCATGCCGGATCTTTTCGTTTAATTTAGCAAACTGCGAAATGGTCCCAGCCACTGTCTATGGAAAGAGATCCTTTCTCAGAAAAGAATCAGACACAAAGATCTTACAGAGTATATATTTCGCCTACGATGTAGGCATCATCAGCTCTTATTCAAATAGAATACCAGCCAATAATCATACCGCCTTGGTGGCCTCATCGTTCGGTAACTGTAGTGTTTGTTACGGCTGATAGCCGTATCGTGCCATTATTCTGTTTTCAGTTGCGATGTCAATTTTCATTACTTTTTATAGTTTGTGTTTTCACTGCGCCTTTATTTAAGTTCATGATCACCGCATGTAATACCAAACTTTTTTCACGGACTTTTGTTTGAGAGGTTTATCACAATATTAAAAGTTCCGGAAACGTTGGCATTCTTCACATTTATCAGCTGAACATGTCAAAGCTGATCGGCCAGTTTGCTCAGATAGTGCACCACACTTGTGCTTAAGCTCCCTGCATTCTAATTTCGCATCTCCATAATAGGTTTCGTAATAAAGACTGTGGCGAGGCCACCCAAGTTTTACCAAAAATTTGAACGTAACATGTTTTTATTAAACCCAATAGACAGCCATGGCCTTCGACTGCAATAATGTTTAAAGTTTTTTGAATCCATGCTGTCACTAATACCTGCTGAATATCCTGCGGAATAGGTGTTGGACTGTATGGCTGTATAGTTTTGACGATAGTGTTGGCCATAATTTCCGAGTTTCGTCACTTGCGCCTTACAAAATCAATCATACTGTACTTGCACCTATTCGAGAAACTGTTTTCATCTTCCTTGCCACCAAGACGAGTTTTTCTGATATGCAAGAAGCATCGTGCACAGCGCTAATAATCATATCCAGTAGCTACCCGTGCTTTGCATGCAAGCTATTCCTCAAACGCAGAACGTAACCGATATCAGATGATAAGAGTTTAAGGAAAGTCTTAATAAATGCAACTAGAATGCCTCAATAAGTTAGACAAGCTTCCAGGTCATACAAGAAACAATATCGCAACTAATGCTTCGGTTGAAATTAGATTGGATTCGCAACAACGCTGCGAACAGCCACCTTAGCCATGGTCCACTCAACAGCAGAGTACTGCGCTCCTGTCTGGCCCCGCAGTGCTCACACCCGGCACAAAGGCCAAGATTTCTAGATCATCACATTGAACAATCCTTTAGCGTGTTTCTTGGTGCGGACCCGCACCTGTGAATGCGCCTGCGTGGACTGTGATGGAACACACTCATTTCATCTCTGCTGACGGCGAATATAATTGTTGTTTTTTTCGAAATGTCCAATCTAATTTTAAGCCAATGGTTGCTGCGTTATTGTTTCTCATACGACTTCCAAGTTTCATTCTTATCTAGGTCGGGTTTCAGTATGGATATTCGTACTTTCTCTGCATAGGAGAATTGAAACCTTCCACATTCAGCAGAGCGATCATTTGTGCGAAATACCCATCCCTTTAAATTCATGACTTTTCGCGGTACAACAGACCAGACATGTTATGGAAATCCTATGGGAATTCGAGCGTTTGCTTTATCTGCTTCTTTCATCCCAACTGAAGAAAGTACACGTGTCTTAAAAGACGTAAGATACTTTGTCTCCTGGCTAGCTCGGTCGATTTACACTTGTTCAGCGAATTATTTCACCGCTTTTTCATCACTTTCGGGTTGATTAGAAATTTCTTACCATTGTTGTTCAAGAATCAATATGTAAGCTAACAGCATAGATGTTACAAACATTACGTCAAATATCACTGAAGTGGATATTTTGCAATTCTAAATTTTTCAATAGATTTACCGTTATCCTTTTTCGACTGAGCGTGGTATGTTACATCATTTTACAATACAAAACTGTATAAGATGTCCGTATACGTACCATAACTAATTTCTGCTTGTCCAATGAGGTTATAAAGAATTTGGGAAATTCGTAAAAAACAAAATCGCTCTCTGACTTAACCTAAAATACCAAGTACGCTTCAAAAAGTTTTCAAAAGAAAAATGTTGGTTTAATTAAGTATACCACCTTCAAACAAAAAACGAATAAGATACGATAGCCATCAACATCTGATTCTTGTCAAACACCCTCAGTTTGATAAAAACTTTAATATGGAACCATGTGTTCTCTGTAATTTAGTTGTAAAACTATCACCAAGGTGCCCATGATTGCAACAGAAGCTTTAAGCTGGAGGAGCACAGCAAACACATTGCTGAACTAACAACATAACCGAACAGCATGTACACTGGTCCAAGGCAGGAGAAAAAAACTTTGCACGGTTTGCCATATTTCAGATCTACAGCCCACCAGTCAAAACATCCTAAGGTTGTTGAAATAAATTGGGAAACACAAGGTGGCATACCTTTATTGAGATGTTTCATGACTGAGATATGACTGGCGTCAGAAAACTTTAACTTCGCAGGTATCGAGGTGCAAAGTTTTGAAGAACGTTTGAATCCTTCTTGACCCAGTTTTTATTCTTATAGAATCGATATTCGGTGACAACGAAAACTCACTGTTTTGCTTCAAAATTTCAGACATTTCCCACGCTCAGACCTCGATTTTCGATCAGGCATATGTGTGAACCACGCTGCTGACATACTCACAGCCATGTGGCAGGACGACGTTCCGCAAATCAAAGCTATTCTTTCAGTGAGGTCGACACCCCCTGTTGCGCGTTCGTTCAACGCTTCAAGGCCTGCTCCGATCGTCCCGACACCCCCTACGAGAAAAGGCAGTTTTATTCGAAAAGTTTTCGAAACTTTTGAAGAAAGGTTCAAGACTTTCTTGCACGGTGCAAACACTTCCAAGAGGTCGGAAGTTAAACCGAGATGGGAGATGATATTACCAACAATGTTTGCGTGAACATCAATAAGATACAGTGCTATGCGTTTCTTGATCAAACCAAACCTAGGCATTGCGAATGAACTTCTTACTCCACTGTGGTTCTCAGGAGCTTAAATTCCAGAAAACCTCAAGGTCATTTCTGCGAATTCAGGCCTGAACCCACGTGAAAACCGTTCAAAAGTCTGCCGTAACGAGTAAGAAAACTAGTGCAAATTGCACCTCTTCACGCTAACAAAAAACTATTTTTTTCTTATGGTTTCTGATTCGCACGAATTCCGAAGAAAATCGCAGGCTTGGGCTCACCACTGGATACGACAGCGAGCACTCTTTAGCGAAAATTTTAATGAAAAATTGGGTGAAGATTACGAATGTGGGGTCGCAATGCAAAGATTTTGTAAACTTCAATGGAGCAATTGCCCGGTCCGTGCGTTTTGGGTCTTACTTAACACATGCAACAACAATCCGAACTCAGGTGCTATGTACATCACACGTTGCAACTGCCATACGTTTGCGGAAGGTTCTGAGGTCAGCACCAGAGATTTGCAGAATATAGCATGACTGGTTTGTCTTACTGTTACTTGTTTTTATTTCATTTGAAAGAGAAAACCTGGCGCAATTTGCGCGGCTATCAAACTCGCAAATTTTATTCGCGACTTACAAACATTTTCTGACTTCCTTAATCTCTTCGCCAGGGATTTTCATTTTTTGATAAGGTTTGCAAATACTACGAAGACCTTGTGGCAACTGAAAACGCTCAGTTAACGTGCATATTTCAAGCTTTCTTATAAAACTTGCTTCATCAACCTAACATACCGCTGTGTTTCTCTCTTGTGGTATGTACAGTTACCAGAGGAACTAAATCATTCTTTGCAAATGATACGCGACATTTGAAACATTCTTTCCAGATTGAGACAAGACTAATACCCACGACAACACAAATTCAGTAAAATATTGGTTTGCAACATTCCGGCACGTGAGCAGATTGAACAGTTTCCCGTTGAGTGCTTTCATCAAGCAATAAAAAATTTCGTGAATCGAATCGTTATTTTAAAATGTTCATCCGCATCTGATCTCAACGCCAGGTGCCGCGAAAACTTACTGGAAACGAAGCAGGAAAAATAATGGATGTTATTTTCTGAAGAAGCTCAGTTTTTTTGGCCGTTATGACGAAGTCATATCCCTCATGCGAGTATAATTCCAGGGCAAAGCAACTTCTCTCTCGTCATGCAGTGGGCTACTGGCCCTCACAAATCCGTCATCTCAGGTGCGGCTGAGAAGCACCACAGTTCCCTCACATAATACAGGGAACAGCTAACAAGAGAGCAGCTCACCGCAGTGTCCGTCGATGAGCGAAGTTCCGACTGCTGTTCCCGAGCATAGGTTCATACTTCTTGCAGCTTGGACCGACAAGCCTTTTCCTACAGCGTCGCCAGGGTTTAAAATCTCGTTACCTGCAAAAATATTCGAGACTGTTTGCGACTTGTAGCGCATATATTCAAAGTAATTCCTCAATTGGTCCGAGAAAATGAAATTGAGCGTCAAAGTGGGCTTTTCGTTTTTAGGAAACATGTTTTTGTAACTGGAAAAAACGCTATTGTTATTTTCACAGCATCCACCAATAAATGCCGAACATGGTTAAATTGAAGGGAGTCTTCTAATCATATCGTTAGGGTTTTGCAGCTCCCGACGAGTGGAAACATCAAACCTTTGTTGTAAAAATAACTTTCTCAGTTAAATCTTTTTTTTACCGAAAGTTAAATTAACCGTCAGGTTCACTTGATTGTTGAAATAGAAAAGGCAAAATAATTTTTCAGGGTTGGTTGACCAGATGACCGCCATGGTCTTTCACCAATCCTATATGACACAGTGACACACTCTCTGTTCAAAATGGTCAGTTATTTAGCCATTGATATTGATTTCCTTATTGCGCGATGGCTCTTTGTATTGTTTTTGCTTATTAGGTGAGTCACATGAAACAATCAATCAATCTTTTCGTTTTCTATTTGCACTAATTGGCAAAAATTTTGTTTTCCAAATATAAATGTTGTCTAGGTGCCTCGATATACACGTAACGTAAACAACGTTCATGTTGTATTCTGTCAAAACTCGACATGGATGCGTAAGGCGTATTGCACGATATACACTGCACGAGTGTCGAAAGCCATTACCAATTTTAGAAAAACTGTTCTCAGCGACCTCATCCAAACCGATCCGACGCCAGAAATCCTTTTGCCACCCGTCTTCGGCTGTATATCCCCACTTGCACGTAACAGAACAAAGTGAACGGCTTTTTGATCCCGTGGCTTTGAAAGTTAGAAAGTCCGGCAAATCAAAAAAATGCGCTGCTCTTTTCCAACAAGTAGGGTTCTTCTACAATAAAAAAAAAATTAGGCCTGCGTTAAATTTAAAACTGTTTAAAATCTGCTTTTACTCTAATGTTACACTGAGTTGTATTAGAATCAGCCTGGACACTGGATGACTCGACTGTGCTCCATATCATTAACTACACTCAAAATCAAACAAATAGCCTTTAGCAAAATTCCGATCGCAGTTTGCTTGCAACGGAATCTTAATTTCACTCAAAAAAGCATCGTCAGTTCCCTGTAGAGTAAAATAGCAAAAGCTACGAGCTGTACAAGTATTCTGAAAAGGGTACGCACGATGCAGCCGACCAACACATTAAGTTTACAACCGGCATGCTATGTATGACCAGCGAATAGTTTTCGCGCTTATTTTGTGTACTACCTTAACATGAATCAAACTAATGCGAGAACACAGAAAGTCATACGGTTTACAAAAACCTTATCAGTTATCACCTACTGAAAATTGTACAATGCCTCGAACTAAACAGTTAACCTGTTTTAACCACAGCAGTTTGGGTGGCTGCATCTCAAGTGACATTTTTCCTCCAACATATCGTAAGACTGCGTGCTTATCCGAATTTATCAACTCAGCTTGCTCTTTCGCTCTATGATCCATCCACATGATAACATCATAGCAAGTGTTTGGTCCAGAGAAAGTTGCTATAATAAAAATAAAGAATATAAGAAGCCGCAGTAAAACCAGTGTATAAAATGAAGTTATCACAATTTTCCTTCGAGTAAGATGTGTGGTGTTTATGTGGTAAAAATAATAGGTCACCTTTAAGAGGTTGTGCATGTAATTCAAAGTCTGCCTCTAACAATAACAATTTCCATCATTGCTTTGCTCTCAACAGCATCTAATTCAAAGGCTTCAAGTTAAGTTGTACACCAGTCACCTGGGAGAATAAGTTCATTTGTTTTCACTAACAACGTTTGATTCGAATTTTGACAAGTCTGTGAAAGAGTTGATTAGTTTAAACCTATTTTTGAATCATGTCAACCAATATTTGAAGAGTTTTCATAGACATCAGTAGCCACTTGTGAGCCTCCTCATTGTCATCTAAGCAATTAAAAGAACAGTAAAGTGTAGCTGTCTGGGAAAATCACCCCTTTGTCAAAAACGTACATATCATTGGTTTTCATAAAAACAGAAAAAAGACAGTTTTTAATATTAGAAACAGCCCTTAGGGGGCAAAGATCAACTAATGAACAATTTAAAAAAATTATGCCACTTTTAAAGTTTATTAAATCTGAAGAAGTACATTGTCAGATTATAGATTACTGCACTCCTCCTCAGAGTGCATGGTTACAACTAAAAAGCTTTTGTATAAGTAATTTATAAGTCTAAAACATCTCAAATAATAACAGAAAAAAACTTGTCTAAGGATAGCTCTACATGTTCGAATTAAACAAAACAAATTTTTGAACTTGGTGAGAACCTATTGTTGCTTATTTTATGAAAAGAGCTTTTATCATTAATAAGGCCTTATCAAATTTTTCTAAATTGCGTGGGAGCCTTGAATTACTGAAGCATTCTTGATGAAATTGAAAAAAAACATGAAACAGCAACAACACCAGTTTACAGTCATTGTTCACTTGCAGAGGATGTTCGTTTGCATCCAGTACTACCAATGAGCAAGTTGCATCAAAACCAATTCCATAAATATCCTCTTTTTTCACCTCTTTTGACACCAACTGAAAAATACATATGGTTCCAAGTTATATGATTAATGCATGATGTTTCTGCATGCTTAAACCAACAAAAATAAAAAACCTAAATCACATCCTAATGCTTTGAAGACATGATCGCTTTACCACGATCACTACCATTTCACTCTCTGAAGCAAATACTTACATGACATATTCAAAAGCGCAAAAGTGGCAAAATGATTAGTGGCTACCTAATGTCAAGGAATGGTGAAACCATCTTTCTGTACACAAACAAAAGTTCATGACCAAAGTGAACACACTCTAGTTTCAGGACATTCTCCAAATCGGCTTTACCAGTTTTTGATGTTGAGCTGTCGATGTACTCTGCCTGCTGTTTGGGCCAGATACTGGGTGACTGTAGCACAGCTGGTCTATGCCTTCTACTATGTCATTCAAGAAATAATTTCAATTCATTAGATCACCTATGAAATCACTTACAACTGTCCAAAGAACAGCATGTTACAAATTTGTTTTTATTATTATGCCACGTTTTAACTAGAATATTTTATCATAGTCTCAAATTTAACAGCTTGTTTGGAAACAACTCAAATATTTACTTTTTACGGGTTATATCTTTTCAGGTATAAAAAGGCATTCACTTCAAAGGTATTTTGTATGTAATAGTATATTGACCATCGTAGAACTAGACTGCACAGCATGCATTTGTAAAATAATTCCACAGAAATCATCAGATGCAGTGCTGATTTGGAAATGGCACAAAAAGTTCAAAAAGGAAGGGTGCTTGTGCAGGACTAAAGAATCTGGACAACTATTTTCTGAATCTGGTTATAAAATCCACATTCATTAGAAATCCTCGATCTAATTTTTGTGAATAAACCTTGTTCTACCAAACATTAAATCTGTTTAATTTTATCTGGTAAGAATTTGCAGTTCCTCAGTTATACCTATATAGCTGTCCATTGTGACAATAATGACATCTTCCTCTTTTGTAGTGTCCTTGCTTACTGCAGGTAGGCATGACAATGGGGTAGGAGCCATTCCTTGACTTACAGAGGTGTGAGCAAAGTTCACACAGAAAAGTTGTACTATTAATGTCTACATAGGTGACCCACTTCTCATTATGTAGCCTGGTCTGGTTGGTTTTGAACTGATGGACCTCCCTCTGACATGCGTCATCTCCACATACCACATTTTGCAGTTTATCATCTTGCATGGGCAAAGCAATGATGCACAAAAGCTTTTTACAGCAATGCTTTAAGCTCAACAATAAACTATGATAAGTGTTTGATGTTACTGGTTCCATTGCATTCAGCATTGAATTACTCAGTCATTGCACTCAGTCAAAAAACTATTTGCTGTTTACTTTGCAGAGCTCTGTGAAGTTTAGGTTGTAGACCTAGCTCTGTTGTTTTTTAGCATTTGATGCCATGGCTGGAATGGAAATAGAAAAATGTGATTTTCAGGCAAAGCTGAAAACACAATTCAAACATTCAATAATCATATCTCAAACATTAAGGATAAAAATCAGTGCCATATGACATAGACTTTTGAGTGACAGTTTTGACTTACCCTGATCAAGGCACAACATTTCTCCCAGATTTCATCAGAAGACTGTTCATAAAAATCAGGTTTTGGTTCATATATCGTTAGTTTTTCTTCTTCCATTCTCACTAGCTTTCCACACTCATCAATTAAGGCCACTCTTACACTGCTTGTACCAACATCCACACTAACATAGTATCGAGACATGATAAACAAGCTAGTTCAAATTAAAGGAAGATTATTAATTTATTTTAAGCTTTGTGAAACTAACATCGAAACTTTTATCATTACAATCATTTCTGTGTCACACAAGCAAGAACTATTCAAACACATTAAAATCACCAATGCTTAAAATTAATTATAAAATTATGTAAACACAAAGTTAGCCCAGGCTTTTCAATGAGCAAATTGGACAAACATACTAGATTTTTAGAGCCTGTAGTCTTATAGTATGTGGTGACATTACAGTCTTAGGTAGCATTGCTATTAATACTTTCATTTCCGTAAATCCCTGCAGAAGCATCAAAAAAGAAAAACCTATTTAGTACAACTTCTGGAAACAATCCATTCATTTTGGTTGATGATGTGGTTTACAGAAACATGCAAAACCAGTGTCAATGTATCATTCAGTCTCTTGTTAGTATCACTATAATCAGTTATCTTGCAACAACTTGTGCAATGTGGGAAAGCTATCACAGCCCTAATATATCATATTCATCACAAATGACAAACTAGAAATAGAGAGAAAACCCAAAATCAGAAAAACACTAAATACTGGATACTCTATATGAAATCATGGTGCCATATCATAAACAATGATTTTCATTTTTCACACTGCAGTTTTCAACAATACTGCTATGCTGATGCATTGACTCAACCTCAAATATCATATTGGATTTATTTGAGAACCTCCATATGCATTGCCTATAAAGTTTGAATTCAACGATTGTGATGTACTGCAAAGTATTGACCAAAAGCAATATCGTGCCACTTTCATACCCTGCAATATTTGAATTGATGAAGTTGCCACAGTCTAACTGATATGTTTCTGCTGATCTTGTCCCAAAACCCAAGCCTTAAGCATTCTACAAATGAAATTCTGCAGCTTGTGATATTTGATAGAGTACCACAACTTAAATTAAACTCTAATGCTATGCTGTATCAACAAAGGCTGATTGGTTGCGAAATTCAGTATAGTTTCTGAATTCTAAGTAACAAGGGATAATATGAGGATATTGTCAGTTATAAGTTGATTTCAACTGATGATTTTGATCTGTAAACCAGTGCTTGTTAACTGTGTGTATAGTACATCCCTTGGAGGTTTCAGAATGTGTACCACAATGATGGGGTGTACTGGGTGCTTGGTTTTCAAAATCAGTTACATTAATTACACGTATGATATACTAAATTTTGCTCATACCTGATTTTTTGCAAGTAACTATTACAAACATGTTTTTTTCTCACTTTTTGTTTCGTAATACAATTAATAAGCTGCTTGATGCAGCAAGCAGTTACCAGCTGTTGGATGACACTGGGATAGAAATCATGCTTAAAAACTAATCTATTTGAACCTTTTACAAATTATGCTAATTTTAGGGCATCACTTTTCAACATTACAAAATACTGAAATTTAAGTTAAAAAGCAATTTCCAGTCTTGTTTGCATGTCAACAACATGCCTTTGCAAGCAAGGGTTTATCTCCTTATTGATATTATTACACCAAAAAAGAGAAATACAAACAAAAGTGTTGATATTTTTATGATAAGGATGCTTGAAACAAGGTTAAAACTTCATTTTTGGCAACTGTCTGACAAAATTCAGCAGCAGCCATCACATGAGATATGGTTTTGTGTCTATTTCCATTATATATGTATTTTTAAAACACCATGTATTGTAGATATTATATTGTAGACATGTACGTAAAAATTAATGTGAAAAAAAATTTTATGAAAGATGTTGATATGCTCATTAAATTTAATAAATGACTAGGGTATGCAGATTTTTCAAAAATCAAAATAGACTGCACTACTGCAAGAAAGGTGGACAAGCGGTTCTGTAGACAATGCTTAAAAAATTACTTTCAGAGCATTTTAGATAGGTAGGTTTATTCATATGGTTTTGTGACTCACGACAGCAGCTAGCGAAAATGCAATAAAAAGAGCAATACACTGAAGGGAAAAGAAATTAAATGCATGTTAATAAGAAATAAAAATGAAAAAAGCATTTCACGACTTAAGACTTTTGAAAATTGGTATCAACTACACCATTTGTTCATTGCCAAAGTCCATCAGATTCTAGTATGATATCAACTATATACTTGAGACACAAAAGGTTAGTGAAAGACTTTATGGGTCAATTAATCATGTCTTATTGTTGGCATTTAAATCAATACTACATTGAAGATGTTTCATGTGAAGAAAAATGTGACATAATGCAGTATTCCATTCCACAGAAGCTTGTAACAAGACACAACATCAAAGAAAAATTAATGATCATCAAATATCGAAAGTTAGCAACATAGAGTATTTCGATTTCAGATGCTATCTGCCCATATTTTCATTGACAATTGCCTACTACAGTTTTTGCACTGCCTATCGAAAAGAATCCTTTCCCAGCAAAGAATCAGACACAAAGATCTTACAGAATATATATTTTGCCTACTAGGTCGACATCAATAGTTCTTACTCAAACAGAATCTTGTGTAGTCTTTTTTCATTAGTCTTGTTTAGTTTTTTTCATTATCCCATTAGTCTTTTTTTATCTTTATGACATAATCACTTCTTGGAGCCAGATTAAGCCATTGAATGTTAACAACAAAAAAATTATTTGAATTATCTATAAATAAACTAAGAAAGTTTGAAACTTGCATTTACTCTTTTTTTACAGATCTATATCTCCACAAACTAAATTCTATTTACAAATTATGCTTCTGTCAAATAGTTTATGTACAAGAAAAAAATCAGTTGATTATATTATAAGACCAAAACTATAATGAACTATACATCCAATTAATATACAGTATAAGCACTTCAGTTTCGTCAATTCAAAAGAAAACACAAAAGTATTTTAATAAATAAATAATAACACATTTCTGAAAATCTTAATTCAATCACTTATTTATAATAATGATGATTATTGCAGACACATGGTCCATATCGTAGGCACAGTAAACAACCCACGAGCACAAAAAAATGGTTAGCCATAACTCTTTACAGAATAGATGTTTGCACATGATCAAACGGATAGGAGAAATAAAAATTCAACATCACCCCAACTGTAGCATCACACACCCACCATAATACAGGGATGGAGTAGTATGAGAGATATAAAGGCATTCTTACATCATCTAAAATATCGTTATCTAAAAATGTTGTGAGTCCATGTATGTACTCAGTGAAACTCATGCATAGTAATTTAACTGTTAATGTGGCCTTATACATCTGAAGTCATTCAATTACATAGCCAGTTTGTTTTATTTTGAATATACTGTACAACTTTATTCTATTTGGATATGGCTCTGCTTATTATAAGCTATAACTAAGGAATAAAAATATACTATTAAGTTACATTTATGAATGTTTATTTGACGTGGTTTTCTACAGATAGGCTACATGTTTTCGCCCATCATATAAACCAGTGACACCATCAGTAGATATTTATTCTCCTCGTCATTTATGCGGAAATGCGTTTTTGTTTTGATCTCAGTCGGTTTATTTTGAGCTATCCTATCCACAGACAGAGTGAATTATGCAATGCCTAGAGCATGCAACGACAGTAGTAAGCGACGGTAACAGACCAACTGAACACAGTTCCTTTTTTTAGTTCATTTCGCAAATAACGAACTGACCAAACACAAAGCGAACGGCTGTTAACTGCATAAAGCCGCCACCAACCATATCTGCAGATTGCACTGCAACTGTGGAGCTGAGTCACTTTGCACCAAGCGCCGTAGCGCGTCAGCATTCATGTGCCGTATCTGATCAGTCATGCGTACTGCATGGCGGACAAAGTCACGTGACACTCTGAATGTCAAAGATGAGAACTTAGAAAACACTACCACAATGCTGAATGCGTTCGGGGAACGTCTGCACTGTGGACTTAATTTTTAGTAAACAGGAAAAAGTTTTTGCTGCTTGCATTTCTAAAAATGGCTGATATGATTGATGACGAAAGCGCGGTTTTAAACTTGTTCAAAGCAAAGGTAAATTTTAGAAATGTGCAATTACCCTAGTTTTGCTGGAGGCTGAGTACTATCGACTCGATGATAAAGAAAACGTACAGATTACACTAGTTTGTTTTGATACGCTACGCGATTTCTAGGTCATGTGTGTAATAGCTTATTCTTTTTTGTGGGAGTTCAGTCGGTGCAAAAGCTTGTTTCCTATTCAGCGCGCTGTGGATAGTGCAGATGTTTTTGTAACTAAGTGCTTTGTGTAACTTGTATTCCATCGTATATAGACGGCTGCATAACGTTGTGGGCTATCACCAATAGCATTAATGCAGAAAAATGCAGTGTGAAAATAATGTAAAACTCTACACCTAAGCGCATGCTCAAACTTGTTCAGCAAAGAGCAGGTATTTCCTTGGAGTTGGAAAAACATTGACACATGCCAAAAACAGATTAATTTTACTAGCATGAAAAATTTTGTGCAGTCATAAAGTTATGTTTGAGTAGAAATTTGTTTTTGTTGAGACATTGAAAAAAGGCTGTGGCTATAGATACGCCTGTGGATCTCGAAACCAGAAAACTTATTAATATGCCACCTGTGACGTAACAGTTACGCACGATGATAATGCAGTAGGCTTGGTAGAAACGAACTAAATGTAAACGATAAACCCTAACCTTAACCCTAACCGTAGCCCTAATCCTAACCTAACCATAACCTAACCCTAAGCTAAGGTAACCCTAAGCTAACCTAACCCGTTTTTGTTTTTCTTTTCATTATTCTTATTTGATGTCCAACTGTTGTTTCTCAACACTTGTCAAAAAATTATAAATGGGGTTGGTTGACTAGATGACCGCCACGGTCTTTCGCCAATCCTATATGACACAGCGCCCCTCTTTGTTTACACTGATCAACTATTGTGCAATTGTGATTCCACTTGCTCTAATATTCGCTAATGGTTGGTTTACTGCATGTGATGGCTTTTATGATGCCTCTGCTTGTTGGCTGAGTCATATGAAACAATAAACCAATTACCCTAACGCTATCCTATCCCTAACCTAACACAAACTCAAAAGTCAAAAGAAAAAAAACAAAACGAAAGTCGCCAAGGTGAGATTTGAACCAAAAACCTTAGGCATAGAAGGTGTAGTGCATAACCATCACACTATACGATCCACACAGTTTGAATGACAAAGTGACCGTTTTATTTTAATTGCGTCAGGACAAGCGTATCCCTAGTCACTTCCTTGAAAAAAACTATTGTTGTTAAACTGTTATGTCTGGTCACCTTAGGGAGCGACAGTGGCTCCACCAGTGGCTGTCCCTGGCTGTGGTCAGAGGGCATGCTACCAGCATATTGGCCTATGTGGAAGTTTGATTTGATTTTAGCAATTCTCAGTGTTTATATTTTTATATGTGCTTATATTTGACACATTTAGTTGTGAGCTATGGGAAACCTAGAGTTATTGTTCATGTGGTGGTTTGTACAGGGTATGAATGATGATTAAATCTATTTTCAGACATGATATGTTAAAAATTTAAGTGCCATGCATTGATTTTTTTTTAAATGGCCTTCATTTCTGGTTTTGTACATAATTTAACTTATGCAAAAACAAATCATGAACAAGGTTACACTTTGCATTAAATCTTACGAAAAGAAAATTTTTGTGACATTTTGCATAATTTTAATAGAGTGATGATTACATGCAGTGTGTCCTTTCAATCTTCACATGAATGTAGACGTAGACCATTAAACACAACTATTAGAATGTTGTTCAGTATGAATAATTAAATCACATGTTTGCAAGAAAGCATTCAACAAACATGACATTTTTGCATCAACAAAAAACAGCATTCTGCTACTTAGTGATGGCTTAGGTTGTTTAACCTGACATTCATGCATAACTACAATTTTAATTTGCTGGTTTAGGCAGCAAGTTAAGTCATTAACATAAATATAAGTCAAACAAAAGGTAAGTAATATGCATTTTCACAATACTTTTGATAACTTTCACAAAAATTCAGGATAGCCCTGGTGCTCTACAAATCTCAAGGTTGGCTGATTAATTATCTTTTAACAGTTTGTATGTGTCAAAATTCAAGATTAGATAGCAAGATAAGATATTTTAGGTACTTTTGACTTTTCAAGTTTTATATCAATAACTTTGTCATGCTTTGAAGCTTTCTAATTAATCTCATATTTTTTCTCAAAAAGGAATGGTTCTGAAAATGAAAATGTTTATCAATGTTAATACTTTTGGTACCAGGTGTTTTGCTGTGAACCATTTCCTGGGTACTGGGCTGTTTTCACAATTTTTGCCATTTGTCTATTTAGTTGCAATCAAAGCAAAAACAAGCATGGGTGAAAAAACAAAACAACTTCTCATACCTTACTTGGATGTAACATTCATAACATTTCTACAGCAATCAGCAGCACTGCAGGAAGCTTGTAAGCCTAGTTCATCCATGTTGAAAAAGAATGTTACTTCAAGTATATAATTACTAAGTAGTACAAATTATTCTAGCAAGAACACTATTTCAAATTGACTCAAAGTTGAGAAAAATGGCATTGGATACATAAATTTTGTCACCATGCACACAATCATTTGTGAAGTATATTATGAATCACCTTTCCTGCTTTACAAACTGCATGCACCATGTCTAATTCTTTCTAAAACAAGAAGCAGTACTACCATGGACTTCACACTCTAGCATGGCTACATTGGAAAAGAAAAGCCTTCAAGTAATCTCCAATCATAGCAAACCACCTACCTCTCTTGAATAATCTGTTTTTTTGCTTCACAGTCAACGTACGTTTCATCTACTTACAAGAATAAAAGATTATAGCCTGTACACAAAATATTTTCTGCCAGATACATTTATTTAAGTAAACCAGTACCCAGCATTATCTGCATTATGTATTTAAAAAACATGGACCGGCATCAAAAGTGTTAAAGGAGACAAGATTGAGAGCTGCAGTTCCATGCATTATATGTTAATGCCGCATTTTTGGTATCTACTACCAAAACATCCACTATAATCTGTGTGTTGTAACACTAATAAAAATGTCAGATACCATTTGTTTAATTTTTTGACATGTTGTTGAGTCAATTTTTCAGTGACAAACTTTAAATGTGGTTTGCAACACTTTGGAAAGCACTATTATATGGTAATGATGAGAATCAAAGATACTATTGCCAGCATGAATTTCTGATGATTTCTATCTGCTAAGTAGATGCTTGTGTTAGCACGTGGCCTGGTGGTTAGTGCCTTCACTTTTTTGCTGGTAGCTCTGGAGTTAAACTCTAGGTTGGGTCTTACCTAGACCTTGTAAGTTAATACTGTAGCATTCTTGCTTGACACACGGTCTAAAGAAATCTGGGGAGGAAAGTCTCTCAAGTCCATTCGGACATGAGAAATCCAACCTGTGAAGTCTAGTTGTCTTAGTCTGGCCTGTCTTATCAGAGCACCATCATGGAGGGCCAAGTGTGTGAAGCTTGAGGCATAGCAACCTCTGCTCACTAAACAAAACTCTGCCTAGAAGTCGTTGTGTGTGGTGTTGTTCACCCCTGACTTTGTTTAACTATATCTTGTACTTGCCTTCACACTTGATTGCATGCATAATGCCTTGATCATTGTCAAATGATGGGCCATAGGTGTTAAGTAGGTGCTTGTGAGTTGTAACCTATCTTTGTAAATACAAACTTGTATTTGAACACTTAATATTTTGGCAGACTTCAAACTGAACTAACAACAATTATATTACTTTTGTGGGTATACAATTTTTATAATGCTTATGATGGTTATTAATGTAATACAAGTAGTCTTGTTGCTGATGCTCATGGATAAGAGCTGTAAGTGTAGTAAATTTGAAATTACTTTTTTGATAGTTATTCACTGCAAGATGATATGATAGTACATTAAACACCATAGTATTTTCCAAGATGCATCATCATATTGCTGTGCTGGATGCTGTTTCAAGCAATAAGTTCACTTTCAAGACTTTATGCTATTGCTGGCATTATACTGCTCGCCAGTAATATATATACAGTAGTTTTGGTATCCTGTTAATGATGAGTTGCTAAAAACAATGGCCAATTCATTTTTGTATTTTTTGTTGTTCAGTTAGAGGAGGCCATGAAGCTTGTGCCAAATCTTCCATCTATGGATCCAAGTGGGATGCAGATGTGGCTGAATGCAATTCAGTCAGAAAATGAAGTAATTTTACAATTATTGTTCATTTCAGAATCATTTGTGATATCACAGATTTCCACAGCAAAGCTTGGTTTTAGCTCTCTGTATTCTCAGCATTGACTGACTGTTCTGTTACAGGTTCAGTTCAAACTCTCGACAACTGACAATGGATCAATTCAAATCACACTAATTCAACCATCAGATGCTCCTTCACATGATTCTGATCAAGGTATTGGGCTCCTGCCTGAAACTGCTGATCATGATGAAAAGAAACTTCCTGGTTTTGTTCCACAACCACTAGTTAAGTCTAAGGTAAATTCAATGCTTTCAAGGTCTTTATTTAATGATATTACCATATTTAAACAAACAAAATTTATCATGTGTAAAACTACAAGGTGATTAAGTTGTGGGGTAACTATGCATAGGCAGTACATCTGGGAAGGATTACTTCTCTTTTGAACACTGACTTTCAACACACTTCTAAGAAAGTGCCTATTTAGTTAGACATCACAAAGAGCAGTCTTGATGTAGTCACAAATATTCATTGATATTTTCAAAGACATGAATCTGTAATATTTTGGATCTGTGCTTGAAAATCATAATTGTTTGTTGTTGTAAAACATTTCCTTTTTCTTCATGCTCTTCCATTCAACATAAACCCACATTTTTCAACTTTGAAGTTCTGTTTTGGAAAGTTTTGTTTAGTTTTTGATATAGGTCTTGTTTTTTTTCATTAAACATCATTGGACAAGTAATAAAGTGTGTTGGACATCTCAAAAAATAGAAAAAGTGTTTGGTCCCAGAACACAAAATGTAAGCCACTTCTCAAGGCATCAGTGAAGTAAGGATATTTTGGCCATGTTTTAGGATTTCCATTCATGTAACACTGCCAAACATGTATGTAACGCTTCCAAACATGTAACACTGCCAAACGTCATTCTATTTGAATAAGAGCTGGTGATGCCTACTTTGAAGGCAAAATATATACTCTGTAAGATCTTAGTGTCTGATTCTTTGCTGGGAAAGGATTTCTTTAGATAGACAGTGTGAAACATGTATTGTTAAAATAATTTTGAATTTAAATGGCATGCTGCAAACCCAACATGACTGTTGATCATTTTCTTACCCTAAATTTGTTCGTTTTGATTACGAATATGTGGCATATGTTCCCACCTGGATCCACGTTAACTGGTTCTGTAATTATTTTCAGAAAGCCATGATATTATGCATTTGCCAACGCCCATCATTACTTTCTTACAGCAATGTCCCTTTCACTACCTGTGTTGCTCTGGTGCAAATTAGCAACACTTTTATGTGTTGTCGAAATGGTCTGCTGTCCAAATTTTTCTTCTCTCTAGACAGCCTTGTGTTTTTGTATCTTTTTAGACGTCCTTCCAAGATGCACGAACAGCAAAACAGGGACAAAGCACCAGGACAGATAATGAATGGGGTTTCTTTCATCGTGATGACGGGCAAGTTATAGCTCAGGTATGCCAATGTGTACAAAAGTAAATCCAATTTTTATTAGCAGCACTCAATCAATCCATATGCTGCATAAAACGATGTATGATTAACCGTCTAATCCAGCGGTTCCCAACCGGGGGTACCTGGACCCTTAGAAGTGCAAAACAGTATTTTTTGGGGTCCGAAATGTGATTGTCGACGGTGAGAGTTGGTATGTTCTTGGATGTACTTTTTTAAAATGAACCGAGTTTTATGAAAGCTTGCAAAATTGCTCAAAATAACGTTATCCAGCTAACCTTACTGATTTAGCAATTTAAATTGCTGAATGCGTGCATTGCTATTTCTGCTTCACACTGCATTCACGATGAAGATGACCGGCGATTGCAAGCGCGTTGTGACGTTTAAATGTTTATAACGCAATTGTGGCGAGGTTGTTGTTTAATGCTACAGAACTGAAAAGTTTCTGCTAACCTTGTGAAATTACCTGAAATTAAGTACAGGAGCCCTGTCTATTTTAGTGGCCTTTGCAACAACATATTTTTGCAAATCTGGATTTTCCTTGCTACTTCATTTGAAAAAAGATATCGGAACCGTTTGAACTCTCGAAAGATTTGCGCATGGCTCTGAGTAATTGTGTGTCAAGGTATGAGCGGATAATTTCAGATTAGCGGCAACAAAAAAGTCACTAGGTTTGTTTGTAATGGGCAGCAAGGTGCGACTGAGTATTTTCTGTTGTGTTGTCATTGTCGGTATGCATTACGATTAGTAATTTCAAAATGAGAATACCGCAAAATTGGACTGTTTTTGTTATTTCTACGCTTTTTTGAAACGTTGGGGTGCGAACGTCACCGTATTTTGATGAAAGGGGTGCCAGCTTCGAAAAAGGTTGGGAACCTATGGTCTAATCGCGTAAGTAACGAATGAAGCAGGCGTCCAAAGCTACTTTTAGTCAACCTCACCGCTTTTTCATTTTCGGTTCACTGTGGTCATTTTCGGTTCACTGTGGTTATTTCTGGTTCATTGTGGGCTTGTAAGGTCGTGGCTTCGGTGTATCGAAATCTTAAGTTTGATGCAGCATATCTGAAACGTTTTATAAGAAGTTAGCCGGACCATTGTACCGCTTCGCTTCTTTTCCATGAAAAGCAGTTCGCATGGTGTTTGCTACTTAGCAATTAAGCATTTGACGACGCCTTTCTGTTTACTTCGAAAGAAAACATGATATAAATGTACGCAAAATAGCATGACTGCGTGGGTGAAAGAGCGACTGTCTCCGCGCGCAAATCAATGCGCACAAGCTCTACTGTCTGTGCAGTCCTCACTGCTGCGTTGTTTTTGTTTGCAGTCATTACATAGACGATTGCTTGCCAACCAAAAAGAAGTGCCGGTGGAAACAGGAGTGAGCGACACACATAAAGATTTGAAGCAAGTTTCGCCGACGTCCGGAACCCGATCTAACCTGGCAGGTAAAAAAAACGTTCAAACAAATTTTTTATGATACAAATACGCTTTGTGCGATCATAACTTTTTGATTTGGGCCATGGTTACTAAGCTTGTTAAATTTTAGAACCAGCGTACTATCGGATCTTGCAAAAAATTGTGTAAGGGGCTTTGTCGAGACACCTTGCTTTCTGCGATGCCAACCGACCGCAATATCGTGTGATTGTTTTACATTCAATTGATGGGAGTGATAGGAAATCTATGCCAGTCTCTGGCTTGGCAATTAGGTTTTTCAAGCAAGTTTCTCCCAGCAGCCAAAACGAACCACGTTTTCACGTTTCACCAGCTGCGCCGAAAGGTGTCGTCGCTGCGCAACAAGTGTTTCAAAAACCATGTTCGACGGTTTCTCTTTCTCAACTGACACGTTGAACTAATCCCTGTTTAGTCAAACTCATGGAGCGAAGCTCAACCGAGCAAGCTTCGCTGAGCTCCGGCACTCGATGTTTATTGTTGATTTTTCTTGGTGCAGGTCAGCCCCGTCGCCACGGGGGGCTTGGTGGGCTTAGCCCACCCAAACAAAGCTCCGAGCCCCCCAAATTGAAGCGTGAAACACAATACATCAGTGGAGTTTTGGTCAATTTTTAGAATGTCAAGCCCCCCCCCCGCACACGCGAAGCCACCCTTATTGAAAACTTTCTGGCGACGGTTCTGGTGCAGGTATCAATTGATATTTTCGTATCTAAACTATACGTAACACGTTTCCCGCCACCCTGATGGATGTCTGGTCGTTACACGCACTTACAGGACCGCAACCAACTGTTATTTTCGATGGGGGTGGGGAAAATGACGGCAACTTGTGTTGCTCTTATTATATCTACCTGTACGCAAACAGTGTTTCGAAACACGTGTCAATTCGAAGTGAGGGGCGAAAGCGGAAAGCCTTCTGTTTCAGACGATGATCACGCATCGACTGACGACGCGGAACAAAGGATCATCGTTTCGATTACGACAGACGCCTCCAGTGACGCGATGCCTGCTGAGGAAATTCCCGCTGGAGATATGGCAGAACGTA
>Ga0210059_1003180_pt1 | contig 26160 bp, 17 predicted proteins | sample Ectturendosymbi2_FD_188042 | JGI IMG/M metagenome (GOLD analysis project Ga0210059, IMG submission 188042) | Ecteinascidia turbinata endosymbiont from Florida, USA - Sample 2 (SPAdes) (version 2) | ecosystem: Host-associated > Tunicates > Ascidians > Unclassified | place: Key West, Florida... | reverse complement strand
TGTTCTTATGGAATTTACTTCTGGCGGAGGGGCGGTAATCGGTTATAGCCTAGTGCTGCTTTTGTTTAGGCTAGGTTGTAGATGACCGGCTAACTCACTGTAGGCTACTTGGTGAAAATGCAGATAAACTTTGCTTTCTGCGTGAACTGTTGATATGAAACTACTGAGAATAGACAAATCAGTTGAGGTATTGCATTTCATACCAATGCCAGTACTTCAGTTGCAGTAACTAATGGAACTAGTTTTTCTTTTTTAAGGACATGCGGTTATTTAATGTTACATTACATCAAATTTTCAAATTTGGTTCTTTAGGGCTTGGATTGACTTTTCAAATTGAAAACTCACTGAGTTGCAGAAGCGTCTGAAAGGTTGATTAGTGAAATATATACAAAAACAAAATTTTACAAGATTTATCTAGTACAGTAACTGTTAACAAACTACTATCAAAGCCAAAAAAGTTACTGCTGTTTTGGAAATATATTCATTTTTGGCAATGGTTAATTAAATACAGTGTTGTACTAATTTTGACCTCCTCAACTTGATGCTCCATTTTGTACTTCCTTTTCATTGTTCAGCATCTTTCAACTTTCAAGCACTGTTTTTGCTTTTTCGGGTTTAAACAGTGTAGGCAGTTCTCTTACATTCAATGTTCTGTTCTCACTGCTTTGTTATTTTAACATCCTTTTTTATTCATGGCACTGTGTTTATTCATTGTAAACAGTGCATACTATGCTAACAAGTCAGGCTAGTCAAGTATTGAAAATGCTGCAATTTCAAAAATTCTTGCTTATAAATCCTGATTTTTAAGGTTTTGAAAAAAAGGTAAGGCATAAAATACATCACATTTTTGATAATGAAGCAGAAAACAATATTTAAGATTTTTGGAAATATCGGTATCGGCCTCAAAAAAGCCATATCGGTCGATCTCTAGTACAAATATGGTTTCCCGAAAAAAATGTTCAGGGTCATCATAAAGATAATTGTCTCTGAAAAAATTGACTTTTGAGCACGAACTGTTACATATGGAAACGAGAAACCTGAAGGAGGGGACCAGCAATTAAACAATACCTTTCGTCGATCAGCATCAGTCAGGGGAACTCCAACGAAGTTACCAATATCATTTTCACTGCTGAATACTTGACTGGCAGACTCTGAGCACGAGCTGGTGTCATTTTGTTGCAGTTGGCTGCATCGCCTTGAACTACTGAGGCAAGCACAAGAGAAAGATGGCAATTCGAGGCATTAACTAACAGGAAAGCAACCAGCAGCAATAGAGCTTCCTCACTGAGTTCATTCTACTACTACTACTAGGTTGCACTATCATTATATAGGGATAATAGAATTACGATAATTCGCTGTGGTGACTATCACAGTGACTTGTTACTCATGGGCACCATCTAGCGGTGACCATTTATTTTACATGTGGCGCCATCTCCAGGCCGCCACAATTTCTATCTCTTTTGCAAAAGTCTCTTTCTCTTGACGAACTCCTTTTCCGCTTGCGTTGTACAACTGCAAGCTTATCCATTTTTCCTCGCACTCTTCTGACTATCACGGTACCCGAAATTCGAACTACAGGAGGAAAACTCCAATCGTAACGCATTGCGCAACACGTGCAGAGTTTCTATATATCATAGCATGTATGAAGCGGTTTCTCTCAATGCCATTATGACTCATGAATCGCAACGTCTTTATCGGGTTTCCTATAGTCTTAGGACGATTTGCTTATTGCAATTGAAGTGTAACACTCGTAACGTAACAAGGTAACAGATCACTACACCACTAGTTATAATCGAAATCGCTATCTAGCTATGTATGCATGTGCGGAATTGTTTTGTGTTTAACAAATGTCAGCAACAAATTTGTGTCTAGGCGATTTCTGTTAAGTGAGGGATCTAGCCCCTCAGCCCCCCTGCGTGCGCCCCTGATGACGACACACACCAGTAGTTGCTCAGATCCTGCGTGAACTTTAGTCAGACCATGGTCGTGGTGTTGAAAAATTCATTTCGTAACTAAGACACAGTCGCAGAAATGGGAAGATTGATCTTTAGTGCATCTCAGTGTGAGATAGAACTGGGTTATATCATTTTCAGCAGATTGTTGCTTGTCCCAGAAGCAAAAGATTTGTGAAATAATTAAGAATTGGTTTCAGTTAATTTATACGAATTTATCCTGGCTGCAGTATTGCGTTCTGCTGCCTTGTGTATATGACTTCGAAACATCTTACGTAAGTGGTGTTAGATTCATAAAGCGATTGTAGTTCGACGCTGATGTCATTTTGATTAGTGGCGAACCGGTCATTTACTTCGGAAGCCGTAGAGCAATTTTTGCCTTTGGGAGTAAGAATGTTGGCCGCCGCAGGGTTGCCAGACACCTTTTGCGAAAAAAGTCAAACCACGTCTAAGAAAAGCCAAATTGTTAAAGAACATGAAATTAAAAATCCTTTATTAATTGTCGGGCATTTTAGAAGAATGAAGTTGTAGGATTCTTCATCTTCCAAATTTTCCACTCGAACGTTTGGCATTATGGGTTGCCAGATATGCGACAACTTTGTTCTTCTATACTGCAGGGGTTCCCAACCTTTTTCTTACCATGTACCCCTTCGGCATTCCGACAAATGAACATGTACCCCTACAGCATTTCAACAGATAAGGATTTACCCCTTCAGATTTTTGAATGCCGAACACGTACCCCTAAAACTCCTTATGACAAAATATTTTCTCATGATTTTTCACAGATATATTTAACAATAAACACGTAATGACTTTTGACAATAATATTAAGTGATATATGTAAAAATATCTGAAAATAAACAACATGTAAAATATATTTTTACCTTCTATTTCTAACCTTAAATGTATCCCTTCGGATAGGCAAATGTACCCCAGGTTGGGTACCCCTGTTCTATAGGTTGCCAGATAACGTTTGAGAAAATAAAGCAAGCACTGTCTAAAAAATCCTAGTAACACTTTTCAGCAAGATATTTAAAAAGCGAAGACACCAGTCTGATAACATGTGCCAACTGCCTCCAAAAAGGTCAAATATTGAAAAAAAAACGAACAATTTTTTTGATGCCAACTGCCTCTAAAAAAAGTCAAATTTGTGAACTTTGGTGTCAAAAAAGCAAATCTGGGAACTCTGGGGAGCCGAGGCGGCCTGCACTCACTTTTTCATTTGCTGACCTGTGAGCGACGATAACGATTCTAGTGCTCCCGAAGTAAAATCCCGCCTTGTTTTGGATGGCGTAGTCGCTGTAATTTTGCATGCGCTGATAGACTGGGTTCAGAAAAACTCTTAATATTGCTACATTGATTCGGGACACTGCGTTGGTTGGGTTCAACCCACCTCTGCGAGCTTTGTACTTGGTTTACAGCGGATTGCCATTGCTCGGTTGCGAAACTATGAGATTGTACGTGTGAACTGTCGTAGTCGTAACGCTTGTGTGTTTCTGCCGTTCGAAAACATCGTTTTAGTTTCTGTAATGTGTGGGTACAGGCTAGCACGTGTTAAGCAACAGATGGCGAACCAAAGGGGTTTCTTAAAGTTGTGCTCAACAGGTAGGATTTCTCAGAATCTGTTCAGTATTTGGCCGTAGACAGGTTCGTTGCCCAGCTGCGGGTTCGTAAGTCAGTGCGGAATCAGTGTGGCGATCTGGAATTTCCGACCCGGCCATAGCCAGTAGCGAGAAATCGCTACAAGTGGTTCGTGACTACGGTGTTAACTCTACCCACACATGTCCTGCAATCTCATATAATTTTGTACGGATTTTCTATAATGATTCAGAAGCAATTATTTCGCGTATTGCAGCTCCTTGCCCCGCAGGTCAAACACTACTATCAGAAAAACACTTGAGAGAAATCGCAAATCGTATTCATTTAGTAAAAATGATTTAAAACATGAAACTAACTTTGGCAAAGAATTTGCTTTCGAAAGAGTCGAGGCTGCCTATATCGCTCGAACATTTTTTTAAATTTTCAGCTACTTAAAAAGCTGCGTATGATTGTTACTGGCAGCTGTAACTCTTCCCGTCACCAGCGCTTCATGCGAGAAAAATTTTTCAAAAATGAATATAGTGAAAACATTTCCCAGAAATTCCTTATCTTCAAAACAATGAAAAATCACCATCCAAGATAAACATTTATGTTGCCCCCCCCCACTTTGTTTTTGGCCCCACAGTGCCCCCCCACTTTTTTAATTCTAGAATCTCCACTGTTTATGATGCAATAACCCATTGTTGCAAAAACACTATTGTCTCGTGATAGTCCCTACTTTCAGTATTGCACTTGGTAAGTGTGAAACTTGCTTTGTGTAATCTCGAAGTGGAGAACGGATAAGATTGTTGGTCTTGGCGTCCGGTTGAAGCCAGAAAAGTACTTTCATGAAATTCATGCTGCAGTGGTGGTTTCCAATCTGAGCGCCGCAGATCTAAACAGCATGTTTGCTGTGTGGATGCAGAGACAAAAAATTGAAGAATTGAGAGTGAGACTGACAGGGAGGTAAGTGCAGGCAAAATTAGAGTTATACCTACTAGAGAGCAGAGGGAAAGTGATTAATCAAATAAGTCATTCAATAGAATGTAAAAAAAAGTTGATGAACGTTTGAAAAATATTGGATACGTTTTTCACATTAAATCATCTGTGACAGATTTCTTTTCCAAAAGGTTGACTTACATGAGAAGATATGTTCAGAACCGTCGCCAGAAAGTCGTCAATAGGGGGGCTTTATGTTTGTGCAGGAAGGCTTTACGTTCGTGCAGGGGAGCTTGACATTCAAATTTGACAAAAAATCTACTAATTGATAGTGTTTCATATTTCAATTTGGGAGGCTTGAAGCTTTGTTTGGGGGGCTTAGCCTACCAAAGCCCCCTCTTGGCGACGGGAATGGATATATCGTTGCATTTTCTAACGTCTGCTGTTATGATGAAAGTCTTCCTGTCGTATTTTTGATACAGTTGAAGCTTGTCGGAGTATGTAAACTAGTGGACGTCAAACTGTGGGCCTCGGACCAATTGTGAGCCGCTCAGAACCTTTTATATATACAACACTTTCTGTTGTGGACCGCCTGGCAGGTAAAAGCTACAGTCCTATGCTGGTTGCGTGGGCTATAACTTAGATCAGTGGTTCCCAACGTTTTTAGGGTTGCGGCATGCTACAGAAAAGAATCATAATTTGTGGCACCGCAGTGGCGAACCCATAGCAATTTGCTTTGAGATTTCATGACAGATTTGAAAATGTATTTTTTTGATATGTTACAAAAACGTATTAGCCCACGGCAACCCTGGGCACCGTTCATGGCACCAGGGATGGATTTAGAGAGCGCGGGACCCTAGGCCATCTTATATTATGGGGCCCCACGGAGGTGTGACGCATTTGGCCATTTGTCTGAAAAGCGTGAAAGTATGGCCCTCTTATGTGTAGTGCCCCCTCAAAAATATGTTCTTTTGTGTGGTGCCGACTTTGGTTCAACGATTGCCTTTCAGTGGTTCCCAAACTTTTTCTGATCGCGTACCATTTGTGGGTGCCGTACGGTCAACACGTACCACCTTGTTCCAGGAAAAGTCAATGTGCCAAATCTAATTCGATCAAAAGTTTGGAAAACCAGAATTGACACAAATGCAACATGAAGAAAATGGCTGTGAGAAAGTTTTATCGCCATTTTTAGAAACCAACAAGGGAAGTGGGCTACACAAAAATTCAGCAATGTATTGACAGAACCAGCCAAGTAAAATTATAGCTGTGAATATATTTTTTGTGAAGAAAAACAGAAGGTACGTCTATTCGTGTACCACCGTGAAGGTCTTCTCGTACCACTACTGGTACGCGCACCACAGTTTGGGAACCACTGCCTTAGGTCTTCAAGAGGAATTAAAACTTTTCCTACATTCCTCTCTGGAACAAATGGCAATGCGATCTTATCTTGGAATTAATAGCTCTTTGGTGTAGTTCAGAAGTTCTCATCGTTAAATTTCCGAGATTTCTAGAGTTTATGTAGCTTTATTCTTCGGATATGTACATTTTCATGCAGGACCGCGTTGCCGTTCTCAGCAGTATCGTCTAGTTGTCCATCAGATGAGCTCTACGTAAACTCCTTTGTTATAGTAACCACATATTTTATGAAATAAACAAGCACAATCCATTCAGTGGGGACAGGGTTTATATATGCCGTTTTTAAGTTGCCATTTTCCAAGCAATACAAAGTACAGCGTTTTAATCCTCTAGACAGATGGTAAACAGCATGAAGACAAGTCTTTCACACCAAAGTGTTGTTGCAGCACCTTCAGCTAACCATATGAAGTAAGCCCAATGAAGACACGTCTTTCCAAGTAAAACTCACGAGAAACTGTTCTAGCTGATTTAAGTAACATAAGCGTATACAGTGTCAACAAGCAATCTCTGTTTGCGGGAAATCTAGTTGGTAACAAAACAAACAAACGTAGCATCTAATACTGACGATATTGCTTTTCATCGGAGTTCTGCAGTGCCTGGCTCTCTTGCGTTGTTGCGAGATTTTTGTCTGCAAGATTGAACATCAAGTAAGTACTGTTCTTTCTTGTCATTCTTTTCTTGTAACCATAGGCGTAGCCAGGGAGGCAACGGGACCATTCCCCCTAATTTTCTTGCATATCTTGTCATTTTGTGCTTTGACAGGCAATGTCCGAATAAAATACCGTTGCTCGTTGTAGTATTTGACCTTCCCAAAAATGTTTAGGGCTGGCAATGTTACTGCTCGTAAATACTTTCATACAGACGGGCGGCCTGCAGCTCTCTCGCGCCCAGCCATGTTCCCCAGTATCAAGCCTTTCACACAGCACTTTCTTATTTGATGTTCAATCTTCCACTGACAAAAAAACGCAGGACCGCCAGACATTGCAGACCTCCGATGAAAAGCAATATTATAATTCTTATATTGCGTAGCAAACAATATTTCCGTGTTTTACTGTACTGACAGTCTACACTAGACATTTGCTTTTTCGCTCGTTTCAAAGTAAATTGTGAAGTTACGCCTCTGCGCAGTTTCGCAAATTTTAAGGTAACAATGAGTCGTCATAGGAAGGTGTCGCGCGGGGTCCCCAGAAGCGCGGCGCCCTGGGCCATGGCCTATTTGGCCTATGGGTAAATCCGTCACTGCATGGCACCCTGGTTGGGAACCACTGACCTAGATTGTAGGAACTATGGGACATTGACTGTTTGACGTTCACAAAGCGTTGTTTTTGCCATTATACGGTTTAGGACAAAACCATAATGTTTGATGTAAGCGATAATTGGATGGAACATAACTTTGAAACTGGGCCTTCAAAAATTAAGCTTAGTCTTTTAATTACGACTGAAAGTGTGGTTTGGGCCACTATAACAAAAGTTTGCCAATCACTGATGCAAACGAATCTCTGCTTCAGGCGAATATTATTGATTTGGCAGTGAGAAATACGAAAGAAATTTAACCAAATTTACCCTTTAAAATATTTTGTGAGGTCAAACTGAGAATCAAGGTTAGTATCTTCGCTTCACCAAGTAGTTTTTTCTGCAAAAAAATTAAGTGCTTGCTGTACAAAAGCTATATTCTTGTTTCTGTGATGTTTGTTATGTTGATAGTCCCAAGGTTTTCCTTCAAGGACTTCCTTTACTGAAATCACTTTAAATCCAATCGACTAATTCCGCACATTTGAAGGTGAATAGTCCAGCGTCGTCATTTTTTAACAGTGATTAATTATATCAACCAGGGCCTCGTGGACTGTATCTGTCAGCGTCACTCTTTACAGCTGGCGATTCCATCATTGAAGCTCCGATGTTTCATTGACTGACAGCTTAGCAACAACGACCGCAATTGAAGTGTTTGGGGAAATCGTGGTGACAGCAGATGCTGAAGATAGCTTCGCGTAAAGGCTAAGTTAAGTGTATGAAAATATACCTTTTGGTAAACGTTAGTGTTCGTTAATTATAGCTTTAGATAATGTTTCTCTTCAATTACGATGTTGTTTCATGATATCATCACTTGTCATGCCGATTACTAGTCAACTACAAGACGAAGGAAAACTTGTCAATGAAGAAAACGATTGATGATGCGAAGGAGACAGCGGCCTTGCTCGAATGAAAACGACGAACATTTGATTTCAACCGCTTTTAACCACCGTTACCAAAACTTTCTTGCCGGTTTAAACACGCTACTGCATTTGCTGACAAACCTATCTATCTATCTGTCTATCTATCTATCTATCTATCTATCTATCTATCTATCTATCTATCTATCTATCTATCTATCTATCTATCTATCTATCATCTGTCTATCTATCTATCTATCTATCTATCTATCTATCTATCTATCTATCTATCTATCTATCTATCTATCTAAGTGGAAGTACACAAGTTTTATTTATGATTGGTCGCGGAATAGTAATGTAATACGTTCGTAAGGGGTTAGTATGTGGGAGTTTAGCCGGTATTGTGAGTTTCATCATTTCGAAATATAACTGCATTGACGTTCATGTTGTGTTGTTTTACCAGTGCATGCGATAACGCGTTGCCATATCCCGCAAAACAGAGAAATGCGCTTACAGTGGAGAACGTTTATCTGGCAGTGACAAGTCGCCTGTTTAATGTCACCCGCAGCTGTCAGAAAGATTAAAATTTGGCAATTGTTGTAAACGATTCAAATTGCCTGCACCCGGTCAGGTAGTGGAGACAAAGCACGCATCCGCATTTGTGTAAAGCGAAGCTGCATTCCCTTAAATTTTGCGATCAAGCTGATGCGGAACCGAAAGCTCGGAGCTTGTGATGCAGCGGCGTAGCCAGCCCAAAAATTTAGAGGGGGGGCGACAAGAACTTTGGGGGTGGCCAAAATGTTTGATATTAGGCGAATAACATGATTTTGTTTTGAGAAACGTCTCTCAAAGCACAAAATGACTATATGTTCTAAAAATTTGGGGGGGCCATGGCCCCTTTGGCCCCCTCCTGGTTACGCCTACGTTGTGATGTCAGCTTTGAAAAATTTTCCACTAAAGATTCTCAATTTTTCTCGACTGTGAAAAACATGACTTCTCTCTAATGCAGCATCTCTTTTAACCGCTACGCGGCTGTCCGCAACACAAGCTGTTTATGGATTGTGGAAAATGATGCTGTGACACTTCAAACAGTCCCGTCGCCACGCGGGGTCTTTGGTGGGATTTTTACTGCTCCAATTCCCCCAAATTGAAATATGAAACACTATATATCAGTTGAGTTTTGTCAATTTTTACAACGTCAATCCCCCTGCGCAAACGTAAATCCACCCTGTTGAGGGTTTTCTAGCGACGGTTCTGACTTCAACTATTATAATTTGTTTATTCGATGAGTTTTTATCGAATATATTAGATTTCCACTAGCGGTTCATGTACCACATTGGATAAAATTGGCATAATTCTTATTATTTCAGTGACTGTGTTATTACTCTTTGTAATTTGAAGTAAAAATGTAATTGTTACTTTGGATGTCAGTACATTCATGAGACAACTAGATATCGATTCATGGTCCTTTCCGAAATCGAGTGGAGTTATGACTATGAGCCATGTGCAACATGTCTTTGGTTTGAAGCCAGGATTAAAGCACATCGCAAATAGGAATCGGCTACCGTAACTTAACGAATTTTTTTGTTCATTCATTCTTGAAATCTTGAAATCACCGGAAAACACTCCAAGAATTTTTTGAAAAACACTAAAAACTTAAACCTAATAAAAATCAAATGAATACTAAATAGTGAAGCCCAAGGTAAAAGGAGGGACCATTTTTTGCATTTAGCCTGCCAGGGGGGCGATGCGCACCCCTGCCCCCGTCAGTTACGTCACTGTTTATGGGAATGAGAAATATGCTCTTAGAAAAGTCTTACTCTCTTTTATCAGTTTTCTACACTCGTTCGAGGCGTCTTTCTAGACTCGCCTTCTTTGCGAATAATATATTTCGCACTCAGGTAGTTAAAAATGATAATTTGCTTATATTTTTGTTACGTGCCATATTTCCACACCCGCAACCAGCTTCGGACACCAGGCGGGGCGAAGAGTGTTCTGAGAGAGGCCCAAATTTTTAAAACTATATGTCCAATAGTTTTAAATTGTGTCCAACACATTTTTCCAGAGGGACAAAAAATTTTCAGGGGGGGTTCTTCCCCCTGCGCCCCTTGGTTGCGGTCCTGCATATTTCTAATGATTCAGGTGGTACATTTGAAAATACAAGCTGCCTGCTTTCAACCCTGTGGTTGTTAACCTTTTTTCCTTATTAGCCTACCCACTTCCGGTTGAGACTGAATCTTCATTTTCCACAACCTAAATTGAGAATTGAAACATTTGCACTAGTTATGACGCTCTCGGCCTTTTGAATGCCTGTTACGCAATGTGCTTACATTGCAACTGTATGACGTAACAATACAACTTGTTTGTTGTCTGCGTACGCTAAGTTTATAGCTGATCACGAGTTTCGCAGACAAGCTTGGAATTTTCAATATGTTGCTTGAACATACTTCAAGAGATTTCGTTGAAAATTGCCAGAAGTTTTTTTTTGTCATGTTACAATACCAAGTTTTCGAACAGACTTCTAAGAAAAAGTTGGGGCAGCTGACCCATTCCAATCTTCAGGTGATGACTAATCACGCACTTGTAGTATCTATCATTCCCAGTAGTGGGTAATTACGCACAGGTTAAGTACCACTGGTTTAAACCCTTTGGGGACGGAAGAGCTATATGGCATCATCTTTATGATCATAACCCCTATCTCGAGCAACTGGATCATAATCTTAGACATGATTGGAAAAGCTACTACAAAGCAAACCTTATAATATAAATTTTGTGCATGTGTGACGTCACTGTGACGTTTTTCAGGTGTGACGGTATAACGTCGACGTTGAGACGTAAGTGTCTTCACCTGACAATATTAAGCGCCTGAGTGCATATTGCTTTATTCAAAAAAGGTACTTCAAAATTCTCAGCCAAAGATGTTTTCATTGATTTTCTAGCGCAGTGTTTCTCAAATTTTTTTATTCCATCGCCACTTTTTCACTCTCGACACGTCGTTTTCGCCCCCCAATCTTGATAAAGCAAACACAAGGTGTAAATTTAAAGAATTGTATTTTAGAGAAAGTAATAAATAGCTGAACCAAGCCATTAAATAGCTGAACTAAGCAATTGTATAACGACGCTAATATTACATTGAGAACCCTTGTGAAAATAACCACACGGTAGCCGGGCACATAGACGATCTAGAGTAAAAATTTAACGGAGAAATTGCTTTAGCAACAACCTCCAACGATTATCATAATAAATTAAAATTTGCAAGAAACTAACAAGTCATAATAGTAGGCTACTGAATTTAAATCAGTGATCGATTAGTGGTTGAGCGTTTTCGCCCCCTTTGTGTTGTTTTGCTCTCGTATCGCCCTCTTTGTTTTGTTCTCCCTCTTATCCCTCAAAATCGCCCCCAAGGGGTGATTTCGCTCACTTTGACTTTGAGAACCACTGTTCTAGCGCAATCGGTCGGTGGCTTGTGATCAGTAGGGCAAACAATTTTTTGACCTAAAAACTTAAAATTTTCTCTTCATAATTTACAAAATTTGACTTTATTTTGCCCTGTGAATTTTCTGCGTTTGCAACTGAAAACCATTCATAGGTGTTGCGATCAACCCAAGCATCTTCATGCACTCTATGCTTTGAAATTAAAAAAATTGTTTGTTTAACTTGGGTATGATATAGTCCTATATTGAAACGTACATTAGTAACTACAGTAGAGTCAAGCCTGAGAACAGCATAAAGCTGAAACACTATATGCATAATGGGTTGAGCATTTATCAATCAAAGTACTATAAGACCTAAGACCACCTTTCTTGCCTCACTACGCCGATCCTACATAATATTCAATCGTCCAGTAGTGGCAAATCAACATTATTACGTCGGCAATCGCAACAAACCCATTGAAACTGCCACAACAGATATTGATATGTTCTTGCAAGTTGAGTTGCATTTTTTGTTTTGCAAATTTAGTTGCATGTTTTTTTGCAAGTTTAGTAGCCTGCTTGCAAAAACATATGAATATTTGATGTTGCAGTTTCAATAAAATATCGATGAAGAGAAAAAAACTATCCTGCAAGAAATGTTTGACCTATCCATACCTTTTGATCTAGCGACAAATTTTGACTTTTTTGACCTAACAACGTGGGACTCGTTGATGGTATGAGCGTGAAATTTGGTTTGTGGCCGTTTCAGAAACTTTGAAAAAGGCAGAAAAAGTTTGAATGTATTGACTTTTGGTTGCCCTAGCGATGATGCATGCCAGGTATAATATTGCGTTTACAGAAATAGACATGGCTTCTCAAATCTTAACTTTTCTAAAAGAAAATTACTTGTAATATCAAGCAATGGAAAAATTACTTAATCAAGTAGTAAGTAAATGTTTTCAAGTACGTAATTAAGTAATTACTTACTTGGATCCAGCATTAGTCGCACGTCGACAAGCATCTGTCGATAGAACTGACATAGCGCTTCGTCTAAACCGGTTGTCAGTTTTTTTGTTAGACGTTGAATTTGCTTTACAATCAAAGGAATTTTACCCTGATTTCAGAAACTTTGCATTTCTCAATGATTTTTTGCCTGAGTAGTCGTTTTTCGCTAGGCACTTCACTTGGAAATCAACGTTTGCCGTCGTTTCAACGCCCTTTCAATTAATATCTCTTGAAAGGCATACAAAAGCACAAAATCACCGATTGTTTTCCAGAATGATCTTGCAAATGAGCAAAAAATCAATCGTCTCTCCGTAACGGCATGGTGCGACTCACGAAAAGGGCGGATCCAGCCAGTACCAAATTAGCCGCGATAGAGAAAAACTTTTCTATACAGTTTTGGATCAAGGTTCATAATTTTTTGTAATTCTTTACATTGCGCCGGTGTAAGCTTGTCGTTCAGAAACGCAGCGACTGTTGAGCTTTTTATTGCAAGACTTTTGTCCATTTATTTCAAAGTTTGATTAATTCTTTGTTGTCAACTCAACTGTTGAAACTTTCTGGATAGCCTTTCCATTTCACCAACGACTTTGTTTTGCCTTTCTTCACAATCTTCTCAATTCTGTCAACTTCTTGTGATGTCTTCTGAAGCTCTTGTTCATAGAAAGTCCCTTGAATTTCTTCACCATTGTAGTCAGTTGTTTTATAAGTAACTGGGTTGGTTCTTTGCATTTTTGAAACGGTGAACACTTCTTCTGTCCAGTTCGGGGTGAATGCTTTCTCATAGAGTCCTGTCTTCTTGAGAATTCGGACTTTATCTCCAGTTTTGAATTTTGCTCTCAGGGCCCTCAGGGTCTTTCAAACTCTTGATACAAATTTCTGTAACGTAATTCACCAGAAAGCTTTCAGAGATATAAAATGTACAGAAACAAGATTAACTCATGTGAAGGAAAAGTCCAAAAAATTGTATTACAACAATTTATTTGAAACAAACAGAGCTAACGCAAAAAAGGTTTGGCAAGGAATTAATGATTTATTAAGACGAAGGAAATATATAACTTTTTTTCTTACTAAAATTATTGCGACTGATGGCCGAATGATCACTGACGGCAATGAACTTTGTAGTTACGTCAATGACTACTTTTCCACAATAGGCTCACGCATGGCATCAAGCATTAGTGTCTCCACGGATGCTGATATTCATTACAAATCTTTAATTGGTTTCAACTCCCAAAATCTCTTTCTAATGCCTATCACCCACAATGAAATTTTAACTATTATAAATTGCCTTGACTCATCAAAAAGTTCTGGTGCGCACAACATATCAGCATAATTCACAAAACTGTCTGCAAATTTTATAGCTGCTATTTTATGTGATCTCTACAATTATTCCATTACCAGTGGAGTTTTCCAGATACTAAAATTGCGTATGTAATCCCGGTACACAAAAGTGGTCCAAAAAAAATCTGCAACAACTACAGACCCATCTCCTTGTTGTCCCCATATGCAAAAATATTTGAGAAATGTCTTTACAATCAATTAAACAATTTTTTCTCAAGCTTCCAAATACTGAACAAACAGCAGTTCGGATTTCGGCAAAATCATAAAACGTCCCTCGCTGTTTCCAGTATTTGTAATGAGTTTGTACAATGTATGGATGAAGGAAAGATAGCTTGCTCAATTTTTTTAGACCTAGCTAAAGCCTTCGATACCACTGATCACGCAATCCTGTTGAGGAAACTGAAGAGATACGGAGTAAGAGGATTGCCTCTGCAGCTTATAAAAAGCTACTTAACAAACCGGTATCAGAGAACAGTTGTAGATAGTTTGAAATCGAATGTAAAACTTGTTACTTGTGGAGTACCACAGGGATCAATACTGGGACCTTTTCTATTTTTAGTTTTTATTAATGACTTGGCTTTGGCAAGTGAATTAAATGTCCGCATTTTTTCTGATGACACTAACTTGACTCTGGTTTCTGACAATTATCTGTCCCTACAAACTAAAGTAAATTGTGAAATTCAAAAAATTGATATTTGGTTTAAGTCAAACAAACTTTCTTTAAACTACAACAAAACTGAATACATGGTTGTCACTAGAAAGAAAGAAAAATGCAACTTTCGTATAAACATCGGAGGACATGAAATATCTCAAAAAGAGTGTATCAGGTATTTAGGGGTGATGTTAGATGATTCCTTAACTTGGAAGCAACATATTGCACACGTTTCCCGTAAGTTATCGAATGGTTGTTGGGCGTTGTCCCAGATCAGAAAATATTTCAACTCACAGATGGTTAAAAAAGTGTATTTTGCATTACTTTATCCGCATATTCAATATTGTATAACCAGCTAGGAATGTGCTGCTAAGTCTGTCTTAGATCCTTTAATCAAACTTCAGAAGCGTATGGTACGTATTATGACGTTTAGTCATAATAAAGCTTCTTAAATGACGTTGTTCCACAAATTAAACCTGTTGACGCTAAACGATGTTTTCAAATTGGAAATCGCTAAAGTCATGCATAACATAGAAAACAATGAGCACTTGCCGGACTATATTTCAACAAATGTTGAACGAGTAAATTGGACACACAATTATAACACCAGACACTCCAATAAAGGCAAATATGGATTACCGAAAATTAGAACGGAAACCGGGAAAAAATCAATAGTTTATTGGGGCCCAAAGATCTGGCAAGAAGTTCCACCGGATTTCAAATCAAACCTTTACTGCTGCATAAAAAAATACGACAATCATTTAATTCGCCACTATATAAACGGATGATGCCTACAATCCATGGATTCATTGTTTAGTGATGTTACAGAGCAACGTTTACTTGAAACTTATCTTTCATGTGGATCGCATCCATTATTTCGTGGTCTTGCTCATTATTTGGATTGTACAAGTGTGATTGAGTAAGGTTAGAACAATGTTCTGCTCTTTGCTTTCGCTTCTGCTTTGTTGGCGCAGGGCTCGTGAGCACGTTCGTTTAGGGTCTTTGGCAATACGTGATTGGGTGGTGGCAGACGGGATGACCGAAGTGTCTTTTCGCCGCCTCCCGGCCTTACTGTGTCTGCATTGACAAGTGCATTTGCGTTAAAGCAAAAAGAAATAAAATAAAATTGTTGTTGTTGTTGTTGTTGTTATCTTGCTGTAGACTTGAAACCATATCGATAACACCGGTGGAATGTTTTGAATGTACAGTGGCACCCCGTCGACGACCACCCCGTTATCACGACCACTTTAATGCGGTCTTCCCTATGTTAATGCATTACTTTTTTGTTTCACTAACGCGACCACCCCGGTATCCAGACCGTGACCACAGTCCAGTTGTTACAAAACTGCTAATCGAGCACCTCGTAACACGACCACCATATTCTATCGTCATCCTTCCGCTGGAAAACTGGTAACCTGTCAGCAGCACTTTGCTCAACTGCATCACGTTCAGTGTTGCCACTCGATTGTTACGTAAAAGTACCAGGTTTCTTGATAAATAAAACACTAGTTTACAAACATATGACAGATTGGTCAGATTTCAAGAAAATTGGTGTTGTATTTAAGAACAGGCGGGTGTTTGTTGATTATGAACATTATATATTTATTTGTCTCGAACCACAACAGGGTCGGATCCAGGGGGGCGATTGGGGCGATCGCCCCCCCTAAAACCTGCGAAAGTAACTTCATTCACCACAATTTTGTGCAATTCGGAAAATAACATTCGCAATGTAAGGCCTTGTGGTAGTCTATTGTTTTGTCACCACAGTTTTATGAAGTACACTTCATCTCCCTTACAGTAGCGAAGCTGTTAAGAGACTTAACTACCAAATATTGCAGAAATCGCACCTCCCCCTTCCATTTACTGTCTGGATCCACCCCTGGATCAAATGGTCCATAGAACACACACGCAAACGATTATTCTTTTACAACTTCAAATCTTTCAATATGGCTTGAAGTGCAACGCTTTTACACATGGTAAATTACAACATAGTGACCAACCACACATCCACGCCATTACCCTTGACAAATTCTTTACGCTCTGAAATGCGAAACTTGAGACAATTGGGGAAATGGCACCTCTGTTTCATGACTTTCAACATGGCTACATGCACAACTCATTGTAAACCAGAGACAAAGAAAGCGGGATATAGCAGCTACGCTTGTTTGCTTGCACAGGTCACTAAAACTTTTAACAGATGGCAACAGTGACTGCGTAGGGGTTTACCTCAAATGAGATTATATTCTCTTGTGTAATTTAAGTCGTAAATCTAAAGTCGCAATCGTAAACTTTAGATCTAAAGTCTAAAGTCGTAGTAAGTCGTAAACGACTTACTAAAGTCGTAAATCGAATGAGTGATTGAGTTTAGTGTGAGCAAGCTTGGAGTTATTTCAACGACATGTAAACAGAACTAAGACGTGCTTGATACGGTTTGATTCTTGTTATCAGTTAAACGTTTTAAGTAACTCGATATCTGCCGACTTTTCTGTTTATTATTGCGTTTATTCTGTTTTAAATCAGTTATCAAGAACTGTGCCAAATAATGGCGATTCACATAAAAGTAGTATGCACCAAAATGTCCAAACTTGCGTCTTGGAAGTGAACAGTACCAGAATTGGTATTAAACTACCAGTTGACATTGTGTGAGGTCTTTAACTGCCATACGCAACCCGCTAGACTTCAGACATGCATCGCAGTAACAAAGAACACACAAATACATGAAAGTGCGCGAGGATATATACGTGGCGTACACACCAACTCTAGCAGTCTTGCCTTACAACACCATGATTTATTATCCTAAGCTAAAATCTAATAACTTTCACCATTGTTGAGAGACTTGACACCAGAGACTTGACAGACTTGACACCAAGTTCGCAACTTCCTTCGGGCCTGTCTGCAGGATCGATGTTCAAATGACGTGGATACCGTATGCACATCCGAAACCAAAGTAAGACAATTGGATGGAATAACTTAATTTTTTAGACCTTCGCAGCGCCGGATTTAGGAGGGGGCCCAAGTGGCCCGGGCCCAGGACCCCTCACCATAAGGCGCCCCCCACCATATTCGTGTGTTCTGCCATATGTACATGTGCGTGCCACTTTAATCGTTTTTATTAGCGAGGAAAGTTCGTAGATGCAATTAAATTGTCGGTAGTCCAGCCAGACGGCAGTATTTCACTTGTATATTATTTGATATTGTGACGAAACAACTATTACACTTAGGCTAACGGTTTCCTGAAAGTCGGTCAGGTATGTGAATCTAGTGAATGCAAGGCCAAGCCACGTAGAACGCATTAGCTTACGTCTCTATTCGCTACTGGTAGATTTTGCATTTGCCTTACTCAGATTTATACAGGTCGCATATGAGTGGCATTGTAAAGTAGGGCTAACAAACGTCCTCTTTTTGGAGTAGGCCTACATGTCCATTTTTTTCTTGAGAAATGCAATATTCTCCGAGGACATCGTTAAAAAATGTCAAAGTATCCTCCTAGTTACATTTCTTATTTTACATAGCTATAATCAATGGTGTAACCAAAGGTTTGAGCCAGGGTGGTAAACTTAGATAAAAGGGGCCCACTGGCCACTGTAAGGTGTCCACTAGCCAACACTCAGAAAAAACTTGAAATGATGATAAATCCGGATATGGATGGCTAACTAAAACCCTAAATCACCGGAAAACAATTCGAAAAGCACACAAAAACAAGAACCTGTTGAAAACCAAAAGAATGTTAAAACCGAAACATAAGTTTAAGTGGTGGTCCGGTTTATACGTTTAGCTTGCCAGGGGGGCAATTCGCTGCTGATTGCTGTTCTGAAACTTTTTTGGAAATTCTCTGAGCAAACTCTGTTTAAGACATTTGCAATCATTTCATGGTTACTTAATGAGCACGTTCAGAATCTTGAGGAGTCCAAAGCATCATTTGCTGAAGTTGTATCGTGTTACGCCACTGTGAACGCAATGATTAAATAGAAGCAATCAGATGTGCATATCAAGCCAAGTTAAATCAGCAATAAGAAAACTGAAAGACTAAGAGAGGGCAAGGATCGTGACTGCGTATTGTTCATGTCAGATATACCTGCATTGCACAACTCGTGTGTTGCACATCTGGCTAAATGGACCACTTTATTTGCTGAATTTAAACGCTTTGACTAGATTTCTCCGTTTGCAAACAACTGAATGGGAAAATGTTGAACCATGTGAGTAGTATCTGCGTCGGAGAAACGTTTCTATTGATGAAGCTAAACTGTTTGTCAAATACCAAAACTTGTTTGAGAAGGTGCAAAAATACCATCAACCAAATGCAATTTATTGTAAAATGATGGCAACAAGACAAATGGGAAAAATATTTTGCAACTTTCAATACCATTGAAAACAGTTTCACTGCAGCGTTATGGCTCATTACGCTAATGTGGAACGATTTTTTCCTTGTTGCAGCCACAAACCTGAAAGAAAGAGAAATCTTTCTAAATGAACCAGTTTCTACTCAAAGATGGTTTGCAATTTAAAACGTTTTTCATGCAATTAGTTTCATAATATTGTTAAAGCAATTTCACAGTTTAAAGAAATTTAAGGAAACTGCAAATATTCATGAGCTAAATAGGACAAGTAAATATGGATTTTGTTTTGTGTGTTGTGACTAAAACATCGTCCGCACAGGACGTCTTAGATCAATGGGCCTAATTGTTATTTGACTTGTTAAGTGTAGATAATACACTCAAGTAGCTGACAATCGTAAGTTGTCCTCTCTTTTTGCAATGAAAATATGGCAGCTTTATTGAGCATATTAATAAATAAACGTGGACAGAAGAAAGGGGGATCGTCATCTTTACAAGTGTAGAGCTTATCCATGTGGTTTTCAAAGACGTATAAAAGCAAAAGAGGCAACAATGAGTGCAGAAGAAGTTGCTTTCAAGTCAAGAAACATTCAAGTTACGATTTTGCAGTGGCAGTGAAGTCCAGCGGAGACGTTTCTGCGAAATCTGTGAGAGGACAGAAAATCGAAGAACATGTTGTGACAGACTTAGATCTACCTACCGATGAAAATATCATTGTGGTACACCTCGTGGTTTGAGCTGATAATTCTTTGCCTGGCGAACCGATAACAACCAATACAGGCAAGGAGCTGACTAAAATGCTCGAATGGACGTAGTGCAGGGTGGGGAACCTATTGTGGAATATCGCTGGCGGGCCGCAAAATAACTTAGTCTAAAATCTCTTCCTTTATCTTCCTAAGGAAAATACGGACAGAAAACGTCTTAAAGAAGCGACAGAGCTATTTTAATCAGCAGTGCAGTAGCAGAAGAACGTCAAGAAGTATCATCGAAACACACGATACATGAGATGGCTTGACGCTATCACTGGAGGCAAAGATATCGGTCTCTGGGCCCTCTGGTCAGCCAATATACAGGAAAAAATGCGGTAATAACGGTTGAAATATGAAAAGGCTCCTTTTGGCAATTTGATGAAAAGTCATTTTTAAAACATGATGTTCCACAACACAGAAAAGACAGAAACTTGTCACGGAAATGTACCACAAGTCTTGTTCGTCGCCAGAACCACAATGGCGAATTAGTTGACAGAAGCTGGCTTTGTTTTCCTCCTTCATAAACTTGTGTTTAAATATTTCCCTTGTATACTGATGTGCGCGAAGCCGCGGATACAACTAAATGTGCGCATTTCCTTATCAGAAAAGGAATCTTCGACTGGAAGCACGCCCTTGAGCGCCTGAGGAGCCAAGAGCATTGAATGGAAGATATAGATGCCACGATTCCATTTAGTCGCAAATGCAATTAATCACTATGAAGAATTGATACAGAAACAGCCAGGCAGGTCAATCAATGCTAACAATATCGGAAATCCCCTCTGCCTGCAACGTTAGTTTTCTGTCGTAAAATTATAGCTGAGCGAAGACTGGCGTTTCGAGATGATGAAAACGTTGGATCGTCCAGAAGATTTTTCCAAAAAAATTTCAAAACTTTTTCAAGCAAAAGAAGATGCGATGCTTCTAACGACTGGTTTTGCAACACTTTCACAAAACGCTAATCACTGCAAATACCATGTTGCGTCATAAACTTTTGTTACGGTTGAGCTAACAAATGTGACGTCACAAGATTACGTTATAAATATTAATGATATGCGAAAATACTAGTGACTTCATCAATCATCCCCTACCTGAACATTCACACGGGACCTCCCACCATGTCTGGGCCCCATGCCCCCCACCATCTAAATCTGGTGCTGAGTAGTGGGGGTGATCTCGTCGGGTGAACTCTATTGCTGCTTGGTGCGTTCTGTATCTCATTGAAGCATACGCTTCACAGAGCAACGATAGCACCAGCTGCAATGAAAGCAATGGAAATTTCAGTGACGCAAGCGTGAATGGTTCTATTCAATCAGAATAAATCGTATGATGAGCTTGAGTGACGCTGTTGACCTGGGTCGCCCCTGCAACAGCCGATTTGAATTTCAGGTGGTTCACCGATGCGTTTTCATAGTGGTGTAATTTTGTCGCAATTGTGCAATTTAGACCTTTATGCGATGTGTCGGTAATAACGTCATATTCAGTGCCGTGGCGAAGCAGTCCCATGCTACCCGGTCGGAGGTGAAGGGCCCTGATTCGCAGGGTCTCCACAATATATATCGTATTAGTAAGTTAGAGCCGTCTCTCTACCCTTGACTTTTACTCTTCTGGTTTTTGCCCTCAATGCAGAGCCGGTAGATTAAGCATGTAATATCATGATTCGTTAATATCGAAAAAGAATGGCGGACGTTCGGTTCCCTGCAGCTCTTCCGCGCTTGGTAAGAAGGCTGCAGTGCCAATTTGCAAGGTCTTGGCGAGACTCGGCCGACAGTCGAACTCTCGACCTACCAGCAGCAAAGCGGACGCACTTAACCTCTAGACCACGGGCTGGTGTAGACCTTGAAGTGTTCGTCAACGTGTACGTTGGGTTTCGGCTGTTCTTGCAGGCCCACAGCGTTATGGACTTCTCCTTTGTCGGTAGAGGGGATGTGGTGTTTTGTAATCCTAATGCCATTCCTAATGCATTTCCACTAGATCTAGTGATTTTGCATTTCGCCTCGTGTTCTAGTGAATTTTCACAGCTATCTGATGTCTATTTTTATGAATGTGCTGAATGTAATAAATTACACAATTTTGTATTTGTAACTGTAATTAAGAACTCTTGATTTTGTGCAATTGTAATTTACTTAAAATTGTACCTAATCATACCTTAAAACACAAGAGCATATAATTTGTTTTGACTTAAACCGCTACGAAGTGAGTGTTGTCGTCTGTTAAAAGTTTCAGTGACCTGTACAAACAAACACAAGCGTTGCTGCTATCGCCCGTTTTCTTTTCTCTGGTTTACAATGAGTTGCGCAATATCTTTGTTTGGATTGCAACGCATTTTCTTGCCATTTTCATTGTTTGTAAGTTTGCCTTTTGCTTTTACAGGACTTGCATTGAATAACTTTAGAAAACTAATCAATAGTTTACAGAATTGTTTTTTTGGTCAATCTTATATAGAGTTTTTCGGAGTTTATAGAGTTTTTTGGTCAATCTTAAGTGTTTTTATCATGAAATCTAGTACTTTTACGTAACAACAGAGTGGCAACACTAGTGGTTGATAAAGGGCAGATGACTGGGCTACAGCCAGGGACCCCAATTTCAAAGTCGGAAGAAAAGTGTAATATGTGAACAATACACAATACACAATACGCTGTAAAAGATACCATCGCCAATTGGAACTAATAAGTAGGCGTTCTGTAGTCACTCATTGAAATTGATATAATAGTAGTTTGATTCTTTGGAGTGTGGTCTGGCCGACATTCATTTAAAAGTTAGCATTCCAAGGTCTAATATATTAAAGTATTCCATCTGCTTATCTTATTTTGGTTTTCGATGCGCATGTGGTTTTTACGTCATTTAAACATCGGTCCTGCAGACAGATGTGAACTTGTTAAGTGGTGTGAAGTCTCTCAAAAATGGTGAAAGTAATTAGATTTTGGCTTTGGATAATAAACCATGGTGTTTATAAGGCAGGACTTCCAGAATTGGCATATATGCCACGTAGCCTATATATCCTGGTTCACTTTCATATATCTGTGTGTTCTTTGTTACTGCGATGCATGTTTGAAGTCTAGCGCATTGTGTGTGGGAGTGAACATCATACACAATACACATTGTCAACTGGTAGTTTAATACCAATTCTGGTACTAGTTACTTCCAAGAAGCAAGTTTGGACGTTTTGGTACATACTACTTTTATGTGAATCGCCAATATTTGGTACAATTCTTGATAACTGACTTGAAACAGAATAAACGTAATAATATAAAGAAAAGTTGGCAGATATCGAGTTACTTACAAAGTTAACTGATAACAAGAATTAAACCGTATAAAGCACGTCTTAGTTCTGTTCACAATTTGCCCAAGCTAAACTCAGTGACCCATTCCATTTTTTACTTTAAGTCGTGAGATGTGCTTTCAGTGAGTGCCATTTTATATTCTAAGTGCAGTAGAAAAATAAAAACAATTCAGTAGTGTTATGTCTTATGAATGAACGTAAAACCATACCTAATAAGTGAAAGTGAATTTCACAACAGTTATTGATAAGTGAGAACATGCTCTTGTTCTTACTAGTAGTCTTACTGATTTGCCCTTGACTGTGAACAGAAAAATGAAATAATGAATTGCAGGCAGACACTGTATCCCAACAATAGCATCCATTCTAGATATTTATTTGTGATGATAAACGTGCACTGCATCTAAGGTTGCCAGTTGTGTTTTGTAAAAATACCGGCCTTTTTGTCAACAGTGACAAAAATCTTATCATCGAAAAAATAATAGAAATAACGCATAACCCAATTTGTTGTAGTTATTAGTAGGGCAACCAATTTTTTTCCCTAAAACTTAGAATTTTGACTTTATGATTTACAAATTTTGACTTGATTTTGACCTATACTTTTCTGCGTTTGCAACTGCAAAATAATTCAGTCTGAGGTTAACCCAGAAGCATATTCATGCACTCTATGCTTCGAAATTTTAAAATATTTGGTTGTTTAACTGTGGTGATGATATATTGGTAAGTGCATAAATAACTACAGTAGAGTCAAACCTGAGAACATCATAAAGTTGAAACGTTATATGCATAATGGAATCAGCATTTACCAAACCAAGTACTGTAAGACCACGTTTCTTGCCTTACCATGCCTATCCTACATACTATTCAATTGTCCAGCAGTGGGCAAAACAGCATTATTACGCCAGAAGTTGCAACATACTCATTATTATTACAGAATTGCAACTAAACTTGCAAAAGCATATCAATATCTGTTGTTGAAGTTTCAATAAAGTATCGATAAAGAAGAAAAACTCTGCCGCAAGAAAATTTTGACCCAACGATAAATTTTGACCTAATGATAAATTTTGACTTTTTTTTGAACGAATAACTTGGGATCCCTTCATGGTATGAGCGTGAAATTTGATTTGTGGACGTTTCATGAACTTTCAAAACGGCAGAAAAATTTTGACTTTATTGACTTTGGTTGCCCTAGTTATTAATGAACACTGCGCATTCAAACACAGCCTATCCGTATCTTTGCCAATAGCGATAGTAACAGTGACTGAGGTAAAAACTTTATCCGAGAGATTAATTGTTGTACATTCAATCACATTCACGATAGAAACTGCTTTGTATGAAAAGAAATTTAAGAAAACACTGAATCAACGAATATTGGTAAGATTTATTAAGAATAAAATTTCTCAATCTCTGTTGGTTACGCAGTGGAGTATAAGGTTCACTCGTCGCTATTATGTCACTCTCTTCCTGTCCGTGTCGATGATTTTCCTGCATTCTTCTGCAATAGCCTGCAGTAGATTAGACAACAAGTCCACCTGCGCTGGTTTCACCGCAAATTGCCTAAAAATGCTCATACAGATCACGTTTAAGATGGAGTATGGTAAATATGACTAAACAAAGGAACAGAGAAACAAAGAGGCTATGAATATAGTTAAAGTTACAAATAATAACAATATGATACATTTTGGACTTAAATGGACTTCGCTGAAGGAACTGTCCTGACAAGTTTCACTACTAGAGTGATTATAATTTGAGAAGTTCCGCGTTGGTTGTTTTTGGAGTGAATCCAATGCATTTATTTTCATAAAACCGGCTTCAGGCACAGATTTTCAAAATACCTGTTTCTTACCGGCCTCTGCTAGATTAGCAGTAAAATACCGGCCAGATTAGCAGTAAAATACCGGCAACTCTAACTGCATCTGTGGCCGTTCACTCACAAATATGTGGAGCCATAGCATTTTCATCAATTATTTCACATACCTTGCCGGAGGGTAAAAAAGATTTTTCAATTAATGAGAGTCCGACCTGCACATAGTCTGAATCTGAAAGTGTTTCAATTTTCATCTGATAATTGCCACCCTATCTACAGTAAACTTGAAATCATTGCGTAAATTTGAAATCAAATAGGGAACTGCTTTTTGTTTTGCAAATGCTAAGGACAAAAGCGACACTGCCATAACTTACACTGATACTGACTGTAAAGAATGAGCTGTAGAGAGGAAATTTTCTCTATTAGGCTGATGCTTGCAGGTTACCTAATCGACTTATTAAAACATCAGAAATGCGCGGAACACCCCGTTGTTGAACAGTGAATGTCTACCTGGAAATTACAGTGCACATTTGAAAATAAAAATGTGAGATTTTTGTAGAAGCGTTTCGCCTAAAAGTGCCTATTGGAACGTGTTCACACGTTAGCCGATTGCGAATACTACGAATTATATGACGTAAGTCCCGTCAGTCGACAGCGCTTTGCCCCTTGTCACAAATTTCTCCAATCTACGCTCTAGTGATGGAGTCTCGAGGCTTGGTCTCGGTCTGGAGACGTGTCTCGAGACCCGTTTTCTCGAGTCTCGGCCTCGAATGTCTCAAGTCTCGTATCGGTCTCGGTCTCGAAGGATTCGGTCTGGGTCTCGAGCTGTTTGTCTCGAGACTTTGCATAGGTTATTTTGTTATGAAGTCTTGCATAAAGTAGCTCCTTAAAAAACGAATTTATAAAGTAGTTGTTCAAAATTCAGCCGTTCAAAACGGTAAGTGGCTAAGCTTTCTTTGTTGTTATGCTACTATGGAGAAAACAATTTGCCCTCTACCCTGTTTGAAATTTGTACTGAATTCACTAAAAACAGTGTGTGTACCAGTGAAACCGCAGCGTATAATTTCTGCAATGCTTGCAACGAGACGCTAGGTGTACTCTGCTAAGCCTACTTTTCAACCGCTTTGCAAACAGATTTGTTATGGAAACCCATACTCAAAAGAAGTGGGAGTGTGCCAAGTTTCTCTTTTTAGAAACCAAATAAAATGAGGTCTTTTCTTCGAATTTCTTTTCAAAGCAGTCTCTTAAAACACACTGGTGAGTTTTTTGTTCTGCGTAATGACGACTTTGTAAAGTTCAGAAATGCCTCGGAACTCTCTTGAGAAAACGTTTTGCTCATAAGAGTTCTATACAGAGAGAAAGTAATGCGTCATGGCTGATCAGCTACTCTGACGTGCTGCTAGGCTTTACGGCCTTTCTGCGTTTTCTAATCGACCTACGTTGTTGCGAACCTCGACGCGATGGAGCGAAAACGGAAATTCGGAACAGCTGTGAATAATCAATTAACCGTAAATACATGGAAATAATAAAAAACTTCAAAATAAAATAAC
>Ga0210059_1003179_pt1 | contig 26167 bp, 18 predicted proteins | sample Ectturendosymbi2_FD_188042 | JGI IMG/M metagenome (GOLD analysis project Ga0210059, IMG submission 188042) | Ecteinascidia turbinata endosymbiont from Florida, USA - Sample 2 (SPAdes) (version 2) | ecosystem: Host-associated > Tunicates > Ascidians > Unclassified | place: Key West, Florida... | reverse complement strand
AGTCGCCTCCCCGTGGCAAGATAAATGCAAAAACCGGTCCTCCTATAGCTGACATTTTGATATTTAGTATTCTTTTGGTTTTCAGTAGGTTGTTGTTTTTCTTGCGTTTTTTGGGTATTTTCGGTTTTTTTTACAGTAGCTAGTATAAGCATCCACGACATCCGGATTCACTGCCATTTCTTAACTTTTTTTCTGCGTGTTGGTAAGTGGCCTCCCTACGGTGGCCAGTGGGCCCCCTTCAGTTAAGTTTTTCCAACCCGTGGCTCTCTGCCAGCGATACAGTGACTGGTGACAACGGCAAGCCACGTAGTTTTACAGTATACTGTGTGAAAAGAAGCATGGATGAATCTGTAGTCACGCTTCCAAAAGTTTGAAAATTCATTGTTAGTGTATGACTGAACGCTTGCCCGGTTTATGTATGATGGCGGATGAGCATTCACCATGAAAAAATCAGCAAAGACAAGCAGTGGCGTGCGCAGAAAATTTTCATGGGGGTTTTCATTCAGTGGCATATGGTGGTCATATGTGTGTTATGTGCGGTCTTTGTGACGTCACAATTCGACGTCATATTCATGTTTCCAAACCAGTGTTTTGGCGAAGTTTGTTGACATAATATGCATATTCGTCTACATCCACTCCCCTTATTTTATGTGCCATTGCACTGAATATAAACTATCAGCGCTCCATGTTGGGATATCGGAGGAAAACAAACTCAACGCTACGACACAGGAGTTCATAACTGCAAAATTTTGGCTGCGTGTTGAAAAAGGAGAGTAAAACACATTTATCACTGCGTCAGAGCAATTTACAACTGCAAAATGAGGCTGCGCTAATGTCTTGTCGAATACGAGCCGTCGAGCATTGGTGTGCGGCTTTACCGGCTGGCGCACACCCCGGTTTGCAAGCTCGAATCTTGCTAAACTACAGTACACAAGAATTGAGAATCCGCATAAAGTACGCATAAAAACTTGCAATTTTTTGTTATGTATTGAAGTTCGGAAAAGTTCGTTTTCCTTTTCCCCTGCTGAGACATTATGAAATGTCTGAATGCTTCTATGTTAAAAGCTGCTGTTTTGAGCTCGTGCAACAGTTCTATCATGCTACAGAATTTGGTAACGCAGCCAATGCCGTCAGCGCTTGCGCTGAAGAGCCATAGCAGACAAAATTGAGACAATTGTTTCGGATAAAGTGAACTATCGCGGAAGGCCACTAAAACATGCGTACTGGTCGAAACGTTTGCAAAAAGTGGTGAGATGGTTTCTGGACGCAGACGATAACCCTGATTCTCACCAAAACCTACTTATTACTTTTTGTCCCATTTACAATGTTCCTTGAACTTTGCATGCAAATTTATTCCGTGGTATTTGCATTAGTCGACAAATTAACAAGCAAAAAGTATGCGAAAACATTTAATTTCCTTTCCGCAGGTAATAAAGATTTTGTAAAATATCAAGCTCAATCGGGTTTAACCCCAAAATTCCCCCCTTGCGTACGCTCTTGAAGACAAGCAAGGTTTTAGTTAAAGGGTGATTCGTCGCTTCGGACGAGATCTCAGGCGTTTGCAGCTCTTGTTTCTAATTGTCGCTGACAAGTCTTGCTTGGTAAAATAAATATTTGCGGTTTCTTGAAAAGACCATGACCGGACCCGCAACCAAGGGGACAGTCGGGACACTCCCTCCCGAAATTTTTAAAAACAAACATGTGTAGTTGTTAGGTACAGCGACAAGTTACAGTCATCTTGCACCTCCGGAAAATATCAGCTGGTTGCGACCCTGACAATGCTTCTTTCGTTAAGTGCCAAGGCAATTTGCTTCTTTGGAAAGAAGTAGGCCTACTCTGCTTGAAAAGTCTACGGATAGCCAATTGTGTAAACTATCGTCATTTACCTGGCTACTGCTGCCCACGAAGTGCATTTTTTGATTGTTGCCATAGTATAGGGCATTATCGTCGTGATGTGGAAAGGGTGAAACGTTTTGTAAACGTCCATTTGAATTTAATTGTCAGCAATCTGAATAGGATAAGCAAAATGTCGACATTGCCCCCCTGGAAAAATTTCTGCGGACGCCCATGGCCCAGCTAGTGGATTATGGATGTTAACCGTTGCGTCCACGCAGGCCTTCGTCTATATTTGTTAACATTTACAGGAGATTTGAGATACAAAATGTTATTAATCTAAACATGTTCCATGCACCAGGAGATTAACAGTCCAGACATCAGCAAGGTTTATGCATGCGTATTTCGGCCAGTAAAAAGCCCAATGCGCACGTTTTATAAGAATATTTCACTTAAGCTCATGGTAAAGTTAATCAATTTGCTCTAATGAAAGAAAACGTTCTTCGTGGCGCACGTGCTTTGACAGGCCTCATGTTTGCTCCTTCGGTAATAATGTTTTGATAACTGAACGATGGAATTGATCCTGCTTTCCTGCAAATTTTTTCACATTTGCATTTCATTACGACATCTTTAAATAATCGCCCTCAATTCGATGACAATGATTTACGACCCAATTTCTTTTGTTAAACTGATTCAAAAAATTTATTTGGAAACTACGAGCCTATTATGGGTATTTTCGGGAAAATATTTATAATGTAATTTGCACAATCTGCAAATGCTGTTCATGTTATGAATTAAAAATAAATTTTCAGAATGTCCAGCTCACCCCCCCTGCACAAACATGAAGGCCCCAATGGAAAACTTTCTGTTGACGGTTCTGCCCAGGCCCGCAGACACCGTGGGACATTCGGGGTCAGTTACCTCCAAATCTTTTTTGTGCCCCCCAAATTTTGTTGTGCTCAGAAAAATTTGTTTTAAACGTATGATAAATTGCCCCACCAAACCTTAAAACCTGGCTACGGGCCTGTTTCTGCCAAAATTTTGTCTGCAATTAGGATATTTTGTTTTGAAGGCCATTCGGCAACAAGATGTAGCATAACTTTTTTTATAAATCACCTTTAGGGGGACCCCTGTAAGCATTTTTTGGGGGCAGAGTTGGGCTGTTACGGCACTGGTGCGACTTAACCCCCTCCGCACCGGTGTCGGACATTTTCGCTCCTGCTTACACAAATGGGGTATGGCCTCCTCTCAGAACCGTCGCCAGAAAGTCGTCAATAGGGGGGCTTTACGTTTGTCCGGGGGACTTTGCATTCGTGCAGGGGTGGCTTGACATTCAAATTTGACAGAAAATCCACTATTTTGTAGTGTTTCATATTTCAATGTGGGGGGCTTGGAGCTTTGTTTGGGGGGGATAAGCCCACCAAAGACCCCCCGTGGTGACGGGACTGCCTCCTCTGCGACCTGTGAGCAAAAGCGTACGCAAGGGGAGGGGGTTTGGTGTTAAAACCCTCCCCTGAGCTTTATTACCTACGCAAATAGGATTAATTGTTTTCGCATACTTTTTGCTTGTTAATTTGTCGACTTAATGCAAATACCACGGAATGAATTTGCATGCAAATTTCAAGGAACATTGTAAATGGGCCAAAAAGTAATGATTAGGTTTTGGTGGGAATCTGGGTTATCGTCTGCATTCAGAAAACCGTCTCACCACTTTTTGAAGACATTTCACCCACTACGTTTGTTGAAGATTATGTTCCGCAATGGTTCACTTTATTGGAAACAGTTGTCTTTGTTTTGTCTGCTCTGACTGATCAGCGCAAACTTCGCCAGAACGTTGGTTTGTAAAACATGAACATGAGGTTAAGTTATGACATCACAAACAGCGCACACCAAATAAAATGACACCACACGCCACTGAATGAAATCCCTCCCATGAAAATTTTCTGCGTACGCCACTGCCTGTGAATGTGGCGCAGATCAAACCGTCGACCATGTTGTCCTCCAATGTCCAATCCATCGACCCCCTCATGGGTTGCACGGCCTGACGGTTCTGGACGATGAGACAACCGAATGGCTGCTCAACACCTGCCCCAAAATCTAGCATGGCCAAGCAGTGGATAGAAGAAGTCGCTCAAAAGAAGTGATAAATACATGCGGTAGTCAATGCGAACATTTGGAAATACTTCAGCTAATTCATTACGTACCAAGTACTGAAACGTTTCAAGCTTCATCGACGTTGTATCTCGCTTAGATGAAGATGATTTCACAACATTGCAATTCTTAAAGTAATTAGCGAAGTTTACCAGCTCTTCAAAAATTGATGGTTCAGGATCTTCATTATACAGATCAATGAGCTTCTTCCCTCCTGCTATAAGCTCCGTCATTTCCATCGTGCTACTTGCCTAACACACAAATGTATCGCAAGTGTTCTTGTATTCATCGTAACGAAATTCAAAATCCGACTCAAGCTGATCGATAAGAATGGTGAAGACATCAAAGCGAAAGTTCTCACGGCCATTGCAAATAGTTTGAGAAAAAACCATGCGTTGAACGAAAGCAAAAATACATATATAATTGCTTACAAAATTGCTGGAAATTGTCCATACTCCCAAAATTTTGAGGCCCCTCAAAATTAGGGAGTCTAGGCTTAAGCCGTTTTAGCCTAATGGCAAATCCGCGCCTGTCCTGATTTGTTCATTTTCTTTTCGTTACAACTTCCTGAACTATCCCACGGCTAGGGAAAAAAGTGCAGCCCATTTGCAACTTGTCTGGTAATGGTTTATTCATACATTTTTGTGACTCAAATCACGAAACAGCACAAATGCAACAAGAGGAAAAAGATTAACATCAAAGAGCAGAAATTAATGAAAATATAAAAACATCAAAAACTTTAGGTTTTAATAAACTGAAGTGCTCAAACATATTTGAATCACTAGGAGCTGGAGAAAGACCATACGGGTAAACTGCTCAGCCAGTCCTGTTGCTAGCACAAATCAATTTTTAATCGAAGACGTTTCACGTGTAATAAACGAAAAGTAACAACGTGCATCGAATCAACGTCAGATAAAATAAGTAATGAAAACAACAACAACAACAACAAAAAACAGAAGGGAAAAAGCATGCCTATGTACGGGATGGGTGAGTAACTGAAGAGGTAAAAGATAAAAGGGAAAATAGGGGCACTATAAACTAATAGGCTATAAACAATATTACAGAAAAGAGACAAGCAAATGACACGAAAATCAGTAGGCTAGGAATATTGACAAAATAGCAGGATTTTTTCGAATTGTTTTCCAAATTAATAAGGCGAGGGAGATTTGAAATTTGCAGGAATATCAGACCAAATTTTGGGACCTATCTATTCTAAAGAAAGCTGACCAAGAGACATTTTCATTCTGGGTAAAGGATACTTTCGCAAAAGAGCAAGCCTTGTTTGATATTTGTGGACTGATGCATGCATTACCAGAAAAGTAGTTATCAAAGTGTTTAGGCAGTTCACCATCACCAAAAAAATACGTGAATTTGGCAACTGGTAATTTAATTAAGTCTGGAATGTTTAAAAATCTGTGCTTAGAATAGAGTATACGGTAGTTGTTTTAGTTTTGTGATATTTAAGGTTTCCTACAGCAATATCTGCAATCTAATTAGAAGGATGAAAGTAGTTTTATTGGTTCTTTCCCAGTTTTTTTGCATTATGGAAGTATTAAGTAATAGGAATGGAAAAGAACAAAGTAACCAGATTTGAGCGCTGAAACGATGGCTTTCGTGTTTTAATCTGAACAACATTTTACATGATTTGGAGAGCTGTGTCACCAACTTTTCAATTTGAGGCTTTCAACTGAGTTTATCATCAAATATAATGCCAAATTATTTTAAGCTACTTTGTTTTGATATTGGCTGATGATTTATTGATAGAAAGTGAAAAAAATTTATTGTTATGTTTGTTCATGGGCATGACATTACTTTTGGAATAATTTATACATAATTTGTTAGGTTGAACTCAGTGATCAATTTTTTTTGAGCTCACTGTTAAGTAGTTTTTGCAAATTTTTGTAGTTTTTCCTTGAGACATAAAGATTGAATATCACCAGCATACAAAACGTTGGAAGCTTTCAAAAGTTCTTTATATTATGTAATTTGTCGCATTGCGGGTAGTATTTAAAAGCATCTACCTTGATTAGACAAAGGTGTCCTCTTTTGGGTGATGAACAATGTTCACTCTCTGGTGCGTGTAAATGCGCATTAGGCTACCACAAAACCATTTGCTCAGTGAAATCTCATTCTCGCGCAAATGCAACATTTCAAACAGTGGAAAAACACAAAAGCAAGGAGAATCTATTTGAATTAGATATATAGGCTACTTTGTTCGCATTTTGATAATATTTTATACTCATTTAATAATTCACACAGTTTTTACATCATTTAGAACCAGTCCCGTCGCCACGGGGGGCTTTTGGGGGCTTATCCCCCCACACAAATCTCCAAGCCCCCCAAATTGAAACATGAAACACTATAAATTAGTTGAAATTTTATCAATTTTTAGAGTGTCAAGCCCCCCGCCACACACACCCAAATCCCCCCGCAGAAACGCAAAGCCCCCCTATTGAAAACTTAAGCGTTTGCTCAGCGTACAATTTTCTTAGAGCAGGGGTTCCCAAACTGGGGCACATGTACCCTTAGGCTAGGGGTATATTTGTTTATCTGAATGGGTACATTTAAGGTTAGCAATAGAAGAGAAAAATGTGTTTACATATTATTCGTTTCTAAATATTTATACATAGGCCTACATCAGCGAATATTATTGTCAAAATCATTATATGCTTATTGGTAAATAGCCTATATTTTATTATTTATCTCAGCCTTTTTGTCACAAGAAATTTTAGGGGTACATGCTCATCTATCGAAATGCTGAAGCGGTACATGGCCAGAGAAAGTTTGGGAACACCTGTCTTAGAGGGAACACTGGTAATGAGAACATGGTGGCCCTGAAGTTTGCCCACCTCGGATCTAAAATTTCTTCAGCAATAAGACTCTTTGTACCTGCTTTTACTGTACCAATGAACTGTTTAATCTACAAGAAAACTTAGTTATCACGATGTAAGTTTATAAAAAGACTGTTGTTATGAGTATGCTCTTCGACAATCCCTGCATTTATGGTTCAACCGGGTATTCCAAGAGGGAGGCCGCCCTTTTTACTGCAAACTTTGTGAAAATCAGACGAATCAGGGCAGTATTTGCGAGTTTTCAGTCAGGTCAGGCCCGTCGCCAGGATTTTGCAGCAGAGGGGGCCAAAAACCACAATGGGGGGCACATTTTTTAAATACAATATTGAATGTATGCAGCAATCGGGGGGCCAAACATGAAATGGGGGGCACATATTTCAAATGGAGACTGGGCACCACTGGTCCCCCGCTGGCGGCGGCCCTGCAGTCAGGTCAAGGAAAAATTCTCATCAGGGGAAATACAATAATGTAAAACTGAGTCATTGAAAGAGGAAGGTTGAGACAAAACGGATATGGTTGTGCCAAAAAGCTGATGGGCGGTTGACGATTTTGAGCGACGAAGCGGTGATTTACATGGAAAATCTCGTAATTATCGGACAATTCACATCTAGTTAAGACAAACAACATTGGGCAAAAACCATCATTAGAAATCGCAGAAGTTACAAAATTTTCTGGATGAAACGATGACCTCCCTACCAAAAAAGATCTTTCCATACTCTTATGGTTTTTGTTAGAAAAAACGAGGGCAGGAGCTTTATACACTCTCCTCCTACTGCAACCCAGGGTTTGAGAATACAAACGAATACAAGGAAGCGAGTGTTTGCGATTTTTAAAGTTGGTAGCAAAACCATTTAGGCGTATGGACTTCCACACTGCAACTGTTTTTCACAAATAATAAGACAACAAAATTGTTATTGTTTATCGTTGTCAACAACCGCGTATGAAGTTTAAAATTGCAAATTTGCATAAGCGATGTCATCCACCAAGAGTGAAAAAACGCCATGCATATTTAACTGATTTCGGGCAACAATGTTTTCACCTCTCAAGATGGTTGTTGGTTTACAGTGACCGTGGTCCATGGTCATGGTTCAAAATCACATTTGTGAAGATAAACGCCAATAGGCTTGAGTGGTGAGTAGTGATGTCACATGTGTCAGCCAAGGCCTGGAACAAGTTTTTAGCTCACCAGAGATGAAATAAAGTTTTGTTTACTACCACTAGAAACAACGTTTTGATCTTGCCGCACCCCAAGTACTGCGACTGGGCTTCGTGCCGCCTCCTGCCTAACCCTCGACACGACTGGACCGGCAGCGCAGCAGTAGTGTTACCATCTGCCACCACTACTCAAACATGAAGGACAAAATGAGTGCGGTGTTGTAGAAAATAATGGTTGTTTCATTCACTTTACGGGCACCGTTGCGAAGACGCAAAATGAAAACAACATGTGTGTTTAAAACGGTTTGACGCTTTGTGACGACCAACGCTCTCACAACCGCAAGGATGTTCAGTTTACCGTTTATCCTCTTAGAGGCGCTATGCCATACCTTTGTTTGTTTTTCTCCTACTAGTTTCTTTAATTGTGCGCATGCGCAGATCTGATGGGAAAAAAAGATATACGAACAATCACGCATACGCTGGCTTTACGTCCCACTACGAGTTGTTTGTGTCGGCGGTCGTGGTGGTGGCCGTCAATGGGTAGTATTCTGAGCGATAAGCGCAGATGTCGACAAAATTTAAAGGCGAAACTTTTAAGTTTGTATGTATTCAAGTAACTAGTCTCCGCAAAGACGATGCAGTCGAATCAATCAGCAAATTTTTAATAGGAAGTTGATTTCATGTATCTGATTATCTACAGACAGTTGAGTAGTATCAATCATCAATCATGCGCAATCTTATAGATTATGCATTGATTAAGTTTGTCTGTTTATGTACATTTGGTTACAGTAGCAAGTTTGCTTGTGACGCACTGTAGATGTTCTAGCCTGCACTCGGACGCGTTAATGCATTTTTCCCACGTGGTTGCAGTTTGCAAATGCCTAACAGGCTTGCAGACAACCACCCTAACTAACTGTGCTTACAATACTGTACACCTGTTCTTGACCAAAATGTGTGGGTTATGCTTTTGATTGTGTTGCATTGTGCATGCGATTGTAGAGAAAACTTTATTTAGTTGTTTAAAGGTTTAAAGTGTGAAAGATTGTCACCACCAAATATCTGCTGCGTGCATGGGTCATGTGATGCCTGGTGATTCTGTAGTTAATGTAACTTCAACTTGTGGCTCTTTTTTAGTTTGCATTGATTGTACTGTAGGAGCCATTATTATCATAAATTATCCTGCATGTTGATACAATTACAATATCAGCTAATGAATCATCTGTTAAATAAGTTAAGACTTGCAGTGTGTCTTTGACATTAATGAAGTGTTTTTATTCAAAAACCAAGACTGCAATGTGGTTAAAAGTAGCAGTTCTCTTTTTGTATGAGAGTGCACAACTTTTAGCAGATGTGGAATGGGGCTGTGTGTTGTATTTGTGTTGTATATTGTTACAAATATTGATTTGAGCAAGTTTTGATAATAATTGGCAAACTGCTATGATAAAGCATTGCTTCTGATGCAGCTTAATAATTGCCTATTGCTTTCCATTCACAAGGGCCTTGGCTGATGCTTCGCATTATTTTTTGGCCTGAGTGTATTATTGTTTCATTGAATCCGTCTGCAAAAATGTTGGCAGATCTGACAGAGTGGAGTGCAGTGTATCATGCAGCAAATGAAAGTTAGTTAGTTCTACTTTGTTTGACAAGATGCTGAAATCGTTTTTGGTATAGTCTTGTTGAGGTGTTACAGCTGTTGTGTAGACTAAGTGGAAATAGATGTTTCCTTATTTCTTAAGGCTCAGGATCAGTGTTGCCAACCTTGTGGCTTTCCTGCGAATTTGGGCCTGTTTTTTTTTTTTGTAGATTTTCAAGTTTTTTTGAAGACTTGCAGGTTGCTTGTTTTTGGGCTTATTTTGATTAAAATTTGCTTGTTTTTTGGGCTTATTTTTTTAAATCAAATTTCATGGTCATTTTGCTCTTTCAATTTATTGCAAAAATGAAATTTGGGTGTGTTTTTGTGTAGATTTGCACATTTAGGGCTTGTTTTTTCTGATTGGCCTCCCTGTTTTTGTATTTAACTAACCTGCTGGTTTTATGTTTTTTTGAATTTTCATACCAAATGCGCGTTGGGCTTGTTTTTCTCTAAAATTACCCATTTTGGGCTTGTTTTTCAAATTTTCGTGCTGTTTTTAAAAAATAACCTGGCATCAGTGCTCAGGATGTCTTTCTTGGAAGTTATTGGTAATTTCATGCGTTTCATCAATGTCATCAGCAGTATACACAAATTGAATGGCCTATCTTACTTTTTCTTAGCAATAATCTGGAATAAGCTTTATGGTTTGATAAGTTTTACTTTTCATTGGATGGTCTTGCATTTGATTATGATGCTAATTCTTGTAATTTTTTTTGTTTCTACCATCCTAATCTTCTTTATGTTTTACACGTTTTCTACGTTTTGATTTGACTAAAGGTTTTTGAAGAAGTAGTGTAGGTTTTTGAAAGACTAGAAAAATTTGGAATATGTGGATTGCTACAGGCTCTTACCTTCAACTGCAGTAAAAGAGTCCTATCAACCAAAATACTTTTGATATTAGGGCTTTTCCTTTCAGGTCAGGCATAAAGTTTTGTGCCACTTGACAATTTTTGCATATGCTTTGTTGACTCTTGTTCTGATTGTGTTCATGCCTCTAATTTTGCCAAATATGATAATGGGTTATGGCTGGTCAATGTTTACTTAGTTTTATCATTGTCAGAACTTTCACAGCCTTGGATTATCCATTGGCTTTCACAGTCTTGGATTATCCATAATTTGTCATGATCAAGGGCCTTCTATTGTTTCTTTGTAAGCCCATTGCTACTGGGATTGGGATTTACTGATGTTTAAGCTGCATGCATGGTCTTGCATCCCTAGATTGATATATTCAAGTAAGTTACCGTAAAGAACGATAATGGTTCATTGAACACAGTGTATTAAGAAAACTAGATTTGTTGTGTAAAACGCAGAACAAGCAGGTGTACTTGTTATACTCATACTTGAAGATCTTATTTCAAAAGAGTTTATCTAGTAAATGGGCATTTTATTGAAGTTGTGCCTGGTTTATGAGGCTAATGTATGTTTTTATGTTCGAATTTCCTGCTCTTTGTGAATCGAAAACTTCTTATTTTGAAAAATAGCATGGTAACTTTTGTTGAATAGCATGCTATTTACATGCAAATATAGCTTGTCATTAGTTCATTCATCATTTTAACTGCATTTATACCACCTCATTAATCTCTGTCCACTCTCTTGTTGTGATGTGAAGCAAAGCCGTGTCTGCAATGTAATCATGCCATCTGGTTCTGAGTCAGCCTGTGACTTGTCACAGTTGTTGTAGCTAAATATTCCTTCAGCAATGTGCTTGGGGAAATGATAGTGAAATGCTTCTAAAAGTTTTTGCGTTATTGCGTGGTTGGAAATGGCAGTTATTAAGAAGTTGAAAAATAGCTCTGAGCTAACATTAAGGATACCATGTACCAATGGAAGTGTCAGTTTTTATTGCAGAAACTAGGTTGTTTTTATGTAGACTGCATATGATAGTTTATTGTAGGAATTGGCTTGCTGGTTAATGTAGACAATATTGAGGTTACTGGTACTGAATTGGTGGGAGTGTAAAATGTTTTTTTAATCTAAATAACAAAACCATGTGCAACAAATATGCAGTGGAGAAATTGTTGAAATGCAGTTATTCTTATGACATTACTGTTTGTTTATTCATGGTAAAAAATGATAGAATGCAGAAGAATATGTATCAGAATACAATCAAATCAGAATACACAAACAAAAAATCAAGACAATTTCATGACATATTAGACATTGATAGACAACCAGACATTGATAAGAACAGCAAAAAATTTAGTTTAAGCCATAAAATGATGTGAAGATGTCAACAGCAATTTTGTCTGTTGTAGGCAAGACAATGCCAAACTTTGTATAGAGAGATAATGAAGCACAGACAAAGTTTGCGTTTAAATTAGTCGAACACATAACTTAAAAATAAAGATTGTGTATTACATCAATTGTTTCATGTCTATGTGCTTTCTTTGTTGATTGAGAAATGATAAATCAAGACTAGTTTTAGGGTCTGTAGATGATAAATGATGCAGTACTAGTGAGCAGCCTTGCAGCATCTGCAAACTACATACATGAGCTTCAACTTTGGTAATAGCTCATGAGTGATGTACATGCCAGAATTTTTCAATGTTTTTTCATGTTTGGGAAAATAAAAAAGTCTAAGTTCCCACTGACTTCGCCCGCAAGACAAAGTTGTTTCCTCCCTTTTTGTCTTTAGCAGGCCAATTTGAGGAAATCTTTGGAAAGCCATTGTTTTTAGCATTTCAGGGTGTGGTTTGCCTGTTATTGATTTAATATATTAAGTGACAAGCAATGTATTTCTTAAATAATCAGTTTCAAGTTTGTCAGCTAGAAAGACTGCAAGCTTAGTCAACTAGTTGCTGCAGTTTATTTGTTGCTAGTAATATAATTATTTATCAAACGTGTGGTTGAGACAAGCCATGTTGCTTTACAATTAGTGATTTTATTTTTGCTTTGCAGATATATGGTTAACCATGTATTTCACTGATAACAAGTGCTACTAAGTGAGTTCTTCTGAGCAGACTTTCAATTGATTGATAAGACATGGCTCCAGAGCCAGATTATGCTCTTGTGTCCTCTGATGTAATCATAAAAGGAACTTTGCGTAAAGAAAGAACTTGGAACAAACGCTTCTTTGTCTTAAGGGAAGGTCCTCCTCCAAGACTGGAATACTATGAAAATGAAAAGAAGTGGAAGTCTAATAAGCCAAAACGATACATAGATTTAGGTTCACCATGGAACATTTGCGAAAGAAAAGATGCCAAGCATGACTTTCTAATTGTAATATTTACTGAAGATGAGCACTTCACCATGGCAGCAGAAAGTGTTGAGGTGCAACAGCAATGGGTGGATGCTTTGCAAAAAACAGTCAAGCCTGGTGAGTAAAGGTTATGCTTAAGCGGTTATGAATTCATAAAGAAAAATAAACAATAAATAAATGTTTATGGCATCTCAAAATCAATTTCTGTAGATTTTGTTTTTACCACTTTTACTGTGTCAATTAAATCCAGCACAGGCAGGTTTTCTTATTGTTGACAGTTCCAACACAAGTCCAGGACAAAATGTTGGTCAAACTTAACACCTAAAAATTTTTTAAAGGAAGTTCATAAACAAGTTTTAAACACTTGTCAAGAAACCTGGGTAGATATCTATTATCTTGCAATTGTATTGCAAGATGAAAATAGTGATGTGCTTTTTCTTTAAATATTTGGTAAACAACTGAAGTTGCAAATGCAGCCAGTACCCAGCAGTACTGTGTTAGCAATCATCTCCAAGCAATTTGCTTGTTGATCAAATGATAAATGAGCAATGGGAAATTGAACAAGCTGATAATCTGCAATTTATTGCTGAGTAATAGAAGTTTGGTCTGCTTGCAAAGAGTTGCGCGAAGTTGCTTCCTGCTTGTTCCTGGTAATGATTTGATTCCGCTGTTGTAAACAACTTCTTTGTTCAAATTGCTCCATAACGCATGCAGTGTCTATGGGATGAGAGGATTGTAGAGAAAGCGACGTGTACCCGTTTGACATCATTGAAAACCATCCCTTGTTACATGCAGAGCGATGCAGCAGCGGGCTGTTAAGCGGGAGTTAGCTTTGCACGTTGATTGCTCGGTTGTGTTGGTCTTGCAACTGATGAGTTGCTGACCTCAAATGACCATCAGGTCCTAACATAAAACTTGTTCGCTTACCATGACCGAGGCTTCGATCTGGCAATTAATTTAGGAGTACGGGTGCGAGCGGCTCTGTTTCTGTGTGCCGAAGTTCAGTCTCATTATATCCAGCGCACCCGAGTGTTTTTCAGTAGAATACCTAGCTACGTTAGTTTTTACCTAATGTGGTGATGTTTTGTTAATTCGGATAAATTCATGAAGTATATTATGATTTTACGAGTACTCCGAAATACGAAGTGTACATCGAGCACCGCATATGATGTTTCACCGTCTAACAGTTTACAAACTCCTCAGAGGCGTCATCCACATCTGCACATATTGTGAAATGACTCAAAAGTTAAATCAACAAACGTTGATCACACGCGTATTTCGAAAGTTTGTGGTTTTGTGGTCCTGCTGCCGCTGGTAGTCATGTTAGTTGCTCGTTTACGCTGCAGGTAAAAGCATGCGCAGTCTGTGTATCGGCTTGACCTCAGTACAGCTTGCCCCGAGTTCCAGCGGTACGTGATTAACCAGCATTAATTAGTTTTAAGTTTGATAGTCAGGTGTAAAGATCGTGCTTGGGTGCCCTGGCCGGCGTGCTTGGGGAATGACATCTCGCCGTCTACACTGTTGAAGGTCTGGCATATTTTGTATCTCAGTTAAATTGGTTCTTTTCTCTGTGATGTTTGCGTTGGATTAGTTCAACACGAAAACGAAATAACAAACAACACTAGGCCCTTCCCACAGTTGTTCATCTGTCAACAGATTTTTAAGGTTTGATGTTTACTGCGTTGGCGAAACAGTCTTGTCAGGCATTATTTTTTAACCTAAATCATGAACGCATGTAATCAGGTCGTCTGCGTATAAAGACTTTGCGGGTGCGTCGCTCATCGTTGTTAACAAGTTAAACTGGAACTTGACATGCAACCAAGTTCGGCGCAACTCACAAAAAAATTCTTTTTACCATTTACCTGCGACTGAATTCGTGCAGGCGTCAAGCTACGTGGGAATCGCTTTTGCGCAGAGTTTCACTTGCCTAGAATTTAACTTGGAATCACAGTAAAGGTGTAATTTTTGTGGTGCACGTGCTCGGCATTGAGAAAAGGTTCGTTGTTAAGCGGCGCTAATAATGCAAAACGTGTTCAATTAAATCGGTTGTTTGTAGATACGGCTTGTTCAAGAAGGCAGGCACTGCTTTGCCAGCACTTTATCTTCGCATCAATCAAATTGCAACTTGTGCTGATTCACTTTCCTTGATGTCCGCTTTCTTCATGCATGGTGACCAAATGTTACCGTCAACTTTGTATTGCTTGCTACATGGTTATTGTAGGTTTCTCTGTTGACCAGGTTGTTTTTCGCGATTGCGCAGTGTGGTGAGTTCGCAAAGTTAACGAGCAGCGCAGTTACCAAGCTCAGTGTTAAAAACAAGAAGTCAGGCATTCTTCAAGCTCTTTGTCGGAACATGTTTGTTGCCAGAAAGAAATAAGTTATCCTGGCCGTGTTTGTTTTTATTATACACTGGAAACGGAAGCGTGGCAGCGTTAGCATGAATAACTGTAAGTTGGTTGTGCTGGGAGTTTCATCATAATCATTTCTCGGAAAACAAATTCACGTACTGCGCTATCACCATGATCATAATCATGCTGAGTTAAACAGACACCTGTTGCGTTAAGATGACTTCTGCGCTTGCGGCTGGAATATATTCATTTCAACGCGAACATGGTCTTCCCCTTGTTTTTCTGCCACTAGAGATTGGTGTTTCACAGTTTGACTCAAACTTCTGCGTTATACAAATGTGTTTTGGACGCCACAACATCTTCGCGCAAGCAGTTTAAAAATAGCAAGAGAGGTCGCGCAGTGTTTGTTAATGTTTGCTGGTCTCACTGCGGACATGAGCAAAACTCCCGACCTTGCTCACTCACTTTGTTTCGCTGTGTTGACTTGTTTGTCACAGTGCCCGTTATCCAGGACGGTGGTGTGTGTGCTCACGCGCGCTGTTAGCCACCACGGTGTTGTGTGCGGGTGTGCGCGATCGCCGCGTGGGCGTGCCGAGCAGAGACGCTCTCTCGATCTCGCCGCGCAAAAACAACCGCGCAAGTGTTCCACATTCCATCGGCGACACGTAACAAGCCAACAGTGGTTGTCACGAACTTGTTTGGTGTCGCGTCTCTGTCTTGTCCAGCGGCACAGTGTGTCTTGTTGTTTGCAAAAAATCTGATCATTAACGACAATCAAAAACTTCAATGCATCCCACCAAATAGTGTCGGACGGGAACAGTTGTTATTTATTCGTGCCTTTCGTACGCTGGTGTTAGCTGTGAAGCGGTTGCTGTGTGCTTTCGTAAACGTTTTGTACACCACACCCTTTTCATTAAGCTACAAATTTACGACAATTTTTTCTGATGTAGCCAAACGCGTTTCATAAACCGTTATTAATGGGTATGTGGATTTTTCGAGACAATGGTGCAATTATGACGGTACGAAGAGGATACGAGTCTTTCAACTGACTTGCCTGGGAACCAACTGCAGTAATACTGTGTGTGGCCCTTGTTTTCGTTGAGTCACGAGTTTCACCTGTCTTGGACTCTGAAGCTGTTTATCTGTGCTCCGCGACGAAAGTGCGCGGATATCGGAACAAGCTGCCCGTTGAGGACTTGTGTCCAATTGCACATCTTGTACCAACGTGAGTCAGCGCTGAGTCAAATAATGTGACAGGATGCGTAAGAAAACATGTCAAATTGGATCGATCAGACTGCGGCAAAATCAGACATTCTTCAATGTACCAATTAATACACCCATCTGTTCGAACATTAGAAAGCAAGACTTGTCTTTGTGTGTTCTTCCTGTTCACTGAAAAACCCTTTTGCACGCGGTCTTTCCCAGCAACGCAGCAAATCGATATTCTGCCTCGCCTTCATCACGCCAGCCCGAATGATCTGGCCCCTTGCGACAGTTCATTAAGTTCAAATTGCAGCGGCGGCGATTCAGGCCGGGATTGTCGACGTTGGTGTGCAGAGACGTCAGGTGTCCGTGCCAAGAAGCAAGCGAATGCTTCCCTGCGCATAAAGCAAAGAATAATTTCGGCCATCTTGCCCTCTGAAAATCCATCCTTAAATTCTGTCCATGCTGATGTTGATCGACGTTGAATTCAAAGAAAGGACGTAGGCTTTGTTCAAGTTTTATTCAAATGCTCGTGTTCGTGTTTTTGCCGCAGTGCTTAGTAACCGCTTTGAACGACCTGAGGTTTCGAAGTAAGCCGATGTCAAAATCGCCCCATTAGATCAAAGTCTGCCACTAAAGAGCAATGCGTGACTTGTATGCTCTTTGTGTGCGCTGGAGTAGGTCCAATCAGACCCGTATGTTGTTTGTTTTCTCTTCCTTCCGCTCTCGTGGATCGTATGTTGTTTTTCTTTTTTCTCTTCCCGCCGCGCCCCTGTAATTGAGCTCTTTTTTCTGATCTGTTCGTCGCACAACCTCTTCGCCTTTCGAGACGAAAACAAGGGGTGTCGTCGTGAAGTGTAAACAGGGTAACGGCAGACCTTCCCGCTTACATCAACCAATCCACTTCCATAAAGCTCTCATGCGAGTGCCGCCCGCGTCTTTGACGGCAGTCAGTGATTTCGCAAAAAGCGCTTCACTTGTTTCGGATCATGTCGCTTCTTATTCTTTTTTTGTCCCATTAGTCGCTCATAAGTACATACGGACGTATTTTCTCCCATAGTTTTCTTTGCTTCAGTGAGTATTTTAAACTTTGTATTTCCTTATATGTTTGAGTTCGACCTGAAGAAAACCTCGACTTTTATATTTTTTAGAGTACATTTTAACCTTTGTAATAAGCCTTAAATTTTGAAGACTTGACATCAACTAGTAGTTTGTGCATACCGTACATTGTGTCCGATAACTGGCTCGTACCTAACCTTTGCCTGTATTCTCGGTGAGAGCCATCGATAGTTTGTTAACTGCACTGTCTTTGATCTTACAATCAAGGATATGGGATGACAGAGTGGTCGGTGGCATGGTGTTTGTGTAATGTGGGCTGAGTGCTGTGCGGTGTAACAGGATACCGACCATGGCAAGGCGTGTTTCATATTCATCTTTCGCGTCGGTCTCGCGTTGCTCGATGAAGGCGCGTCGCGCCATTGTCCCGCGCTCAAAAACGAGAAAAACATCCTTTACGGTCGTGTTGTTTACCAGTAGAAGCGCATAGCGTGCGCGCTGTAGGCGGGCTACGGACGAGAAGCACGCTGCGCACCTGGCGTTCTAACGTAATGCGTTCTTCATGACTGCCGAGCGCTTCACCACGCTTTGTGAGTTACCGAAACAGGTTGCCTGCCGCATCCAACAAAACAACCCAACGCGGCTCGTCTCAGCAGTGAGTTGCTGTATCAGACGGGTCAGTGCGATGGCAAACCGAAAGTGATTTTGTGAAAACCTACGACAAAGCTAAATCAGTTTCGTAAATTTGATTTTGTTTGCGTAGCAGGCAGTTGGAGTTTCCAACTTTCAATACGTACCGCTATTTGAATTACCACCCGTGTTTGAATAGTCAAGGGTGTGAACAGGACACTCATCGTCAACACCTGTCAATATAGATGCGAAATGCTGGTTCAGGACTGGGGTCAAGTGCCGGTCACCGCGCCGCTCTTTATAGAGTGGACGACCTTGAAAGCTGCCCTCTCATGTCTTGGCTCAGAGTTTGTCCATTTTCAAAACCGGTCCCAGCAGCCACACGCCAATTTTACCAATGGTACTTAAAGCTGCGTGGTTTTGTCAATGTGGTTTTCGTAATGCGATTTGCAATAGTCTCTCTGCGCTCTTGTCATTTGTGCAGTGTGCCGCAACTTTTTCCGCTTCAGTGGGCGGTGCATTTAATAATAACCACGTGTTCTGTTGGGAGATTGGTTTAGTGTACGTAATAGCGACACAAGACTGTACTCAATCGTTACTCCCCTTTGGTGTAATGTTACTCAATCGCGTGCTGTACTGTCCCTGACTCTTGTTCATAGCTACATGGTAAACAAGCTGGCTGAATACCAAAAATGATCCCAAGCTCTATTGGAATTTTGGACAATGGGAACCAGGAAGTAGGTACCCTCAGGCGCTAAAGACAGGTTTAGGCGCTGAAATTCGATCAGGAGGATTCCGTTTCATAATATATGCAACCTATGCGTAGTAGTAATCTTTCTTTGGTTTGCTGTATCTGTTTTCACAATAAATGGAAGTATGGCAAGGCATTACCTTCTCAGAGAAAATATTTTTTTCGTTATATTTGCTATTTCACTTGGGTAGGAATTAAGCAACACAACCATGATTTTAAGATCAACTGCAAGTGCATCTCTGTTGGCTTCAATTCGTAAATGGTTTCATAGTTTGTGATCCATCGTACTTTTGATCAGCATTGTTTTGAAATTAATATCATTTGCTTGGTGGAATAGCGTTTGATCGAGAAAATAACCCACACGCTTTCAACCACACTGTGGTTACAAGAACATTAATTCACAAATTTTTTTTGTAGCCGCAGTTAAACTCGAATTGTTTTTCTTTTCGCAGAACCCGGGTCAGTCCTGTTCAGACATGTGTGGCATGTGACGCTCGACAACAAGGAGCTTGAGCTTACCAACAGCAATCTACTGATGCACCTTCACGGACCACATCGAACATGTTTGACCCACGACAGCATGGTTTTCGTTCATGTCAACAGTTCTGGCGGATGGGACACGTCACGCGGCGATCCCATCGAGATCCCTATCAGCAGCATTCGAGTGTGCGGTCATAAAGAAACTCTCTTTTTTATCGTGCCAGGCCGAGGTTCTGGAATTGGGAGTGGGGGGAAGTTGTGGATGGACCTGGGTGACGAAGCAATGGCGTCACAGATGCACCACACCATTGTCAACGTCATGTATGCGGCGAAACAAGAGGAGGCGCTCAACTACCGCCATCGATCCTACAGCTCGGGTTCGAACTCCGGCCGAGTCAGGTCGACGCGTTCCTATCATAACAATCCCCCACCGAAACACATCGGAATGGGCAAAGCGCCAGGAACCTCGTCGTCGAGCAAAAGGATAAGATGCGACAGTTTGCCAGGGACTCATGTTGCAGGGTTGCATCACTCCCGCCCGCGCACTGGCAGCGAGGGGGAACACACCATGAAGCGTCCGACACACTTGAACAGTTTCCGTTCCCCGTACGGCTCGCACAGTCCTGGAGTGCAGAGGTTCCTGAAGAAGCGGTGCCATGCCCGTCATTGCGTCAACCACATCCACACGTCGTCGTTCTCAAGCAGCTGTCAAAGTTCGAGCGAAGCTTCCAGCACCGAACAGCTCAACATCAACCATTCTTGGGACTCGAGTCCATATTCTCTGTTGGCCAATGGCGCCGCGGTCGGGCAGGCTTCAGACTTGGCGGCTCGTGACAGCGCTGAGCGTTCTATAACACCTGACCAAAACCTCCCCACCAGCTCTGCACCCCCCGTCCACCTCGAGGACCTTTCAGTCGGTTACCGTTACTGTCCAAACTGTTCTATCCCCTTGCACTCTCATCCTGTGTGCGACGCTTTCTTTAACCCTGTTGAGCAGGCCCCCCCGCCCCCGAATGAACAGGCCCCCTCCATCCCACTCGGGGTGTCGTCGCACACACCGGAGTACGTGAACTTTCCAGTCCATTCTCGTACACATTCGTTGGACGACAGCCTGAGTCACAGCACGGCTGCGTCATCGTTATCCACGTCACCACAGCAACATTCTCTCTTTCAGCTGAGTGCGGATCATCAAAACTTCCCGGCGTCAAAACCGATAACCTGTGTGAGCCACTCCCCGTCCCACCCGGCCCTGTCCGACCAGGGCTCGTGCAGTTCCTCTGCCGGGACCGCGCACGAAGACTACACCCTCATGGACTGCGAAAGTGTCAACAAGTACCCGCACCACATCAGCTCCAGTCAGAGACAACCACATTCGGGAAGTACTATTATTGCTAAGCTTGTCTCGTTCACGAACAGCATGACATCATCCGGCGTGACGTCAGCGTCGACTGATCAGGCTTCAAGCGTTTATACTCCTATGACGGCCGCTACGTCATCGCCCCATTCTGGCGCGGAAAGCGTGCCACCCGCGAAAAGCAGCTCGTACGTTTTCATGCGGAGCTTCACCTTGCCATCGGCGCCGCAGGACATCGAGAAAAGGCGGCGCTCCGTCCCAGCTAATCTTTCCAGGAACGGTTCTGCGTTGAACGGAAGCTTGTCGGTCTATGGCCACTCCCCGGACAAATACAGCGCCGGCAGCGCCCCTTGTAGCTTTTGTGCGGGCAGCGATTCCGTTGGAACGAGGCCAGGCGATGGCAACTGCTGCTTCCGCCCCTCCCAATCCCCCCATTCCAGCTGCCAGGTAAAGCTGCCGGAAAGTTGCGGGGGGGGAGATGTCGCTGACTCCTGTTCGGGGGACCCGTCAGTGGGCGGCGAGCAGCACGTGACCACCCCCCCTGTCAATGATGAGCAGCGTCTGTCAGCGACCAGGCCGTTGGCCACCTCCAACTATCTGGACATGCGCCCCATAAATGCTGGCCTGCATGACGTAACCGACGCAGTGCAGAAAAGTAAGTCGGCCTCGGATCATGATGCAGATGGAAAGGAGGTGAGCAACAATGGATACTTACCCATGAGCCGTCTGCCTGCAGGCAATGCAGCTAACGTGCGAAGGGCTCTTTCTACCGCTCCAAACGACTACATGTGCGGGCAGCCAAAGCCAGTGGTTCCTCCCCAATATCCTCACCAACGCAGGGATTCAGCGCACAATAAAAACTTATCCACCAACTCACTGGACAGAAGCAAACGATCGCATAAATCAAAACGTCCGACCTCCTTAGCGTTTCGCCAGAGCATCGGTGGTGGCGTCATGGCGCGCCGCACCCAGTCGCTGAGACACCACAGCAAGAAGGCGGCCGCCCCGGAGCAGACCCAGACTGTCCTGGCCACAGTGGGGCCAGAACCACCGTCACCGGTCGGCGGCGAGTACGTGAACCTTGACTACACAAAAGCCCAGATGCAGTCGTCATCGCCCCACGTGATCAGTGTCACCCTCTGTGCTGAACCCCGCCTGGTCCCCTCGTTACTGTCGCGCCCCACCACCTCAACACTGGGTCTGGGTAGCGAGTACACACAGATGGCTTGTCAAAGCGCTGGCCACTGACCTTCGCCCGGTGGTTCATTGTACTCTGTGTGCTGGGCCGGCAGCTCTACCACGTGCAATGAGTGGAGCGTTGCGCAACTCTTGAACATTTGCTGTGTTGCGACTGGCGAGTGTTGACACAAATCGAATGTGATCGAAACGTTTTTCCTCTTTGGATGAAATTTAGGGGGGGCACCAAAAATGTAACGTTTATTTAACAGTGTCGACATGCTGTAAGCGTAAGGCATTGTTTGTCTCACTGATGTCTCTCTTCCTTTGGCTTTCAATCCGGGAAGTAATAACTCTGAGCGCTTTGGAGCTACTTCCTTCTCCGCCAGTATTTCAACGGCGAAAGCCAGCTGCGATAAAGCTTTACTGCAGTAATCGTTGGTGTTAGTGTGTGTACATGTTGCGTTCTGTTAAACACTAGGTAGGATATATTTATTGGTTGTTGTCCAGCCACAATGTCGCCAAATTCATGGCTTACAATAACCATGCACTGTGGCTTAGCCCGCAAATACTGGGAACGGAATGTTACGCTGAAAAGTCGTTGGGATTAATTTGCCCTACAAGTGATTGCGATCAGTCATTGCGCGTTGGTTTTGTAGTTGCTGGTGTCAGGGAACAACTGTGAGGCCCGGGCCAACACTCACGCGCCCGGCCGATGCTTAGATCAAAGCCAAGTACAGACGCGCGTTACGTCATTCGTGTGGCGGTCTTTCTTACCGGACGTAGTTGGGGTTTCATTCTTACGTCATACGGCGCGATGGGATTACGTTGGAGCGTCTTGAGGGCAGCAGCGTCTTGAAAACATGTGTTTCAACTGCAGCGAAGCGCTTGCCCAACACAGTCCCAGTGAAAGTAATAAACCTTGCGGCGGCACAGAGCATCAGGTGCAGCTACTGCTTGAACGGGAGGTAACCGGGCAAACGGTTTGACATAAATTTCGCCAACAGCACTGCGAACTTAACGCTTAGCACGGCACAGCGGGCGGTTCTCGCGTAAGCTAGCGCATGCTTTTAACGGAATTGACGAACGCCAGACAGGCTGTTCGACTCATTCCTGTGTTTCCCTGAAATCCGAACCGGCTGCCGGTAATTGCCCGCGCCTGCATCTCTCCCAGGCTTCTTGTTTTGACGGCTGCTCGCCCGTTTATAGCCGACCACGTCACGTAACGCCTCCTCTCTCGCTACAGCAACTTCCTGACAGCGAAGCGGATGTACCAGCAGCAAGCCCTGCGCTCACTCCCGCCCGTTGGACCGTTTTATGAATGGGATTTTCGGCCTGTGCACCAGCGAGCGCCCACACCGGTATCCGTGATAATATTGTGAACCAGAAGTATCGTGTGCACCACGCCGCCAGTGCGCACCCAGAAACAGGCAAACCAGCCCAGTCGTTCGTCGCCAACAGAGCATTCACGTGAGATCGATGTCTCATTGCTCCAGGAGTTTTCGCGTGCAACAGCAGAGTGATGTGTCATGAGATTTTTGAAGCACACATGTTGTTGCCGCACTGACTTGCCGCGCAACGTTCGGTGACGTGAATGTTATCGTAACGCAGGTGGTTTTCGTCAGAGCGCCGCCTCGCTGACTGTGCAGTCTTCTTATCGCCGATGCTTTTTTAAGACTTGTTGTTTTCGTGACTTGATGTGTCGAGATGATGTCAGCATCGATTACGTGCGTGGCGTCGTCAACGCAAGGTCCTCCATGAAACTATGTCTTTCATAAGTTCGTGGAGGACTCATCTGCTGGGCCAGTGATAAAAAAGAAATTTTCATCCAAATCTGCCGTAATCTAGTCAACGGAACTAAAAGCGTTAAGTGCTTTATATAATCATTTCAAAATTCTTGTTCCAAATTTATAAATATTTCAACGTGATGACTATAATCACCATATGTAGGTGATAATCAAATCACTTGACGTTCATATTTGCTTTCGAGCGGGCAGCTTCCATTAAAAACAGAAACAGGATTTTTTACACTTTTTCGGTGATACCGCTGTCGACTGATATCCTTCGAACCCAGCACCTGATGCATTTTGTGCATATAGCGTCGTTCCGTGAATGCTGCTGGTGATGTTTTCAGTTGTCCTTGTTGCTCCGTAGTTTGTATAGCTGCTGTAATTGGCGTTAGATCGCGTGTACATCGTTGAAAAATATTAACTTAAATTAATTTAGGCACTTAACCGTTTTGTTTGTGTGGCCAGTGGCCGGTACAAACATCATACCTCCTCCTTAGACGCACCCTAGCTTGCTTGTCCACACTGTCATGTAGGAACGCTTCGACATTTCTTCTCACGGCTGAATGCCACGCGTTGTGCAAAGTAAACTCTCATTTTTGTGATGATCCCCGGAGATCAAAACCTTCTCGCCCGGGCGAACGTTACGACGCAAGGTACCATTGATTAACTCTCATTGTGACGTCGTTGGTGATTAGCGTGGCTGCTTATCTCTGGAGGTCGTGACGTCACGTCTCGTTCGTGATTTATTTCTCAAAGTTCGTTTTTGTTCCCACCATCCATTTAACGTCAACCCTCGAGACGGTTCCGGCGGCGAGAGCCCGTATCTGTTTCTCACTCCCCAGTGACTAAGCCTTTCAAGCTTGACGTGTGGTCGCTCTTCTCTGAATCACGTTTAAGCGACCGGCATGGATGGAGGTCGCGCCTCCTCCGCCTGCAAAGCTGCTGTGGTTCACCTTCGCTTCGACTTAGCGGCGTGACTTCTCGCGACGCCACCCCGCTTCACAACCCTGATCATAGCCCTGTTCTGTTTTCATTTCTCTCTTCCCTGCTTCGGTGGGAAAGCCTTCTACTGAGTCTCGCCGAATAAGACCACTCGCCCATTCAAAAGACTATTTTTGTGTTTCGCTTGACAAGGCTTCAAACGTTGAGTGCTTCGTTGAGAGATGGCCCGAGTACTGGCGAACCCAACGCTTTCGCTGCTACACGTCAACAACTTTGCTTTTGTTCTGAATGTCTGCTTTTGTGATTTCGTCCTGACCCGTTGCGGCACATGATCATTGCTCCGGTCTTGGTAAAAGCTCGAAAATCCTGAAACGAAGTTATTAGTAATTTGTTTGAAACAGTTGCAGCTGCCAAGGTTAACATCCGGGGTACTGTTGTTTTTGGCTCCTTGTTCAGTGCTGACTGTGAAGTTTCGTTTCGTTACGAGCTTGCCGTGCTTTCCCCAAACAAGATTTCCTTCTACTTTACTGACCGGCTTGACTGCACGTTGGCCCGTCACAGCTGCAGACAAGTGTGCATTTCTTGTGTGAGTTTGAAATATTTAAATGGTTGTGGATTGTGTGTTTATTTATTGTCTTTATGACGTTTTGCGTTGTTGTGTTATTAAAATATTTTAATTGTTACATCACCTTGTGATATTGTCCGCGATTGGGGTTCATCAAAGTCAGGTTATCGCATTTCAAACAACAGGTGAAATAGTTAACTCTGTTAAAGCTGACTTGCTACTATTCAGCTGTTGTTCCATACGGAATAGTATCCGTTGCCTGCTAATTTCAATCGCTTTGAACATCCTTGGATACAGCAAAGATAATAATTAAGCGTACAAAAATAAAGCGGAGTTTATTTAGAGCAAGTTTTCTTGTTCAGCAGCTGTACTTTTCGCGCGACACGTAATTGTTATTTCAAAGTGTCGCGCTGTTCCTGATTATGACGCAACACTTCATGTCCACCGCCGCCAAATCCTCAACAATCGGAGCGTGTTTTTGCTGCTGGCCGTGACACGAATGCGTCAACAGAGAGTCGCAAATAACACTTGGCGAGGTTGCTCGAGAAGATTGTGACGTTAAACTGGAACGCATCAGGAAAGGTTGGTCTTCGCTTTAAGCTTAACTTCCTTCCCATCACGAGACTTTATCCGAGCTCAGCTATGCGATTTGATAATTAGGAAAGTCACCGCGACCAGCGGAAAGGTCACCAGTGCGCAATAAGCAAAACAGCGTAGTAAGTCGGTCCCCTATTTTCGGTACATCGACTCAGCACCCATCCATCAGCTGTTGCTAAATTACATCGGAAAGCAGAATCAAAGGGCACCAGAATGCGATGAAGATCAAAGGAGTTTTGCCGCGCCTGGGCCTCGGGTAATGCGACCAATAGTCGTCGGAGCAGTATTTGCCAGGCAAGTACCGGCAGCATACTGGCCAGCTCGCTCCAGGCAAGTACCGGCAGCATACTGGCCAGCTCGCTCCTTCAGCTTTTGCGAAAATAGGGCGCAAGTGCATTGTGAATGTTTTCAGCCGAAAACAGACGGTTTTGTTTGTCCAAGCACGTTTGCCT
>Ga0210059_1003178_pt1 | contig 26174 bp, 16 predicted proteins | sample Ectturendosymbi2_FD_188042 | JGI IMG/M metagenome (GOLD analysis project Ga0210059, IMG submission 188042) | Ecteinascidia turbinata endosymbiont from Florida, USA - Sample 2 (SPAdes) (version 2) | ecosystem: Host-associated > Tunicates > Ascidians > Unclassified | place: Key West, Florida... | reverse complement strand
AGGAGGATGCACCAACTAGGGAGCGGCCCTTGCCGCGCTCGCGTAAGGTCGGATATCGGGTCTAGCAGCAGCCCAACGGCTATCTAACTGTGCCCGTCGCCGGCGAGGCACGAGTGCATCGCCGCCTTCCGGGCGGGATTCTAACTTAGAGGCGTTCAGCCATAATCCGTCAGATGGTAGCATCGTATCATTGGCTTTTCAGCCAAGCACATGAACCAAATGTCTGAATCTGCGGTTACTCTCGCACTGAGCAGAATTACTGTCGCAACAACACTTCATCAGTGGGGTAAAACTAACCTGTCTCACGACGCAGCAACTCTTAATTTCAAATTAAACAGATTAACAAAATCGCAGGAAGAAATCACCTGCGAAAACTTTTTACAAATAAATCTAACTTACCTTCGTTACCGAGGATAGGTTTTGCTGAGGTATCCAAATGAGTGTGACATTTATTTGTGAAAAACGTGTGGTTGCAAAACACAAGGATGCAAATTGGACTTCAAAAAATCCGATAAAAAGCAGTAATCCAATCTTCTTGTCAAAACACATTTTTCAATCTTTTAGCTAAGAAAACAAAAATCCATTTTTCCAGCAGATATTGCCCAAAAGTATTCGTCACTTTCATTTGCAAATACACTTCACACTGGCACTGTTTCTAAGCATTCTTTAAACAAAGACTATTGCGAATAGGTTCCTTTCTGTACTTTTGCAACATCCTGTAAATTTTGAAATCTATGTAAAATTTTCTGTATGTAAACAAGATTGTTGATGCCTTGTTTGAGATGTTTTGTATGCACTGATGCTATTCTACTTCGAACGTTTTGTCACTGCTTCTCCTTTCCTAAAACAGCATTGCAAGCTCACAACTGCACTCATTTTTGTCCTTAAAAAACGGCCGTCATCGTGCTGATCAGCAGCAAATTCAGTTACTCTACTACATTTCACAGCCGTATCTCATTTGTAACTTCTTCACTTCATTAAAAATTTTTACTGTTGTGTTCAACCCACAAAAATAAAGATTCCACTGTGAAAGAAAGCAACTATTTCCCAACTGCACTGCTCTGCCTTGTTTCAAGTAGTGTACTTCAAAGTAACCTGCTTCGTAATAAAAATCGTTTAAATGCTTCTGTCATGGTGCATTCTCACAACGAAAAACGCACCTGGTCAAACAAGTGGTCTCATGAGTGATTGGTCGCGCACTTGCTCGGAAAAAAACTTTCCACCACATGTTTAATATGTTTTTCAGTGCATCATCGTAAACAGAACAGTTTTTATCCGTTGCTTGCTTTTACAATTGTCTTAAGACGCATGCAATCAACAACGCGATTCCCACAAAAAGACGATTGTGTTTTTGCAAAAAATGCCATCTCAATACATTCAAAAAAGCTTCCATAAACTTAATGCAACGCGTCTTGATATTGCAAAAACTAATTGTTATCATCAGGATAGTTAACGGAAACACCTTTTCAGTTTTACTTTTCAATCAAAACAATCTTGATTGGTTTTTCTCATTTGCACATTCTTCGATTAAAGTTGACAAAATTCAATCTGCTTTTCAGCTGAATCTAGATTTTGTGGAGAAGTTCCTTTCTATACAAGGGACATAAAGACTTACTCTATCGCAAAGCACTCCCGTGTTTAGTACTTCACAGATTTTGTTAGAAGTACCGACAACAACATGCGAGTTAGGACAAATTCTTAGGTTAATGTTTAACAACCTGAAAGTACTCGTAATATGTCTTGTGGAAACATGTGAATGGTACGTTGTTGCTGGGGCTTCTCGCACACAACGACGTCAGCGAAATGACGCTGTCAAAGAAACACACCGCAGTACGTCAATGAAGCACAACGGTGACTCACAGAAAGGAAGCTGACCATCAATAACATTTACTCGGAAAATCCATCACCAAATTGCGTGGTATTGTTTCACCGCAAAACATCTAGCTTTCATAAACTTTTCGAGCATCTCAAATACAGGTTAACTTTTTTAATCTGTATTCGTAATGCACAGGTTGGATTTTATAACAAATTGTTGAATATTATCGCAATCTCAAAAATCGCTTGTCTGTTCACATTTCCTCCCGACATTGTAATGTAATGAAATACTGGTCAACAGATTTTGGGAAAAAGGAATATGAACAACACGATAGCAAATCGAACTTTTAAGCCTATAGTATCATGTCGTAAAAGTTTGGACGCATTCGAAGACATTTTTCGTTCTTTTGCATTCGATACAATTAATGAACATTTTGGTTCAAGTGTACATTTGATCGTCTGATTATATAATTCAAGCTTTCTGCGGCGTTGCCAGCATCTGGCTATGTTTTGATAGTATTGTGCACATTGAACGTCCGTTATGTGCAATATGAAGTGGGTATGATGATATTTTCTTATTGTGGGATTTTCACTTCACAGCACGGACGGTTAGACAGTTTGGACATTTTTATTTATTTCACTTTGTCTCTTGGATGACTCAGGACTAAAAGCATTTCTACTTGTTTTCATTCCTAGCGATGTTAAAAGTGCAAAACAAGACGTCTTTGAAGTCATACAGGCTCATTCAAACGTCATAAGCATATGTGCATGTTAGAACCAAACAACGCCTGAAGCCATTAATCGCTTCCTGGCATGGTGTGTTTCCACAGGGACTTCTAGTGTTGCACTGTACCACCAAATACTGCTAACTAAATTTTCACAAACACGCGATGCTTGCTTCAGACTAGAATTGCTGAAAACTTCAGGGTTCTTTTATTCAAGCATTAGAATAAAAGCGCCCCGATGAGAAAGCAGAGTTTGATCACGTTTGAGAAAGCAGAGTCTGATCACGTTGAGATTTGCTGAATAGTAGCCTGAATAGTAGCTCACATTGTTTAAACTTTAAACAAATAAGAAATGCACGCAGTAGTATATACCTTTCATTTTGGTGGCGTAATTTATAGGTTTGAAAAAGGTCATTTGCGCTTGGTTCGGGTCAATGAAAATGGGGGTAAATTGCCATCACTGTAGCGTTCTGTGAAAGTATCCATCTGGCTCATTACGCAGAGACACAGCATTTAGTCAAGAAAAAATAATCAAATTTGATACTGTGACTGGTGGTACATGTCACGGAATGCGCTGCGCCAGCGTTGTAATAAGTGGAGCATTTCTATCAGAAGGCGGGCTCGCGATAAACCTTAGTTGCACGCATCACAGTTGCTGTGGTCGTTGGTGCCGGGTCTGTCGAGTTGAACGTGTTCCGGGTTTTTGACTGTTGGCGCCATGAGAAGGCACAATGTATCGGTTATAACATCTCAATTGACACCAAAGGCATTCTCGGTGGTTTTGGTATTCAAGTTCCAAATTGAGATCGTTGTGAGCATGATCAGATATACCTACCCTGAGACAGAACAGAAGGTTCCTTGCTCAGCCACTTTTTCAACTGGAAGCCGTCCAGTTTCAATTAGTTTAATCAACTCATTAACCAATTTTCGCCCTTCTTCCACACTCTTTACCGATTTCACAGCAGTCGCCAACGTAAAAAATGTTTCTTACCCAGTGGTGGATGCAGGGGAAGGTAGTTTGGGGAAACTGTCCCACCCATGGGCGTCGAAAGGGGGGCAATGGGAGGGTTTTTCCTCCCCTGGATTTTGAAATTATTAGCAAAAAAATTGTTTTTCAATTTCGAGGGCTAAAAACCAAATCTCACCACGTTTGGCGCCCCCCTGGAAAAACGTTTGACAAAATCCCATACTGGTCCCCCTCAAAAAATCCTTCCGACGCCCATGGCCCCACCCAAACGTCTGTGGCGCCCCGTTGAAGGGTGCGCTTTTTCTATCAATGCGCCCCTTTTGGTGCCTGTCGAAGTAGAAACAGAGATCAAATATTTCTCTAAGCTAAGCAATGCCTTTCACTTCGTTGAACTTCAGGATTTACGTGATAGATGTTCGCTTAGTCTTTGTTGTCGACAATGATAGATGCTTCGTATTAGTACCACTCTGTGGTTATTTCTTTGCCGCATGAAAACTGCCCAGTATCCAGCTTACGTTAGTTAATCACAACCGAAGTCACTTTCGTTGACACAGTTCTCGACTTGCTGCTGGGGTTTGCAAAATTGCTCTGTTGTTGGATCCATTTTATTTCTTTACTGCCTCGAAAGGAAAGGCAGTAGTGAAAATAGAAATGCAGTATGTAAAACATACAACTGACGCAAGATTTTAGATGTCTTCAAACGAAAATTGTGGTTTGACTGTTGCCGGTGCAGTCCGTGAGTCTGCATCTAAGTTTTGAAGCACAAAGGTAAGTGAGGTGTTTCTTGTCAAAACTAATACCCTTGGTTGGAATATAACGCAATGCCTATAAATCTGTAGATCTATAGTATGTTAGGAAATAATGTGCTACTATCTGGCAAAAATGCTTCGAACCTGCTCGCTTAGCTTAAAGATTTATGACCTAATAATGAAATTGCGTAAGACCTCGCTTCTTCAAAATAGACAACGCTGACTATCACTGAACTAATACGTGGCAGCACGACGCGCCTCAACAAGCCATGGAATCCAAGTTTAACAAACTCGTAGGATCTTTGGCTTTGGTGTGCGGTGGAAAATTTTCGATTTGCTTAATTGTTTTACGCCACTACAAGCCTCGGAAAGCGAATAGGAAAGTCTTGCAAGGTGATGATTCTGCTTGAAGCAAATTGTTCAAACAAATAGGGTTGTTTTGCGCGAAGTATTTTGAAACTTACCTGAATCTGCTCCACTCCGCGACTCGTAAGCTAACACAGAAAGTTTTACAAAATACCAGTTATCTACAGCATGGTAGAATGAACACCGGTAATTGATTTTACGCAGACATGCAACTTTTGCTCATCAGTGCAATATTTGCAGTCCAACATTGGGGGAATGACGGTGCCTTTCACCACCATCTGTCTATGCGCCTGGCATCAGTGATTGATCACTATCTAATTTTGATCTTTTTGTTGCAGTTGCACAACCACTGTTGTCAAGCAACGCCGGCCACGGAAAGAAAATTGGGCATGGTTGGTGAAGTCTGCAACCGACAGAAAAATGTATAACTTATTGGTTAGAGAGTATTATGCTTAAAATGTATACATTTGAGCAGAAAAGCAATCTTCTGGTGTTAACTATAACTTTTTCACTCGGGACTGTCGTTTTGGCGAAGATTCGTGGTTTTAAATTGGTTGGAAGATGATTCTCACTTGTGTTGGCTGGCCTGGCTTGATAAAAACAAATTCAATGCTAGAAAAACAACATTGGGTCTGGTTTTAAGCTTGTGTGGGGTGATTCTTAGTATTATACAACGAGTTGGAAAATGAAATTATCAGGAAGACTACAGCTTGACTTTGGTGGAGAATTTAGGGGAACATCACACCTGCTCTCACTTCTGTTGAACGGTTTCATAACCTGGACAAGTGGGATTGTTTTTTTTTCTGCGCATGAGCAGTTCAATGTTAAAATATGTGAAAGAGTAGTAAACACTTGGGGGAAATTCTGCTTTTATTAGTGGCGTTAAATGCATATTAGGGTATTAGGCTTTTGGGTCCAATGTGAATCTATCAAATGATTATGAGATGGTTTTTCACGTTAGCCAGCAAAGCTACCTAAAATGGGTGTATTTCATAGCAATGCCATTCATTCACTTTTTATTTTTGAATTATCGTCTCATAAATACGCTTTCCAAATACATTTATGTGCACAAGCTTCACCTGGAAACGGGATATTCATTTAGCTATTTATTAGACTCCTATCGTGGGACTTGAAGTATTTCTTGTCAGTCTAAGAAGAACTGTTCTACGTCTAAGCAGGTCAGACATGCCTTTCAGACATCATTTTTTTCTGATCTCCACAAGGAGAGTCAAAACATTGTCATACACTAGGGCGCAACATGCTTCATGGTGTATCTTTAAATACATTTTGTAGATTTGAGAAATTGTTTGGGACGCCAACAGTGTTGCCAGTTATGTGCAGCTTGTAAAAAAACGAGACCCATCCTATGCTGATTCCATGAAAAAATGCATAGTTCGACCAAAAATAGCCACATTTTGGCTTACAAAAGGTAACTACTTTCGTTTGATGTTTGACGATTGTCGCGGAAAACAGTTGGATTTGCTATTTAAACAATGAAGACCTTCTTGGCGCCCCCCTGTTTCACTGCTCCCCAACGCCTGGTCACGATCGGCCACTATTCTCACCATCTCTAACACATCGTCGTTGAAGTAGTGAGCGTTGTCCTGAGAATCTTTTGGTTTATTGTCTATAACGTCTTCATTCCCACACGCAACAATAAAGGTATAAGCATACATTGCAGTGATAAGGAACACGCAAATACATGTATGAACTCGAAGATATGTACGTGGAAGTAGTAAAAGAGCCTACGCTTGATGGCGCTAATACATTTACTTTGATGAAATACAAGCATGAAGGGCATACACACGATTGACACCATCACTATTTTTATAATGTAGTGCTGCGATGATCTACCCAGTGCACCGATTTATAGAATACATGCGGTGATTGGAGGCTGCGCAGGACCAGGGGTCATTTAGGCTGTAGACCTCCCAAGGACGAAGTTTTCGTGTAAAGGGAACAGTTTATAGTAGTAATCAAACATCTTTTGCTCTGAGTAAAAAGTTTAATATGCGATATGAGGTTAGATGTTTTGCTGAAGCAAGATCCTTTTTAAGCAAGCAAGACACCAGTAAAAATGGTTTGTCATTCCCACATTGTAGATCTTCTGTTTTCACATATTTAAAGTATTCATGAAACCTATAGAGGAAAGGAGTAAAAACGTATAAACTAGCACAACATCACAATGGCGTCACAGGATTTAAACAGGTTGAGAACAAGGCGTACATATATACATTAAGGAAAAATCTTTATGGTCAACGTCGCGAGTCACACGTGGGAACGGAAGTTCGTTTGGAATTTGGTAGGCATAGTTTGTTTTATGCTGGAAGACTAACGGCACCCAATTGCTTGATACAAGCGTTTGGTGCGACCAATTTTAGTGAAAATACCAGAAGCCAAACTGAGTATGATATAACAGCGACACTTCGTGGTTCGATTGCTTTCATTGTAACAACGTTAAATACTTAGCAAAATGCACCGGTTTTATGTACTTCAATAAAAAGAATACAATGTTTCTAGTAGCTGAGTAATACATATTTTTTGTTTTCCGTTGACAAGTAGTGCCAAACCCATTTGTTTATTATTTCTAAGGGAATTTTTGATCAGATTTCTATTCCACTGAAATTTATCATTTCAACGCCTGAGTTTGAAAGTGCTTTTGGTAAAGCAAATTTCTGGTTTTCATTTGCTTTGTGTTATACGAACATCTTTAATAACCTTAAAAAATTGATTTAATGTAGATGGCAGCTAAGAGTTAGCATACTTCCACATAAATTTGCTCACTTCAAGATTGTATATATCTTTTAGTTGAAGCATTTTCTGCGTTTTATAAATGGTAGCAATTTCGTAAGTCATAGGTTCACTTCTGTTTAGACATCTCATGGCTCGGTTTAAAACAACCTACCCTGGTTGTACATGACATGAAGCAGCTCTTCCCCAGGCAATAATCCCATACTGTCCTCTTGAGTTTACTAAGCTGTGTTGCAAAATACGTAATGCTTGACTATTAACATAATTTTTTCGTTTGTACATTACACCAACATATTTGGATATAGACAACACAACTGTTTACAATGATTTTTCCAAGTCAGTTTGCTATTTGCAATCAAACCAAGGTATTTGTAAAACAAAGTTCTGCCAAGACGATTACCGTTTGCATTTATTGCGAAAGATATTCTGTTTACATGTTTATTTGTGATTAACATAGACTATATTTAGTTTTGGAATTATTCAGTGAGAGTTTGTTTGCAGTTAGCCAATTCATTACCATTGTCATTTTGCGGTTAGCCCAGTTTTATAATTTTCCCAGACTATTTTCGCTCTGCACTAAAACTGTATTTTCAGCAAAAAGTATAGTTTTCATAAAACTTGAATTTTCTAAGTCATTCATGAATATTAAAAAGAACAAAGGGCCTACAAACATTACAAATATCTTATGTCACATTGTAGCAAGGAGAAATCATTTGAAATCACCTTATCAACCTGACTCACAAACTCATTATGTGTAGCATGCTGTGAAAGGTAGTAGCAGATCAATACCAAAATGGTTGTTGCGACTTGTTAAGAATTCACAGTCAGGAAACGATTGTGCATTGCAATGTTTATAGTGATTCATCTAGGTTTGGGTGGGAAGCACATCTTTGCATTGCTGCGCCAGCAGCCACGTATTAAGAACAGAAACAGCATTCCAAAATACACAATTAACACACTTACGTACGCATGATGCTTTTGAGAGTTTGCTGTTCAAGTATAAGTAGTTGCTTGCATTAGCGGTTTTATTTCAGAGTTCACGGAAGGTAATGTCTTTGCAGTAGAGTTAGTTGTTAAGTATTTTGCCACAGCCCATCTGTTCATAGTCAACATCAAATCCGTGTTTGAGGAGGTTATCAGGTGAAGTGACGTGGCGAATTTTTCAAATGTCTTGAGCTCGGCTTTTATATTGCCATTCGCGTGTGGCCGGAGATAAATGTACAAGAAAAGGATTTATGCATGTGTTTCAGTAGGTTTTACCGCAAAGGTGCGAAATGTTCACAAACGATGATGTGCTGTCATCCTTCGATATTTTTTTGTTAGTTAAGAAACCCTTTTGGTTTTTGAATGACACAAGTCTTGCAAATGATTGGGTGTGGATTTGCCTTGTTTCTTGTTTTTTGTCCTAGCAGGTGCTCTGCATATCATCATCTTGAAGATTAATTTCGAGCTCATCTACTATTTTCATCAAGACCTTTTCCCCATCATTATTGTCTTCTACATATTTTTCTACTCCATATATAAATCAATATTTCCTCTTCGTATATATTGTTTTCATCTGTCAAGTTGAAAGACAATCAGATTTGTTTTCTGAACCATCTCATTGTGTACCACTACTCTTTCCCCTTCAAGCTGATTCAGTTTATTTTCAAGTTCAAATGGATTGCTGGAGTTGACTGAAGATTTCTTCTTTTCGAGATGATTTTATCTATGCAACCTAATTTATTATGATTCGCTTCTTCATGGGGGCGTTTATACTATATCAATAGACTTAGCAATTTACAGCAAAATCAGCAGTAATTTGCAAAGCGTTTAAATACAGTATTACTGACGTTATTGCCTACACCGTCCTCTGTTTTATTCAATAGAATCTAAATGAAGCATAAAAAAGCTTCATTTGATTCGTTATTGCTATTTTCAGAATTTGAATTCACGTACTGTGATGCGAAAACGATTGCAACAGGTATCAAGTCGAAGACGAATCAGTTTCCGTTGTTGTCCGTTGTTTGATCCAGAATTTCTGTTGTGTAAAAAGAGTATACCGTTCGAGAAACTGCGTTGTTGTTCTATAAATTCGTTTTGACTTTTGCAACGTAAGAATCAATAAGATCAGGTGAAAACGTTTAATTTATCTGGAGAAGACCATAAAACATCACAAATGCAGCAGTTACGTCAGTTGCATTGACAAATCAATTAAACGTGATCACATCTTCCAGAAACACGATCGCACAATGGTTTTCTTCAAATTTGGAATTTATCAGAATTGAATTGATTGCTACCGTACGATAGAGTAAATTTGACAAGACTGTACCCCTGATACAACAAACATCGAGAGGGTATAGCGGGACTTTTGCGATAGCCTGCTATCTCCAGTCAAACGATACATCCCACGTGGCCGTCACGGAAACTACGCACCAGGTTGGGACAAAGAGTGCGAGACCTTTCATTTCTATTTCATCCGAGTCCCAGTGGGGTGACTGACACTGATGTAGCCGCCTCGCCCTACGTACCACTAGATGGACGGCTGGTTTGGCAAGGCTAGATGGATGAAGCGCGTCTATTGACGCAATGCTTTTAAAAGTGTGGAAATATGAAACATTTTATTCAGAAAAGGTTATATTACTTTTGTAAACTATTTTCTACTCATTTCTACTTTCTTATTTGGAAATACAAAGAAACTATTGTGACGAGTGTCACAATAGAGATGAATTCCTTGGAGTTTATGAAAGTTTTATTTCTAAAAGTGTTGCAATTATGCAAACCGACCTGTGCATCGCAGACTTGTTGTTGTTTTTGCGAACCACAGCGAAAGCTACGTGACAGGACACATTGCACGTGATGAAAAATGTTTGTGACGATTTTCCGGCAAGCCGTACTCGTACCGCAGCTTTGCAAAACCTTAAAAACACATGATATGTACACTATAGCCTCTTCTAACAACGCACGTTTCGAACAAGGGACTCTGCAGAGCGTTTGTTTTCGAATCGCCGTACTTTTTATTCTGGTATTAATTTGATTCTCACCTGTGAAGTAACCAAAAAGGCAAATTCTGACTGGTGGTAATATTTCGCGAGGCCGCTTGGCCTTGCACCGTTGACAATAAAACACGATGCAAAAATAGAAAGCTTCTTCAGAGTGAAGTCAACAGCAGAAAGGAACATAATTTAAACTTAAAAAAAGGGACAGCTTCATCCCCAAAATGTTCAGACCCTGGCCCCGGGGGTCTGCAACAAAACCAACATCCAAAACCGGTATTTTGTAAAAACAACTAATACAGTACAGGAGACGCTGTGCATGCAATATGACCTTACAGGATTTCTTATAACTTTGAAAACTGTCAATAGTGGGATTTATGTATATTGCAGTAGAGAACGCGAACCGTTGTTTGACCGCAGGTGTGGATTTGGAATTTTATACGCCGAACAATTCTGCTAGACGCTTTTCAGACACAATATTCCCTATCAGTTATTCTGCCACTTTGTGTATTTGTGTAGCATGTGCACAAAGCTTCGTACTGTGACAGCAAGCAACAATAGAGATGATACTCGCAATCTCTCTTGCTATTGCTAACTCGCGCGACGTAAATAATGGTTTTATTCTTCACGCACATCCTCTTCGTGGTGAATCACATAATCAACGCAACACCGCCGGAGAAGTTGCAACAGTGTCATTGTATTACAGTACGGATTCGGGTCTCTTTTCAGGTTTTTCATTGCCTGAAGTTTGAACAGCTGAATGTAGGCTACTGAAACTTGCTAAACTTTCGTTTGACTTGTACTGGTATGATGTAAGCGTGATTGGCATTTCACTATCAAACCGAAACGCTTCTGTTAAGTACAGCTCCTTTTTCTTTCTGAACTCTTCTGGAACGGCCTATTTTGTGGCATTGTTCTAACGAACCTGCACTTCATTCAGCGAGTCACTGTACCAGGCCAAGTGAGGTGAAAACATTATCACATGGGTCACATACCGTATCGTCCATTAGCTTCATAACAACATCAGTAGGCAATCTTACGTCTGAAATCTGCGTGTCATCTTTTCCTATAGGAATGCCTGTCCGAAAAAGATTTGTTTTAGGCGTCAACTGCCAGTCACAACATCAAACCCAGCTTGTGTGGTTTATTAAGAATTTACTGCGTTAATTTGCAATGTGCTCATCCACTGTGATGTTGTACTTGCTGAGGAAAATATTTCTATAAGTTTGCTATAAAATTATTCCAAAGTAGTGAAACGAAAGCAAACTCATTGTGCACAAGATTTCTACGCCTTGCCGTCATCCAATGAAAGCGGAGTTATCGCATAAGTTCTAAAAAACTGATGATCTGATGTTACTAGGCATAGCATGTGAGATCATTGCACATCCCCACGACTTACACCACAAAATGTCCACACGGAAGTTGTATCTTCCTATCATGCCACGAGCAACCACCAAACCTATGCATTTTTTTCAGTTCAAAAAGAACCACATACCAGGTTTGGTCACCAATTTGTTTTAAAGCGAGCGCCTCAACAGTGCATTTTCGTATATTTTGCGACATAGGCTCAACACAAAGCATTCCGAAGAATGTAGGCGGACTGCCAGAAACTGGTTGACTACGATGAAGGCCTAGGATGAAATCACAGAACATTTTATGTTTGCAATGGGCCCTGAATGACAGATGATATGGTAACCTTTTTACTTCAACCCAATTCCATTATCCCTTATTTAGGGCAACTGGTGATCCGTAGTAGAAACAAAATATCTAACAGATACCTCAGTATAAAATGTTGCAGCAGACTTTTGTATTTCCTCTGACAGCATCGTCAGTGCTGACAAATGTAGCGCTAGTACAGTGGCCCAGGACTAAAGAAAGGCAAGCTTCAAAGTCATAGAAACGACACTGACGACAAAAGTTTCAAAAGCACAGAGGTGTGAACGCTGCATCGGTGTTGATTTGGGGGCTTTTCCGGTTGATTTTGGCTTTAGCATCATCATGCCGCAACAATTACTTGCATTTCCACGTCTGTGTCGATTGACGCATGCCGTCCTTCCAGGTCAGTGATTCCCAAGCTTTTTCTGATCGCGTACCATTTCTGGGTCCCATACTGCCACCACGTACCACATTGTTACAGGCAAACTCAATGTGGCAAATATCATTCGATCAAAATTAAGCAAGAATTGACAAAAAATGCAGCGTGAGCAAAATGTCTGCGAGAAATTATGATGGTCATATTTAGAAAACATCAAGGGACCAGGCTACTCAAAAAATCAAGAATTTATTACCAGAACCCGAAAAGCATAAAACATAGCTGTGAACATATTTTTTGTAAAGAAAAACAGAAAGTAGGGCTTATTCACGTACCAACGTGACGGGATTTTCGTCCCACGTTGAAGGTCTTCTCATACAACTATTGGCACGTGTACCACAGTTTGGGAATCAGTGTTCTAGGTAGAACACATTTTATTTTTTTTTAAGAAAGTCAAAAAAGTTCAAATTCACGGGATACCAATATAAAGGTGAAATAGAAAAAGTCATAAAGTTTCACAGCAGCACTGCTTACCAGTTAAACGTTTTTCACCCGTTTATGTCTAAAGTGCGTCAATTGAAGAGTCCCGTCCTTCTAGTGTTATTTAGCTAAACAGAAGAAGCAAGAGTGTTGGGAGGAAACTGTCAACTCCATAGACGTCTTGCACTTTAGGCACAAGGCGTAGAGAACCATCAGCAAACTCACTTGCAGGTGTGGACGTTCCTCTCGCCTCTGCCCCATCTAGGCAAACTCCGTGGCCTCGAAACGTGTGAAGAAGGGAGCACAGAGAACGGGGCTGCGAGTCTACCAAGCTTATCAACAATGAGCCGTCCAGCCTTTGCCTTCCAAAGGCCTTCCATAATGGAAGGTCCAAACACCAGAGGGTCACAGTATCTCTGGCAGTTTTAGGCCAGAAGAGCTGGCTACCGCCCTCAAGCGCCTAAGGCCAGGAAAATCTTCCGGTTTGGATTCCATCTTCTCGGAGTTTATACTCCACGCCGGGTCAGCGTAAAATCTTTTCTTGCGAATATCTCACTTCCTGCATGCTCCCACGCAAAATTCCAAAAATCTGGAGAAGAGCATTAGTAGTTGCGCTCCCTAAATACCAGAAAAGCCGCTGGGGGATCCAAATAGCTATCGCCCTGTATCTCCGCTGTATGTCCCCTGTAAAATCCACCAGAGACTCATCTACGCTGGTGTCGAACCTATCATGGACCTACTGCTCCCATAAGAGCAGGCGAGCTTCGACACAGGAGTTCGACCATAGATCAGGTCACCCTGCTGACACAGGACATCGAGGATAGCTTTTAGGCTAAGAAGAAGGTCCGTGCTGTGTTTGTCCATCTCACAGCAGCCTACGACACTGTATGGTATCATGGCCTCACCTGTAAGCTGCTGTAATTGCTACCTGATAGACACATGGGACGCATGATCATGGAAATGGTTGGCAATTATAGCTTCACCCTTACCGCCTGAAATGGCAAACCGAGCAGGTTACGACGCCTTAAGAACAGCGTCCAACAGGGATCTATCTTGGCTCCCCTTCTCTTCAACATCTACATCTCTGACCTGCCAATAATCGTTTCCAGAACATATGCATATGCTGACGATCTAGCAATCATAACTGCTAGTGGATATTGGCAGGCAGTCGAAGGGGAGCTGAAAAAACGACATGGCAACCATAGGTGAATACCTCCCGACCTGGACGCTAAAGCTCAGCACTACTGAAACGGTGTCGGCAGCTTTCCATCTTAACAGCAAGGAAGCTAAACGTGAGCTAAAAGTCAACCACAACAATGAAATCTTGCTCTTCTGTCCAGGGTCCAAATACCTCGGATTAACGTTGGATAAGTCGCTCACGTATCGCCGACACCTTGAGTAACTTCGCAATAACCTGACATCTCGCGTCGCGCTTCTGAGGCGACTTGCTGGTACCGGTTGGGGCACTGTTGCAACAACGTTGCGAACAGCCACCATTACCCCTGGTGCATTCAACCGCAGAATACTGCGCTCCTCTCTGGTGTCGCAGTGCTCACACTCGCCTTACTGACCCCACGATCAACGACACCTATTGAAGTGTGACTGGATGCCTGCGTCCTACACCAGCGGACAACCATCCTCGCAGGCATCCAACCTTGTGAGCTTCGTCGCAACGAAGCCACACTGTCTCTAGCCCCCGGCCATGGAGCCCGGACACCCGCTGTCCATCGAATGCAGATGCACGACGCCTCAAATCAAGACACCAATTTGTATCCCGCGCAACAGCTCATCTGTTTATCTGACAACAACGTACGTGCGGCGCAGTGGGCGTATCACCAACGGAATGCGGAGTGGGAGGATAACCCTAGAAGACTCCGCATTTTCATCTCCGACACCGGCACCAACACTCCCGGAATGACCCTCCCAACAACATCCTGGGTCAGGCTTAACCACCTGCACACCGTGTCGGACATATCCGCTCCTGCTTGTATAAACGGGTATGGCCTCCTCTACAGCCTATGAGTGTGGTGCAGAAAAACAAACTGTCGGCCATGTCGTTCTCCAATGTCCAATCCATGGACCTCCTAACCGACTGTTGAGACAATTGAATTGCTGCTCAACACTTGTCCCGATATCTAGTGCGTCCAAGCAGTGTTTATGAAGAACTGTTTCAAAAGAAGAAGAAGAATCGAAGGGAACATTACCTGATTAAACATAAGTTGGCTATCCGAGCTGAAGGCAATTTTATCCAATCGGAAAAGAAGCAACACTCCGATGAGATTCTGCAGCAGGTCTCTTCACGATAAATCGAACGATGTGCCTCGAAACTTTGCAGCACAATCGAAAGCCATTCTTACTTTACCAGGTCTAATGGGTAACGCGATGGTGATGTAAAACCCACACAGCTTCACTGTCTCTTTCGGAAACCAGACAAGCATCACCTTCGAACAAGCACCTGTTGAACACTTCGGTGCATTTTGCCTTTTATTATCGGTCTTTATCAGGTCTCTTTTGCAATTAAGGTCAGACACGACTTAGCTAGCTGAAGATTATTCTTGAGCAGTGCATCACAATATGGTCGCCAAGGCAGTGATATTTGATAGTGGACGTATACCTCACTTTTAGAGTGTTACATTACCGAGAGGGCGCATCGATATTCTTTCCACATAGCAAAACCTGAAAGATTCAAAGACAGCAAGTAACTGCCACAACCTCTTCACATGGTGTACCAATACTTCATCAGCGATTGTTACATGGTGCACTGCCGAAGTTTTACCTGCGAAAGGCAACATGGGGGCTTATCAAGGATCAACCCAAAGAGTTCTCACCACAAAAGTTTCACACACGTTTCCTCGAAAGTCCAGAATGCGTGACGAACATCAAAACCTATTAGCAGTAAAATATCTTCATCAGGAAATATAGGAATTCTGCAAATCATTTGCATTTGATCAGTAGGGGTTACGTGCGAGGAGATCATTGAGATGTTGGACTGGTCTTTTTTAGATAAAGCTCATAAGACGATTGAACAATTCGCGCTTCGCTCTGGACAAAGCAAACACGGTCCTCAAACGAAGGTTCACGTCTATCGACTTGTATCACAGCAGCAAATCGCATATAGCGATCTTGTAAGTCGAACGGAAATCTCTCTATTATCTTTGCAATTTTGTCGAAGTTATTCAGATCTGAATAACAACCAGGTAATTCAGTATAACTCTACTTTCTTCGAAGTGATGGGCTAACATCACACGGCCCTTAGAGTTGCCAAGATTCAACCTTTGCCCTTAAGACAGTTTACTTACGTATGTACTGGCAATTACGTGCGGACGACCGAAATTTTCGAACAATAATTGCTTAGCCTATTGGTATCCTGCACTGAGCTCCAAGACAGAATAAAATTCGATCGGTTTTCTCACCTCATCCTTACAGCTTGACTGCCATCGTTTGCATCGTAAAACTCCTTATTATGCCATTGCGTCGCGGCTCTTGAGCAAATCGTTCGTGCAACATGGTCTGGTGGTTGGAACTACAGCCGGGTACCTTACAGACTACTTTCATAAAACAACACTTAGAGGTGTGTCAGATAAGGGGAGGATGACAGGTGCCTTCACGCGTCCCTCCCTGCTACGACATTGCTTGAAATTACACTAAACCTGTCATACGGGAGCAACCATTGTTACCCGTGCTGGATGTGTACAGCGTGGGATGGGTAGGGAAACGTCTGGCGCAAGGCGTGGGAGCCGAAATGCTGCCGCAGATGACCCACAACCCAGCAAACGCCCGCTGAACAGCGAGGTGCTCACTGAAAACAAGATCAGAGTTATTGAGCAGCTTGTCTATAAGAACAAGGCCTGCTAACCTCGCATATGACGCGATTTGATTCAGGTCGCTTTGGCTAGTCTCTTTTGTTCTTGTAAATGGTGATTTTGAAGAGGGGAGTTTCGTGAGAGCCGACAAACTCGAGTCCACCCTGACATTTTGCTTCTATAATATGATACATTACTCACCGAAGCGTCTGCATTCATGGCAGATTCATCGAGGGGTAAAACACCAACTGCGTTCGCATTTTTCTTCACACACTTGCCATTCAATTTCTAATTGCTGAAGTTCGTGGGTTGCGTTAAAGATTTCTCGGCGCTGTGTGTTTCAACGCGTTCTCTTTTACGTTGGACATCGCTACGGCCTTGTTCCAGAGCTCTTTCCTTGTCGATGCGTTTTCGTTCCGGAGCTCTTTCCTCTTCGATGTTTTTGTCCTAGAGCTCTTTCCTCAGCCTTGTGCTCAAACGTATGTTCCTCTTTGAGATGAGTGTACTTAAAACGGGTCAGTTCCTGCTTTGCTAGCAGCTCCGATCTCTTTGTATTGTGAAGTTTGTTAGGTCATGTAAATGATCCTACTAATGACACTTTTTCTGTATCGCAAACCCTGAAGAATGAAGATGTATGCAAATTTCATCTTAGATAGAAAGTTTGTGTAACCAACATTCCAAGTACCAAAGCAAACTTTCGAATTACATTTGGGATTGAGGACGAAAAACAGAAAAGAAGGCTTATAATAGTATATTGCTGAAAGAAGCGAGATCACAAGCACGATTTGCAAAAAGAGGGGCCAGTGAGTTTCGGAAAAAATGAACTGACTGAAACTCGCATGTACGTATAAAATGCACCGGACGAATTGGCTTCTCTTGAATGTTGTTGCAAAATTTTGACGCCAAATAATGCACAGTTACGCAATCAATAAAACATAATGTTTTCGTGTTTGTGTAACGCTCAAACGTCCTTTGTTATATGATAATGAAATGTATGATTTTCGCCAATATTGTGTATGGCCTGGCAAAAGTATTTTTGAATAAAAAAGTGGTAGCCTTTGCAACGTGGGAAATGGGAATCTAAGACAATCATTTAAGATTTTGCGACCACCGCTGACACATGTTTCCTGCGTTGGCAACGCCATAACTCGCCAACTGATTCAGCTAGACAGCTGTTCAGACTATCTACGGTTTCAGCAAATCCTCTAGTAAAAATTGAAAAAAAGTATTGTTTTGAGTTCTCTGTGGGGGTCGTCATAGGTGGGGGTGTTCTGTCCTCATTTTGGCCAAATTTACCCGACCCTGGACGCCAAACCAATTTCTGGCTCAACGTTTGTTTGGACACTAAATGTCATCCGAGCCTTTAGATCGCTTGATTGGCTCCCTAGCATGTCTGGAGCGAACTTTATAGTCCATATACCACCATTTGGTGAAACATTGCACTCTCACAAATGATATGTAAGGCGAAAAGCACCCCAAGCCATAACTCGCCGTGAGATTATACTAGAGAGCTGTTCAAGCCCTCTAAAGACTCATGAAGTCTTTTAAATTAGACTGAAAAAATTTTAAACTTCGGATGTCGGGTTTGTTGGTTATGTTTACATAATGGGAGGATGTTTATTCATATTTTTTACATCTGGATACGGTCATCATCCCTTTGGAGGCGACCAATCTAGCCAGTTTTGTGGCTCAAAGTGTTTTTGGATTCTAGGCTCTAATACGAGTCTTTCACAGGGTTTGATTTATTTTCTAACGTTTCTGGTTGAAACGTTATGACAAAACAACTGAATTTTAATAAGGGAGAATCCCGGGAATTCCCCCAGGTTTTGCAAGCAATTTAGTTTTTTTGGCCATAACTTTGGAACCAGAAACGCTAGAACGTCGATCAAGGGCTCTAAAGATTCGCATTAAAGCCTCCTAGAATCCAATAAAACCTTGAGCCATTTTATCGGCTCGATCAGATCGGCGATGATGTCTTCAAAAAAGACAAAACGTACCCTACTGTTGACTTCATCAACGAAGAACCCCAAGTCCAAAGTTTTTTTTTTTCATTCTATGCTACAAGACTTCACGAGTTTTTACAGGGTTTGAATAGCTCTCTAGCTCATTCTGCTTCCGAGGTATTGCTGCCGAAAGTTTTGCAGGAAATGGATATTTTGCCTTTTGTGAAACGTCTTGATTTTTGCCGAAAACTGTTTTTTAGCCATAATTTTTGCTGCAGATGTGCTAGAAAGCCAATCAGGGGTTCCAAAGATTCGGATGATAACCTAAATTGCAAAATAGATTTGGTACAAAAAATAGCTCATTGGATTATCGCCCAGGGCCGGCCACAAATGCAAAAACTTCTTACGCCTACGCTGAGAATCCCAAACGCAAAACAATTTTGTTTTTAATCTCAACTAGAAGACTTACTGAATGCATAGAGGGTTTTAACAGCTCTCTAGCTCAATCGGGTGGCGAGTTGTGGAGTTGAAATGTGGTCAGAAAGTGGCCGCAAGTTACGTAAAAGGGTCAAAGTGAACTTGTAGAAAGACGCAAGTAGTACATCAGACCCAACATGGATAGTGATTTTATTGACGATTTTCAAGGCTTTTAAATCTTGCAAAAAATGTCAGCTCAATGTATTACTATTACAGAATGGAATTAAAGTGATTTAGGTACGATGTAAATGCTTCAGTGAAAATAAATCAACAACGTGCTTGAAATCAAGAGTGCAGTGCTAAGTATAGAAGTGTGGAAACGCATGCAAAGAATATAACTATTTTTAAGATTACTTAATTCTCACTTTTAAATAAGTATTCACGAATTATTCATATTCATTATGCTACAATTAAAAGCATGGGAAAAGTGGGAATGCTTTCTCCTGCCTTCCCAACCAACTACACCCCTGCTTAAGACTAAATGCAAAAATTGTTTCATTATGAAGTGTGTACCGAACAGTAGGTTGTTTTTGTGTTCACCAAACGATCAAGAAAGAACAAAAAATAACGCATCAGCAAATGATGCCTGATTTTAAACGATTCATTAGAAAATCCACTGGTACAGGCTTGGAAAATTTGAAGAGATTCCCAAAAAAATTCTTCAGTCATGCTGGACATCCCACGTTGTTCGACAGACGGATTGTGGACATCAATATTTCAGAAAATGAAGGACAACTTTCGAAACACACAGAAGGGAGACCATCCAAGTGCATTGGATCCTTTGATGAAAACCTTTTTAAAAGGAGGTTAACATAAAACAAAGAACGTGAGAACTGAACTGTCACTTGTAACTATGGGGAACAAAAGTAAAGACCTTTCGTAAGAATGGTCTCTATATTCCCTCTGTCTACCAGACGTCAAAATGTTTGTTCATGCAAGGCTTTCAACACAAAGACAATATACATGATCCAGGATATATTCGATCTTGATCTCCTTGGCAATCAAAATAATTAGTGAAAGATGTGCTAGACTATTCCGAATATTTGGCTTCTTGCATATAATTTATAAACAAAAGCTAGATGCAATATAATGTAATTCGGAAGCAAAAATGCACAGTACACTTCAATATGTTTGCATGATTTTGGCAAACTTTGAGTTTGAAGACGTTCTAGACACACGTAATCCAGTAATAGCATCCATTAAATGTAGTACATGATGAGTTCAAATCAGTGGCATGTAGAACGGGGCTATAGCCGCGGGCATCGAAGGCAAGGGGGCGTCCAAAGATTGAAACTATAAAAATTATTATGCTGTAGCTACATACTTTTTCCATCGTGAGGCTACTAACACATGCTGCATGGATTTAATTGTTCGATACTTCTTTGTTTGTCAACACTAGTTTTTACATATTCCAATGCAAGCAATTCTCACATTCGTCAATACCAGGGACTTATATTTTATGTGTGCGACGCGCACCCAATCAAGCTGGTGGTGACGTGACTTTTTCCAGATCGTGCGACCACGAGAAAATCATAAAAAAGGATTGAAAGTCAAGTAGGGATGTTTAAATTATTTTCTGAACCAACTTTCAAAATCGCCCTATTTCAAGTTGTTTGATTTAGCGGACTTTTTGATGCATCATTGGTTTAACATTTGGTTGATGTGGCAACCTTTGGTGTTCCCTAATACAGCCGCACACCTGTGCTGGGACTGCTAGCAATACGTGCATCTTTTCGAACTTCGTCATTAATTCGCAAATCAGTGGGATTGGTCACCGGCTCACACAAGACCGTGTCTGGTCTGTTCCCCAGTAGTCGTACATATAACTGCCACAAAATAAAAAAAGAAAATTTTCTTGCGTACTTTATGGGCATCCTTAATTTTTGCGTATATTAGCAAGTTTCAATTATCAACCCTGGCTGCCTGTCATCCCAGCCGCATACATTTTCTACTCGACTGCTTTCCGACGAGACATTCGCGCACCCTGGTGTTTTTGCAATTGTGAACAAATGCCTTTTCGAAGCGTTGAGTGTGTTCAACTTACCTGTTTAATGTGCAGCCTTCTATTTTTTTAGTAGTAAACTACTCTGTCGCAGTATTGATTGTGCTATACTTCCCTGTTTCAACGCATTGCCAGATATTTTTTCAATTATGAACTGCTCTGTCTTAGGGATGAGTGCTGTGTTTGGCTCTGGTCCCCTTAACCCGCAGTTCTGGCAATTATTTATGTTCATTACAGTGACACATTATACAAAAACGAGTTAGGGAGTGCATGTAGAATAATATGCATGTTGTGTCAACAAACCTTGCCAAAACGTTGGTTTGTAAACGCGAAGATGACCGCCACATTGGCACGTTACAAACAGCGTATTGTGATGTCACTAACACAGTCTGGCGGGGACGTTCAAATTGACTTTTTCCCAAGCGCGGAAAACCCTAGGTTCATCACTGCCGCCTCCAGAAATTTCGCACGTATTAAATAAACAAAACTATCAAAAACGTGTTGCAAATGTAAATAATATCAAGTTTGCGTCTGAGAGCGCATAAAAGGTTCTTAGTTCACTTGCAGATGAACCTAAAATGTCATATTTAGACCTAAATATTTATTTGAATAGGAACTCGATATTGAAGTAGTTTCTGTTTTTGCGTACATAGTTAAAAGCTGTAGTTTTGCTGCACGTTTGTGAATAGAAAGCCGACTGGTTGCAAATTGTAGGTCTGAGGATGTGCAGCGCTGAGTGAGACTGATTACCTATTAGAAATTTGCTCAATCCTTAGACTTTGTCATCCTTGTGGAGACTGCTTACACTGTAATGAAAATAAGTAGGGCTGGTTTTGTATAGTTATTTTTGTACAATTTTGAGGTAAACTGTAGCAGTAAATTCATTTCACATGAAAAACACTTAACAGAGCTATGCATCTCCATGAAGTAAGAAATCACAAGACTTAAGCAACGAAGTTATAATCAAGAGGTAATTGTTGAAAACCAATGTGTTTTTACAAGAGAAGAGACGCTCTGATAAATTCTACTTTTGTTACTGGGCAAAAATTGAACAAGATTTTGCTTAAAACAGTGAAATTGCCATTGAAAAGAATTGGTAATAAAATGTATTGAATTCTTGGATTTACCATAATTTAGTGAATTTAATCGCATTGCCAAAGTAGGGAAATGTATGATTTACTTCAGAAAGCTCTTACAAGGGCTGTTACAGAACACAACAAACCTGGGGTAACCACAGTTAGCACAAGCATTTAGGTTAAGTTATTTCACTTTGGTTTGCATGCGCGCGCTGAAACTTTATTTTTTCCGTTTGCGGAAACCTGCTTTGTTTTGGAAGTTTGCGACTTTACATCAATGTATTTTTGTTGAAAAAAAACATCTGTTTCATCTGAGATGTAAGCTACTGTACATCCATATCAACTAAACCTCAAGTAATGCCACCCGACCGTACGTGCAATACTGCAAGTTGATCAGAACTTGTGTCAATTTAAATGAGAACTCCATTAAAGACAGTAGAAGCATTTATGTAAAAAACTACATACATCTATAAAAGAAATTATTCTAATACCTGTTGCAGAAGATGTTGTGGTAGAACCTTTTGAATCCGCGGCAGACGTGGTTGCTTCAGCGACATGCACAGTTGTGGACGAAGCCACTAAACAGCAAAATATTTTTTCAAAAGAGCAAGGTCCAGTTAGTTGTTGACAAGTTTGTGCTTTCTCGTTTTTTTTTGCAACGAAATTTTGGTGGGTCTTCATACCTTCACGCATTAATGGTAAAAATGTGAGGTCAACTGACCAAAAAATTCCGAGTTATGTAATTTTTGATCGAATAACTTTACGTAGGCTGCAATTCTTTACCATGTCGAAAAGGGTGCACTAATTTGTTTCATGAAACGCGATAAGTTTTTTGTGCTTAGACGTTCGCAGCAAAATTCAAAACGAACGTTCTGCGTGTTTCAATGACTCCTTTCCGAAAATGTAAGGTCAATCGAACAAGAATTCCCTGAGTTGTGTGATTTTCAAGCAACTGAACGCGTGTTCACAACGCGTGGTGAGAACGTGGTCATGAAAATACAAGCTAGGCTGCGGGTCTAGAAGGCGCTTTTATCATTCCTAAATCATAAGTTATCGAATCCTTTTCATTAAAATTTTGACTTGACGTTATATGCGTTAAAAGTAAAGTGGGTTCGTTCGTAAGTGGCAGATACAGGGGTGGCAGTTTGGGGCAACTGCCCCATAAACATCTGTGGCGCCCCGTTGGAATGGCGCTTCATTGATATGAATGCGTCTCTTCTTGGATCCTATCGAAATACAGAAAAAGAGGTTAAAAATAATCCAAACCAGGTCGCAAACTTTTTCCGTCGCACTCATTTGCCGTAAGTCGTTGATACTCGCGCCTGCACTAACCTCAAAATCAAACAAAAAACTGAAGAGTTTATTTTTCATTGTCTTGCTTAATAGCAAGTATGCATTTGTTTGTTGGAAACTAGTAGCATAATTCGAGGTTTTGTTGAAGACAAAGCACATTACAAGTCTGTTTGAGATTCGTTTTTTCCGAGATTTTTGATTTTATTCATAAACGTAGGAAAAACCTTAGGTAGCAAAGGTCTTCAAGGCTGGGGTTTGGGAAGGTTTGTTTAATGGTTTTCACACCGCGAACGCACCCCTGCTGATCTGCAGTCCCGTAACTATCTTGAGCAAGCCGTGCAACAATCAGACCTGCCTGACTTACTAACTCTGAGCTGCCAACACGCCGTGAGGACAAACCCTCTGTAATCAGAAGTAACACAAAACGGCAGAGAAACTATATGTACGGCACAAGACTGTCGCAAAACCACACACAGACTAAAACACAGATGTCGAAGAGGAACAAAGCAATGGGGAAATCGTCAACGCAAGCGGAAAAGCATACGAACACGTTAGAAAAATTCATTCTGCATGAAAAATATCAGCCAAGACCCAAAGATTGTCAAAACATTTAAAAAAATGTGCAATTTTCAGGGGGGCTCAGGGAGGAATGTGTAGATTTTTTGGAGGTGTTTTTGTCATTTCGTGCAAACAAAATGTTATATCTCCGGTTCCAAACACCAAAAAAAATGTAACTTGTACTACATGTTCATATCCACGTCCTACAACATACGACCGAATTTGAAACAGACATAATGATAAGAAAGAAAGTTATGGCAATTTAAATCTAAACATATGCTGAAAATATGATGAAAAGTTGGCAAAAACTTGACAGGAAATTATCAAAAAGTTTGGGCTTTTTGAGTCTGGATGTATTTTTTGCGTTATTTTCAATCGTGCATCACAAATCCGGTATCAGCAACGGTTTTGGCGCAACACCCAAGAAATCGTGTTTCTGACGTGCTTTTTTGCCAAAAGTTTGCTTGTTTTTACCTCCCCCAAAAAGTGAGAAGTGACTTTTTTGGCATTGGTGGTTAGGCAAACAGTCTTCGCAAGCCGTCCACGCCAAAAAATCTTTTGAAAAAGCTATAACGTAGGTGTGAAATATTTTTGTGACAATTTGCTAAAAACGGACAAAAAAGAGCGTTTTACTCACATAATTCAATGCAAACGCACTTTTCTCTTCGCTTCATCTGAAAGTTCTCGTGAAACCTTTCTTGCAATGCTTTGCTTCTCGACCTACCATTGTTCGTGAGTTATCGCCAAAAAAAACGCCGAGCAAGACTATGTATCGGCTCTTGCGATCCTTGAAGGGTTTGGGATGCCTGTTGTCGAGGCTTGTCTGACACTATCGTTTCTTTATTAATACCGATGTTTGTGGTATATGTTGGAGACTATCGTCCAGTGTCTCGTCTTCCATTCCATTTCTGTTTGTAGATTTGACTTGCTTCATCGTATAAAATGTACTCCCGCGCAAGTATGTGCTTTTAAACATTGAGTGCATTTTTAGTACGAAGTCTTTTAGTTCGGGAAATCTGTCTTGGCTGAATAAATTCCAGACGCGCTCTGCAATCTAACACCGTTAGTATTGTACTACTTGTACATCTTTATGAAAAGATGTTATGCTTGTTATATAATTGCCTACTGCATAGGTGGGAAATGCATTTGGCTCGAGGGCCACTTTGAGAAGGCCGAATTTAGCGGATAGACAGAGAGATTTCTTTGGCGATAATAAGTTCATTGCTCCAGGTGTGCTCTTCAAGACCACCAACGTCGGGGCACCGAAAAAAAACAGAGGTTATCCAGGCAGGTGCCCCAGCGGAAGGTCAGCGGCTGGCGGTACTTTGAGAAAACCAGCGCATCAATGTTCTTACTTGACAGGGACATGTTCTTGCTTGTTCGTAAAATAAATAAAAAAAGGAAAGTGGCCCACAGAAAAGGTATTATTCATTGTTCTTGTGCAAATGCACTTTGCAGTGCAAGCAATTCAGTGAGAAAAACGTAAGGTTACAAGCTTTTCAACAGATTTTAGATTTGAAGATTTTCCCTGAATGCTTCCGCGAGCCATTGAAAATGTTGTGGCGGGCCACATGCGCCCGCGTGCGTATAGTTGGACAACATTGAGTTAACTGATCTTTTTCGTTGGGTTGTTATACGCCTTATGTATTCCAATGTAGCAGTGTTGAAAATAAAAACAAAATCGTGCAAAGACAAAATCGTGCTGAATTTGCACAAACAGTGACTACCATTTTTTGGAAAAATGGATTCGACACAAATAACTATATTAAATCTGCGAAGTCGAAAAACGATTTTTGAGCACAAAGGTAGCAGCTGTTGTTACTGTAATATATCTGCAAATGTGGTTGGTGTGTCTATTGAAGAGGTTTGTGCGCGAGTTTAAAAAAAGTTTTAATCATAGAGTTGAGTTTATTTGGCGAAAGTTAAGAATTTCAAAGACGAGAAAGAAGCGATAGCAATTGCAAAAACGCTAGGGCACCGAAAAAAACGGAAGGTTATCGAGTAATTGCCCCTAGACTGGGCGATTAAGGTGTGCAGCAAGCCAAATTTACATCGAATCGGATAGCCTATGTGGGAAAGAGCTGCCAGATGATTAACACAGTTGCGCAGGGAGTGCTGGGTCGCAACCGGTCTCTCTCGGTGGAACAGGTGCTCAGATCCGC